>Ga0302176_10001245_pt1 | contig 12347 bp, 7 predicted proteins | sample I_Palsa_E1_1_FD_198787 | JGI IMG/M metagenome (GOLD analysis project Ga0302176, IMG submission 198787) | Peat permafrost microbial communities from Stordalen Mire near Abisko, Sweden - I_Palsa_E1_1 | ecosystem: Environmental > Terrestrial > Soil > Palsa > Peat permafrost | place: Sweden: Abisko...
CCTCCTGCAGATCGAGGAGAATACGGTTATTTCCGCCATCCATGAGCTCGGTTAATGTGGCGCCGAATTGATCCAACGCCGGTCCCATTCCTAATTTGCCCTTCAATTTCACGATCTTTACAGACGATTGAGTTCGTACTTCGATATCCAAGGGAGACTCCTCAACCACTTCTGCTGCCACACTTGCGCACACCCTTTCGGTTTGCTACAGTGCGCGCTCAACTTAGAAGAACCGCGGCGATTTTGCAAGCCTAGGCGTCTGTTTATGCGCCCCGATCCGGGCAGCCCAGGCGAACTCGTTCGGCGACCTCACATGCCCTTGGATCTGGACCTTTCCGGCCTCGCGACTCACCTGCTCACCGCTCAGGACAGTACTTCCCGAGCTCGTATCATAGCGCGCCAAATTGCCGATGCCACCCCGGGCTGCTGCGTCACCATCTATCTGCTTACCACTGAACATGGCGACGCGATGTGGGCCCCGAAAGCCGGCGCCGGTGATTCCGATGTGCGCGCCAGTAAGGCCCCAGCCGACGCCGGCACCCTGGGCGAGTTGCTCGCCGATCCAAGACCCATGCTCTTCTCCAAACCGGAGTTGACCCGCGAAACCTACGCCCATCTGGATGTTCGCCGAACTTTGGTCGCCATGGCCTACCTGCCGCTGATGAACGCTGAACAATTGCTCGGGGCCATCGAGATTCTGAGCTTTCAAGAACAGCTATCCAACGCTGATCTGACGGAGCTGTACGTCGTGGCCCCTATCGCCTCGGCAGCACTGGCCGCAGGCATCGCCTACGAGATCGAACGAAACGGTACGCTCACTTCCATCACCCGCCTGACCCAGCTATACGACCTGGAAAAAATGTTTGCTTCTACGCTGGAGATGGACGAACTGCTGCCCATCATTGGAGGGAAGTCCCGCGAGGTAATGGAGTGCGAAGCCCTGAATCTGTGGCTCCTGCAGCCTGATGAAAGTCTCGAACTCATGTTTCAGGCCGGTCTGGATTCAACCACGCGAACTGGCCAAATACAGAAACCTGGCCAAGGCATTCCCGGAGATGTGTCGGACGACGGAATTCCGGTGCTGATCGACGATCCCGAAGATGCCCGGCTCACCCACCGAAATGCCGGGGCCAGTGAAAGTCAAATCGTATCGCTAATCGCAGTTCCCATCATGGATCGAGAAGCTCTGGTGGGAGTCATCGAAGCCGTTAACCCTTTAGAGACCCCCAATTTCGACGACGACGACCTCTTCGCGCTGACCACCATCACCGAAACCGCCTCTAGCGCGCTGCACAACGCCAGCCTGCTGATGGCTGAGCGCAAAGTCGAAATCCTGGAGACCTTGGTAACAGTCAGCCACGAAATCACCTCGACCCTGAACCTGGAGCGGATGCTTCAGACCATCGTCAACGCGCCGCAAGCGGTGATCCCTTACGAGCGTGCCGCAATCGCTCTGGAGCAACGCGGCCGCTTCAAGCTCAGCGCCGTCACCGGCCTCACCCAGATCAACGCTGACTCTCCGGAGATCGCCCCGCTGCACGATGTTCTTCAATGGGTGGCCCTCTCCGAAGAAGTGATCCATGTCCGCCAGCATGGCGAGGAGATCGACAGCCACCGTGAAGAGACCCGCGATAAATTCCGCTCCTATTTTCACGCATCCGGAATGCGCGGATTCTATGCCATACCTTTAAACGACGACACCGGCAGGGTCGGTGTCTTGGCGTTAGAAAGCAGCGATCCCGATTTCCTTGGGACCGCCCACATCGAAATTCTACAAGTCCTCGCAGGTCAGGCCACTGTAGCGCTTCGCAACGCGCAGATGTACAAAGAGGTTCCCTTCATCTCCGTCCTGGAGCCCATGCTGGACCGCAAGCGCCGTTTCATGGCCATGGAGAAGCGCCGCCGCAGCGTGATCATCGGACTTACCATCGCCGCGATCGTCTTTTTGGCGATCTTCCCTTTGCCGATGCGGGTCGATGGCGACGCGGTGGTCGCGCCGGTGCGTCGTGCACAAGTGCAACCAGAGTTCGAAGGCGTGGTCGGCAAAGTATACGTTCGCGAGGGTCAAGCGGTAACCCGTGGACAGGTCCTGGCGCAAATGGACGCCTGGGCCTATCGTTCAGCATTGGCTGAAGCAGACGCGCGTTATCAGTCGGTCCTACTGCAGATGAATCGCTCGCTCGCCTCCAATGATGGTAGTGAAGCGGGAGTCGAGAGAGTGCAGGCCGACTATTGGAAAGCCGCCGTCGAGCGCGCCAAACAACAAGTAGAGCGCGCCGAGCTTCGCTCCCCCATCGATGGTGTGATCGCCACTCCGCACGTGGAAGATTCGGCCGGACGGCGTTTGCAATTTGGTGAAACCTTCGCGGAAGTGCTGGATGCTTCCAGCGCGGTGGTGGATGTGGCCGTGGATGACACTGATGCGAGTCTCCTTCGCAATGGCGCAAAGGCGGTCGTAAAGCTTAATGGCTATCCGACCCGAACCTTTCACGGTAACGTCGTGGTGGTCAGCCCAAAGGCGGCGATGCAGGGCGACGCACCGGTGTTTTTCGCCCGCGTTGCCGTGGCAAATTCAGATTCCACCATTCGCTCTGGTATGGAAGGTCGCGGTAAGATTTCCGTCGGCTGGTACCCGGCGGGCTATGTTCTGTTCCGCAAGCCGGTGCTCTGGCTTTACTCTCGGATGTGGAACTGGTTCGGATGGTGAGAATGTCGAACCTCGGTCGGTCTAAGCGGTTCTGGCCACTTGCTGCTAGTGGCGTCGCCGCGCTGGGAGTCTTGCTGATCGCTGGCTGTGGCGTCGACAAGCCCGGCGCCGCCGCTGCACTTCCACCGGCTCCGGCTCCCGTAGTTGTCCCCACCGTTGCCAAGACTGACGACACCCTCACCATTTCTGGCCCGCTCATTGTTGAACACCAAGTCGATGTCACCACTCAACGCGAAGGCGTCGTCGCCGAGATTTCCGCCGATGCCGGCACTCGCGTCCACGCCGGACAACTCCTCGCACAGATGGATGACCGCCAGTTATCCGCGAATTTGGAAGCCGCCAGGGCCAAAACTCGCAGCATTGAAAATGACCTCAAGAATTGGCAGGCCGAAGAGCAAGTTTTTAAGGCCGATTACGTTCGCGCTCAACGCCTCTGGAACGAGAAACTCATCGCCGAAGAGCAATTGCAGCATGCCCAATTCAAGGCCGAGTCCGAGCAGTGGGACATTCGTCGCGTTCAGGAATTACTGAATACTTCCAGACAGGAAGAACGTTCCCTGCAGCTGGAGATGGAAAAAACTCGCATCACCGCGCCATTTGATGGCGTGGTGGCCCGCCGTTACCTGCGCCTGGGACAAGGACTCTCTAAAGGGGACCGCGCCTTCTGGGTAACCGCGGAAGGTCCGTTGCGTATGCGCTTCACCCTGCCGGAAAAGTTTATCGGCCACTTGAAGCGCGGCCAAGAGTTGCCGCTGACTTCACCCGATGTGCCCGAGGAGCATCACCTTGTCCGGGTCATTGAAGTCAGCCCGGTGGTCGATCCTGCCAGTGGCACCATCGAAGTGCTCGCCGAAATCCAGTCGCCCCACGGCGACCTTCGTCCCGGTATGACCGCCAGCATCCGCATCGCAGACATCCGATGAATCTCACCCAAGCGCTCAACGTGGCGCTGCCGGAGATTCCCGCGCGCACGATGAGTGAACGCTACCCGCGCGTCCCTCCCGATGCCGTCTTCAAGGAGCAACCCGAGAACGGCGAGCCCATCGTGCGGGTCTTGGTTCCCAGCCTGGACTCGGTGTATCGCTTCACTCCCCAGAATTGGGAACTGGTGCAATTATTCGATGGGCGCCGCTCCTGGGCCGAAATAGCCGCATTACATTCTCGCAACCAAGGTATCGAATTCGGCGTGGACTCCGTGAGAGAGTTCGCGGCTTCGCTGGAATCTCTGGATTTCTGGTACAAGACCGCTCAAGAGAAAAATATTGCACTGATGCAACAAAGCGCTGACGAGCGCCGCAAGCTCCTGAAGTCCAAGAAAAATAAATGGGGCGACCTGTCGCAAATCCTTTTCCCGGCCGTCAATCCGGATACGTTCATCACCTGGTTGTACCAGAAGACCGCTTTCGTCTACAGCACATGGTTCACGTTATGCACTTTGGCCCTTTTTACCTTCGCGACCTGGATTACCGTGTCCCATTGGTCGGAAATCGGTCGTGACACCCTTCAATTCTTTAACTTCGCCGAAAAATCCTGGGGCGATCTCGCCGCCTTCTGGATATTAGCGCTCATCGCCATGGGTTGGCACGAATTGGCACACGGGCATGCCTGCAAACACTATGGGGGCCGAGTCCCCTCGATGGGCTTTTTGCTGATCTATCTCACCCCAGCCTTCTATACCGATACCAGCGAGGGCTTCATCAAGGGCTCCCGTTACCAGCGTCTGATCATTGCCATGGCGGGCGCATGGTCGGAACTCTACATTTGCGCCGCTGCCACCATCGTTTGGTGGGGTACCGCTCCCGATCAGCCGGTGCACGATGTCGCCTACATGGTAATGCTCATCACCGGTATCGCGGGGTTAGCGATTAATTGGAATCCATTGATGAAGCTTGACGGTTACCACATGCTGTGTGAAATCGTGAGTGTTTCAGAATTGAAAGAAAGGTCGACCCTGTACGTCTCGGCATGGGTAAAGCGCAATATTTGGGGCCTCCCAGTGGAAGTTCCCTATGTCCCGCGGAAGCAGAGACTCGGTTTCGCGGTCTACGCCATTCTTTCCGGTCTGTACAGCTATTCTGTTCTGTTCGTGCTAGCCAGATTCGTTGGGAATGTCTTTCGCAATTTCAATCCCGATTGGTCTTTTGTTCCGGAACTGGCAACCGCCGCGCTTATCTTTCGCTCGCGAATTCGTACTTTGGTGAACTTCATGAAATTCGTGTACTTGGACAAGAAAGATCGTCTGCGCCAATTGCTGAGCACTCCAAAAGTAATGGCCTCGGGTGCCGTGGCCTTGGCCATTCTGATACTCATCCCTTGGTGGCGAGAGGCAGCCGAAGGCCGCTTCGTGTTGGAACCGGCCGTGAAGTCGGTGATCCGCGCCGAAGTGCCCGGCACCGTTATGGGTGTCTACGCCAGAGAGGGCACTCTCGTGGAAGCTGGGGCTTCGTTGTTTACTCTGCGCAACGTGGCGTTGCAGGCGAACTTGGCTCGCAGTGCAGCTCAATACGATCTGGCGTCCCGCCACGCCACCTCTGCCGCATTACGTTATGCCGATTTCGGCATCGCGCAACGCGACCGCGATCAGCTGGCAACGCAAAACCGCGAGTTGAAATCCGAAGCCAGCAACTTAGCTGTGATCGCCCCAATTGCGGGCACGGTGCTCACCGCCCGCCCCGACGATCTCCTCGGCTCTTACGTCCCGGAAGGCACACAACTCCTGGAGATCGCCGATCTGACTCGAATGCGGGCCCGCATCTACCTGTCCGAGCATGACATGTACGAACTGAGGACCCGCGCGCAAGCCCGTATTCAGGTCCAGGGACTGTTTCGCAAGCGCGTGGCTCAAGTCGCCGCGATTTCTCCCGCTTCTTCCGATATTCTTCCCGGACTAGCAGAAAAAACAAAGTACCAGGGGTTACGACCTCCTCGGTTCTACCTGGTCGATCTCTTGGTAGAGAACCGCGATGGCCAACTGAAGCCGGGAATGGTAGGAACCGCAAGGGTTTACGGGGAAAGACGTAGTTTGGGGAGTTTCGCGGTTCGAACCGTGCAACGCTTTTTCGCTCGCAAGATCTGGTAGCCAGCCGAAAATTGCCCCCTAAAAGAAAAGGGCTGCCATGAGGCAGCCCCTCCATTGTTCTTCTCCGTTTAGCAGCAAAACAGCTGCTTAACGGAAGGCTTTACATTCTCCTCGCAGGAGTCCGAGCCGCGGGCGTCCGGGCTGCCGGGGTGCGAGCTGCCGGGGTGCGAGCTGCCGGGGTGCGGGCTGCCGGGGTGCGGGCTGCCGGGGTGCGAGCTGCCGGGGTGCGAGCTGCCGGGGTGCGCGCTGACGGAGCCTTGGAGGCCGGGGCCACCGTCCCCGCATTCTCATCCTTGATCAAATTCGCCTTCCGGGTGGTCTTGAGCGTACTAACCAACGACTTCTTCTGGATCGACATGGTTTGGGTAATCCCCTCGAGTTTGAATTTTGTTTGCTGCTTCGCCGCTTACACCACACTCTATTGCAAGGAAAGCGCCAAACCCCCGACCTCACTTTACGAAAATTCACACTTACTATTTTCAACCACTTAGCGTGCCCCAGCACCCATGGCAGAGTTGCTCTCAGCCAAAAGCGATATGGAAAATTTCAGCCATAGGTTAAATTTTAACCCTTTGAGGGTAAGAATTTAACCCTTTTGGATCTTCAGCTTCCGGCACAAGTACTTCATGCGCTGGTTGTCGATACGCAGTAGCCTCGCCGCCGCTGACTTATTCCCGCCTGTCCGCCGCAGCGCCGCATTCAGGTACGCGAGCTCCAGACGTTCCATCTCGGCATCGAAGTCCACCCCCTCTTCCGGGATCAGAATTGCTTCCTGGCTGGCTGCACTGGACTGCAGCAGCATCTGTGGTAGGTGCTCCGCGGTTACCACCGGACTTTCGTTCATCACTACTAACCGCTGCATGACGTTCTCCAACTCCCGTACGTTACCCGGCCACCCGTACTCCTCCAAAATCTCCATCACGTCCGGATGGATCTGCTTCATCGGTTTCTTCGCCGAAGCGCAGTAAATCCGCAAGAAATGATTAACCAGCAGGGGCACGTCGCCGGTACGCTCCCGCAAAGGCGGAACAAATAGGGGCACTACATTAATGCGGTAGTACAGATCTTCGCGGAACCGTCCTTTGCGCACCAGATCATCCAGATCGTCATTGGTCGCGCATAACAATCGGAAATCGATCTTCTTGGCCGCGCGCCCCCCGAGCCTTTGCACGCTATGCTCCTGCAGCACCCTCAGGAGCTTGCTTTGTAAATTGGGATTGAGCGTCGTGATTTCATCAAGAAACAGTGTTCCACCCTGGCAGGTTTCAATCAGACCGGGCTTGGCTGTATCCGCTCCGGTAAAGGCCCCTCGTTCGTAACCGAACAGCTCGGATTCCAGCAGGGATTCCGGTAGCGCCGAGCAATTCAGGCAAACATAGGGCTTGTCCGCCCGGTTTCCAGACTCCACGATGGCTCGGGCGATCAGTTCCTTACCGGTACCGCTTTCGCCGCGCAAAACCACTGTCGCGTTGCTATCCGCCAGCGCCCGCACCGCGTGATAAACCTTTTGCATCAACGCGCTTCCACCGATCATTCCGCGGAAGGCTGATTTGTCTTCCGCCTGCCGGAGCAGCCGGCGGCCTTCGCTGGCCAGCGCTCGCTTCTCGATTGCGCGAACGAAGCCCATTCCCAGCTCGCTGTAGTCCACCGGCGCCAGAAGAAAATCGTCCGCCCCAGTCTGGCTCGCCAGCACCGGAATGCTGGGATCTGTAGATTTGGTGAGCGCCAGGATCGCTATGTCCTCACGCAGCGCGCGAATCTCCCTCAGGATCTCCACGCCATCCTCCGGGCCGCCATCCAGGCAATCCAGATCAAACAGGATGCCGTGAAGGCCGTCGTCATCTACCAGTGCCGCAATCTGCCTTTCGGTGCAGGCCAGGGTGATTTGGAAGGCTGGTGTCAGAAAGCGGCGCATTTCCGGGAAAGCGTCCTCGTTCGAGGTGATGAGTGCTACCGAGTATTGGTTCGCTCGCGGTGCGTTTCGGTCAGCTGGCATAGAGAATAGGGGCAATGAGGGCGGGATTATAGGAGAACGCTTCTCCAATTCCAAGGAAATGCGTGGGTTTGCCTCCTCAAACCAGGATTCAAACCGGGACTAACCAGCTGGAATGGTGGCAGCCTTCAATGCAGTGGTAGCGCGGCGGGCGATAATCGTGTTATGCCTTGACTTGATTTCGGTGAAGAAGCCCTCAACGTGGCTTTTGTTCCCCATTCTGGGCTGGCATTTCGCCAGCGATACAGGAGTTGCAATGACCTGGACCCAAGTCTACGACCCGCTCGGCCATTGGTGGCTCTCCACGCTTGTCGCGGCGCTGCCGATCGTCGTGCTCCTCGGTTTGCTGGCCGGATTCAAGGTCCAAGCTCATCTATGCGCGGTAGCTGGCGCAGCCACCGCGCTCCTGTGCGCCATTTTTGTGTTCGGCATGCCCACCCGTCTAGCGTTGGCCAGCTTTGTGTACGGCACCGGCTTCGGCTTGCTGAAAATCGTTTGGATCGTAGTGGCCGCGGTCTTTCTGTACGACATCTCCGTAGCCACCGGGCAATTCGAAATCATGAAGCAGTCGGTCGCCGCCATCACTCCCGATCGCAGGCTGCAGTTGCTCCTCGTCGCCTTCTGCTTTGGTTCTTTCATTGAAGGAGCCGCGGGATTCGGCGCTCCCGTCGCCATCGCCGGCGCCTTCATGATCGGACTGGGATTCAAGCCGTTTCAGGCCGCGGCCCTGAATCTCATCGCCAATACGGCGCCGGTCGCCTGGGGCGCCATCGGCGTCCCGGTGCATACTCTGGCGGCGGTAACCGCTCTCCCGGAAAGCGATTTGAGCGCGATGATTGGGCGCATCCTTCCCATCACTGCGGTCATTGTTCCCTTTTGGCTGGTGCGCACCATGGTCAGTTGGGCCGAAACGATCGAAGTTCTGCCGGCAATTCTGGTTGTCGGTTTGTCCTTCGCTGGCACCCAATGGTTTTGGTCCAATCACATGGACAGCAACCTCGTGGACATCGCCGCCGGCCTCGTCTCCATGGGCATCACCCTGTTCTTCTTGCGCATTTGGAAGCCCAAGCGCATCTGGCTGTTCGAAGACGAACGAACCGGCGAATCCGCGGCAGCAGCGCAGGTGAAATCCGCCAAGCGCTATACCACCGGGCAGACCGCGCGCGCCTGGATGCCCTTCGCCATCCTCTCCATCTTCGTATTGCTGTGGGGATTGCCGTCGATCAAAACCGCGATGGGTAAGGCCACCACTCCGGCCTTCAAAACCGGCGGGTGGGAAATGCCCTACCTGCATAGGGCAGTCTCCAGGGCTCAGCCTGTCGTCGCAAAGACCACGCCGGAAAACGCCAAGTTCGATTTCAACTGGCTAACCGCCACGGGAACCGGCTGCTTTCTGGCGGCACTTCTGGCTGGCACCATCTTGGGATTGAACCTGCAGCGCATGCTCCAGATTTTTGGTCACACCGTTTACCGAATGCGCTTCGCTATTATCGCCATGTCCTGCATGCTCGGCCTCGGCTACGTGACTCGGTACTCTGGCATGGACGCAGTCTTAGGTCTCGCCTTTACCCGTACCGGCTGGTTGTTTCCCTTCTTCGGCACGTACATTGGTTGGCTGGGCGTGGCGCTAACCGGTAGTGACACCTCCTCCAACGCCCTCTTCGGCGGCTTGCAGCGCATTACCGCTCAACAATTGAATTTGAGCCCGATCCTGATGTGTGCCACCAACAGCGCCGGCGGCGTGATGGGCAAGATGATCGATGCCCAATCGATTTGCATCGCTACGGCGGCAACCGGTCAGGTTGGCCAGGAGGGCAGGATCTTCCGGTTCGTGTTCTGGCACTCCGTCTCCCTGGCCGCGATTGTCGGCGTGATCGTAATGCTCTACGCCTACGTTTTCCCGCAATACATTCCCAGCGGTCTAAGCTTCATTCACTGAGTTCCAGGCCGCGCATTGGCAGTCCCGGAAGGCTCACGGCTCATGCTTTGCTTGCGGGTGCTTTCGCGCTTTCGCGGCCCCGGCGCGAGTATGCTTTTTTCGGCCGGACCAGTAAACTGAGTCTGTTACCAGCCGAGAAAGGGTTTTGTGGATTCCCGCGTCTTTCAGGAATTGCGTACCATCGTCGGCCCATCCGGCCTAATCACTTCGTCGGAAGAGCTACGCACCTACGAGTCCGACGCCCTGACCAATTTTCGCGTGGTTCCTTTCGCCGTCCTGCTGCCGCAGACCACCGCGGAAGTTCAGGCCATCATCCGTGTGTGCCACCGCGAAAAGATGCCTTTCGTGGCTCGCGGCTCCGGAACCGGGCTCAGTGGCGGCGCCTTGCCGGTCGAAAATGGTGTAGTCATCGCCCTGACCCGCATGAACAAAATCCTTGAGGTGGATTTCGCCAACGCGCGCGTAGTGGTCGAACCCGGCGTCATCAACCTGGATGTGAGCTCCCGCGTCCAGCCGCAGGATTTCTTTTACGCCCCGGACCCTTCCTCACAATCAGTGTGCAGTATCGGAGGCAATGTCGCAGAAAATTCCGGCGGCGCGCATTGCTTGAAATATGGATTCACCACCACCCACGTCATCGGCTTGGAAGTGGTCTTGCCCGATGGAACTCTGGTGCACTTTGGCTCCAAGACCCTGGACATGCCCGGGTACGACCTCGCAGGAGTGTTCGTCGGATCCGAAGGAACCTTGGGAATCGCCACCAAGGTGATTCTCCGTATCGTCAAGCGCCCCGCCTGTGTGCGCACCCTGCTGGCAGCCTTTCCCTCTCCCAACGAAGCGGGTGCCGCGGTGAGCGACATCATCGCCGCCGGAATGCTTCCCGCCGCCATGGAGATGATGGACAATCTGTCGATCCAGGCCGCTGAAGCCGCAGTCCACGCCAACTATCCGAATTGTGGTGGCCTGCTGCTGGTAGAGCTGGATGGCCCGGTCGCCGAAGTGGAAGCGCTGACCATCCGCGTGGACCAAATCTTCAAAAAGAATGGCGCCTCGGAAATTCGCGTAGCGCAATCCGACGTTGAGCGCGCGTTGGTTTGGAAAGGCCGCAAGTCCGCGTTCGCCGCCATGGGACGTATTTCGCCGAATTACATCGTGCAAGATGGCGTCATTCCTCGCACCGCGCTTCCCAAAGTGCTCAGCGAGATGGGCATCCTCAGCGCCAAAGCGGGGTTGCGGGTCGCCAACGTTTTTCACGCCGGCGATGGCAATCTTCACCCGCTCGTGCTCTATGATCGTCGCATCGAGGGCCAGGAAGCCGCCGCTGAAGCCCTGTCGTACCAAATCCTCGAATTGTGCATCGCCGCAGGTGGTTCGATCACCGGTGAGCACGGTGTCGGCGAAGACAAAAAGCACGCCATGTCGAAAATGTTCGCCGAACCCGACCTGGAAACCATGCAGCGCGTCCGCTGCGCTTTCGACCCACTGCAGCTTGCTAATCCCACAAAAATCTTTCCGCGTCCGCGCATGTGCGGCGAAAAACCCGGCAAGTATGTTCCTCACGCCTTGGAGACCGCGGAAGTCGCGGAGCGCTTCTGATCATGACTGTGGCCTCTCCCGCCGGCACGGCATCCATCCGTGCCTTCAAAGTCGCTGCGCACAACGTGGTGACCCCAGACCACGTCCACTCCGCTCAGCCCTCCGACGTCGCTGCTGGCGTCCCGCCGGAAGTGGTCGTGGAGCCCGGCACCGAACAGGAACTGGCCCAGGTGCTGAAAATTGCCAATGATTCCCGCATCGCGGTGATTCCCCGGGGCGGAGGCACCAAGCTCACCTGGGGAAATCCGCCGTCGCGCCTCGACGCCATCATTTCCACCGCGCGCCTAACTCGCATTATCGAACACGCCTGGGCCGACCTGACCGTGAGCGTCGAAGCGGGCTGCACTGTGCAGAAACTCCAGGAGGCCCTCGCGCTCCACAATCAGCGCTTGGCCCTCGATCCGCTTTGGCCAGATCGCGCCACCATCGGCGGCGTCCTTTCCACCAACGACACCGGCACGCTTCGGCTGCGTTTTGGCGGTCTGCGCGACCTGATCATCGGCGCGACTCTCGCCTTACCCGACGGCACTCTGGCCAGCAGTGGCGGCAAAGTCGTCAAGAATGTCGCCGGCTATGACCTTCCCAAACTCGCCACCGGCGCCTTCGGAACTCTCGGTGTGATCACCCGTGCGGTCTTCCGGCTTCATCCGCTCCCGCAGAATTCTTTGCATCTCACCATTCTCGCCAGCGACCTGCATGAGACTCAGCGGATCATCTTGGCGATCCAAAATTCCAAGCTCGCCCACGCCGCGTTGCAAGCACGCGTCTGGGCTGAAGCGCCGCCGGAAGTAAATATTCTCTTCGAGGGCACCGAGGCTGGTATCGCCGCGCAGCGTACCGATCTAACCAAACTGATGGGCACCGCAAAAATGAAGGAGTGTTCCCCCGACGTTTGGAAAGTGCGCCAGGAGCTTTGGCCCCTCTCCAGCGGCTCGGCCATGCAAACCGGATTCCCTACGTCGGCCATCGTAAAAATCAGTATCCTGCCTTCCACCGTCGCCCTGACCGTTCAGCGCATTTCGCAGGCTACCAA
>Ga0302176_10001253_pt1 | contig 12288 bp, 7 predicted proteins | sample I_Palsa_E1_1_FD_198787 | JGI IMG/M metagenome (GOLD analysis project Ga0302176, IMG submission 198787) | Peat permafrost microbial communities from Stordalen Mire near Abisko, Sweden - I_Palsa_E1_1 | ecosystem: Environmental > Terrestrial > Soil > Palsa > Peat permafrost | place: Sweden: Abisko...
CTCCATCGAATTCGATACTGACCTGCTTGCCTTTCCAGCTTGCCGGAGCGGTGAAGGTCCTTCGATACCAGCCGATACCGGCGGCAAAGTATCCACCGCCCGAGCCGGTTGCATTCTTCTCGTTCGGAGCCTGTTCAATGCTCCAGTCATGAGGCAGATCGACGGTGCGCCAGCCGGAGTCCTGAAAGGACTGCGCCTCAGCATCGGCAGGGTCGCCCAGAAGGAACTTCCAACCGTAGTCTGCCGTGAGTTGCTGCCGCGGTGACGCGGTCTGCGCTCCCTGTACTTGAGCGGTGGCCAGCGATAAAGCGGCGAGTAGCGTCGCGGCGATCTGGCGGAATGTTCGTTGCATCAGGAGTCTCCTTGCTCAAATGAATGGGCAGCGTCGGCCCGCTGCCGGCAAACTTTTAGGGGGCGCGAAGGCCAAGCAGCAGGATGCGCACCGTTTCGCCGAAGAGGCGTTCGATAGGCTGGCCATACTCCTGCTCCACGCGATTCCCCAGGGAAACCAGGCGGCGCTGAGCTCCAACGACAGCGTTTAAGACGGAGTGCAAAGTGAGATCCGGATCCAGATCCGAGCGGAGCGAGCCATCTGCGATACCTTCTCGGATCAAATTGGAAAGAGGCTTGAAACGCCCGGGGAAGAGCCGGTCTTCAAGGGCGAGAAGACGCTCCGCAGACCAGTCGCGCGCGTACATCGCATCAAACTGCGCCATTAAACGTACTCGCTGAGGATGGTTTACCAGTTCGTCGCCGAGGGCTTCGAGCAGAGCAGTGATCCTGCCCAGGGCGGGTCCCGTGGCTGTTTTGGTAGCCTCAAGAATCCTGGTGGACGATTGCAGCATGGCCTCTTCCACCAGCGTCCAAACGATCTCGTCCTTATTCGAGAAATACTCGTACAGGGTCGAAGCGCGAATTCCTGCCGCGGCGACAATATCGGCAATGGGAACGCGGTCAATGCCCCGGATGTCGAAGAGTTCTCCAGCAGCGGAGAGAATACGGCGGCGCTGCCTTTCGCGGTGCGCGTGATAGGGGCCGCTGGAAGAAGCTGGAGAGGTCGTGGGCATAAATCACCTAAAATTCGAATAACATGTACGAATTTGGTTTACCCATACGAAATCATCCCGAGGGCTGTTGTCAACAGGTTTATGCAGAACCGCCTTAACTCATGCGATCGTCACGGCTGCCACTTCGTAGTCTTCGAGAGAAGCAACAGTAAACTGCAACGTCTGTTTATGGAACGCAAAGGCAGGCCTTTGTCCCGCCTTCAGAAGTTCAACCGATTTCACCTCAACTCCGGATGGCAGTTTCAGCGTCACCTTCTGGGGACCAGGCCGGTTGACCGAGCCCAACCAACCATGTTGCGCATTGGCGTTGGTGTAATTGAGCAAGTGAATTGCGTAGCCCGGAGACGTTTCCCAACAAAACATTTCGATCAACCCCGCCCCCTCCACCTGGACCATGCGCTCGTCGTGGCTAACCCAGCGGATGGCATTGTGCAACAGCCGCAGAAGATCGCCGTGCCCGGTAAGCCAGGAAGTGCGCTCAATGTCTCCGGGAAACCAGGCCATACGGCTTTTTCCGGACTCGCGCAGAACCACAGCCGGCTCCTGAGTGTGCGGATGAGCCGGGTAGGCCAGTTCCGGGGGATAGCGCACGAACCCCGGTACGACCGTGAGCGCTGGATCATCTATGGGTTTGAGAGGCACGCGATTCTGGGCGCCGGCAATCCAGTTTGTGTTGCTAAAGCCTTCCACGATGGCGTGTGCGCGGCCTGTGCTCGAAGTTTCGATGCGCGCTGAATAAGCATTGCCGTTGGTGCCGATGGCATCTCCGGCTTTGCTTACACCCATTAGATCTGCGAGGCCGAAATCAGCGCGCGGTTTCAGGTCCTCGTCGTAGAGACTAGTCTCGAAGCTGGCCATGAGCGATCCGCCCGAGTGTACATACTCGCGCAGTTGCTGACATTGGCGATCGCTCAGCATCGCAACGTTGGGCAGCAGCAGCGCACGGTACCTGGACAGGCGCTCCGGCTCAAGGCGGTCTTCGTGGACAAAGTCGAAGGCGAAGCGGCCCTGTAGCAGCACATCGTATATGCCCTGCGTCGTTTCGTGCATGTAGCTATGGGAGCGCGCAGAGGTGGGACCCGGATATAGAAGCTGTGTGCTCTGCCCGAACACTACACCGATGTTGGCGATGGAGCGTCGCGTCGTCAAGTGCGCATCATGCCGCGTAGTCCAACGGAAATAATCCACGCCGACTTCCTGCCAGCGGCGATCTTCCGCAAATCCATTTTCCGCACCAACAAAGTGAAAGTACGGCACCATGCCGCTGGCAAGCGTTTCGTTGAGCCACATTCTGTCTTCATAAGGACTCTTCGAGACATTGCGCCATCCCGGAGTGCCCGTCGAGTAAGCGGCTGTTACGTTGGCGGCTACCTTGCCATCGAGTATCGCGTTGCAAACGCGGCCCTGCAGGCTGCACCCCCAAACGGCTGGGTCGTCGTAAGTACGGCCCTGATTATCAGCCTGAAACCAGGCCGCAATTTTGCCCACACGGTCGAGATTCGGTCCGCCCCGTACGTTGCCTCCCAGGTTGGCAAAGAAAAAGCTATCGTGCCGTTTTTCCTTCGCGATGGCGTCATATTTTTGCCACAGTTGCAGCGTGCGGTCGGTGAAGACGCGCCAGTACGCCGGCGTGCCGGCCGCGGGGAGCTTGCTACAGATGGAGCAGTAGCAAACAGGCAGGCTGCCCAGCGGAGGCCAGCCATTGGTGTAGAAACAGTCCACATCGTAGAGTGAGTTCACCTCGCGCATGATGTCGGGAACATAATCATCCATGTATCTCGAAAACATGCACGTCTTGAACAGAGCAGGCTCTTCACTGCTATGCTGCACCGATCCATCCGCGTACCGCATGGCCCACTCAGGATGCGCATCGAGCGCATCTCCCCAATTGAGATCGGGACTCATGCGCGCCACCACTTTCATACCGCGCTTCTTGGCTGCGGTCACGCATTGGCCGAAAAGATCACGGTCATTCAGGAACCTCCCGTGCCGGTGAAACTTCACCTTGGAAGGATAGAAGGCGAGAATACCGGTGACGCTGACATAAACAACGTCTACCTCAGCAGAGTGCCAGTAATCAGCCCATTGCTCCACGTTCATGACGGCAGGATCGTATTCTGTGAAGTTCGTCTGTCCCACCCGGCGAACTTTCTGTTGCCAGGGAACGGTCGATTGGTCGACAGGAGGCAAACGCTGCGGAAGCGAGACGACTTCTGCCAAGGATCCCTCTGTATCCGCGGTGGTGTCTTGTTCAGGCGGGGAAGCCGGCATAGCCTCAAGACCGTTCAGCGCGGAGGCAAGAGGAATAACTCCGGCTCCGGTAAGGCCGGTCTTCAAAAAGTTGCGGCGGTTCAGCATAGACTCTCCCAAACGTCTTTTCACAAAAAGTCTACTCGCTGCCCGGATCTACCTCGCCGGTTTCGGCGCGCACCATGAGAATATCGATCATGATTTCAAGATTGCTCGCCCTGTTTGTAACGATTTCAATGGCTGCTCAAAGTTCGACTTCTACCTCTACTTCCAATGCACCCAGTGCTGAGGCAGCGACCAGGGCGGCGATCGCGCGAGTGCGGGCCGTGGATCCAAAAATTCATGCTGTAATCGCGCTCGATCCGACGGCACTCGAACAGGCCCGCGCCATCGATCGGCGGAGGAAGACACGTGGGCCACTCTATGGCTACGCGATCTTGCTGAAGGACAATATCGAGGCGGATGGGCCGCTTGCCACGACTGCGGGCAGCATGGCGCTGCTAGACAACGTAACCCATCGGGATGCGCCGCTGGTGGCGCGACTCCGTGCAGCCGACGCGGTGATTTTGGGCAAGACGAACCTGTCGGAGTGGGCGAATATCCGGTCAAACGCCTCCATCTCGGGCTGGAGCGGGGTCGGCGGCCAAACACGGAATCCTTTCGCGCTGGACCGCGATCCGTGCGGCTCCTCCTCAGGGAGCGCGGCCGCCGTGGCAGCCGGCGAGGTAGAGGCCGCGATCGGCACCGAGACAGATGGTTCGATCACCTGCCCTGCAGCAGTGAACGGCGTGGTGGGGTTGAAGCCCACGGTCGGGCTGGTCAGCCGTGAGCGCATCGTGCCCATCAGCCACAGTCAGGACACCGCGGGGCCGATCACGGCTGATGTTGCGACGGCAGCGCGGGTGCTGGGCGCGATCGCCGGCACCGATCCCGGCGACCCCGCAACGAAGCAGGCAGACGCGCACCTCAGCGATTACCTGGCGGCGTTAAAGCCCGATGCGCTCAGGGGGGCACGGATCGGCGTGCTGCGCTTCGCAACTGGCTGGTCTGCATCGACCGACAAGGTGTTCGAGCAAGCGCTGACCGTGCTCCAGGCACAAGGCGCGAAACTCGTTGACATAACAACGCTCAAGGATCGGGACGAGATGGAAAAGGCGGAGACGTTAGTGCTCCACACCGAACTCAAGGCAGATCTGAACAGCTATCTCGCGAGCACTCCGCCGGCTGTGAAGACACGTACGCTCGCCGACGTGATCGCATTCAACAAGACTCATGCTGATCGCGAACTCGCGCTCTTCGGGCAGGAGACGTTCGTGAAGGCTGAAGCGGCGAAGGGATTGGACGATCCCGGCTATTTGGCGGCGCGTGCGACGTCGCTTCGCATCGCCGGGCGCGACGGGATCGATGCCATGCTTGCAGCCAACCACCTCGACGCTCTGGTATCGCCTACCATGCCGCCGGCCTGGAAGATCGATGCGGTGAACGGTGATCAAAGCACGGGCGCGGGAGCGGGTAATTTGGCTGCGGTGGCGGGCTATCCGCATCTGACGGTGCCGATGGGCGCGGTGATGGGCCTGCCGGTCGGTCTGTCATTCATTGGCCCGGCCTGGAGCGAAGCGCGCTTGCTCGGATTTGGATTTGCGTTCGAACAGGCAGCAAAGGCGACGCTCACGGCGCGCCTTCTGCCATCGATTGAGGGAGCGGCGCCGGTCGCGCCACTCCTTGAACCCCTGTCTCGTCAATGAGTGGGTCGAAAGCTAGAACAGCACGGATGGCAACCAGGCGCCGGCAGGATCGTTATACAACCCAGTGCTCATCAGCGTCATGGGCTGAACAACGCGGAGACCATTCTGCAGGCACCACCGCAGCAAAACGCTGTTGCGCGAGGGGACAAGGATCCCCGGGCCGGCAAAGGACTCGACCGAAGCGAGGAGTGCTTGCATGTCCATATTCGTCTCAGCCGTAGAGTGGCCAAAAAAAGCGAGATGGGTCGTGTATCCGGTGACGCGGCCTCCTCGTTCAACCACGCGGGCGGTGCCATGCGAGATCGCCTGTGCCAACTCGACGGCACGGTCGAAGCCATGAACGCGGCGAGAGAGCGAGTTGCAGGAATCCTTGTCGGCCGGTGTAGCGGGACGCACCTGGCATCCGGGAACGCTGCGTTCGCGGGTTTGCCCCTGCAGGCAAGAAAGCGGCTCTCGCACGTCAAAGCCGAAAGAGGTATAGAGGGAGAAAGAGCGATTGTGAAAGGCCGCCTGGACCAATCGGGATCCGGGAGCGCCACGATCGCGGGCGCGATCCATCACCGCCTGCATAAGCAAACGGCCAACCCCCATATTCTGTACTCCAGGGTCAATCGTGATGGGTCCAACCCCGCGAATGATGGCGCGCTCGTCCAGACCGTTGCTGCCGACAATCCGGCCGTCAAGCTCTGCCACAACGAAATAAAAGTCAGGGTTTGAAAACATCGAGGCGATGAGACCTGCCGCGACCGCGGGGTTGGGGAAGTCGGATGGAAAACCGTGAGCGATGTTAAGGGCGGTGAAGGCGTCGTAACAGATCTGGCCGCAGGTTGGGACATCCTCGGCTGTGGCAGTCCTGACAACCACGGCAGACGTGCCTTTCGGTGGCATCGCGCAACACCTCTCTACTGATGCAAGGAGTCTAACGAAACATTCTGCGAACTGACTAGAAAATGGCGAATGCCATGAGGGAGTCGTGTCCGCCCGGCGTACTTCTACAAAGCAGTCCCGAAGGGACGGCACAGGCCCAGCGCACTACACAATTCGTCCCATCAAGGGGTCAGTAAAGCTTGCCCTGCCAGTTTCCACCCGCCCGGCAAAGCGCGCTTCCGCATCCGAGCCAATTACCCTGACAGTGTAGTCATACCAGCCGTGACTTTTTTCGAGCTGCAGAATAACCGATGTTTCCTGGCGTGGTTCGATTCTTCTGCTCACAGACTTTGTCTTGTACGCATTGTCTCTGATCTCAACGGTGACAGGCTTGACGGCTGGGTTGCGCAAACGCACCAGCACGTTTCCCGTCAGATCCTTGCCCGTGTGTTCGTAGGACGTCTGCACCCCGAGATGTTGTGAATCAATACGGCCGGTGAAGGATCGGTAGAAGCCGTTCGGACCGTGCACTTCAATGGCATAACCAGCATCGGCGAACATCGCGACCGGATATTGGCGAGTCAGGCTGTCACCTGGCTTGACTGCGTACGTGGCGGCCATCATTCCGCGCCCCGCGCTGCTCGTTTCTTCCAAATTCCTCAGATAGACGTTGAAGGGGGCGCCAGCCGACCTCGCTCCATGCATCTGACTGCCGGCGCTGAGGCGGATCTCATAATATGAGTTGCCGTCTGCGCCAACACTCCCATCCGCATACAGCTCGTACGGAAGTGCGCATGCCGGGCAGACGCCCTGTTCCTGTTGGGGCATCAGACCGGAATGCTGCGGCGACCGATTGATTTGTTCCATCTGGGCGGCGGTGAGTTTTGTGTAGTTCGAAGGGATCTCTTTGTAGCGAGCCTTCTCGATACTTACGACAAACTTGTTCCGGTTGAGAAAATCAAGCGCGGCTTGTTTAGGATCATAGGGGCGAAAGACCGAAGTGAGGTCTCCGGAGATCGTTCGCCGCCACGGGCTGATGTTTTCTTCGCGGACGCTCTTGCCGTACTTCTCCCGCATGAATCGTTCGAGGAACATCAGCGTAGAGGTGTGGTCGAAGTGTTGGGAATTTACCCATCCGCCGAGGCTCCACGGTGAGGCAATGATCATTGGGACGCGAAAGCCCATGCCCATCGGGCCGGACCGCGCCTCGTTCTCGGCCACGCCCTGGCGCAATTCATCTTCCTTGTAGCTGTACTCGAGGCCGGTATCGATGCCCGCAGATGCTCCGCCGGTCTCAGGCCGCTTGGGGTCGGCCGCGACGAACGACGGCGCATGATCGAAATAGCCGTCATTCTCGTCGTAGGTGAGGATGAAGATCGTCTTCTTCCAAACCTCGGGATTGCTCGTCAGGATGTCCATCACCTCGGAGATGTACCAGGCTCCATACCATGGCGAGGTTGGATGATCAGAAAATTTCTCGGGAGCTGAAAGCCACGAAACCGTGGGCAGCTTGCCTTCGTTCACATCCTTGCGGAACTGATACAGGATGTCGCCCGCGGGAACTTTCATGCTCTGAGGTTTGCCTTCGGATTCAAACGACAGGGGCTCGAGCGCATGGTAGTCGGCGTCGCCGGCATTGGTGACGAATGCCGCATGATGCAATGCCTTCTGCTGCTCAGAGAGTTGGCTGTATCTCGCTTCGCCGCCTTTGGCAACCGACGCCTTCAGCGCTTCGATCTGCCTTTGCATCTCGCCCAGCTGCGCGTGAAGCTTAGCCGCCGCCGCAGGGTCTTTCTCCGCCGAGATCTCCGCTTGGAGCTTCGCCGCACGAGCCGAAAACTGAGAAATCCATTGCTCCACGGCTGGAACGTATCCAGGGTATGCCTCCACATTGTAGGCGGCAAAGCATTCCAGGACGTTGTCCCCGAAGTTCGACAGCCATGCATCCTCGTCACCGGCAAGCCCAGAGCGGGTCAGCTCATTCTGGTAGGACTTCCAGCTGATTCCGGCATCCTGCAGCCGCTCTGGAAAGGTCTTCCAGCTCATCCCGCCGTAGTCAATTTGCTCATTGCGCATATAGACCTTCGAATCCACGCGCTGTTGGTCGCGGATGGTCCCGGTCCAAAAGTAGCTGCGGTTGGGCGAGGTGCTGGTCATCACCGAGCAGTAATTCTGATCGCAAACGGTGAATGCGTCCGCCAGGGCGTAATAGAACGGCAGATCTTCCCGGGTGTAGTGGCCCATGGTGAGCGGCAGGTGCGTGTATTCCTTTTTTCCGGAACGCTTGGCCTCCAGCCACCCATCATGGCGGCCTTCATTCCAGGCATCGACCTGGCTGTCGCGCGAATGCGGCAGATCGCTCATCCAGGTGGCGCGCGTATCGTGGATATCGAGCCGCCACGGAGCGTAGGAATTCCCCGACGCATCGGTCTGCACAAAGACAGAGTTCCCGTTCATGAGCCGGATCGCCCGCGGGTCGTTGAATCCGCGGACACCTCGAAGAGTACCGAAAGCGTGGTCGAACGAGCGGTTCTCCTGCATCAGGATCACGATATGTTCCGCGTCAAGGTAACTCGAGCCAGCCGCCGGCTCTATTGCGTGTGCACGCTGAATGGATGGGATCAGCTCGGCGATGCCGGTTGCGCCGGATAACATCGCTGCAAGTTTGAGAAAGTCACGTCGGGTCCGCATACTCTTGTTTTCTCACTTTGCTGTTAGAGCCTTGTGAAGATAGCTCTGCTCCGTTGATCCAGAGCCAGCCGTCTGCCCGTAGAGACCAGCCTACACGTTCGGAGTGGGTGGCCCAGGTCTCGCTTTTGAGACCTGGGTTTTCCGAGCAAGATGCGGCACCCTTGACAATCGACAGTCGGGTGTCTACCATCACCTTTCAACGAGGGTAGAACGTCTTCTATGGAAAAACAGCCTCAACAACGTGCCAATCTGCTTCAAGGCACGCTGGACATGCTCATCCTGCGAACCCTGCTTTATGGAGCCGCTCATGGCCACCAGATAGGAAAGCACATTCAGCGGACCACCAACGATTTCCTGCAAATGCAGCATGGTTCTCTCTATCCCGCACTGCATCGCCTGGAGGAACGAGGCTGGGTCATCTCGAAATGGGAGACAGCCTCGGATCGCAATCGGGAATTCAAGTATTACCGGCTTACGGCAACCGGTAGAAAACAGCTAGTGGTCGAAGAATCGCAATGGAAGCAGATGGCGGAAGCAGTGGCACGCGTCATGTGGCCCGCCGCTGAGGAGAACTGACTATGCGATGGTGGCAGATCAGGAAACGAGATGCGGACCTGGAGCGGGAACTCAAGGCTGACCTCGAACTGGAAGAAGAAGAGCAGCGGGAACGTGGGCTATCTGCAGAAGAAGCTCACTATGCGGCTCAACGTGCCTTCGGCAACACGACGCTCATTCGCGAGCAGACTCGCGCCGCCTGGTCCTGGGTCTGGATCGAATCCCTCCTACGCGATCTGGGCTACGGAATCCGCGGAATGCGTCGCAACCTCGGTTCCACGATATTTGCGATTCTCATTGTCGGCCTCGGCATTGGCGGTGCTTCGACAGTATTCAGCGTGGTCAATGCGCTGCTTTTGCGTCCGCTCCCGTTCCGCGATCCAGCGCAACTGGTATTCATTTCTAACGGGGAAAACCACAGCACCCAGGCCGAACAGTATTCAGATCTCCGCGACCACAATCAGTCATTCTCCGATCTGGCGGGCTGGTCCGCATTCTACCGCGCGGGAGACAAGGAGTTGACAGGGACCGGCGAGCCGGAGCGTCTTACCAGCGTTCCGGTGACCCAGAATCTTTTCCCATTGCTGGGCGTGGAACCTGCCCTCGGAAGATCGTTTACCAGGGAGGAGTGCCAGGGGAAGTACTCCGCTCCGCCGGCCATGCTGTTGAGCTACAGTTTTTGGCATAGGCGGTTTGCTTCGGACCCAAACGTGGTCGGCAAGAAGCTCACGTTGAACGATCAGCCGGTGACCGTAATCGGCGTGCTACCCGCATCCTTCGACTTTGCCAGCATCTTTGCTCCGGGCACTCCCATCGATGTGTTTATTCCCTGGCCGCTCACGGACGACACGAAACCCCACGGAAACACGATGTCGATCGTCGGAAGGTTAAAGCCCGGCGCTACCATCGGCGGCGCGCAGGCGGAGTTCAACGTCCTGGCGAAACAGCTCGACAGCCAACATCCGGAAAGGAATCCGATCCACCCCCGGCTGGTTCCGTTGGAAGAGCACGTGAGCGGGCAAGTGCGTCCAGCTCTCGTGGTGCTGATGTGCGCCGTGGGCGCGGTGATGTTGATTGTGTGCGCAAATCTTTCCCATCTGCAAATGGCGCGAATGGGGACGCGACAAAAGGAAATGGCGATACGAGCGGCGTTAGGAGCCGGGCGGTTTCGGCTGTTGCGACAGGTGCTCACCGAAAGCGTAACCCTCTCCTGTGGCGGCGCCGCCCTGGGTCTCCTTCTAGCCGTGGCTGGAACCCGCGAGCTGGCGCACCTGAATACATTCAACCTTCCACTTCTGGAAAGTGTTCGAGTCGATCGGACCACGCTGGTCTTCACCCTGCTGGCAACGGTGGCTACGGGCGTACTCTTTGGCCTGGCGCCCGCGCTGCAAGTCCTGGCGTGCAAGCTCCGCGAAGGGCTGCAGGACGCGGGCCGCGGCTGGAGTGGCAGTCGCCGCCATGGCTGGTTCCGCGACGGGCTGGCAGTCTCTCAGTTCGCCCTCGCCTGCCTGTTGCTCGTCGGCGCGGCTCTGCTTATTCAGAGTTTTCTGCGCGTCCTGGACGTGAACCTGGGATTTCAACCCGAGCGTGCGGCCGCGTTGAGGATCGACCCGAGTTTTCAGGTCTCGAGCGCCGCGCAACAAAACGCATTTATTGACGATGTATTGCATCGCGCACGGTCAGCTCCCGGCATCACAGCAGCCGGCATTACCGATGTGTTGCCGCTCGGCGGGGACCGGTCCTGGCAAGTCTCGGGCAAGGGACAGATTTACGAAAAGGACCACTCTCCAGAGTCTTTTATTCGCGTCGTGAGCGATGGATATTTCGACGCCCTGGGAATTCCATTGAAGTCGGGAAGAGTATTGACGGAGAGCGATCGAGCGTCGAGCGAACCCGTAGTGGTCGTAAATGAAACTTTGGCTCGCACTCTCTGGCCGGGGCAAGACCCTGTGGGACAGGTGATGACGCAGGACGGGGGACGGCGCGTCGTCGGTGTGGTTGGCGATGTTCATCACGGAGGACCGGAGCGATCGGGCGGTTCAGAAATGTATCTGCCGATGCGTCAAACAGGGGACTACCCGGCGATGCAACTTGTCGTCCGTACCGTACTTCCGCCAGATAGTTTGGCGGCGGGCATCCGAGCGGTGCTGCGGCCGATCGATCCGAATCTTCCGGTCAAGGACTTTCAAACGCTGCAGGAGTTGGTCGACAAAGGAATGTCGCCTCGCCGATTTCTGGTAATACTACTGTCTGGATTTGCGGGGTTCGCGCTGTTACTTGCCTCGCTCGGGATTTACGCGCTGATTTCTTATTCTGTGAGTGAGCGCACCAAAGAGATTGGCATGCGTATGGCGTTAGGCGCGAGTTCCGGGCTGGTGCAGCGGGACGTTCTCGCAAAAACGCTGCGGCTCGCTCTCTCCGGGGTGGCACTGGGAACGCTCGGCTCTTTTGCCTTAAGTAAAGGGATCGAGTCTCTGCTGTTTGGTACAACAACGACGAACCCGGCGGTCTTTTTGGGTGTAATTCTGCTCCTCTGCGCTGTCGCGTTGGTGGCGGCGTACGCTCCAGCGCGACGAGCCTCACGCATTGACCCGATGGAAGCATTGCGAACTGAATAACGTCGACTTCCGGAGACAAAAAATCTTCCGGACGAATGGTTGAGCGGGTGGCCCAGGTATCGCTTTTGAGCAAACGACTTGCCGCCGGCAAGTGAACGGGTGGAGTGAACGCGCTTTTGGGTTCTACCCCCCGCCACCAATTGACGGGTGCCCCATCCTTCGCGCCCTTTGCGAAGGGTGGGATAGTCAAATCTCACCCTTCAACTTCCCGCGGAATCTGACTTGTTCCTTAGGAGACCTGGGTTTCTTCTCGATATTCTGCGAGTCCGATGGCACAGAAAATCTCGCCATCCGACTCGCAGACTTCTAGGTGAGTAATCACTCTTCCCTTGTCATCCCGAGCGCAGCCGAGGGATCTGCAGTGCGCCTCGCCACGACGCAAAAGCCCCGCGGAAGCAGTGGCGGGACCTGCGGAACGCGCTTTTCAGCTCTATCCCGTCACCAATGGCCGGGTGCCCCAGATCCCCGATTTCCTGTGTAGTTTCGTAGGTTCCC
>Ga0302176_10001257_pt1 | contig 12257 bp, 10 predicted proteins | sample I_Palsa_E1_1_FD_198787 | JGI IMG/M metagenome (GOLD analysis project Ga0302176, IMG submission 198787) | Peat permafrost microbial communities from Stordalen Mire near Abisko, Sweden - I_Palsa_E1_1 | ecosystem: Environmental > Terrestrial > Soil > Palsa > Peat permafrost | place: Sweden...
GGGGATCGAAAACGGACCCACTGCCTCGAAAGACTCTTCGTTGACAGGATAGGGCTAGTACTTTAGACTTAGGGTTTGTCTCTAGACGGAAAGGTGTGACTGGGCTGATGCGGACGCATGTACCAAAAGGCCGAGAGGCCGAAGATCTGCAAGTGGGCAAGAACTGGTTCGTGGTGAACGCGGAGGGCGTGGTGTTGGGACGCCTGGCGACGCGCATCGCGCGGATGCTGATCGGCAAGGACAAGGCCAATTATACGCCGCATCTGGATTGCGGGGATCACGTGGTGGTGATCAATGCCGAGCGCGTGAAGCTGACCGGCAACAAGATCGATCAGAAGATTTATCGTCATCACAGCGGTTATCCCGGGGGGCTGAAAGAAATTCCCATCCGGGTGATGTTGCAACGCCGTCCCGAAGAGGTCGTGCGCGAAGCGGTGCTGGGAATGCTGCCGAAGAACAAGCTGCGCGCGCGACGAGCAAAGAAGCTGCGTGTTTATGCCGGAAGTGAAGCGCTCGCCCGCCACGCCGGACAAAAGCCTCAGCCGCTCGCGGTGTAACCTCGAGACAGGGAATCGAAATTTTCGCACTCGGCGGAAAAATCCGCGAAAAGAGTGCGCGCGCAGCAGAGCCTTCGGCGCACGGTTGCAAGAGCGCCGAGGCGGTAACGGGAAACAGGAGGAACTTTGAGTTCAGCTTCGAGTTCGATAGCAAATGCCGCGGGGAAGCAGTTCTACGGCACCGGCCGCCGGCGGGAATCGGTGGCGCGCGTGTATATCAAGATGGGCGCGGCGCGGTTCACGGTGAATGGCCGGCCGGTGGATGAATATTTCCGCAACGTGGCCTGGCACACGGCCGCGGTCGAGCCGCTGAAGTTCACGCAGATGCTGGACCAGCTGGAAGTGAAAGCGATCGTGAAGGGCGGCGGTGTGGGCGGGCAATCCGGAGCGGTGCGCATGGGACTTTCGCGCGCGCTCTCGCTGATCAATCCCGAGCTGCGTCCGGCGCTGCGCAAGAACGGTTTCCTGACGCGCGATTCGCGGATGAAGGAACGCAAGAAGTACGGGCAAAAGGGAGCGCGTCGCCGCTTCCAGTACAGCAAGCGCTAGTTAAATTTTTCGGCCCGCTTCGATTGACGGGGCGGGCCTAATTCACGGCCGGGAAGGACCGGCAAAAAAGGATGCTGCTCCGATCCGTCGCGGAGAAAAAAGCATCCCTTCGACCGAGGAGGTACTTTGGGAGTAGAAATTACGATGAAGGAGCTGCTGGAGGCCGGCGTTCATTTCGGCCATCAGACGCGGCGTTGGAACCCGAAGATGAAGGAATACATTTTCGGCGAACGCAATGGCATCCACATTATTGACCTGCAAAAAACCCTGAAGATGTTCCGTGATGCGGCGCGATACGTCTCCGAGCTTGCCGGACAAGGCAAGCGCGTGCTTTTTCTGGGGACCAAGCGCCAGGCGCAGGAAGCGATCGCCGAAGAAGCCAACCGCTGCGGCATGTTCTACGTGAACCACCGCTGGCTGGGCGGCACGCTGACCAACTGGGTCACGCTGCAAAAGTCCATCAAGCGCCTGAAGCTGCTGAAGGGCATGGTCGAAGACGGCCGCATGGCGCAATTTTCGAAGAAAGAAGGCGCGCGGCTCGAACGCGAGTTGAAGCACCTGCAACAGAATTTTTCCGGCGTGGAGAACATGACCACGCTGCCCGACGCCATGTTCGTGATCGATCCGAACGCGGAAGTGATTGCGGTGCGCGAAGCGCGGCGCATGGGCATTCCGGTCGTCGCGATTGTGGATACGAATTGCGACCCCAACCTTGTTGATTGGGTCATTCCCGGAAACGATGACGCCTTGCGCGCCATTCGCCTGTTCACTTCGAAGATTTCCGACGCCGTGCTCGTGGGCCATCAATCGTTCGAGCAGACGCAGATCGCGGATCAAAAGTCCGCCGAAGGCGCAGGGGAAGAAGGCCCCGATTACGTGGACACCAGCGCGTACGAAGTTTACGAAAAGCAGGAAGGCGATTTTGTCGAGCCGGATGCCGAGCCGGCGGTTGAAACTGCCGAAGCCGGCGCCGCGGCCGCGGGCGGAGAAGAAGACCCGTCCATTCGAGTTCCGCACTAAGCCTGGAGAAACTCCCGGGCGGTTTGAAGCTGCTCCAAAATCGCTGCTGGCGAACAAACGATAGGCGGCAAAGTCCAAGTTCATCTTAAAGGAATCGAGTAAATCTATGGCCACACCCGGAAATCCGAATGTCTCCGCGCAGCTGGTGAAGGAATTGCGCGACCGCACTGGCGCGGGCTTCACTGCCTGCCGCGATGCGCTCGTGGAATCCAAAGGCGATATCGAGCAGGCCATCAACATCCTGCGCAAGAAGGGCCAGGCCGCGGCCGCCAAGAAAGCGCAACGGGCGACGTCCGAAGGGTTGGTGAGCTCCTATATCCACGCGGGCGGGAAGATCGGCGTGCTGATCGAGATGAATTGCGAGAGCGATTTCGTCGCGCGCACGGCGGACTTCCAGCGCCTGTGCCACGACGTGGCCATGCACGTGGCCGCGCTCGACCCGCGATTCCTGCGCCGCGAGGAAGTGACGCAGGAAACCCTGGACCGCGAGCGGGAAATTTACAAGGAACAAGCCAAGGCCACCGGCAAGCCTCAAAACGTGATCGAGAAGATCGTCAGCGGGAAAATGGAAAAATTCTACGAAGAGAATTGCCTCTACGAGCAGCACTTCATCAAGGACGAAGGCATGACGGTGAAGGAACTGATCGATCAGGCCATCGCCAAGCTCGGCGAAAATATCGCCATCCGACGCTTTTCCCGCTTCAAAGTGGGCGAGCAGGATGGCGCGACCGCGTCCGCCGGCGCGACGGAAGAGCCGGATGCGCCGGTAGCCGCGCCTTCCGCCTAAACTCAGATAATATTCGTTGGCAGAATCCGCCGCTTTCGTTCTCGCGGCGGATTTTTTGTTTATGGCCAGTTTGCAGCGATGCAGGTGCATCGCCGCGTGAGCTTGCGCGGATTCTCTGCTAGAATGCCCGCGGGCCGAATGCCCGGGCCGACCACAAAATGGCGAAAGCAAAACTACTCCCACGCAAGCCGGTCTATGAAAGGCTGGTGCTGAAACTTTCCGGCGAATCGCTTTCCGGCCCGCAGGATTCCGGCATTCACGCGGAAACCATCCAGGGCATCGCGCGCGAAGTGAAGGAAGTTCGCGACCTGGGCGTGAAAGTGGCCATCATGGTGGGCGGCGGAAATATTTTTCGCGGCACGCGGCAGAAGCAGCTAGCCATCGATCGCGCCACCGGCGATTACATGGGCATGCTGGCGACGGTGATCAACGGGCTGGCGCTGCAGGATGCGCTCGAAAAGTCGGGTTGCGACACGCGGCTGATGAGCGCGATCGAGATGCATCAGGTAGCCGAGCCCTTCATACGCCGGCGAGCCACGCGCCACCTGGAAAAGGATCGCGTGGTGATTTTCGTGGCCGGAACGGGCAATCCGTATTTTTCCACGGACACCGCGGCGGCGTTGCGCGCCATGGAAATCAAGGCGCAAGTGATTTTGAAGGCCACGCGCGTGGACGGAATTTACGATGCCGATCCCGAAAAAGTGCCCGGCGCAAAAATGTTTCAGCGCATCACCTATCTGGACGTGCTGCAAAAAGGCCTGCTGGTGATGGATTCCACGGCCATCTCGCTTTGCATGGACAACAAAATGCCGATCGTCGTGTTCAACATGAACGTTGCGGGAAATTTGAAGCGCGTGGTGCTGGGCGAGCGTGTGGGCTCGGTCGTCACCGCGGCGTGAACGGCGAGCGGCGGAGGCAAATTTTCAAATGACCACAATCGCTACAAGCAAAGACGCTCTCGCGCAGGCGAGAACGCGCATGGAAAAAGCGGTGGAAGATTTTCGCAAGGACCTGGCCGGCGTGCGCACCGGGCGCGCCAACGTGTCGCTGCTGGATCACGTGCGCGTGGACTATCACGGCACGCCGATGCCGCTCAATCAGCTGGGCACGCTGAGCGTTCCGGACGCGACCATGATCATGATTTCGCCGTGGGATCCCGGCGCCGTGCCGCTGATCGATAAAGCGATTCGCACGACGGATCTGGGGCTCAATCCGACGAATGACGGAAAGGTCGTGCGCGTCCCGATTCCGGCGCTGACCGAAGATCGCCGCAAAGATCTGGTCAAACACATGCACAAAGTGCTGGAAAATCACCGCACCGCCATCCGCAACATTCGCCGCGACGTCAAAGAAGCTGTGGAGAAACTGGAGAAGGAAAAGAAAATCAGCGAAGATGACAAGAAGCGGACGCTCGACGAGCTCGAGAAAGTGACGCATTCGGAGACGAAAAAAATCGAAGATCTCTCTGCCGCGAAGGAAAAGGAAGTCCTCGAGATCAAGTAGAGTCCAGCCTCGGGGCCCGTGTGAAGCAGAATCCTCAGAAAATTCCCGGCAACTTGTCCGGTCTCCAGCGCCGTAATTAATTCATGCAAGAAGCCCAACCCAGCCGGACCGCGATGCGCGTGGCCATGCGCCGCGCTGCACACCAGGTTTTCGATAATCCCAAGGTGCTGGAGGATCCGGTCGCCTTGGCGATCATTGGGCCCGAGGCTGCGGCGAAACTGGAGGCCGAAGAACGCCGGTACGGAAGCCGGATCGGGCGCAGCATTCGTGCGTTTATGGCGGTGCGCAGCCGTTTTGCGGAGGATGAACTCGCGCGGGCTGTCGCGCGCGGCGCGAGCCAGTACGTGATTCTCGGCGCGGGACTCGACACGTTCGCCTACCGGAATCCGCACGGTTCCGCGCTGCACGTATTTGAAGTGGACTACCCGGCCACGCAGGAGTGGAAGCGGCGCAAGCTGGCGAAAGCCGGAATCGCGGCGCCACCGTGGGTAACGTATGCGCCCGTGGATTTCGAGCGGCAAACTCTTTCGGAAGGATTGCGCAGCGCCGGATTCGATCCCGCGCAAATTTCGTTTTTTTCCTGGCTCGGCGTCACCATGTACCTCACCGCGGAAGCCGTGATGGCGACGTTCGGGTTCATCGCGTCCACTCCGCCTGGCGGAGGGGTTGCATTCGACTATGTGGTCCCGCGGGAGTCGCTCACGTTCGTGGGCCGCCTGGCTCTGGCCGCGATCTCGAATCGAGTGGCTGCGGCGGGCGAACCCTTCCGCACTTTTTTCGAGCCGCGTGCGCTTGTCGAAAGGATGAAAGCGCTCGGATTCCGGCGCGTCGAGGATCTGGGCTCGGAAGAAATCAACGCGCGCTATTTCAGGGGTCGCGCCGATGGATTGCGCGTGGGCGGGAGTTTGGGGCGCTTGATGAGCGCAGAGTTATAAGCGGAGCTGGGTCGCAATTAGTTTACGGTGCGCACGTCTTCGGGAAGGATCAGCGTGAAGGTGCAGCTCTGCCCTATCGTCGCGGAGCAGGAGAGGGTACCCCGCCGCACCAATGTTGCTGGGGAGGAGTCGGGAAATATTGGGCCGAAATCGATTGCGCGAAGTTGCTCCACGAATGGACGAAGGTCCTGACTCCCACTGATGAATTTTATGGAACTAACGATCGGCTTTTGTTTGCCTGGAGAAAGAAGGACAAAGAAATCAGCCTGTGCGTTTCCATTAATTACTCTTCCGATGGGGAATGTACGGCGCTTCGTCAGCTCGGGCTTGGCCTGCGTCACGAGATCTTCGATTTTCGCGCCCGAGCCGAGCAGCGCCGAAAGGCGTGCGCGCGTTTCCGGAACGGAATGTGGCGCGCCAAGGGCCAGAGTGTACATGTGGATGGCCTGCGCGTTTTCGCCGTGCTTCGCGTCAATCTGCGCCAGGTGGTCGCCAACTTCGCCGTGCTCATTGAGCAGCCAGGACGCGCGAATGTAGCGCTCAGCATCGGGCAAATCGCCTTTCTGGAAATAAACCCAGCCGAGCGTGTCCCAGTAGATGCCCAGGCTCGCCACTTCGTTGAGCTGTTCGAGCGATAGGTGAGACAACTCGATGTTGCGAAGGTTGGCAGCGGTGGCCGAGACGGCCGATTCCGCATACTGCTGCGCCTTGTCGAGTTCAATCTGATGCTCGGCGAGATTGTAAGCGACGTTGTTCCAAACCGCCGGCGTCTGCGCAAGTTCCACGCCTTTTTCAAACGCCGCGAGCGCTTTCTCTTTCTCTCCGGTATTTATGTAGGCCTGGCCCAGGCTCACCTGCAGCTCGGCGTTGTCCGGAGAGAGAATGGTGGCCTTGTCGAGCTCGGGAACGGCCTCGGCATAGTTATGCTCTTCGAGAAAAAGTCCGCCGAGCGCGGCGTGCGCAACGGCATCGAGCGGATTCACTTCGATCTGCTTGCGGAAGGCAGCGGCGGCGTCGGAATACCGCTGCTGCTGCTGAAAGGTGAAGCCAAGGTAGTTGTAAACGTGTTCGTCGTAGGGATTCAGATCCGCTTGCTTGCGGAAAGCGTTCCCGGCGTCTTCAAATTGGCCGAGGCGAAGATACGCGAGGCCCAGATAGTTCCAGCCGTCTTTAGTCTTGGGATCGAGTTCCACTACGCGCTGGAGCATGGGAATTGCTGCGCGCGGATTCCCGGAATTGAGCGCCGCGACGCCCGATTCGAGCAACTCATCGGATTTCGCGGCGGTGGGAATCGAGGGCGCTCCGGTGGTGGAATTCTCCACCACCAGCACTTGGCCTTCGTCGGACTCGACGGCGCGCGCAAAGGCGAGGTAATCGCTCCGGCGCGAAGCCGGCAACTCGCGCATTTTGAAATCCACGGTGCGGCTGGCGACGAGTGTGTGGTCCTCGAAGCGATAGCTCGATTTGAATTCCGCGTAATCGCGATCGATAGCGACAGCCACCGGCGGGCGCGCAGTAAAATTCGGGGGCAGCGTTAATCGCAAGTTCATGGTCACATCGAGCGGGCTGCCGATTTTAATGGCATCCGATGAGTTCTCGGGAGCGTCCGGCATGCCAATGACCAGCAGCGGCACGGGAATCTTGGCTTTCTTACTGGACCAATCCAGGAAATTCGCCTGGGAAAATTCCAGGTCGAGCTCGAAGGGATTCTGCGTGTCGGATGGATCGCTCGGTTTCACCGCCGTGATATCACCGTGAATGCCGTCAAGAGCTGCGATGGTTTGCCCCAGTTCCTTCCATTGATTTTGGGGCGTGCGTCGAAATGCAACACGCAGCGCGAATTCATTGTCTCCGCGGATGAAGTAGCGCAGCTTGGCGGAAAGTTTGCCCAGGTCGCTCACTTGTGCTTCGATTTCGACGCGTTGCATCGAAAGAAACGGCGGATCCACGGGCGTTTCGACGATTTTGCCGTCACCATCCGGGGGAACCAGCAGCGCGGATTTGTTGCGCAGGACCGATGACAAAAGGCGGAAGGGCGCGACTTCGGCGGTGGTGTCCATCCACATGAGTTCGCCGCCGATGGGAACCGCGGTAATCACGTGATCGAATTGCGAAGGTGACGGTACGGAAGCGTCGAGCTTCCGCACAAACGGAATCAGCACCGCGTCCGACGGAATGCCCGCGGCTTCGAGCATGGCCGCGAGCAGCGTGTGCTTGTCTTTGCAATCGCCATACTGATTCGCGAAGACGTCGGCGGCCGAATGCGGTTGGTAGCGCCCCAGCCCGAAGGAAAGGCTTACGTACCGAATATTTTTCGAAACGTAATCGTAGAGCGCTTGTGTTTTATCGAGGTCCGTCGCGCGGCCCTCTACCAGCGCGAGCGTCTTCGCGCGGATTTCGGCATTGGGTTGCGTGCGGCCTTGTTCGAGCTGGGCATACCACTGGGCCACTTCCTGCCAGTTCTTGAATGTCGTTAGCTCCACTTCCGGCGATTTCGGTTCGGGACGTTGCGATTTCTTTTTGGCCGCCTCTTCGTCGCTCGGCCGCGTCAAGCGCGCGCGTTTCCAGTGATAGATGGTGCGATCGGCGGCATCTTCTTTGAAGAAAGAATCGCCCTCGGAACTGGTGAGATCCGTGAGGTCGTCGCTGCGACGAAACCGAATATTGCGTTCCGTCTTTCGATTGACCAGAGCGAATTCCGGCGATTCCACTGTGAGCGCGCGATCCTTGGGGACGTTAACTTCCAATCGCTCGTCCAGAACGATTGCGCCCTCCAGAAAATTGTGCTCGAACCAGAATTGGCCCGCGGCAAGAGGAGTGACCAGCCGGGTCACGATTTCGTATTCGACCGTGTCGCCGGCGTGGAGCGAGGGCACGGTGATGTGCTTCTCTTTGTAATCGGTGTACATCGGAGCATCGCGCTCGACGCTCGCGGTCATTTCTTTCGCCGCGCTCGGATCCGCGTTCACGAGGCTGCCGTCCGGTTTGTGGACGCGCACCATGCGCACTTCCATTTGCTCGTTTCCGGAGTTGTAGCCGAAAACGAGTTCGCCGAATTGCTGCACGCCCGCATCGCTTTGCACGCGAATGCGCACCGCGAGGTCGCGTTCGTTCGTGCCGTCATTTTCGAATCGCGCGGTGGTGGAGTATTTCTCGATGACGAAAGCCTCCTGCGAGTAGTCGCCGGGGCCCGTTTTTGGTGGCGCCGCGGCGCCCTGTGGCGGCGCCGGAGACGCAGGCGGCTGCTGCGCGTTAAGAGTCGAACGGGTCGCTGCCGAACAGAGGAGCGAGCACAGCAACAGGGCCGCTCGAAGCGGAATCACTCGCACTTGGGTTTTGACGTGAGCCATGGCGGACTAGTTTAGGCGGGTTCCTAGAATGGGTAAAGCGGGAGCGTATCCCCTGGTGAGCAATCCACCAAATCGGACGTGAGGGGAGGGCGTTCATAAGCGAGTTAGCCGGTCCGCGGAAGGCGGGATGCCCACTTTAATTTAAGCCGTGTAGTATAAGCTACTTACAGTTACTATAATAATAGTTTCTGGTCTATCTCTCGCACCTGTTTCATGCATTTCCGCTCGAAATCGCGATTCTGGCGGGACCTATAGCCCAAAAACCGGTCGCAATTTCGTTCGGGTGCCACCCCGCCGGCAAATTCGACCGCTTGCCACGGCACCGAATTTTTTTCAATTTATCTCGCTTAGGGAATCGAGTTGACAATACCCTCTATTTTTCCTATACTTCCGCGGTTGCGTTGGGGCCGTTGGCCCCGGTGGTGGATTAGGGAAGTCTTCCGACCCCGGAACATAGAATGAAGGAACGGGGATAGGAAGAACGGCCGAAATGGGGCGCCAGCCCCGCAAAGCCGTGTGAGCCTCTCCGCAGTGGTACGAGATGCAGTTCACTCCTCGGGGTGAAGCGTCATCGCGGAGTACCTGGGTAATTCCTTCGGGTGATGGCGACCTTTTCTGTTCATTTACCCGCAGAGTTCTGCGCGGGGATATTGCCGCGCGCGGAAATCTGCACAAAGAGTTGTGTCGATTCGAGGGGGAAGAGCGTGCCGACGTTTTCACAACTGGTGCGGAACGGCCGGGAAAAAATCCGGACGAAGACGAAGTCGCCTGCGCTCGAAGGATGTCCGGAAAAGCGCGGGGTATGCGTTCGCGTGTACACCCAGACGCCTAAGAAGCCGAACTCCGCGCTGCGCAAAGTGGCGCGCGCGCGGCTCACCAACAGCGCGGAAGTGACCACTTACATTCCCGGCATCGGCCACAATTTGCAGGAGCACTCGATCGTACTGGTGCGCGGCGGAAGAGTGAAGGATCTGCCGGGCGTTCGCTATCACGTGATTCGCGGGACACTCGACGCCGCCGGCGTTGAGAATCGCAAACAAGGGCGCTCGAAGTACGGCGCCAAGCGGCCCAAAGCCGCACAGAAGTAGGAGAGCGGAACGATGCCACGCAAAGGATGGGTTGTCCGTCGAAGGATTCCCGGCGATCCCGTGTACGGGAGCGACCTGGTGCAGAAATTTATTTCGAGCATGATGTACGACGGCAAGCGCAACACCGCGCAGGCGATTTTTTACAAGGCCATGGACCAGGTGGCGAAGACGACGAACGACGACGCGTTCAAGCTCTTTAAGAAGGCGGTCGAGAACTGCAAGCCGGTACTGGAAGTGAAGACGCGGCGCGTGGGCGGCGCGAACTATCAAGTTCCGGTGGAAGTGAATCCGTTTCGCCGGCAGTCGCTCGCGATTCACTGGCTGGTGCTCTATTCACGCACGCGCGGCGGCAAGTCCATGACCGACAAGCTGGCCGGAGAAATTGTGGACGCCGCAAACGGCCGCGGCGGCGCAGTGAAAAAGAAGGAGGACGTGCACCGCATGGCGGAGGCGAACAAAGCCTTCGCGCATTATCGCTGGTAGCACTCGGAAATTTTACAGATGGCACGCCAAGTCCAAATCGATCAGACCCGCAACATCGGGATCATGGCGCACATTGACGCCGGCAAGACCACGTCAACGGAGCGCATCCTGTTCTATACGGGTGTGACTTACAAGATCGGCGAGGTGCACGAAGGCACCACGGTGATGGACTGGATGGAGCAGGAGCGCGAGCGCGGCATCACCATCACCTCCGCGGCCACCACCGCTTCCTGGAAACGCTTCGACAAGACTTTCCGCATTAACATTATCGATACGCCGGGCCACGTGGACTTCACCGTGGAAGTCGAACGCTCGCTGCGCGTTCTCGACGGCGCGGTGGCCATTTTCGACGCCGTGGCAGGCGTGCAGCCGCAATCGGAAACGGTTTGGCGCCAGGCGGACAAATATCGCGTTCCGCGCATCGCCTTCATCAACAAGATGGACCGCATCGGCGCGGACTTCGACCATTCCATCCGCTCCATGCGCCAGCGCTTGTCGGCTCACCCCGTGCCGCTGCAATATCCCATCGGACGGGAAGACAATTTCATCGGCGTAATTGATTTCATCGAAGAGCGCGCCATTATCTGGAAGGACGAAACTCTAGGCGCGGAATATGAAACCCTGCCGCTCGAAAAACTTTGGGACGACGCCTATCTGAAGACGCGTCCGGAACTCGAAACTGCCGTGCGAGCCTCCGCGCTCACGCCGGAGTTTTACAAAGAGCATCGCGATAAAGTCGTTGAGTACATCGCGGAACATGACGACGCCGTGCTCACCAAGTATCTCGAGCAGCACAAACTCGAGCCCGCGGAATTGCGCGCTTCGATCCGCCGCTCGACGATCGCGCTGAAACTCGTTCCCGTCCTGGCAGGTTCGGCTTTCAAGAACAAGGGCCTGCAGCCGCTGCTCGATGCGGTGGTGGATTATCTTCCTTCGCCTGCCGATGTGCCGCCGGTGGAAGGCGAGGATCCCAACGGTGACGAGGCAATTTTGCGGCGCGCTTCGGACGATCAGCCTTTTGCCGCGCTGGCTTTCAAGATTATGACCGACCCGTACGTCGGGCACGTGACCTACATCCGCGTGTACTCCGGCGTGCTGAAGACCGGGCAGAACGTTTACAACTCGACCAGGAAGACCCGCGAGCGCGTGGGGCGCTTGCTGCGCATGCACGCGAACAAGCGCGAAGAGATCGAGTCCATCGAAGCTGGGGACATTGCGGCCTGCGTGGGCCTGAAGAACTGCACCACCGGCGATACGCTGTGCGACGAAGAAAAGCCCATTGTGCTCGAGAACATTGATTTCCCGGCGCCCGTGATTTCGGTGGCCATCGAGCCCAAGACGAAAGCGGACCAGGAAAAAATGGGCACCGCGCTCGGAAAGCTGGCGCAGGAAGATCCCACCTTCCGCGTGCACACGGACCACGACACCGGTCAGACCTTGATTTCCGGCATGGGCGAACTCCACCTCGAAATTATTGTGGACCGCATGATGCGCGAATTCAGCGTGCAGGCCAACGTCGGCCGGCCGCAGGTCGCGTATCGCGAAACGATTTTGAAAGTGGCCGAGGGCGAAGGAAAGTACATCAAGCAGACCGGCGGCCGCGGCCAGTACGGGCACGCAGTTCTTACCGTGCATCCGCTGCCGAACTCTTCGCACGAAGACATGCGCGAAATGTCCACGGATGAAATCGACGAACTCGCGAAGAGCGTGGCGGGCAAGGGCGGCAAGTGGCATTTTGACAAGGAACACCGGCTTCTATTCATTGACAAAGTTGTAGGCGGCGCGATCCCCAGGGAATTTATCCAGCCGATCGAAAATGGCGTGCGCGAGGCGATGGAAACGGGCGTCCTCGCGGGCTACGAAATGGTGGACTGCGCGGTGGTCCTAACCGACGGCAGCTACCACGACGTGGACAGCTCGGAAATGGCATTCAAGATTGCCGGCTCCATGGCTTTCAAAGAAGCTTGCAAGAGAGCCAATCCGAA
>Ga0302176_10001269_pt1 | contig 12214 bp, 8 predicted proteins | sample I_Palsa_E1_1_FD_198787 | JGI IMG/M metagenome (GOLD analysis project Ga0302176, IMG submission 198787) | Peat permafrost microbial communities from Stordalen Mire near Abisko, Sweden - I_Palsa_E1_1 | ecosystem: Environmental > Terrestrial > Soil > Palsa > Peat permafrost | place: Sweden: Abisko...
GAATCGGGATCAACGCTTTCTTCGATAGACCACGTACCGTCTAGCGGCACCGTCGCCCGCTGCGCACTGGCTGGGCTTGACAACAGACAGAGTACGAGCCAACCAAAGACCAGCATTCCTCCAACCCGATTCGCGAAACTCCAATTTCTCAACCCAGCTTGTAAGGTCCGGTTCATGGCTGCTCCCCATCCACTTCCACTTGACGGCGAGTTTGGCCTCCCGGAACCGGCATGACAACTCGGAACAGCGCCGGCCAAAAATGTTCGCAAGGCGAACACTCCCTGCGAATGGAAAGCGCTATTTCATGAAGGATTATTGACTTGTCGCGGAACGGTAGCCTAACGTGACCCAATCGGTCACATTCGCTCAGGTTTGCATTGCAAACTCAAGGACCATATTTTAGAATGCTCAGAATTGGTTCTTCAAATCTTGTGCGCGACCCTTACCTAATCAAGTCAGTCGGCCATGCTGCTCAGTTGCTGGCTGCTTTTGAATCGCCTGGGGAGGTTCTTACCCAAAAAGAGATCGGAAAACGCACCGGCTTGAGCCGTGGCATCGTAATGCGCCTGCTCTACACCCTGGGCCAGCATCACGTTGTCGAAAAGATGGCGAGCAATCGGTACCGGATCCTGTACCGTAGATTGGCAAAGAGCCGGTGGAGGATTGGTTATGGCATGCCCGGCATCGATAATCTCTTTACGCGTCTGGTGACTGAGAGCCTACATGTGGCGGCGGATCGTTCCGGAGAAGTCGAGATCTTGACGCTTGACCATCGTTGCAAGACAGCAGTTACCCTGCGGAACGCCAAACAGTTTATCCGCGAACATGTCGATCTGGTGATCGAGTACCAGGTGGATGAGCACGCAGGAGCCATGATCTCCAACTCCTATCGTGAGGCGCACATTCCGGTGGTGGCGGTGAACAATCCGCATGCGGGAGCCACGTATTTCGGTGCGAATAATTATGAAGCTGGACTCATAGGCGGCCGGCACCTTGGTAAATGGGCTCGCTCCCAGTGGCAGGGACAGGTGGATGAGATCCTGATGCTGGCGTTAACTCGCGCTGGTGCGATTCCAAAGACGCGTCTTAGCGGCATGGTGCAGGGAATTCGCGAAGTGCTCGGCGCCGGCTCTGAAAGAATTCCGGTCGTCTACCTGGACGGGAGAAGTGATTTTGAAGCAAGTTGGAATGTCGTGCGCGGATACTTGCGCAAGGGTGGAAGTAGCAGGACTCTGGTCGGCGCGATGAATGACAACTCCGCTCTTGGCGCGCTTCGGGCCTACGAAGAAGCCGGTCGTCACGAATGTTGCGCGATCATGGGCCAGAACGGATCTCCTGAGGCGCGTCACGAGTTGCGCAAGGAGCGGAGCCGCTTTATTGGCTCGGTCGCCTATTTTCCCGAAAAGTATGGCGACGGTCTTCTACGCCTGGCTTTGGATCTGTTGAACTCCCGCTTTGTGGCACCCGCCATTTTCACCAAACACCAATTGCTTACCAGCCGGAACGTTGACCACATCTACCCGAATGATTCGATCATGGATTACTGTGCGGAGCCTATGTAAGGCTTGACCCTTTGCCTGCGCTGCAAGGCCCAGGAGGGAAATGTGGCAATGCCCTGGGGCAAATCCGCGCTGAATCAGGCGTTAACATGGGTAGAGTTATGGAAAGATGTACCATTTAGTTAGTGGTTGATTCCCGCTGCAATTATAATAGCTGGCTGTAAGCCTACGGTCGATTTCAAAAGCGAGTCCCGGTTCACAATTCGCTGTTTTTCCCTGTTCGGCCAACAAGCTCCACCCCACATTTTTCTAGTAACTCTTCATTGTGTCGACGCTTACCGCACGAATCTGTTACGGACTTTATCCGGGACGGACGCCAAGGTCCACGTGACTAATTTGGCGGACGGCACGGTGTCAGTGATTGATGACGGCGGCTGGCTTGGAAATGACAGATGTCCTGGGTAAACCCTTCGCGGAAACTTACTGGTGGTTTCTAAAGCGAACTACGGCGTTCACCCGATTAGATTGGTGAATGAGAAACTACTTCTGGAATAGGCGCTTCTATACGCCCTATCCGTCCGGAAGTGCGCGACGCGACCAGGCTCTTGGACGCGGTGACGGCGCGAGGAATATGCCATCCTGCTCGCCGACAGCCTGAATTTTCGGAGTGCGTTCATCGAGGCCGAGTTCAAGCTCGCGTGCTGTCTCATCTGGGTAAAGGATTGTAACAAGAAATTCAACGCTGTGATCGTTTCGCAGGGTCCACGAGCCATATGCTGCGCACCTTGAAGACATTCCAGAAACTGGGGATCGACTTCATCTCTCAGCGGGGAAATTTGCACACCGCGACAACTGCCGGTCGCATGATGTTCACGATGATCGCAGCGATGGCGGAAATGGAAAGAGATCATCGGTGAACGCGATCTCTAAGTAGGATTACCTGACATGTGTCACACCACGATTTCACTTGTACGTTTAGTAGGGTGCATTCGACAGGTCGATGCAACACCATCTGATGTAAGTCAGTTCGCGAAAGGTGGTGTTGGTATGAGACCTGGGATGCGCTTTGGGCTTTCCGAGGTGGAGAAGCGTGATGTCTGGAGTCGCTGGAAGGCCGGACAGACGCTGCATGAGATTGGCCGTGATTACGATAAGCCACATACTTCGATCCGCGCTGTGTTACTGCCCCGCGGCGGTATCCCTCCTATTGCTCGTCGCCGCTCGCGGCTAGCACTCGCTCTGGCTGAGCGAGAAGACATCTCGCGAGGGATCGCTTCCGGCTCATCGATTCGTGAGATCGCTCGATGTATGGGTCGTGCCGCCTCCACAGTGAGCCGGGAAGTCGCTCGGCATGGTGGCCGTCCTGCCTATCGCGCCCATGACGCAGATCGACAAGCTTGGGTTTCGGCCTTGCGTCCGAAGAGATGTCTGCTAGCCGTGAACCACAAGTTGCGGGACATCGTTGCGAGTAAACTGATTCTGGACTGGTCGCCCGAGCAGATTTCCGGGTGGCTGAAGACTGAGTACCCCGACAACGAGAGCATGCGTGTGTCCCACGAGACCATTTACCGCAGCCTGTTCATTCAAGCGCGTGGAGCGCTGAAAAAAGAGCTCATGGACCACCTGCGGTCGAAGCGGCGCATGCGCCGCTCGCGACACTCGAGCGAACACGGACAGTCACGCGGGAAGATCGTCGATGCCATTTCCATCCGCGAACGACCTGCGGAGGCGGAAGACCGAGCGATTCCTGGCCATTGGGAAGGCGATCTGCTGAGCGGTGGAAAGAACAGCTACATTGCGACGCTGGTGGAGCGGCATTCACGTTTTCTCATGCTGATCAAAGTGCCGAGCAAAGAAACGAAAGTGGTGGTTGCTGCCTTGAGTCAGCGTGTTGGCAAGCTCCCGGCTACGCTGAAACGCTCGCTGACGTGGGACCGCGGACTGGAGATGGCCAAGCACAAGGACTTTACGGTAGCTACGGATGTGCAGGTCTACTTTTGCGATCCGCAAAGCCCCTGGCAGCGCGGCACGAACGAAAATACAAATTTGCTGTTGCGACAATACTTCCCGCGAGGAACCGACCTGTCTCCCATCTCTCAAGCGCAGCTCGACCAGGTCTCGCTGCGCTTGAATCAACGTCCAAGAAAAACCCTAGGATTCCAGACTCCTGCGAGTAAACTCCACGCAAGTGTTGCGTCGACCGTCTGAGCTGGCATGGTTTATCAGGCAGTGGGCTACCGGCAGCGTATCGAGACGTTATAGACGCAATTTTGGCCCAATACGCGCCGCAAAGCATTCCGGTCAGAACCCATACGGTTTCCCAGCTCATAGCGGGCAATTCTACCACCCCAACTCGTTAGTCCGTGGGTCGGCTTTTGACATCGAGACCAACCGTTGGACTTGCATAATTCCTTAGCTTCCCTGTTGTGTTAGCGGAAGTACTTGTAGGCGTATCGGTCGAGAGTGCGAGTGTTGTCAATCGGCGGTCTCAAGCAATCACCCACTCCGCACGGCATACATTCTGATCGCACTCAGAAACGAAACAGCGGTGCTCACGTCTCACGTAATCGTCGATGGCCTTGAAAACTGCCAATGAATGCAGTTGGTTATGGTTTAGTGATAGCCGTCCGATTGTCGCTGATAAATAGCTCGCTGCTCGGCATCAGCACGGTAGCTCCCGGAGGTCTCGCCGATTCCAAATGTCCGCTCTTGCAGCCCGAAACTGGACTGGCGGCAGTATGCATGAAGAAATCGATCCGTGCTTCTCCCTGTATGGCTAAGTGGAGGTGCTCACTGAACTTCCCTTCTCCGCCGGTTTCCTGATTCAGATCTTTCTCGAACCGAGGCGCGATTGCCGATGAAAGGTCGGCATTGTGCGTTACGAAGAGACGATTCGTCCACGGTAAGAAACAACATCGCGTTACTGCCTCAGAAAAGAAGATTCAATGATTGGCGGATCCGAAGGCGGGCGATCACGGCCCTGGATAGGATTTTGCGAGAGACAAATACTGGCCCGGTGAGATTATTTGTGCACGTCAGTGCGACGTCGCCGTAAGCGATTTCTAGGCGGCTGTGCAGCTGGCCGATCCGACACCTGACGGATTTCGACCAGGTGCGCCTCACCGGCGAGGTCCCATCGCTTCGCCGGTGATTCCGCTCGCCGATATCTCGCAGGGGTCTGTCCGATCGTCGCTGTAAATATGCTCGTCATGTGCTGCACGGACTTGAACCCGCTCGCCGCGGCAACCTGTTTGAGAGGCATCTCCGTCTCGAGAATCAGGCGCCTAACGCTTTCGAGTTGACTGCGCCGAATAGCGCTGCGGATTGTGCAGCCGAGGACAGACACGAACCGTGTCTCTAAGCCCGACCGCGAAATCGAAACTGCGGCGACCACATCGGTCACCTTGATCCCGACGCAGGCATGTTCCCGGATAAACGACATCGCCTGTCTCACCTTGAGGTCGTCGATTGCCAACACGTTCGTCGAACGACGCGTTACTATCCCGGTCGGATCGATAACAACGTTACGCTGCCGCGGCTTTCGCCCGTCCATAATGTGGTCGAGTAACGCCGCGGCCGCATACCCTAACTTCCACGCGCCCTGTTCCACGCTGCTCAGCGGCGGAGTGCTCAATCTGCAAAGTAGCTCGTCGTTGTCGACACCGATCACCGCAATTTCGTCCGGGACTTTCAGGTTATGGATCCGACACGCCTCGAGCACCTGGCGGCCACGATTATCGTTGGCGGCCATCACACCAAGCGGGCGTGGCAGCTTGCTCAACCACTCGCCCAACGTGCGCTGCATGGGCAGCCACTCCCGAGTCGACTTGTGGTGTCCGCGGAACACGTGGTGTCCGCGGAACACCGTGCACAAATATCCCCGCCCGGCTAAATGCTGCACGAACGCGTCCTCCCGTTCTTCCGACCATCCATTGGTAGGCGTGCGAGCATAGCCGACAAACGCGAAGTGCTTAAACCCGCAGTCAAGAAGATGCTCAGCTGCCAATCGCGCGATTGCCTTGTTATTGGAGTGAATGTAGGGGGCCGATGCAGACTCTGAGTGCCTTCCGCCCCCGAAGCTCACCGCCGGAAGCTCGGATTCCACCACTAGCCGTGCGACGTGCGGATCGTCGAAATCCGCGATGATTCCATCCCCCTCCCAGGTGCGGGGATCCAGAAGCCGTTGGTCTCCGAGAGCGTTCTCCTCTAAGTAGATACTATGATAGTCCTGCTCCTGCAGATAGGTCGCAACGCCCATCATAACTTTAAGATCGTACATGGATCGACCGTCATAGATCAGCGCCACGTGGCGCATTGTACGTGCTCGCATAAGCGGAAGGTACAGCCGAAACGTCCGTAAAACAACATCTAGAAACTAGTTGAAGTAGTCCTACCTCGCTTTCATGAACTTGCTATTGGTCGTTTCCGTCCATGGAACACTTCTCGGCCAACGACGATCCTCCTGGGGAGAGTCAATGGATTCTTTTTCACCAAGTTCCAAAGGGCTTCTTGAGCCCTTACGCAAATCTATAAATCCTTGATGCAATTCGACTATTAACATCCGTTGATTTCTAAACAGACCAGAGCAAAATCCACACTAAAGAATGTTGGACGCGAAAGAACTGGCCAGCTCGCAATCATCGGCAAGCCGTCTCGATTAGGTCAAGGTGGCGCAGGTCGATCTGTCGGTCATGATGCGCTTCAGGCTCCGCACAGAGACTATGGGAAGGATGGAGTTTCGAATAGAGTTCTTCAATCTGTTCGCCACAGTGAACTCATGCCCCGAATAACGCGTTTTGCTTTGCCCGCTGGTTGGCCGTCCAAGGAACCAGCGAGTCGGCTTGTGCCACCCGACTGAGGCCAGCATGTGGGCATTGGCCGGACAGGAAAAGTTGCAAACGGATACAACGAATGGAAAGAAGAACGGAGGCCTAACATGAGATGGATTTTGGCGACTATCATGCTGTTGACGGCGGTTTCTATGCGAGGCGCCGAGCCCCCAGTGAGTCGGGTCTTCGAGAAAACTTTTGAATCGCGAACGGTTTATGCGGACACATTCAACGATGTAGACGTGGACGTGATCTTCACGAAAGGCTCGGAGAGCTGGCGAGTGCCGACATTCTGGCGAGGGGGCAGCCAGTGGACAGTGCGGTTCGCGCCCCCTTCGCCGGGTACTTTCACCTACCGACTGGAAGCGACGGACGGAAACAATCCCGACCTGAATGGCCACGAAGGCCATGTGACGATCAACGCGTATACCGGAGAGAATGCGCTTCTGCGGCACGGACCTCCGAAGGTCAGCGCGAATAAACGCTACTTCGAGTACGCCGACGACGCGCCTTTCTATTGGCTGGGTGACACGTGGTGGAGCGGCATGTCTACCCGCTTGAATTGGGAAGGCTTCCAAAAGCTGACTGCTGACCGGAAGGTGAAGGGTTTCACGGTGGTTCAGTTTGTAGCGGGACTAGTCTCGCGCGAATCGGGGCCGTCGCCGCTGTCAGCGAGCTCCTGCAACGAAGGCGGATGCGTCTGGGAACCGGAGTTCAAGCGGATCAACCCGGGTTACTTCGATTACATGGATCGCCGAGTTCAACTACTGATTGATGCTGGCATCGTGCCAGCGATCACCGGCGCCTGGACGGACAAGGTTGCGTTGCTGGGCGTGGCAAAGATGAAAAAGCAATGGCGAAACTTGATCGCGCGCTACGGAGCCTATCCCGTTTTTTGGATCTTGGGAGGAGAAGTTTACGATCCGCCGCGAGATCTTCTGGCCAAGATAGGAAATCTTCCGGGGATGCCGTTCCTACCTGGGGGTTGGACTGAGTTAGCGCGTTACGTACGAGCGACGGATCCTTACCATCATCCCCTCACAGCCCATGAGCTGCCGCCTCCCTACGACAACCCCTTACAAGATGAGTCACTAACTGATTTTGACATGTTTCAGCCATGCCACTTCGGTTGGCCGAGCATCGCGATTGAGGTCGCGCAGCTCGACATGCATTATGCGAGGACCACGGTGACCAAGCCGCTGGTCGTGGGTGAGATCGGTTACGAGAAACTCGGTGGAACTCATCTTGAAGACTTCCAGCGCGTGGCATTCTGGCTGGCTACGCTGAACGGAGCTGCGGGGTACACATACGGGGCCGTCGGTGTGTGGCACTCGTACGATGTCGAAAAGGCGTTTCATGCGAGAAAGTGGTCGTTTTTTACCTGGGAAGATGGAATGGACTTGCCCGGCGCCTACCAGGACGGCTTAGGCGCGAAGTTGCTCCAGAAATATCAGTGGTGGCGCCTGGAGCCTCACCCCGAGTGGGTAGCTCCGCGCGGCACAACCTTGCTGGAGCCGCGCACAGCAGTCAATGGATTCGATTTCGGGACCTTGGGGTGGCGCGCATTCTTCACGGATGACTATGCGCGGCCTCTCGATGAGGTTTTGCCGCAGGGCGAGTGGAGGAATCGCCATGGGACTTTCTGGCTGCCCTATGCTGCCGGGATTCCTGGCAAGGTGAGATTCATCTACATGCCATGTTTCGGCCTGAACTGCCGCAATTCGGCCACCGTGCTGGGCTTGGAAAGCGGAGTGCGCTATCACGCCTACTTCTGGGAACCCGACTCGGGAATCAAGGTCGATATGGGAGCAATCGAACGAGGTCAGCCCGGCGAAATTATCCATCAGGAAAAATTCAGCGATCCGGGCGTCTTGAGTTGGACAGAGCACGGCGCGAAGACCACCGTCGCGGAAGGCAAACTTCGGGCAAACGGCGATACGCTCACCATACTGGATCACGTAAGCGAAACTGATTTCGTCGCCGCTGTGGACGGGCGCAGCAACGCGGGGGCTGGATTGGTTCTTCGCTATCACGACCCCGACAACTACCTGACGGCTGTCTACTCCAGCAAGGAGAAAGCAATTTATGTGGTTGACCGAAACGATAGCCTGGATGGAGCGCCGTTGGGAAACACGCCGATACGCGCGATTGGCGCAGGCATCCGCTTAACAGCCGAAGTCAGAGGCGAATTTGCGGTGGTCTCAATTTCCGACGGGCAGCAGTCTTACACCTCGGCGATTGTTCACATTGCAAACACAACAGCGGGAAGCGTCGGCCTGAAACATCAGGGCGAAGACCAGCAGTATTTTGGGAACATCGAGGTCCGCAAAAGCCCCACGCTGGTCAAGGATGAATATCTCGCCAGGAAGTTGTACGACGCGAAAGGCGTGTACAAGGGGGAGATGAAGGGTCACGGTTTGCCGGCGCAGCGCGGCCTCGGCGACAGCGATTGGGACAGCTACGGGCGAGAAAAGGACATTCTACTCGACGCGTGGCGTCCGAGTCGGCTGCCCACGTCTCAGGATTGGGTTCTGGTGCTGGAAAATCAAGACCAGTGACTTTGCGCGGCTCTACGGCGGGAGACGAAACGGTAGAAATTATTCTGCGCAGCGATGAAAGTAGCAGCCTAAATAATACACAGTGATCATTTCTTTCATCACATAACACTTGATGATCAGAAGAGCCATAACTTTTGGAGGCTTGAAGTTCGATGAGTAAGACATCCGGTAAAGTCGTGCGCTTGGGCGGCGGCGGCGGTTTTGCGGGCGATAGGGTCGACGCCGCAGTGGAACTTGTGGAGCGCGGGAACATCCAGTACCTGTGCTGGGATTCGTTGTCCGAAAACGAGCTGTCGCTGGTTACTATGCGAAAACTTAGCGACCCCAGTTTTCCTGGTTACGACACCATGCTCGAACGTCGAATGAAGGAAATCCTCCCTCCGGCGATCAGCCGCAAAATTAAAATCATCAGCAATATGGGCAGCACCAATCCCATTGCAGCGGCGGAGTACGTTTCGGAAAAGTTGAAGGAACTGGGCCATGAGCTGAAGGTTGCCGCTATTGTCGGCGACAATGTCCGTGACTACCTGCTGAAGACCGATTTCGTGACAGTCGAAGGTGGCAAGCTGATCAGAGAGTTCGGTGAATGTTTAGTGGCGGCTCACGCTTACGCTCCCAGCACCGGTATAGAACACGCCCTGTGTGAAGGTGCGGACATCGTCCTCACTGGGCGCGTAGGCGATTCCGCCTTGTTTCTTGGTGCGCTGCGCCACGAGTTCAAGTGGTCTGATACCGACTGGGACAAACTCGCGACAGGCACGATGATTGGCCACCAATTGGAATGCGCCGCTCAGTTGTCGGGCGGCTACTTCGCGGATCCGCCATACAAGGTCGTCGAACACGGACACAAACTGGGATTTCCCATCGCCGAGGTCCATGCCAATGGCGAGGTTTACTTCACCAAGACCCAGGAGAGTGCGGGCTTGGTCAGCGTCGACACCTGCAAGGAACAAGCGCTGTACGAAGTGCACGACCCCGCCAATTACCAGCACGCCGAGGTGACGGCCGATCTGACCGCCATCGACTTTCGACAAGTCAGCAAGGACCGAGTACAGATGTTCGGCGTACGGGGCAAGCCGGCTCCCAGCACTCTGAAAGTCGCCTTGGGTGTCCGGGAAGGATTTTTCTCGACGACAACGATATGGTTTGGCGGCCCGGGCGCAAGAGCGCGCGCGGAATGGGCACGGGAGACTTTGTATGCGAGATTTGATCGCTTGGGATTCAAACCCGATGCCCTTGGCATCTTCCTAATGGGCATCGACGGCATGTACGGAAACGCGCCCGGAGTTCCGAAAAACACGGATCCATGGGAAGTGGGCGTGCGTGTGGCCGCTCGCAGTCATAACAAGGAAGAGCTGGAAACCATGATGCTGGAGACGGCGGGGCGTATGACCACAAATGGGCCCGCGGCACCATCATGCGAACACGGGTCCTGGTCTCTGCGCGAAGTCGTGGCTTATTACCACACATTCATCCCGAGAGACGCAGTACAGCTGAAGGTTACGTTTATGGAGAACTGAAAATGACCAAAATAATATTGCGAGAAATCGCCCACTCGCGAGCAGGCGATAAAAGCGACACAAGCAATATCTCGGTCATCCCCTACGAGTACAAGCATTACGGCCTGATTAAGGAACAGGTCACGGCGCAGAGAGTCAAGGAGCACTTCGAGGGCATCTGTTTCGGCAAAGTGACCAGGTACGAGTTGGATGTAATGGGTGCTCTGAATTTCGTTCTCGAGGAGGCACTCGACGGCGGCAATACCCGCTCGTTGCGCGTAGATGGCTATGGCAAATCTCTCAGTGCCTACATGCTGACTCTCGAAGTAGACATTCCGGGTCGAGGGTCAAATCGAATCGCTGTTGTAACTGCTCTTTGACGCGCGGCAACAGATCAGTCTTAAGAACCTTGAGTGACGAGGCAGCCTTGAAGGATCGGGCAGGCCAAAGTTTCGGGCTACAGCCGATCACAGGAATCGGCATCAGCCGGCGTGCGCGTCAACGCATTGCCCGGCGATTGCTGCCGTTCTTGTTTCTTTTATATGTCATTAATTATATCGATCGGGTCAATCTCGCCTACGCTGCTCTCACCATGCAGGACGGGTTGGGTTTCTCCGACCGCGTGTTTGGATTCGGCGCATCCATCTTCTACATCGGCTACTTCGTGCTCCAGATCCCTGGAGCGCTGATTGTGGAACGTTGGAGCGCGCGGAAGTGGATTGGACCCCTCATGGTTACCTGGGGCATGGTGACTTTTCTGACCGCGTTCATCCAGTCGTCGGGCCAGTTCTACACCGCGCGATTTGTGCTTGGGACGGCAGAAGCGGGCTTTGCGCCCGGGATGTATGTGTACCTCAGCCACTGGTTTTGTCAGGAAGACCGCGGCAAGGCCATCGCCGCTTTCATGTGCGCTGTCCCGGTTTCCAGTCTGATCGGCGCGCCGATCGCAGGCGCGTTGCTCGCAGTGCACTGGTTCGGAATGGTCGGATGGCGTTGGCTCTTCGTTCTTGAGGGAATTCCCGCCGTATTGCTCGGGATTGTAACGGTCTTTTATTTGACCGATCGCCCCAGTGAGGCAGAGTGGCTAACTGAAGCCGAACGCTCCTGGATTTCTGTCGAGCTGGAGAGAGAGAAGCTGGCAAAACTGGCACAGCAGTCCTGGACCGCGTGGCAGGCTTTGCGTCAGCGCAATGTGGTTATGCTCACATTGATCTGCTTCTTCTTCGTTGCGGCAGAGACGTCTCTGATGCTGTGGCTGCCGACCATTCTTAAAAGGCTATCGGGTTCCGGTGGCGCCGCCATGCTCTCAAACGTCTCGGTTGCATCTCTAACCGCCATTCCTTACGCCGTCGCGCTGGTTGCGATGCTTTTGAATGGCTGGCATTCCGATAAGACTGGCGAACGGCAGTGGCACACGGCCGCGCCGTTGTTCGGAGCAGGCGGGGCTTTCTTCCTGGTGATCGCGCTTGGCTCGCGGATTTTTCTAGCCGTTGTGCTATTCACGTTCGTCGTCGCATTTCTGAATGCATTCAAGCCGAGTTTTTGGACGTTCCCGACTATCACGTTAGGGCAGTCTGCCGCCGCCGCGTCCATCGGTTTCATCAACTCCGTCGGCAACTTGGGCAGCTTTCTCGGGCCCTTTCTGGTCGGCTATATGGCAAGCGCGACCCATTCGTTTACCTCCGGCCTGTTATTCATGATGGCAAGTACCTGCGTATCGGGATCGCTGGTGCTCTTGCTGAAAATTCCCCGGCGCATGGAGTTAGTCGGATGAATATCTTCGTCGCAGTGATCCCCTTTGGCACGTCGCGCGAAAACTTGAAGGGAGC
>Ga0302176_10001270_pt1 | contig 12176 bp, 9 predicted proteins | sample I_Palsa_E1_1_FD_198787 | JGI IMG/M metagenome (GOLD analysis project Ga0302176, IMG submission 198787) | Peat permafrost microbial communities from Stordalen Mire near Abisko, Sweden - I_Palsa_E1_1 | ecosystem: Environmental > Terrestrial > Soil > Palsa > Peat permafrost | place: Sweden: Abisko...
GTCCGCCACCACGTCGGCAAGCTCGGCGCCCTCGGCTTCGACGTCACCCTCTGCCGCATCCCCGAACCCGAACCAGCCGGACCAGGCACCACACAGGCCGCCTGACCCATAACGCCCCTGCAGACCCTGGCCGGCCCGTAACGGCAGGGGTCCGCTGCCGCGCGCCCAGCTGAGGTCCATTTTTCGGGTTAGCTATACGGACTCACGATCCGCTGTTCGTCAGCTCGAAGGTCGGAGCAAGATCGACTGCGGCAAGACCGGAACCATGTAGAGGCCACCGCCTGGGCGATGGCCTCTACCATTTCCTGATCAATCGCGTGCAGTACGCGCGACATGTTCACCAGGGACGGGCTGATGGCGCCCTCTCCCGGGCTCGGCCAGCGCGGATGCCGGCACGGTGTTGCGCGAGATGCATGCGAACCCATCGGCTACGTCATTGGGGGACGTTGGTCCTGTGATTTAGTCACCGGGGTACAGGGTTACCAGTGCGGTGCCGTAGAGCACTGAGGCGACCTCGCTCGTCGCGATAACCAGCACAGATTGGGGCGCCGTGATGGTCTCCGGCACGATGTACAGGCCGTTTGGGGTGATCCGCCCCACAGGCGGCAGGAGGCTCCAGCGAACCGACTGATCCGACAGCCCGTCGGCGGTGGCGTGGAACTGCTGGGTTTGCCCAGGCGCCAGCGGCGACGGGGTCTGGGGAGGTGTTACGGCTACGAGGCTGGGGGCGCTGGCGAACAACGCGACCAGGGCCGTGCCCTGGATCGACGGGTCCGAAGCGCTGCATGCGGTGATCGTCACGGCCTGCGGCGATGGCACGCTGCCCGGGGGCGTGTAGAGACCCTGAGCGCTCAGGGTGCCGACCGCGGGCTCCATCGACCAGGTCACGTCCTGGCTGGCCGCGCCGGAAAGGGCCGCCGAGAACTGCTGCGGCGGCGTGGTCGGCTGCATCAGGGCGAAGGCCGGGCTGACCTGCGCTCCGCGGGGTACCAGCGTGATCAGTGCGGCGGCTGCCTCACCCGACTGCTTACCGGTGGCGAGGATATGGTCGATCTGGACCTGGCTGACCGCCGGGGGGGCGGTGTACAGACCTGATGCGGAGATTGTCCCGGCATTCGCCGACCAGTCAACAGCTTCGCCGCTGCCGGTGGTCGCGGAGAACTGCTGGCTTTGAGAAGGCCCTAGCGTCGCCGAGCCGGGACTGACCACGACGCCGGGCGTCGCGACGTCGCCGAAGATGACGATATCGCCGGGCAGGTAGACGGACCGAAAATCCAGGATGTTCTTCCCGGGGAAAAGCAGGTTGCTCACCGCAAAGGCGTTCACCTCGGGCAGGGGAACCTGGAAGAATTTTGCGAGAACATCTTGTGACACGGTGGCGATCTTGCTGGCGAGCTGTTCCCAGTAGCCGGATAGAAGTGAGCCGTAGAAGCTTGTATCGAACGTGACCGTTATGTCGGGAGTGCCATTGAAGCTGACCGTGTCCTTGACGGCGACCGAGGCCGTTGTCTGGCAGTCGATAGTGGCAGCCATGGTGACCGTGGTGTAGTCATTGATAGTCGCCGTGCCGGGGCCGTCGGCATTGACGGCCAAGTCCTGCCGCCACTGCGTCTTGCCTGAGATCAGGAGTTGGTTGTTGCTGGACTGGAGCTGTGTATTGGAAATAGAAAACATCACCGGCATCGGCTTCGAACCGTCCCAGGGGCTATCCTGGCCGGAGAATATCTTGCCGTCCCAGTTACCACCGGCCGTGAAGTTGATTTCCTGCTCTCCGATGTTTATGCCGTTGGCCGTAAGGGTCAGTATGTACGCCTCGTCGGGCCCTTTCTGGCTGGCCGTCGCCTGGACGCCGAGATTGCTGAACGTGGTCTCGTAAAAGGATTTCAGGATGTTCTGGAAGAGCACGCGGCTGGAGATGATAAGGGCGGTCGAGCATCCTTGCGGCACAATGTCAGCCAGGCCGAGCGACGTCTGCGAGCCGCCGCCGGGATTGTAAGTTGTCGGGATGAACAGCAGCAGGCGCCCGGTATCGGTCTTGTCGGTTGCGTCGATCTGGGTGGCGAACTGGAAGGTGCCGGCCGGTTTGAGGTTGGTCCCGTTGTCGGAGTAGATCAGCGTGCCGAGCTTGTATTTGTACCCGTTCAGGTTGTCCACCAGCCAGCTTTTCATGAACTGGCCGAGCAGCGTCTCGGCGCCTTCGGGCATGCCGAGCTTGGCCGCGAAGGATGCACCGTTGCCGACGTCGATCACGACGTCGTGGCCGTTCCCGACTTCGCCCTGCAAGCTGGCCAGCGGCACATATCCGGTGAGCGCATAGTCATCGCCGGGCGTGATCGTCTGCGCGCTCAGCACCGTGGTGGCCGCACCGTTGACCTGGATGACGTTGACCTGGCCGGAGAGGAAGTTGACCGTCAGCCCCACCGTGTCGGGCGGGAGCGTCGGCGAGAAGTGGATCAGGGGAGGGCCGAGCGTGAGGCCGACGGCCTGGACGGAAATCCCGCCCGCCTGGGGCACGGTGGCGTTGATGACCGCGTTCTCCCCGTTCGAGAGCCGGTCGACATACTGCTCAAGGAACCACTCGTTGATCTTGTCGTAGGCGATGGCGCAGACCACATCCCAGCCTTGCGTTACCGTCTTGCCCTGCATCCAGGACAGAATGGAATTGACGGGATATGCGGCGATCCTTTTGCGCGCTCTACCGCCGGTAGTCATGATCAGGCTCCTCTGAAAACGGGTGTTCCATCCGTGGCCCTCAGCCGTACTGGCCGCACATACCAGCGCCGATGTCGCAAAGCGCGTCGATGAGCAACTTGATGACAAGGGTGACGCCCTCCGATGATTCCACGGAGTCATCGAGGAGCAGGGGGAACGTCGTCAGGAGGGGCAGTGGCCCGAGGACGGCGCCCGCCACGGTGTAGCCATTGGCGGTCGGGGGGTTGTCGTTCAGGCCCTTGATGGCGCCCGCCAGCCCGGTCCCGAATATGGCCGCTCCGGCCATCGTCACCCAGGCCTTTCCCATGGGGTCCAGGTCCTCCGCGATCTCGCCTTGGGCCGGTGTCGGCAGCACCAGCAACGCGAGGTTGACCAGTATGGGGAACCAGGCGGCGATCCAGGCCGATCGCATCAGCTTCTCGGCCTGGGTGAGGCTCCCCCAGTCCCAGTCGAAGTCGAAAGGCTTCGGCGGCCAGTAGAGCACTTGCATCACGGAGTTGATCACCACGTCGAGCCACCCGGTGACCTGGACAAGGGGTCCCTGGCCCCCTGTCGCCATTCCATCGGCAGCCATGTCAGCACAGGCCTGAATCACCGACAGATTTGCGCGTACCCAAGGGAGCAGCTCCGTGTCAGCGAGCATTGCGGTGCCCGCCGGGCCGGGCTGCGGCGCGCCGGGTGGTGCGAATTTCCAGGAGAGGATCTGGTCCCTGGTCGCGTCGTCGAACGGGGGCTTCATCTGGTTCGCGAGCGTGTAGATCAGCGTGATCGGCAGCGCCAGGACCAGGCAGGCCAGCCGCAGGATGCTCGGCTCCTCCTGCTGGTCGGATGGGCAGATCACGTTGGTGTAAAGCCAGGAGACGACGGGGATGTCGCCCAGTGGCTGGGTGAGGATGTGGTCGGCGACGCCCAGGGCCCCGCCGACCATCTCGAGGATGTGGGTCACGATGGAATCGAGCAGGTCGAGGACGAAGTCCACCACCGCCTGGGCCGCCTTGATCAGGTCAGCCACCCCGCGGGTCGCGAAGTCCTTCGGGTCGGTGAAGAGGGTCTGAAAGAAATCCTCCAGCGCGGAGAGTGCGTGCCCCAGGTCCCCGGCGGACGCAGACAGCGCAGTCCACAGGGCGCTGCCGAGATCGGCCGGCAGCGTGGTGGAGAGGGGCGCGAGCGCGCCGCTGCCGCCTACGTTGTCCGTGACCTTGGACATTAGCCAGTTGTTCTGGGCGGCGCTGCCGGTCTGCGCACCGGCGCCCGCCAGGGGCGTGCTGCCCAGGCCCCGGCTGAGGCTGGGGGGTGTGGTGATCTGCTCAAACGAACGGCCCGCGAAGTGGGTGATCGCGTTGGAGAACTCGCCGTCGATGAGACCCTTCAGCTCGGTGAAGAATCTGCCGGTCTCGACCACCCCGCGCTTTTCTATCGCCCATTGGAGCGCGGGAATGGCCTCGGTCGCCAGGTGCTCGAACACCCGCTTGGTGTTCCAGATGTTGTTCCAGCCGAACAGGTCCTTGACCCAGTCCAGCACCTTGTCCACCACGGCGCCGATGAAGTTGAAGATGGCGTGGATGAACGGGATGGCGTCCTCGATGTCCCGTATCACCATGTCGGCCAGGTTGATGATGTCGTCTGCGACTTTGATGACGAGGTTCAGCAGCGAGTCCACCGCGTCGACTACCCACGTGACCACCTCTGCCACGGCCGTCTCGATCGCGTGCAGGAGGTCTCCAAAGAAGGCGCCGACGTCACCCCAATCGCCGGCTTGCGGGCCGGGCCGCATCGTCGCCAGATACGCCTGCAGCTCATCCTGGGACTGGAAATAACGGAACTGGGGGTTGTCGGGGTCCTGGACGTCCAGGGACCAGCCCACGTAGCCGGCGGCGCGGATCGCCGCGGAGTTGCCCGGCACCGAGCTCATCGCGCCGGTGATGGCATTTGCCGCCGCCTTGGCCTTGTCATCCTTCAGGTTGGGCGAAAGCGGCTGGCCGTTTACTTTCGCGTTCTGCAAGGTGGCCTGGCTCATCGGCGGGATGACGGCTGAGCCGGTGTTGATGGCGGCTGTCCCGGCCAGGAAGCCGTGATAGTTCTGGTCGGGGCGGACGGTCTTCGCCGCGCCCGAGGCTGGTGCGGTGACCGTGTAGCTGGGGGAGACCAGGCTGGTCGCGGCTCTGCTGACCGTCAGTATCCCGGCCTCGTTGGTCTTGATCGTCGCGGTCTGCGAGCCGGGGCCGACGAAGTAGGTCTTCCCCCGCACCAGTATCGCCGTCTCCTCGGTGGCGCCAATGGTGACCGGCACTCCGGGCGCGGGGTTGCCGTCGGCATCCGTTACCGTCAGCTGCGTCCGGTAGCGGGTGAGCGAGTAGGGCTTCTTACTGGGCTGCTGGACCAGCGTCCGCTTCCAGAGCTTGCTGGCCTGGTTCTGGGCCAGGGCGTGCAGCGTCTGATCGGCGCCGGCCGCGAACAGCGTGGCGGCCTCCACCGCGCTCTGCGGTGATGCCACCGACGCCACGTCGCGGTCCAGGGGGAGGATGCGTGCCCATACCGGGGCATCGCTGGAATCCCAGCCGGTCTGGTGCAGGACCCAGAGCCTGCCGTCCGGGTCGACACCGTAGAAATGGGCCTTCGGCGGCATCGCCGTGTCGATGATCCCCGCGCCCTGGACTACCGAGGAGCCGGGGATCGCGGTGATCTGGTCGCTGAACCCGAACGAGGTGCAGAGCGTGTTCTGGTCGTCGGAGAACATGACCATGGTCGAGCCGGAACGCTGGTAGGCGAAGTGGATGCGGGTCACCGGGTGAGCCGTCGGCACGGTGTAAGGTCCGGAGCCGAGCGTGCTGCCCCGCCCCGAAAAGAACTGAAGCTTGCCGCTGGCCACGGCGGCCAGCGTCCAGTTGTCGTGGTCGACCATCTTCAAGACGGCCTGGGCACCGACGAGCGCCTTGTTCATGTCGGCCACGCTGGCCTGCCACTGCCCGCTGGTCCAGTCCTTACGTATGAGCAGGAGGTTTCCCTCCGGCGTGACGCCGACGGCCACCGGCTCGTTGGTCAGCGGGACACTGGCCACCGCGAGGCTGGCCGAGGCCGGGAGCTGCTCGGGAGCGGACCAGGTTCCGGCCGGCCCGAGGCTGGAATGGTAGGTATGGGTGCCGTCCTGGTAGAAAGCGTGGCCCATGCCCGTCCCGTCGAGGGCCGCCACCACCTCCTTCGCCGCCCCGCCGGAGGGCAAGGGCAGCAGATCCCAGCCGGACTGAGAACTCTGATCCGGGGTGACGTGGACCAATCCGCTTCCCGGGACCACCGCCAAGGTCGTCCACCTGCCTCCGGGAATCTGAACCGCTGCCAGCGGGTTGGGGCTGGCGGAATCGATGAGGACATCATCAGACAGCAGATAGTCCTCGCTCATCCGGCTGTCGTCCGCAATGCTGAACGGACCCTTCGGGGCCGCGGTGGCCGACCGTCTCATGAATGTCATCCCCCATTCCAGGCCGCAGGAAGGACACCGACGCCGTGATCCCCATCTGGCGCTCTTAAGTACGGTATCGACGCATTAATGCTCTTCCGTGAATTGCGGCATCCTCAGTCTCAGACCGGCCGGATCGCGGGTCAAGCCCTTCGCTACGTAGTTGTCTTCGCATCATCCGGAGTCACCCGAAGCGTTCAGGACGCCGCGCGGAGGCGCAGCAAGCTCTTGTTACAGCAGCAGGGGGATGCTCTCCCCCTCCCGGCGCGGATGGGCAGGTTGATCGTGCCGAATACGTGCCAAAATGGGCGTAGGGGCTACGCGCCGACTAGCATCTGGCCAGGTCGACTGCACTGCCATCTGCTGTTGGCGTGCTGGACTCATAATCCGCCGGCCGTGCCGCACCGGAGTGTTCGGCACGGAGTGCAGTGCCTCCAGAGTCTGGTCACTCACTGTGATAGCCGCAGCTACTTGTTCGTGATCGCATGGGGCAGGGCCTGGCGGGCCGTTCCGGATATGTTCCGGGAATCGCGACCGAGAGCCGCATAGGGCGGCATCCGGCTGCATACCTGCGAACCGAGCGATTTGGCGTAAGGCCAGTTCGGCGGCCATATGACCTGACAGTCAAAAGCGCCCGCAGTAGGATTCGAACCTACGCACACGGCTCCGGAGGGGGCTCCTCCTCACCTCGCCTACCAGCCTGAATACCGCCTTCCCTGCCTCTGCGGGACGCCTCTGGTACGCGGTCTCTCAGAGAGCGCGACGGCCGACGAATAGCCGTTGGAGCCGCGCCGCTTGCCGGGGCTCCCTAGTAGGGCCGCATCCGCCAGCCCGCTCGCTGAGCATTGGGGCGGGCCGTGACCGAGGTAGAGACCCGTACCATCACGACCAAGATCCCGGCCCGGCTGGACCGGCTGCCGTGGGCCCGCTGGCACTGGATGGTGGTCATCGGCCTGGGCACGGTGTGGATCCTGGACGGGCTGGAGGTGACGATTGTCGGCGCGGTCGGCGCCACGCTCACCAAGGCGTCCAGCGGGCTGCACCTGAGCACCTCCGGCGTCGGCTTTGCCGGGTCGATTTACATTGCGGGCGCGTGCTCGGGTGCGTTGCTCTTCGGCTATCTGACCGACCGGTTCGGCCGCAAGAAACTGTTCATGATCACGCTGGGTGTCTACCTGGCCGCCACAGCGCTGACCGCGCTGTCGTTCGCCCCCTGGTGGTTCTTCGTGTTCCGGTTCATCACCGGTGCCGGCATCGGTGGCGAGTACGCCGCGATCAATTCCGCCATCGACGAGCTGATCCCCGCCCGCGTCCGCGGCCGGGTCGATCTGATCATCAACGGCTCGTACTGGGTCGGCATCGCGCCGCCGCCGCCACGCTGGTGCTGCTGAACCCGAAGCTCCTGGCCGTGGACCTCGGCTGGCGGCTGTGCTTCGCCCTGGGCGTGGTGCTGGCCCTGGTGATCCTGCTGGTCCGCCGCAACGTGCCGGAAAGCCCCCGCTGGCTGTTCATCCACGGCCGCGAGAAAGAGGCCGACGATATCGTCACCGACATCGAGGAGCAGGTGCGGTCGTCAGACGGGGTCACGGAACTGCCCGACCCGGAGGAGGAGATCACGGTCCGGCAGCGTCACGCGATCGGCTTCATCACCATCGCCAGGACCCTGCTGGGGCGCTATCCGCGGCGCTCGGCGCTCAGCTTCTCCCTGTTCATCGGCCAGGCGTTCCTCTACAACGCGATCTTCTTCACCTACGCGATCGCGCTGACGACCTTCTACCACGTGGCAAGCGCCAGCGTGGGGCTGTACCTGCTGCCGTTCGCGGCCGGGAACTTCGCCGGCCCGCTGCTGCTCGGCCGGTTCTTCGACACTCTCGGCCGCAAGGTCATGATTTCCGGGACCTACATCCTGTCCGGTGTGCTGCTGGCGGTCACCGCGTGGCTGTTCGACCGGGGCACGCTCACCGCAACCACTCAGACGGCCGCCTGAGTGATCATCTTCTTCTTCGCCTCGGCCGGCGCCAGCTCCGCGTACCTGACGGTCAGCGAGATCTTCCCGATGGAGACCCGCGCGATGGCGATCGCGTTCTTCTACGCCGTCGGCACCGCAGCGGGGGGCATCTCCGGGCCGCTGCTGTTCGGCGTCCTGATCGCGTCGGGGAAACGCGCGGAGCTGGCCATCGGCTACCTCATCGGTGCGGTCTTGATGATCGCTGCCGGGCCAGACGTGATCCCCATCCACCCAGCCGCCGCGCTACGTCACCGCCGCTGACAGGCCAGATGGATCGGAGTAGGTGATGAATCCGGCAAGACCGGCCGGCCGGCGACCCGCCGGAACATCAGGGCACTCGTCCTCCGGCTGGCCCGCGAGAACCCCGAATGGGGCTACCGCAGGATCCACGGCGAGCTAGCCAGCCTGGGAGTGAAGGTAGCGCCGTCGACGGCGTGGGAGATCCTGAAGAACGCCACATTGGACCCCGCGCCGATCCGGGCCTGCCTGGCCACAGTTCTGCGATCCCAGGCCGAGGCGATCCTGGCGTGCGACTTCTTCACGCGGATCTGCTCGACGGTACCCAGACCTGCGTCCTGGGCGTGATCGAGCACGCGACCCGGCGCGTCCGATCCTCGGAGTTGCCCTGCATCCAACCGGGGAATGGACCGCCCAGCAGGCCCGCAACCTGATCATGGACCTCGGCGACCAGGCGGATCGGGTCAAGTTCATGATCCGCGACCGCGGATCGAACTTCACTGCCGCATTCGAGGCGATCCTTGCCGATGCCGGGATCCGGACCGTGCTCTGCAACGCCCGGACGTCCCGCATGAACGCGATCGCCGACCGCTGGATCGGGGATGCCGCCGCGAACTCCTGGACCGCACCCTCATCTGGAATGAGAGCCATCTGCGGCGGAGTCTGCACCAGTACGTGACCTGCCACAATCAGCACCGGCCGCTGGACGCCGCCCCGCTGAAACCGCTACCCGAGCCGGTCGATCTTGAGCAGTACCGCCTATGAAGACAGGCTCACGCCGGTGGCACGATCAACAAATATCGCCTGGTCGCGTGATGTAGATGGGTTTCCGGCACCCACACCTCGAGAATGCCTGGGCTCGTCGAAGACCAGGGTGCGCGACACCTCGATCTGCCGGCAGTCGCGACCAGTAGTCGGCGTTACTGTCCCGTTTCACCGCGACTGTCCCGTTTCACCGCGTCAGACGCGTGGATGCTCCGGTGCAGTCCAGGTCGGCCGGCGCGGCCAGTGGTATGCTCCCACATGGATTCGGGCAGGTTCGCCGCAGGAGCGCTGCGTGGGGTCGTCGGCGCGATGAGCATGACCGGCTACCGGACGCTAGCCGCGGAGTTCGGAATGCTGGATCAGGGCACGCCACCCGACCGGATAGCCGACGAAGCCATCCCGAAGCTGATGGCCGCCGTGCCAGAGTCGATGCGCCCGGCGGTGGTCGACCTGCTCCACCTGGGTTACGGGGCGCTCGGCGGCGCGGTTTATACGGCCATTCCGCAGCGCTGGCGGCGGCACTGGGCGAGTGGGCCGGTGTACGGCATGGCACTTTGGCTCGGCTACAACGCAGGGATCGTCCCGCTGCTCGGGCTGCATCCCGATCGCCGCCGCCCGCACGAGGTGGCCATGCTGGCCGCCGATCACGTGCTGTATGGCCTGGTGATCGGCCGGCTCGGCGGCCGGCCCATCTGACCGGCAAGGCGCCCTAGCCAGCCATGCCCCACCTGATACAGACACCGAGACCACCTACGACCTCTTTTGTGCGGTCGGCTTGTTCGTTCTGGGACAGGGCCAAGTCACCCGGGCTGCCGCAACACCGCGCCCGTCTCAACACTGGCCATCGCTGCCAATGCGCGCCGGGTACTGGACGCCGCGACCACCAACGTGAACGGCAAGCAAGCCGCAGCAAGTACCGCGCGGCGGCACCGGACTATTCTCGCCAACGCCTTGGACTATGCGCGCGAGCTCGGAACAATCGACGCTGGAACGAACCCTATCCGCGCGTTGAAATGGCGCGCCGGTAGCGTCAGCGACGGTAGACCGGAGGTCCGTGGTCAATCCGCGCCAGGCTCGCGCGCTGCTGGCCGCCGTCCGCACGCAACAGCCAAGCGGTCCCAGGCTCGTAGCGTTCTTTGGAATCATTTATTACGCCGGATTGCGGCCTTAGGAGACTATCAGCCTCAGCAAAGACAACTCATCTGCCGGACGGCTGGGGAGTGGCCGACGGCGAGGTACCCGGTGGTGAAGGCGAGTTCGTGCACCTGCAGGTCGGGGACGTGCGTGGCCAGTAGGCGCCAGGGCTGGTCGAAGCCGGTGAAGTCGGTGATGAACGGCCGGTGCAGGCCGGTGACCCAGGGCTGCAGCGACCACATCCACAGCGCCGGCTGTTTGCCACCGGTCGCGGCGACCGGTGAGCCGGGGCGCAGGTGGGCCATGATGTTGTCCAAGGCGGCGCGGGACTGCATGATGTCGTGCACCGCGCAGAACAGGGCGGCGTCGGCCATGCCGTCAATGGGTGCGGTGGCCACCGGGGCTGCGATCAGGCGGACGTTGTCCCAGCCGTGTTCGGTCACGCGGTGTGCGGCGACGGCGAGCATCTGTTCGGATTCGTCAATGCCGATGATGGTGCCGGTGGGGCCGACCTGGCGGTGCAGCAGTGGTGCACAGTCCGGTGCCGCAGCCGACGTCGAGGACGGTGTCCCCGGGCCGGAGGGGCAGCGACGCGACGAGCAGTTCACGCCATTGGCGGAAGGCGTCGGTGCGCTAGTCATAGTGACCGGCCTGGCTTCGGTAGGCCTCCGACGCCGGCGACGCTGTCGGGGCTGTCGGGGGTGTCTCGGGGGTGGTCATGGGGTGCGAGCTCGGGATGTCGGCTTCGTTGGTCCTTCGAGGGTGCCGGCGAAGGCGAGGGGGGCGAACGGGGTGCTATGCGGGTGGTCGCGGGGGACGGTAAGCCAGGTGCCGAGCACGGTGGCGAAGCGGTCGGGGTGTTCGACGTGGGGCAGGTGCCCGCAGTCGGGGAACACCGACAACCACCCGTGGGGCAGGCTCTTCACCGCGGCGTGGGCGTGCTGGACGGGCAGCAGATAATCGCGGGCGCCCCACACGACCAGGGTCGGCGTGGTGAGGGCGGGGAGCCGGTCGAGCAGGATCTGGCGTTGCCCGTACGGCCCGAACAGGGCGCGGGCCATCGCGGTGGAGGCCTCGAGCTGGCCCGGCCGGCGGCCGAGCGCATGCTGCTCGGTGAAGAACTCGGCCGGAATCCGCCAGGGCTGTGCGAACAGCATGGCCGCGGACATGGTGGCGCGGGCCAGGTCGCCGCCGGGCATGCGGCTGATCATGACGGCCAGCTCGCCGATGATCGGCAGGGTGTCCAGCACCAGGAGCGGATGCACCTCGCGGCCCAGGCCCGCGCTGTCGACGAGGGTCAGCGTCCGGATGCGGGTGGGGTCGGCCAGCGTGAGACGCAGGGCGATCGCGCCGCCGGCGGAGTGGCCGACCAGGTCGAGCGGTGGCGCGGCGCCGACGGCGAACAGGAACGCGGCCACGAAGGGTGCCAGGTCGGTGCCGGGACCGTGACCGTCGGCGGCGGGGCCGCTCTCGCCGTGACCGGGCAGGCTCAGCGCCAATACCCGGTGGGTCCGGGCGAGGGCGGGGATGACCCACCGCCAGCTGGTCGCGCTCTGCTCGTGCCCGTGCAGGAGGAGCAGCGGCGGTCCGGCGCCGGCTTCCAGATATTGGGTTTTTACCCCATCGACCGTGATCCGGCGATCATGAAGAACGGTCTCCCCCCGGGCCTGGGGGTGCGACGGAGCAGGCGTGGGCTCAGGGAAGGCAGTCATGGCGTCTCCGGGTATTCGCTCACGTGCGTGAGCGCCTGAGTCACCGGGGACCCAGGGTCCCGGCAAAGTTATTTAGCCTGTTGAGAGGCCCATTCGGCTGAGGATCTGGCGGTCGGATCCGCTGAGGCGGCGGCGTTCGGCGGCGATGTTGGTA
>Ga0302176_10001271_pt1 | contig 12167 bp, 4 predicted proteins | sample I_Palsa_E1_1_FD_198787 | JGI IMG/M metagenome (GOLD analysis project Ga0302176, IMG submission 198787) | Peat permafrost microbial communities from Stordalen Mire near Abisko, Sweden - I_Palsa_E1_1 | ecosystem: Environmental > Terrestrial > Soil > Palsa > Peat permafrost | place: Sweden: Abisko...
CTGCAACAACAGGGCTGGATTGATTCGGAGTGGGGAACTTCGGAGAACAACCGTAAGGCAAGGTTTTACTCGATTACCAGGCGGGGACGAAAGCAACTTGCAGTCGAGACGGAAAATTGGGAGCGAATTTCCGGCGTGATCGGTCGCGTTTTGCGTTTGGAGGAGGGTAAACAGCTGTGAATTCTTGGGCCTTTCGTCTTGTTTCGAGAGCTTGCGGTCTTTTCGGACAGAAGAAGGCCGAATCCGAATTCGACCACGAGATGCAGATTCACCTTCAACTGTTGACGGAGAAGTTCATTCGGCAGGGCATGGGTCCAGAAGATGCCGATTCAGCCGCACGCCGCCAGTTCGGCAACACGACATTGCTGCGACAGCGCCACAGAGAATCGCGCACATTTCTGTCTTTCTCGACTGTCTTCCAAGATGTTCGCTACGGTCTCCGCGTGCTGGGCAAGAGCCCAGGATTCACTGCGATTGCGGCGACATCGCTGGCGCTGGCGATTGGTGCGAATACGACGATATTTTCGGTGGCCAAGGGCTTGCTTTATGACCGCCTGCATGTGGCTCACGCCGACCAACTGCGCATGTTGCGTTGGACCGAGGACCAGCATAGTGCGGTGAGTGGCATGTGGGGCGACTTTGAGCCGGCGCCGGACGGCCAGGGCATGCTGGGATCGGTGTTCTCTTCTCCCGTTTACCGGCAGTTGCAGGCGCACAACCAGGTTATGCAGGACCTGTTCGCCTACAAGGAAGACAGCATGAACGCGACGATTCGCGGGAACGCGCAGCGGGCAGACGTGGCGATGGTTTCAGGCAACTACTTCAACGTTCTGGGGGCCTGGCCGCAACTGGGGCGGGCGATTCAGCCGACGGACGATGCTTTGCCGGGCGCGGGCGCGGTTGCGGCAATTAGCGAGGGCGTGTGGGAGCGCGAGTTTGGCCGATCGCGGGCGGTGCTGGGGCAGACCATCACCGTGAACCAGACGCCGCTGACGATTGTGGGCGTGAACCCTCGAGGCTTTACCGGGGCGAAGAATACGCATCATTCACCAGACTTGTTTGTGCCGCTGAGCATGCAGCCGGTGATCGATCCGAAAGGCAAGAATGGTTCACTGCTGAGCGACAGCGAGCTTTGGTGGTTGAACATTGTGGGGCGGGCAAAGCCGGGCGTATCGGATGCGCAGGTGCAGGCGGCTCTGGATGTGGAACTGGCGGCGGCTACCAGGGCAACGATCACGGTCAAGTCCGGCGAAACAGTGCCGCGACTGGTGCTGGCGGATGGCAGCCGGGGACTGAACTACGCGGCTCGAATGTTCCGGAAGCCGGTGCATGTGCTGTTGACGATAACTGGTTTTGTGCTGCTGCTGGCGTGCGCCAATATCGCAAACCTGCTGCTGGCGCGCGGGGCGCAGCGGCAGCGGGAGATCAGTGTGCGGCTGGCGCTGGGCGCAGGACGTGGGCGCATGCTGCGGCAGTTGCTGACGGAAAGCCTGCTGCTGGCGGGGATTGGCGGCGCGGGTGGCCTGCTGCTTGGCTACCTGGGACGCAACGCGATTCCACGCCTGATGTCGAATGGGTGGCGCAGTACCTTCGATGTGCCGATGGATTGGGAAGTCTTCGCGTTTGCAGCCGCGGTGACGCTGTTGACGGGACTGATTTTCGGACTGGCTCCGGCGTGGCTGACGGCGCGCACCGAGGTGAGCAGCAGCCTGAAAGAGAACGCGCAGACGACCACGCGGCGACGCAAGGGCATGGGCGGCAAGGCGATTGTGGGCTTCCAGATTGCGCTTTCGACGCTGCTGGTGGTGGGTGCGGGGCTGTTTCTGCGTACGCTGTGGGCGCTCGACTCGGTCGATATTGGCTTCCGCACGGATCATCTGATCCTGTTTGAGGTCAGTCCGCCGATGAAGCGCTACGGACCGGGCAAGGACGTACAGCTGCATCAGCGCCTGGAACAGGGATTCGCAGCGATACCCGGTGTGGAAGGAGTAACGGCAAGCTTGTCTGCTTATATCGCAAACAACATGGACAATTCGGATTTCCTTGTGGAGGGCGAAGACCGGGCAGCACACCAAAGAGATCCCGAGGACATGAATGCGGTTGGGAACACATTCTTTGCAACGATGGGCATCCCGATCATCAGCGGACGAAGTTTTGGACCGCAGGATACTGGCACTTCGGAAAAGGTGGGCATCATCAACCAGGCGTTGGCCAAGCTGCGATTTCCTTACATGAATCCGGTGGGGAAGAGGTTCAAGACGGGGGACGACTGGGTACGGGTTGTGGGAGTGTGCGGGGATAACCGCTTCATGAATCTACGTGACGCGCCACCGCCGCAATTTTTCCTTCCCTGGGAGCAGATGCCGGAGGTGGGTCGATTGACGTATGCCATTCGCAGCGATCTTGATCCGGCTGCGCTGGCTCCCGGATTGCGCCATGTGGTGCAGCAGGCCGATCGCGATCTGCCTCTTGCTGACCTGCGTACGCAGCGGGAACAGATCGACGAGAACATCCAGACGGAGCGGATGTTTGGAGCGCTGACGGCAGGGTTCGGGGTGCTGGCGCTGGCATTGGCGTGCGTGGGAATTTACGGGATCATGGCGTATTCGGTGGCTAATCGCAGGAATGAGATTGGGATTCGCCTGGCGCTGGGCGCGCAGCCGGGGCAAGTGCGGGGGATGATTCTGCGCGAGAGCACATGGCTGGCGATTGCGGGGAGTGTTGTGGGTGTCGGCGCGGCGCTGCTGCTGACACGGCTGGTGAAGTCGATGCTCTACGGGATTCAACCATACGATCCGACAACGATAACCGCTGGGATTCTGGTTCTGCTGGCGGTTGCGCTGGCGGCAAGCTGGATTCCGGCACGGCGGGCGGCCGGGGTGCAGCCTATGGAGGCGTTGCGCCACGAATAAAGATCGCGATTGGAAGTCGGAGACTCGAAGATCGGAAGGGTAATACATTCGGTCCATGCCAAATCTCCAGCGCGCTAATCGAGCGTTTAACGGGCAAATTCCAATTCCAGGGTTCCGCCTGGATCACCGCCAAGCCGTAAGTGTCGCCAATCCGTCAGTTACTGCTTGAGCGACAGCCTGACTCGAACCGTCAGAGCGACAGAGCGATTCAGGCTGGAATGCCTGGTCTCCATCCCTCGAAATAGACCGTGATCTGGTCGGCATGCGGGATTAGTCCTCGAAAACGCCGTAGTCTTCACTGATTTCCAATGGGGACTTCCACTTGTCCGAAAAGTCGGGTCCGTCGACGACAGGGGCCGGCGTTTTCCTGGTCTGGGCGTGGATGGTTGCGGGGATAAGTAGGGCCGCGATGGTGCCAGCGAGTGCGATATGGCTGCAGGTCATCCCCGCATTCTAGCGTGCACAAGAAAAGGCCGCAGGGACTTTTCGTACGCACCCCGCGGCCGTGGTAAGGGGTAGGTATGGTCAGGCAGCTTAAACTGAATAGCTCAATGAGCGCTAAGGGCTGAACTCGGCAATTGAGATAGAAACTACTGGCCAACGGTGGCACGTACCTACTAGGAGAGGTTCGACAAATGAGCGGAACTTTACTGCCCCCGCCTCCGTAAACAGAAGGAGTGGAGGGACCGGAGAGGAATGATACCAGGTCATGTGAAAGCCCGGCTTCAAATGGCGGTTCTTGCCACCGTCTTTGCCGTGCTCTGTGCATCTTTGCCGATTGAGCGCAGCTTGGCAACCCAAACTGGTGATCAAAAGGCAGGAGAGATTGCAGAGCGAATCGTCCAAGTTCAGACCAAAGATGATGTCGCCGATGCGGGAGCGCTCTTCACTCCGCTGAAGAACGACGCCAAACCAATCGCAGTAATTTGGATACATGGAGCGACTATTAATTTCTATTCTCCAACCTACCTTGCGATCAGCCGAGCCCTGGCAAATCACGGCTTCACCGTTGTTACTGGTAATACCCGGATGCACGATCTTGGGAATGACGAGGCATGGCCAGGAGGAAAGCGAATCCGCGGCGGCACTTATTGGGGAATCCCCAGCGAACAAGTACGAGACATAGCAGCATGGATCGACTTCGCAGAGAGTCTTGGGTTCAAGCACGTGGTTCTCGTAGGTCATAGCGCCGGCGCGAACGCCGCACGTGAATATCAAGCGGAGACACAAGACCCCCGCGTCGCAGGACTGGTACTGGCTTCAGGAGACGTCCGTCCCGACACCAGGGTTCCACCCCCTGAATGGGTCTCGAAGGCAAAGCAGGACATTGCTGATGGAAAACCGGAAGAACTGGTGCAAGGCCCCTTTCTGAGCGCTGGCACATTCCTGGATCTACTCAACAGACCCCCCGGATTCAAAGATTTTTTTGGAGCTCTGAGCACCGATGCTGGTGTCAGCCGTATCCAGTGTCCACTGCTCGTCCTTTTAGGAACAGATGGAGACGTTGGAAACGAAGAGGACCTGAAACAGATCAAAGCATCCATCAAACGGTTACCTACTCGCCCAGGCCGCGTGGATACTTCTCTGATCCAGGGTGCCGATCATATGTATGACGGGCATGAGGAACGCGTGGCCCAGGTCATTGCGAGCTGGTCCGACACGCTGCTATCAGCGAACACGGGAAGAGGCGGAGCTCCTAAGAATCCATAAGCAAGTCATTGGTTCGGAGAACAACAGATCGTCCCGCTGACCCTTCACGAACTTCAGGATGACAGAGCGCGCGTCTGGCAATGGGATCGTAGGCGAGTCGTCGGCAATTCGGAAGCTGCGTAATGGAATAACTCGATAAGTGCATAATCGCCAACTCACTCATCGACAAATGAGAGGCACGTTGTCAAATAGTCGCCATCTCGGACAAGTGGTTCCTGTTTCCCAAATGGGCCTTCGCGGTGATTGTGACTTTGTGAAACGCGTTTCCAAAGCAGGCCATGGAAATGACAGAGTATGGAAAGCATGGAAAGCCAAGAGGCCGGCTTTCCACCCTTCCCACACTCCTTGGAAATCCCTTCGGGATTACCACATTCCCACGGCCTCGACTGTTGGCATATTTCAAGGTGCAAGAGCATGAGAGAACGATTCCAAGGCCTTTAGACCTCAAGGGGGTTGTAATGGAGGTCCTTGGCCAAAGTGTAACGAACGTTCAAGTACACTCACCCGCACCATCTGCTTTTCCCACCCTTCGCAAAGAGCGCGAAGGATGGGGCACCCGAGCATTGGTGGTTGGAAATAGGGAAACGACAGACCTTTAACGGCCGAGAACCCGGATTTGAGCTTGCCACCAGGCTGTCTTGCCGATTCCGTCGCCATGGGTGTAGATTGCCTACATGGTTGGCGGTAACACTGGCAATCAAAATCGGATCGAACTTCAGCCATGGAACGCTGGACGTGGGAATCCTGATGAGCGCCATAAGGAGTAATCATGAATCCCCTTCGATGGTTGTGGTCGGCACTGCGGCGTAAGGACGATTTGAGCGAGGAATTCAAGAGTCATCTACAAATGGCGATTGCCGACCGGATCGCTCGGGGCGAATCGCCTGCCGAAGCGCGCACAGCGGCGACGCGCGAGTTCGGGAATGTGCCACTGATTGCAGACGTGACGCGGGAGCGCTGGGGCTGGCTGCGGCTGGAGCACCTGTTGCAGGATCTGCAATTCGCTGTTCGCCAGATGCGCCGCTCTCCCGGGTTCACCATCACCGCGCTGCTCACGCTGGCTCTTGGCATCGGTGCGCTCACTACCGTAGCTACCTGGTCCAATGCCGTTCTCTATAATCCTTGGCTGCACGTTGACGCGCCCCGCGAGCTTCGCTTTGTCGATGCGACAGTGCTCGGAAACAATGGCTACTCGGTGCACTATGACAACTACACCTTTATGCGCGAATCGGGCCATTCCTGGAAGGATGCCGTCGCCTTCACCCAGACACAGGTCAATCTCACCCAGCCGGGTATGCAGCCAAGCGCCTTCACAGCCGGCCTGGTCTCCTCCAACTACTTCCAATTTCTTGGCGTGACTCCGCAAAGCGGCCGGTTCTTTCAGCCGGATGCCAACGACCGAGCTTACGGCGCAAATGACGAGATCGTTCTCTCCGATGCCCTGTGGCGCGATCGCTTCAACGCAGATTCGTCCATCGCGGGCCGCGCGATCTCGATCAACGGCCATGCATTCACGGTTGTCGGCATCGCCCCGAAGGACTTTGCAGGCATTTTTGGCGGTGTCGCCGAGGCAGCCTGGATTCCGCTTTCTGGTTTGCGCGGTCTTTCCACCGATTCCCCACCCGACCCCTTGTTCCAGCTTCACTACGGTCTGCAGGTTGCCGTTCGCCTTCGTCCCGGAGTGAGCGACGCCTCAGCGGCTGCCGAGTTGCACACGCTGGCCCAGGCCTTTGCGCTCCAACACCCCGGCGACAACCGGAGCCGTTGGGATTGGAACCTGCGAGACGCCGCGCATTTCCAACGTGGCCTCTTCAACATGGTTGGTTCGCAGTTGCCCGTTTTGCTCGGTGCATCGGCGCTGCTCATGGTGCTGGTCTGCATCAACATTGCTTCGCTCCTGGGCCAGCATGCGGCGCGCCGCCGCCGCGAAATCGCCATCCGCTCCGCATTGGGCGCAACGCCAACACGTATTGGGGCGCAGGTACTTGAAGAGACTGGATTACTCGCTCTCGGCGGTGGGCTGGCAGGATGGGCGGCCAGCATCGCCATGGCACGTGGGCTCTACGTGCTTCTCCCCAACTACGGCGTGCCACTGGCCTTCAACTTGCACAGTGACAAGCGCATTTATCTCTTTGTCACCGCTGTCACCGCGGCGGTCACGCTGGCCTGCGGCATCTACCCTGTGCGTCAATCCCTGCGTGTCTCGCAAAACGAGGCCCTTCATGAAGGTGGCGCGACGGTAGCAGGTAGTTCGCGCGACAAGTTTGGGCGGCGCATGCTGCTCGGCCTGCAGCTCGGCATCTGCTTTGTAGTCCTGGTCTGCTGTGGCCTGCTCACGCGGACGGCGCTCAATATTGCGAACCGCACCACCGGCTTTGACCCCACCAACTGTCTTACGGCAAGCGTGGCTCTTTCCCGGGCGGGATACACCGAGCAGCGCGGCCTCGCCTTCCAATCCGCACTTCTGGAGCGCGTGCGATCGGCGCCTGGTGTCGCCTCCGCCACCCTCACCTCGCATCTGCCAATGGGAGACGACGGATCCGGCAATACGCGGGGTTTCAGCATTCCCGGCTACGTCCCTGCCAAGGGCGAAGATATGGAAGTCATCACCGACTTCGAGGGCCCCGACTTTTTCCGCATCATGGGCATCGCCATGCGCCAGGGCCGGGAGTTCGACACGCACGACAACTCTACGTCCACGGCAGTCGCCGTGATCAATGAATCGATGGCACACCGTTACTGGCCCAAAGGCGATGCGCTTGGCAACAACGTGATCGTCGATGAGCGTCCTCGCCGCATCGTCGGCATAATCCGCGATTACGCCTATTACGATCCTGCGAATACCGATCCGACACCGGTGTTGTTCCTGCCGCTCGCGCAGAGCTACTCGAGCGACGTTATCATTGCTCTCCGTTCGCGCACCACGCTCTCGGCCGTTCCAGCGCAACTCCGCCAGGCAGTCGCCGGCCTAGATAGCTCGCTCCCGCTTGAAGATGTGCGCACCCTGGAACAGGTGACCGGCGAGCGATATCAAGTTTCTCGTATTCCCGCTGAGTTGCTCAGTGTCTACGCCATCTCCAGCGTGCTCGTCGCCATGCTTGGCCTTTATGCAGTCATGGCCTACTCCGTCATTGAGCGCCATCGCGAATTTGCGCTGCGCATCGCCCTCGGGTCCACACGCGCGGCTGTCTTCCGGCTGGTATTGAGCGGTAGTGCATGGACAGCAGTTGTAGGCCTCGTAACCGGCGGCCTCGGTTCCATTGCCGCGGTTCGTCTACTGCGCTCCACGCTTTTCGGGGTTGCGCCCTTCGATCCGGCGAGCTATTGCGCAGCAGCCCTTCTTTTGTTGATTACTGTATTCATTTCCGGCGTGTCGCCGGCCCGTCGCGCCGCATCGGTCCAACCTATGCAGGCGCTTCGCTCGGAATGAACTTCGTAAGCCTTCTATAGATTTGCCAGCAAAATGGCGCGGACGAATGAGTGGGTGGCCCAGGTCTCGCTTTTGAGACCTGGGTGTTCCGGGCCGGCACCCATTTGCGAGGAGAAACCCAGGTCTCAAAAGCGAGACCTGGGCCACCCACTCAAAGTCTGGAGGTTGCAGCTTGTTTTTCGACAGAGCGCAGCGCAGTGGAGAGATCTCTGTGTGGATGCTCTTTCCTGGAACGGTTCTTCGACAGAGCGAAGCGTAGTGGAAAAATCTGCAGTGGGCTCCACAGCAACCGACCATCCTCGTCACTCGTGGCGCAGAGCAACCATGGGGTCCACACCCATGGCCCGGCGGGCAGGTAAGTAGCAAGCTCCCAGGGCAACGAGCAACAGGATCAGAGCGACCCCAGCAAAGGTGAGCGGGTCATGCGGTGAGATGCCGAAGAGTTGGCTGCTCATGAGATGGGTGAGACCGAGCGCGAGAAAAATGCCGAGGGCCACACCGGCCAACGCCATCTTTACCCCTTGACCGAGGATAAGACGCTGAATATCTCGGCGCCCGGCGCCGAGGGCTATGCGAACTCCGATTTCACGGGTGCGTTCGCCGGCCAGGTAAGAGAGCACCCCATACAGACCTACGCAGGAAAGTGCGAGCGCGAGCGCGGCAAAGGCAGCCAGCAGGATCATGGAGAGACGGCGAGCGGCCATGGAGTTTGCCAACACCTCGTTCATCGTTTCGACGGCGTAGACTACGGCTCCCGGATCGAATTCCGAGACCGCCCTGCGCACAGAGCCTACGATCGCGGCAGGATCGTCGTGGGTGCGCAGAACGACCGCAACTCCATCCGCGGACACGCGCATGATCTTGGAAGGAAGCTGCATAAACGGATAGTAGAACTGCGCTTCGATGGCATTCTTCGCGTCGTTGCCAGGACCCCACTGCCGGATGTGTCCGACGACACCGATGATCTCGGCTTCCACATCGAAACCGGCAATATGAATGTGTTGTCCGATGGGGTCGCTGTTGGGGAAGTAGGTGTGTGCGAACGCGTCGTCGATGTCGACTACCGTCGCGGCGTTTTCATTGTCCTGCGCACTGACGAAGCGGCCGCGCTCGAGCGTGATGCCCATTGCCGGTTGGAATCCGGACTCAACCAGGTAGAACATCGCCTGATGCATGTCGGTATAGTTTGCTGGCTTGGGCTCCCCATCGACCCAGAAGGGCAACTCAGAATCGTGGATCATGGGGCGCGAGCCGAGGGTAACGGAGACGGCTTCCACACCGGGGATGCCACGCATTGCGGCGTCGAAACGGCGCAGCCGTGCACGGGTTTCTGCTTCGGTCGTTTGGTTATTTGAGGGTAAGGACAGAGAGAACGTGAGGGCGTGTTCGGGCTGATAGCCGGGATTTACCCTCCACAGGGCGGCCAGCGAGCGCAGCATCAGTCCTGCGCCAACAACGAGCACGAGAGCGATGGCGATTTCAGCGGCAACGAAGAGGCCTTGCAGACGGAGGTGAGCGCCACCGGCGCCGGCCGTGCTTCGACGTAGAACCTGCTCCACATTGACCCGCGACGACCTGAGCGCGGGAGCGAGGCCGAAGCCAATTCCGCCCACCAGGGATATACCGAGGGTGAAGAGCAGCACCCGCGCATCGATCGAAACTTCACTGGAGCGTGGCAACTCGCTGGGCAGAAGGTTGATGATGGTCCTGGCGCCAAAGAAAGCGAGCAAGAATCCAAGTGCGCCTCCGATGCCCGCCAGCAGCGCGCTTTCGGTTAGCAACTGGCGGATGATGCGGCCGCGGCCGGCGCCCAGGGCGCTGCGCAGCGCAAACTCTCCGGAACGTCTCATGGACCGCACCAGCAGCAAGCTGGCGACGTTGACGCAAGCGATGAGCAGCAGGAAGGCGACCGCGGCCAGCAGAACGATGAGGAAGGGCTGCACCTTTCCGACGATGTCCTGCTTCATCGACAGCACGCTCACACCGACGTCCTTATCGGCTTCCGGATAGGCGAGTGCGAGACGGTGTGCGATGGAGTTCATCTCGGCGCCGGCTTGCTCCAGGGTTACGCCCGGTTTGAGCCGTCCGAAAGCGTGGGAGCTGAAATCGACGCGGCGGTCGAGAAAAGAAGGATCATTCCATTGCCCGATGGGCGAAAAAATATCGCGGTCGACGCCATAGAATTTGAAGTTTGGCGGGAGGACCCCCGTGATGGTGTAGTCCGTGCCGTTCAGCTCGATGGATTTACCGATGATGTCAGGCGACGCGCCAAAGCGGCGGTGCCAGAAGCCGTCACTCAGCATGGCGACCGGAGCCGCCCCGAGGCGATCGTCTTCAGAACGGAGATCTCGGCCGAGGGCGGGATGGATGCCGAGCGTGGCAAGAAAGCCAGCGGATACCATGAGGCCATTCACACGCTCGGCGTGGGCGCTCCCGGTGAGGTTGTAGTCTTCGTGACGGTAGATTGCCATCGAGGAAAAGCTCTGGCTTGCGCGCTGCCAGTCAAGAAAATTAAGGTAGCTGACGGGCGCCTGGTCTATGCCCGGGTCTTTCTGATAGATAGCGGCGAGCTGGGCTGAACGGGGATAAGGGAGCGGGTTGAGTAGCACTCCGTTGACTACCGAGAACAGCGCGGTATTCGCTCCAATGCCGAGGGCAAGGGTAGCGATGATAATGGCCGTGAAACCCGGCGACTTGAGGAGTACGCGAAGAGCGTAACGAAGGTCGTAACTAACTTCCAGGAGCAGAGCGCTCACGGGTCACCTCAGAACTTCCGATGATTTTAACGACCCCGGAGGAAAAAAGTCCGGCCGCTCATTCTCCGGCTCAATCGTCGGCGCGGTTTTCGTCCCTTCGCGTCGATGTTACAGGCTTCCCGTACTGAGAGTTTGCTCCTTCCCCAAATAGTGCATTGCCGCCTCTCCGGCGGCCGCCGTAAACTCGCGTCATGGAAAATCGGGTGGTTGTCAAAGCTGGTCGTATTGTCTGCATCGCCTGCCTGGAGCCTGTAGGTGTCTGGAACAACTGCCGCACCGCTCGTTGTCCCCAGAATCCAGCGAACCCCAAAGGTCCGCGGTTGGTTTAGAAGGGTCGCTTGTGTGCTCTCCTGTAGCCCTGGCAACATCGTTGCAATTTTCTCTGTGCTGAATTTGTCTGGGGTTGCTGAAGGGCGCGAACCACCAACTACGGCGAATTGGCGGAACTAGTTCTCCGAGGGCAAGTCAATATGCTCGATCACGACCACCTCTACCTTACCTTTCACCGGCTCCAGCTTAAGTCCAAGCTGCTCCTGTAGGGCAGTGAACAACGAGGGACCTTTCGAATCGCCGCGGCTCACGTCTTGCCATGGAGTCCAATCCAGCGTCCAATCGTACAAACCGCCTAGATTCGTCTTATCGACCACTTTCCGCCCGCGGCCATCCGGTGGGTTACCGACTTCGTCTTGTCTTTCAAGAACTTCAGCCAGCATACTCATCGTCGCGCCTGTGGCAGCGCTTCTGCCCAATCCGATCTCGAGAGATCCAGGTTTCACCGTTTCCCCAGGGTGAGCTGGATTCATCTCGCTTGCCTTTAGCTTCGGTCCACCCTTCGCCACCACCAGCGCATAAATCGGCAGCTCCCTCGTCTCAAAATGAACTTTAAGTTTGAATCGATCAGCCAGTAAGGATTGCTGCATGAATCGGTATGGATCCATCATCCTCAAATGAGGGAGCTTAGACATTGCCGAAACCTCGGCGTCGTCGACTTTTGCATCGATATCGTATCGCTCGGAAATCATCCAACCGGACAGCCCAACAACTTGACGATCATCGTCGATTGTATAGGCGAAGTCGAGCAGGTCTTTCACTGTGACATTCATCGCGAGGAATCTATCGGCACCCTTAGGTCCAAAGGCACGGATACCCGGAGCGCCGGGTTGACTAGGTTTGATCGTAGCCACCTCGAACGAGGGCAACGGACCGGTCGCGTGCAGAATCTGCCCATGGACTTGGATCCCTGCGATGATGCTGAATGCTATCGGCAGAACCGCAACGTGCTGCATAGCTAAAACCAAAAATCGGTTCGTTTTGAAATCGCGCCGGTGCTGATTAGATTTGATCATCATCGGACATTTT
>Ga0302176_10001275_pt1 | contig 12149 bp, 8 predicted proteins | sample I_Palsa_E1_1_FD_198787 | JGI IMG/M metagenome (GOLD analysis project Ga0302176, IMG submission 198787) | Peat permafrost microbial communities from Stordalen Mire near Abisko, Sweden - I_Palsa_E1_1 | ecosystem: Environmental > Terrestrial > Soil > Palsa > Peat permafrost | place: Sweden: Abisko...
TCACTTCTTTCGAAGCGTCGATGTTATGCGGTATTAGCATCGGTTTCCCGATGTTATTCCACACCGTAGGGTAGGTTAGTCACGTGTTACTCACCCGGTCGCCACTTTACTCAGGGATTGCTCCCCTTTCTCGTTCGACTTGCATGTGTTAGGCACGCCGCCAGCGTTGATTCTGAGCCAGGATCAAACTCTCGTTTGAAACCTGATGTCTGCCGACGGGTAGTTGGCAGACTGCCATCGCCGCATATCCAAAGCCGCTTGCAAAAGCCGCTCTGGTTTCAACAATGCGGGATGGCGCCACCATTCAGCTTCTTGCTCTCTTCGAATCGAAATCCAAAGAGAGTTTGAAGACCATGGTGGTCTATCTTGTGAGATCGTTCGGACTAATGCCCGAATCCGTTTCTCACGACTGGCACGTTCAACCTAGTTGTCAAAGACCGAATCGCGGTCCGCCGAGGCGGCGCGAATTCAGTCCAGGCGAATTCTTTTTTGTGAGCAAGCCCACAAGTTCGAATCCGACTGTCCTCGAAACCTTACAAACATACAGTGCGGCGCAAATCCCGTCAATGATCGCTTCCCACAGAATTTCCAGATGATTTCCACATCGGGAATGGGGCGGGAGCGGGAGAGCTGCCGGCGAACAGCAGGTTCCTCACGATAAAGCCGTTCGGAATGACAAGGCTTTAGGGGGAAGCTGGGTCGGGCGCTCGAACACGCGCAACAGTATGGCCTTCCGTTCGGGTAAAACGCCAGTTTCGGCGCGCGCATTTTACGCAGCCCAAGACGGAAGACAAGAAATTGAGAAAAGATCCCTTTGGAGGTCCTTGCTTTGAAGGTACCCTTCGGAAACCGTGTTGCTCTTCCGAATGAAGTCCCGTGGCCGGGACGATTGAGAGCTTTCTTTACTTGCTCTCTTAAAAACTTAGATGCCGGACGAGCCCGAGAGATGCAAACAATACGACCGGCTAGCCACACCACTGCTCTCGGTGAATTGTTTATAGCAGATGTGTGGGCCGGAGTGCAAGGGGAAGTTTACGAATTTGATTCGGGCCGACCGAGTAGCCAGGAATCTGAGGGTTTATCGAAGCCAATAGCCAACGACCGTGCCGAGCAGCACGTAAGCAGGCTTTTTCGTCTCTTCGGTCTGGCTATGGTCTAGGATTACCAATACGCTGAGACCAAGCACTACAGCCGAAATCAGAAGCTGCATGAGGACGCGTATGACTGTCCTGACTTTTCCTTCGCCTCCGCTCAAGACACCAGCGAACGGGTTCGGCTCTCGCCGGAGTAGCAGGCGCAAATCAGCGACGAAGAGTTTAAGCGTTAGGAACATTGGCGGTACCCCCGTAGCGGCAAAGGAGCTTGCGGTGCCGCAGAATATACATCAGCATACCTAAATCTCCCAGAGTAGGGTCTTTCCGCTCTTCTCTGAACCACTCCAGAGCCGCTTGGTACAGGTTGCGCAGCAACCTTTCGTGTTGGGGAAGTACGCAACCGTCCTTAATGATTTCCGTTGAAACGCCCTGGACGATTCCCCGCCATATCTTTACGTAGTCCTCATTCTCAACGTCGAGCCCAATCTCGGCGGTGTACCCGAGGAACGCCCGACCAGGAAGTGACGCAAACATTGGCCCTAGCCCCTTGCCGGCGTTGCAGCAAAAAGCGAACAGCGACTCAGGCCCGAAGTCTAGGGATTGGGAGTCGTATACTCGCGAGTGTTTCTTCCCGCGATAAATCTCGATGTCGGGCTCGCACGGCGGGCCAAGCAGCGCGTAGGCTAACCCGTGGCCGCAGAATATCGCGACCGACCCCCGGCCCGCTCCATATTCGAGCATGTTCATGACAGTTTCTCTGGTCACTTCGGAACCGGAGAACCGGCCGGGACTGGGCAGGCGGCCCGCCATCTCCCTCATCCACTCGGAAGTGTGCGCTGTCAGAATGTCGTACGACGGGGCCCATAGAAAAATAGCGTGGTTCGGGGCCTCCCTCGCGGGTAGCTTGGCGGCCCTGTCCTGGCCCGTGACCCAGTTGAGAGTCCGTTGCCACCATCCAGTCATTTCGCTGCTCCCGTGAGGTAGTCAAAGAGTTCGAGCAGCATCTCGACGTGTGCTTCGCCCACTTCCGTTTTCTTCTTGATCTCTTCGATCATCATGTTGGGCGAATATTCCCTTCCGGCGTAAATAATGCTCCTCCGATTTAAGTCTCGTTTCGTGTGCAACCACTTGATGAGAATCTCTCTCGCCTTCCGAGCTATCCTCTCTTCTAGCGTCTCTTCCGTTAGTATCTCTCCCGTTGTCATTTCGGAGCTCACGGATGCTTCCGCAGGCGTCCGCTCTTGTTCCTCGGTTTGCACGTTGAGGTGCTGAACGAGCTTCTTGAGAGATTCCAAACAGTCATTATCGCTTTTGCGGAGCATCGGTATCCCCATCTCCGCGAGTTCGCTGTGTCTTGGAATTTCGTACTGACGCTTGGCCGTGAGGATTACCCTGCAGGCTCCACGCATCAGATCCTCCTCGTCGATGACGAAATCGTCCCCGCCGCGAACGTCATCGTCGAATACGACGTCCACAATTACCATTTGGTAGGCCGACGCCCGCAAACGGCGCTTGGCCTCCGGTAAATTCGGCGCCAAGTCAACATGGCAGCCGAGATCCTTGAGCCAGTCTGTGTAGATCTCGGCGTGTGGGTCGTCGTCTACAAGCAAAACCTGTAATAGGCCCCGGGGTGTTTCTACGGTTGTCATCGCTAGCTCTCCATGCTTCCGGAAGCGTCATAACTTATACTGCAGGCCCTTGGACAGGCAATTTACCGTAAATTTGGCCAAGCGGGAAGCGAAAAAATAGCTAAGGCACCTTTCCCATTCTTGTTGTTCTGAATCTCCAGCTTCCCGCCGTGAAACCCGAGAATTCTATTCGAGATGAAGATTCCGACCCCGCTGTTGGCCTTTCTGTCTTTCTTGGTGGAAAAAAAATGGCCCAGCTTATGAAGATCAGCATCAGGGATTCCGCATCCTGTATCTGAGACTTCTATCACGACTATCCTGTCTGGCTCCGATGAGCTCTTCAATTGTATGGTTATGACTCCTGCCTCACTCTTTGTCGCCCTGATGGCTTCAACTGCGTTCTTCAAAACGTTGACTAGAGCCTGTTGCAACATCGGCGAGTATGCCCGCGCATACAGTACCTTTTCGCTTTCCGTCTTGAAGTGAATCCCATCCGTATTTATCGCCGCCTTGACCGCCTGGATGCTCTTGTTTACCAGGTCGCCTAGACTAGTCTTTGCCATGAACTTCCCGTAGAACGAATCACCTCCGATCAGGTACCCGACGATCTCCGCAACCGCGGAGATACGCCTGTTTTGTTCTTCAATTTTTTGCAGGCTCGACTGGACCGCGGAGTTTTTCTGAAATCTCCTCTTCATGCCGTCAACGATGACGTTAACGAGGTGGAGGGGGTTGGTAATATCGTGCTCAATGCTAGCGGTGAGAGCCCCAAGGTCTTCCAATGCGCTGCGATTCCTTAGCCTTGCGTCGAAGTCTGTTAGGAGAACGGTGGCAGCCGAAAAACTGTTCAGGACTTTCGTGGAGAGCGCGAGGGCGAAAGCAAGGACAGCAAGATGCTGCGTGTGGGGCAGTAGACGGAGGGGATATAAGAACTGGATGCCCGCGTAGATGTAGAACGTCGTCGGCAGTAGTCGGGCCCAGGTGCCATCGGGGTCTTGCTTTAATCGCGCTGCCAAAGATCTACGTCGCGCTGCCAAAGATCTACCGACCCTAATTAAAGCATTTGAGGCGTAGAAAATCCCTCCCAGAGTCGCGATTACGAGGGCGGTGTGGACATCTCGCGGCTCTGGCCCGCTGGATCGCCACCACGATCCGACATATAACGTAGCTAGTATGAATGTGAACCATGCGAGGAGCCAGATAATTGGTGCTCTGTAACTCGGGCGGTACCGCTCTTCGTTAAGGCTTTTAGCATGACGTCGGATGAAGTTAAGACGCGGAAACCGGAGAGCGAGCCATCTTATGAAAGCTCTGTAGTTTGATGGATTGGTTTCATCCTTAAAACTAGCGGCATAAAATGGGATGAAAGAAATCTGTGCAAACAGGTAGATGTACACACCGTACTCCCACTCCTTCTGGATGGGGGGCTTGAGAAATCCTTCAAGAAACATATAGAACGCGTTGCCGACCCAGCCGGCTGCAATCACCGCGTAGAACTCGTCCCTGTAGAACCTGTACATGTAAAAATACAAGGCAGCCATGCCGGCAAGGATGACAATAGAGCCCGTCGCAAGCAAAGGGAGCGGCTCCACATCATGGGCTATGTGGCTCGGAGTTCCAGTTGCCACGATCAGAGCTGCTCCAAGACAGACGATGACTCCCAGGATCGTGTATGCCAGCAGCGCAGGCCTAAGTGGAGGGCCGCCTTTGACGGGCAGGGGTGGAGTCTGAGGGATCCTGTTACGCGGATCGAGGACGGCTGATTCGCTGGTAAAGATAGCCATCGATCACTTCTCAGGGCACATTCAGCACGCCGCGGTGACTCGTTTTCTCGATGATCGAAAAAACAAAAAGGGCCCGGTGATACACGGGGCCCGCCAAACTATAGCTCTAATCCCCGGCCGGGCCCAACCGCAATCCAATACGACACACTTACCGCCTAGATGCCGGTAACTCTAACCGCGATTCACGGGGCAACTATAACACTAGGCGGGAGCCGACTCCATATGAGATTTAAGGAATGCTCGTCATCGATAGTTGATGCTCGTATCAAAACGGGCGCTGAGGGGCACGCGCATTCCAGTTTGGGAGGGGTCCCCTTAACGTTCCGGGCATCAGCAAATGCCAGGCTTCTTTGTATTGGGCGTATTTGGAATTTTTGCGGTGGGGGGTGAGGGCGATGTCGGGTTGGTTGTTGGTGGCGGCCAGCGCAAGAGAAAGTTTAAGAAGTTGGTTCCCGCTCGGCCTCGAAGCAGAGACAGAGACAGCAGCGGGAAATGCAGGGAGACCGGTTGGACATCCAGCTCGCAGACTTGCGATGCGAGGCCAGCCTGGTAATGGGCTAAGAACTTGCCCCTTGGCGGCGCGCCAGAGGGCCCAGACACGATTGGTTTCGCCCCGCCTGTTTAGCCGCGTACAGGGCAGAGTCCGCCGTTTTTACAAGCTCGTCGCGGGTTTTACCGTGTTGGGGAAATACAGCGGCTCCAGCGCTGATGGTGACGGGGCGGGGCACGCCCGGAAACTGCCAACCCTCCACCATCTTCCTTAGTTTTTCTGCCACGTCCAGCGCGGCTTGGGCGTCGACTTGAGTCAACAGAATGCCAAATTCCTCGCCTCCGTAGCGGCATACCACGTCAATCTTGCGCAGTTGCTGGTGGAACAGGGAGGAAACCTGCCGCAGCACTTCATCGCCCAGCACGTGTCCGAAGTCGTCGTTCAACTGCTTGAACTGATCGATATCCGCCATGATGACGGCCATTCCGGTCCCGTAGCGGCGGGCGCGCTCAATCTCTTCCATGATGCGCAGTTCAAAAAATCGACGGTTGAAGATGCCGGTCAGGCCGTCGAGGTAAGCAAGCTGCTTTACGCGCTCCACATAGTGTGCGTTCTGAATGGCCGTGGCGCAGATGTCGGCGACCGATTCCAGCGACTGCAGATCGCCGTCGCGGAATGCATCCGATTTGTCGCTGTCAAGAGCGAGCACTCCCAGCGTCTGTCCGAACGAGACCAGGGGAATGCACATGCGCGAAGCCGATTCAGCGAAGAATCTCGAAGCGGCGGGCGCAGCGCAAAGATCTCTTTCCATGACCGTATTGCTGTTCGCCAGAATGCCGGCCCAGGGTTCCGTGGTCGCCGGGAAGCGGCCACCTTCCGGAATGCAAGGCGTGAGCGTGCCGTGATGCGCCCGCAACACCAGATCGTGATCTTCGCGCAAGAACAGAGAGACATGCGACACCCGGAACGAGTCCTGGATCAGTCCGCAAACTCGACTCAGCAGATCCTCGAGATCCAGAACAGCCGTAGTTTGCTGGGCGATGGCGTTGATTGCCTGCAGTTGCCGCGCCCGCTGCTGCTCCAGCGAATACAGGCGCGCGTTCTGCAGCGCCATCGACGCCTGGGTGGAGAAGAGGGTCAGCAGATCGATTGTTTCCGAATCGAAATGGTCGGCGCGGTCGCTCTGACAATCGAGCACCCCCACTACCTCGTCCCGCACCATCAAAGGGATGGCGAGCTCGGAACGCGTGGACTTGGCGCAGCAGAAATAGCGTGGGTCCTTGCTTACGTCAGGTGCATGAAGCGGCTGCTTCTTGAGGGCTGCGGCTCCCGTTATCCCCTGGCCCAGAGACCACCGAATCTTGTCCTGGCCTTCGTCCCAACCAATTTGCGAGCGGACGTACAACTGCCCGGACCGCTGGTCGAGCAGCAGAATGGCGACATTCCGGAGATGAAAATAGTCGTGCGCGATGGCCAGGATGCGCTGCAACACCTCGTCCAAGTCAAAGGTGGAAAGCACCGCCTGCCCCGCATCGTACAGGACGGCAATTTTGTTCATAAGCTTTAGGGATATCGTACCGTGGCAGAGGCGGTTGGCCGAGGTTCCCAAAGTAACCAGAGGAGGAGGGTCTTTGGGGAGTTTCGGCGGACTCTACAGTCCCCAGGTGTTTTGTTGCCGGAAGTTCCTTGCTTTCGAGTAAGGGGAAGGCGTCTGTTGAATTAACAACAGGAGCAAGGACGCTGCGGGGAATCACAAATCCCCAGAAGAGGGGGCCGAACCGGGACGCCTTCTCTGCGGCTCCGCTCGGGCCCCGCCAACGCACTCGTCAATTTGTTTGGTAAGAAAGTGGGTTCCGAGCGGACGCTACAGCTTCTCCTTCCCGCTGCATTGTCAGAAAACTGTCGATGGTTTGTTTCAACTGAGAGTCCACCTCATCCGCAATAATCATAATATCGGGTAACACCGCGGTGAAATCCACGGTGGACAGGTTACGTTGGATCGTCTCGAAGATGCTGACCTGCAGAAGTCGTGACTCCTGCACGATCAGGGGTGCCGTATAGCCTTGGCGATAGCGGCATTGTCCGTGCGCCACGGCCTCGGGGGCGGCGCTGTCGATCGCCTCTATATCGCGGGTGCCGCGCAGCCGTGCAGTAATGCTTCTTATCATCGCTGGAAGATGCTTGGTGCGTTCTTCCTTCGCAATCGGAAGGGCGGCCAATTCTTCTACCGCTTCCACCCGCTCCAGCCACCGTTGCATCAAGATGGCGGCGTCGCGATCCAGAATGGAGGCGGCGCCTTCCTTGACTGGCCTTGGAGAGGGTAGGGATGTCAACCTTCCTTTGTCCATGAGCGCGGCAAGTTGCTTACCGTCGAAGGGCTTCACTAGAACTTCATCCGCCTGCAGAAGAACGGCGTTCATGGCTTTTTGCACGTCAGGATAGCCGCTAGCCACCACGGTCAACGCCTCGGGTTGAGTGTGACGCATAGCGGTTACCACGGCAAAACCATCTCCCGCCTCTGGCATGTGAAGATCGGTGATGAGCACGTCGAAGCTTTGCGTGGCAATCTGCCTGAGAGCCTCGGTAACGCAGGTTGCTGTAACTACCTCACAGTTTTGTGTTTTCAGCGACCTTCGCGTCAGAAAAATCTCATTCTCATCGTCATCGACCAAAAGAATTTTGGGTCGTGTCATTAGATTAACTCGGTGGTTCGTTTGCATTGCGTGCAGCGGCGGCAGATGATCGGTGGCGGCGCTTTCAGTGAACACGGGATACGGTTCCTGGAGCACGGCATACGGTTCTTGTGGCAACAACATAGTTGATCTCCTAGTCAGAAGTTTAGAGCCAGGCAAAAGAAGAGAACTGTTCAAGAAGGCTCACGTTTGGCAAATCTAATTCACGTTTAATCGAAGAACGGATAGGGACAAGAGCAAGCAACCGTGGTAGCGGCAAGCCGCAGTTCCTGACGACCAGGCGTGCCCCGGCGATGACATATCTCTGCCGTGATAGTTCGCCGATTCGTTATTGTGCATCGTCATTTCCTCAGCAGCCACCAGGCAGAGCATTTATGAGACGAGTTGCTGCTAACATTCCTTAAGAACCCCTGCCATGCTTGAACTCACCACGCCAGTGCAGTACGTCAAGGGCATCGGCCCGAAACTGGCGGAGATTCTAGCCACCAAGGGCATTGCCACGGTCGGTGATCTGCTCAATTACTTGCCTTTTCGCTATGAGGACCGCCTGAATCCGCGCGGGATTGGGGAATTGCGCCCCGGCGAAATGGCTACGGTGATTGGAGAAGTCCGCAATTCGGGGCTGTTTCGCACTCGGCGCATGCCCATCTTCCAGCTCACGGTGGGCCAGGGACGATCTCGGCTGAAATGCCTGTGGTTCAATGCCACCTACTTGCAGGACAAATTCAAGCCCGGCCAGTTGATCGCGCTCTACGGCAAGGTGGAAGAGGATTCGCACAGCGGGGAGTTGCAGATCGTGCAGCCGCAGTTTGAGATGCTGGGCGATTCCGGGGGCGACGGCGCGGACGATAAAGCCGCAACCTCGCTCGAAGTGGGGCGCATCGTTCCGATCTATGAGTCAGCCGGGCAAGGGCGAGTGACGGCGCGCTGGTTTCGCCGGGTCATCCGAACCGCACTGGACGATCTGACTCCGGAGCTTGCGGAAACTATCCCGGCGGCCGTGCGCGAGCGGCTAGCGCTGGTTTCGCCGCGCGAGGCGCTGTGGAAAGTTCACTGGCCCGAGGCCGGCGAGAGCTTCGAAGATTTGCAGTCGTCGCGCACGCCCGCGCACATACGGCTGATTTTTGAGGAATTGTTCTTTGTCGAATTGGGGCTGGAGCTCAAGCGCCGCCAGCAGAAGGCACAAACCGGCATTGCCTTTCGGCTGGACGACCGGGTGCGCCAGGCGATCAAGAAGATTCTGCCGTTCCATCCCACGGACGGGCAGAAGCGGGTTTTGAAAGAGATCGCCGACGACATGCAAAAGCCTCATCCCATGCGGCGTTTGCTGCAGGGGGACGTGGGCTCGGGGAAAACCATCATCGGGTTTCAGGCAGCGATCATCGCCATCGAAAACGGTTATCAGGTGGCGTTGATGGCGCCCACGGAGATTCTGGCCCAGCAGCATTATTTTTCGGCGCGGAGAATTCTGGAGAATGCCGGGTACCGCATCGTGCTGCTGACCGGTTCGCTGGAGGCCGACCGCAAGCGCGAAATCCGCCGCCACATTGCGCAGGGAAATGCGCAGCTGGTCATTGGCACTCATGCTCTGTTGGAGGAGAAAGTCGAGTTCGCGAAGCCGGGTTTGGTTATCGTCGACGAACAGCACCGCTTCGGCGTTTTGCAGCGGCTGAAATTGATGAAGAAGTCGGGCGACGGAAGCGACGAAAAGAATCCCGCCGAGCCTGACGTTCTAGTCATGACCGCCACGCCCATCCCACGCACGCTGGCGCTCACGCTGTATGGAGATCTGAATCTCAGCGTGCTCGACGAACTTCCACCGGGGCGCACACCGATCGTCACTCGAAGAATCACCGACGACCGCTCGCCCGAGGTTTGGGATTTTGTGCGCAAGCAGGTGACGAAGGGACATCAGATGTACGTGGTTTATCCGGTGATCGCGGAAAACGAGGAGACTGAGCTAAAGGCTGCGGTCAAGATGTACCGCGAACTGAGCGGGAAAGTGTTTGCCGACCTGAAGGTTGGGCTGCTGCATGGGCGGCTGGATGCCGAGTTGAAAGATCAGGTCATGCGCATGTTTCAGAAGGGCGAGCTGCAGATTTTGGTTGCGACCACCGTGATTGAAGTTGGTGTGGATGTGCCGAACGCGACCGTGATGGTGATTGAGCACGCGGAGCGCTTTGGCCTGGCGCAGCTTCATCAGTTGCGCGGGCGGATCGGGCGCGGCGCGGCGAAGTCCTACTGCATATTAATGACCGGCGGCAAAGTGACGGAAGAGGGTGAGCGCCGCCTCGATGCCATGGTGCGCACCAACGACGGCTTCCAGATTGCCGAACTCGACCTCGAACTTCGCGGGCCGGGAGAGTTCTTCGGCACGCGGCAGGCTGGGATGCCAAGCTTCCGCGTAGCCAACCTGATTCGCGACCGGCAATTACTGGAACTGGCTAAACGCGAAGCCGCGGCGGTGATGGCCGGGCCGAATACTGAGGTCACGCAGGTGGAAATCAGCCGGGCCCTGGTGGCTCTGCGTATGCGCTGGCAACATACTTACGGTCTGGTCGAGGTGGGGTGAACTGATAGAATCAAACGGATGGCGGGAACTTCCCAACTGATTCAGATCGACGTAGGGCCGCCGGTTCGCATGCCTAAGCCAGATTGGCTGCGGGCCAAAGCGCCGGTCGGGGAGAACTTTCACGACCTGAAGAAGCTGGCTCGCGGGTTGGGGCTGCATACCGTTTGCGAATCAGCCCAGTGTCCGAACATCGGCGAGTGCTGGAATCACAAGACCGCGACCTTCATGCTGCTGGGCGATATTTGCACCCGGCGCTGCGGATTCTGCGCTGTGCCCAAGGGCAGGCCCCAGCCGATCGACTGGGACGAACCGCGGCGCGTGGCTGAGGCCGTGGCTACGCTGGGCCTCAAGCATGCGGTCGTGACCAGCGTGAATCGTGACGATGACAACGTTGGCGGCGCCCGAGTTTTTGCCGAGACTATTCGCGAGATTCGCGAGCTGATTCCGGATTGCCGCATCGAGGTACTGATTCCGGATTTTCAAGGACTCGAAGAGCCGTTGAAGATTGTGCTCGCGGCGCAGCCTGACGTTCTTAATCACAATACGGAAACGGTGCCGCGGCTTTATCGCGTGGTGCGCTCCGGGGCGCGTTACGAGCGCACTCTCAATCTGCTGGAGAACGCCAAGAAATTCTCTCCCGGCATGGTAACGAAGAGCGGCGTGATGGTTGGGCTGGGCGAAGCCACGGAGGAACTGGTCGGGGTGTTCCGCGATCTCGGCGGCCGCGGCGTTGACATTCTTACGGTGGGGCAGTATCTGCGACCTTCGCGCGATCACTTGCCCATCGCTCGGTTCTACACGCCTGAGGAATTTCGCGAGTTGCGGAAGGAGGCGTTACGCTTCGGTTTCCGCCACGTCGAATCCGGCCCCATGGTGCGGTCCAGCTATCACGCGCACGAGCAGGCCGAATCCACTTCTACTCCGCGGGTGGTGTCCTAGACGCGGCACGCTGAGCGCCGGTTTGTCCACGTACCAGCAGTCTCAGAAAACGTGCAGCTTGATGCTGAGATACTTCTTGGGATTCTCCCGGATCGCCTTCACCAAGCCCTGTGTCTCCTCGATCATATGGTTGGCATTGTTGTAGAGCGTCTCATCCTTCAGCAGTTTCCTGGTCAGTGCCGCAAGCTTGGTCATCGTGGTGTCGATCTTCTTCGCCAGTTCCTCGTCCTTGAGCAACCTTCCAGCCGTTCCCTTGCCGGCATTGAGGTCTTCGCTCACTTGTTTCAAGTTGGCGACGGTGTCGTTGGCATTGTTGTAGAGGGTCGGGTCTTTCAAGAATTTTCCCGCCGTGCCTTTGCCTTGTTGCAGGTCATCGGCCACGGCGTTCATCTTATCGAGGGTGGCAACGAATTTGCTGTAGGCATCGTTGCTGTTGATCAGCTGGCCCAGACTGCCCTGTCCCTTGGCGATCTCGTCGACAACTTGTTTGAGCTCCGCAACCGTTTGCGAAAAGCGGTCATACAGCGTGGGATCGTAAATCAACTTGCCGAGGGAACCCTTGCCACTCTCCGCAAAGGCGAGGATACGGTCGGCGCGCTTGAGCAGCGCGTCCATGTTCTGCAGCGTGCTCTGGCTGGAGCGCACGACTTCATTGAAGTCGGGATGGATCTGGGTAAGAAGCGTGTCGCCATTCTGTGCCAGCGGGCCGATAGCCTGCGAGCTGTCGATATCCAGATAGGTTTCGCCCAGCACGCCGGCAGTATCCAGCGATGTGACCGAATCCCGGCGCAGGTTGAAGCTGTACTTTGTGCTCACCTTCATGATCACTTCGACGGGAGTGAGCTGTTTGTCTTTGTAGGCGGCAACGCGGTAATCGACGACGCGAATGGCTGAAACGTTGCCGATATCCACGCCACTCAGCCGCACCGGGGCGCCCACACGCAACCCG
>Ga0302176_10001277_pt1 | contig 12142 bp, 7 predicted proteins | sample I_Palsa_E1_1_FD_198787 | JGI IMG/M metagenome (GOLD analysis project Ga0302176, IMG submission 198787) | Peat permafrost microbial communities from Stordalen Mire near Abisko, Sweden - I_Palsa_E1_1 | ecosystem: Environmental > Terrestrial > Soil > Palsa > Peat permafrost | place: Sweden: Abisko...
GCCATAGCTGGCACGGTGATCTACGTTGACACAGTTATGTTAGCTTGCAATGACTCAGGCGTCGGAACCAATCAGGGGCCAATCTCGTCATCCGCATGTGCGACAGAAAGCGTGGCGGCTAATAACTATGCGGCTAACGTATTTACCTCAACGCAAATTGCCCCCATTTATGTCAACGCCGGTCAACAAATCTCATTCACCGTAACTATAAGTTTCTCTTAAGATCATCAAGATATGAGAATTTAGTGGTCAAGAAGTTAGTGTTCAGGCGGGACTGTCACTTGGGGAAAGGAGAGTCTGCTACGGGTCGAAGGCGTGAAACAACCCGGTGAAAGCAATTCGCCAAGCTTCAGCGACCCCGGGCCTGGGCAGAGGCATCTTCAGGTCGCCTTCGAGGAACTGGACCTGCCATCCTGACCTAGGATGCACGGGCAGACGTATAGACGTTTGGCATTCCAGTATTCGCGTGCCCGGTACTAGGGAATCGTGGAGAGTCTCTCACGGCTTGGGAAATGCTGACGCCGGAATCCACATAGATCAGTCCCCGGGCGTTTGGGCCTGTTGTTGAGCCGTCGAGCTGCGAACATAGGTGGAATGGGGCGCGCACTGGGCAGTCTGGCACACCGGCAGATGTTGGAATACTATGGTAGGCCGTGGCGGATGCCGGGCCGCTTGTGCACGCGTACGAAACCATTCGGCAGACTCCCAGCCCGTTCCTCAGCCACTCGAGTAAGTGGAGGATTCCGATGGGCGCTGTGCTCAAACAATGCGCGGTAAGTGCGGCTGTTGCGATGCTGCTTCTTGCGGGCTGCTTGGAAAAGACCAAAACCCCTGTCACCGACGAGTCTAAAACGGCAAGGGCGCCGGCAGGCCCTCCGGAACCCGTGACGGCGAAGACGGCTTTTTGGCCGATGTACACGGCCGGCCGGCACTGGACTACCGATATCGTGATGCTTAGGCTCACGCCAAAGGAAGTGCCAGGGTTTAAGAATGAAGCCGGCAAAGCGGCAATGTGGGAGGCGATGTTTGCTTCCCCCAGCCTGCATCAGTACCGGGTTTACTCTTACGCAATCGCCTACTCCCCGCCGGACATTTTCAAGGGCGTGATTGCCGGCCTCCGGATGCCTTGGAACGGCGTAACGCGCGACGCCATGCCGGTTGAGCTTGCTAGCTTCAATGTCGATTCGGATGTCGCGTACCAAGCCGCAGCAGCGGATGGGGCGGCTTGGTTGAAGAAAAATCCAGACAAGGCACTCTCATCCTTTGCACTTGGGAACAACTTCAGGTTTCAGGCGCCGGTCTGGTATCTGATGTGGGGGGATAAGAAGTCCGGTTATGCTGCCTTCATTGATGCCAACAGTGGAAAAGTGCTTAAGCAAAGATAACGGACAAATATCCTTCTCGTTTAGCCGACGAAAGGACTCGTGTCACCGGGATTCGTGTCACCAGGATTCGTCACCAGGATTCATGTCTTTGCGCAGTTAATCTCGTGGGTCTTCTTCAAGCACCCACCTTCGCACTCGGTCCTTGTCGGTGGCACATTTATTTTGGTTGGAGGAGTGATCATCGCAGTCGCCAGGGTCTGACCGTCATTCAGCAGTTCGTCGTCCTGAGACTGACTCGAGTCGAGCTGACAGGAATCAAGGACGGAACATGTCGAGCAGTTGGGCAATCGCGTAGGGACGGATGAAAAACCGCAGGACATCGTCCTGCGGAACCTCAGTCGTCCCTACGGGACTGTACCCTGATACAAAGCAGGGTTCTCACGCAGACTCTAGAGCCCATCATTTTTCTTTCTAATGGCCGCGACCAAACTCGACCCCGACGCGCCGCACCGCCGCCGGGGCCGGGATGCAGAGTTTAGAAATTGATCTTCCCTGCCAATTGCACTTGTCGAGGCGAGTTCGACGTATAGTTGATGACGCCGAAGTTCGGATCGTCGATCGATTGATCAGGCGTTCCGAAGACCGGATGGTTGAAGGCGTTGTTGGCTTCGAGGCGCAGCTCGAGCGTCATACCTTCGTGGACTGAGGAGAGCGGAAAGACCTTATTGACGCTCGCGTTAACCTGGAACGATGCCGGGACGCGGATCGATGCGTCGGCACGCGGAGCATCGCCAAGCGTGTAAGGGGTTGGCAGCACCAGGGACTCCGGGTTAGCAACGTAGTTGTTGATCCAATTCGAGTCCTTGCCGCCGGTGCGGCGCGGCTTACCCACCAGGTTCGGGCGCTGATTTCCATAGGTTGGCAGCGAGGTGCCGTCGTAGGTGAGCCAGTTCATCGGCCGCCCTTCGGTAGCGCGCCATAGCCCGTTCGTATTCCAGCCACCGATAATCGTGTCGAGCCACCCTGGCATATTGCCTGCGATGAGCTGCTTACGCCCGATCGGGAGCTGCCAGGTGTAGCTCACCTGGAACTGCTGCGGAATATCGAAGGTGGAAAGGCTCTTCTCGAGCCACGGCTTGTTCGGATCCTGGAGGCTGGTAAAGCTGCCTAGCCAAGTCGTGTTGTCGTCGGGAACCGAAGAATCGTCCATCGACTTCGCCCAGGTATAAGTCGCGTATATCTGCAAACCCTTGGAAAGATTCTTCTGGAACACGGCCTGCATCGCGTGATATATAGACCAGCCGATCGGCCATGCCTCCGTGGAGACGCCGCCGCAGGAGAACTGTGGATAGGGCACCTGCAGTTGGAACAGCGGGACAGTCGGAGAAGAGAGGCAGCTGTTGCCATTGGTAATGGTGTTGGCATAGGGATTGGGGACGTAGTTAAAGAGGTTGGCAATCTCATCGGCGCTATAGCCTTCCACCTCCGGCCCAAGATGATTAATGTAGTTGGCTCCGGAAAAGTAGAGATGCACGCCCTTCTTGCCAATGTAGGAGAGGCTGAATTGCATATTAGATGGGAGCTGATGCTCAAAACCGAAGCTCCAGCTCTGTTCGTACGGCGTAGCCACCATGTTGCGCAATGGGCCAGTGGCGCCGAGACCCACATCGTTTAAAAGGCCCAGCGAGTTACCGGGCGGCTGAATCAGGCCGCTCGGATATGGGTTGCTCAGATGCAGATACGCCGTGGCGCCATCGTTGTTGTACGTCTGAATCATGTTCGTCGTTTGGTTGAAGCCCTGGGAACCGTACGGGGTGACGCCGCTGGCGCCGTTGCGCGACTGCGAATAGTAGATGCCATATCCGCCGCGCCATACCGTCTTCGGACTAGCCAGATAGGCAAAGCCAAATCGAGGTTGAATATCGCGAAAGTCGGTGTTCACCATGTGGCGCTGCTTTGCGCTGGCGAAAACCTCACCGCCTGTGGCGGCGATGCCGCCAATGCTGTACGTCGCCGTCGGGTCAAACCAGTTCTGGCGGTTGAAGCGATCAGTCCGCGGAATGGAGACATCCCACCGCAAGCCCATATTCAGGGTCAGCTTGGGATTGATCTTCCAGTTCTCCTGCCCATAGACAGCAAACTGGTGGTCTTCGGTCGCCGGCCGGTCCTGGATCTCGTAGTAGCTTGCCGCATTCGCCGTGTTCAACGAGGTCTGGCCCATCATGAAACTGGCCATCGAGTCGCCGCCGCATTGCGCGTAGGTATACGGGCAACCCGCCGAGCCGGTCACGTCGAAGTTGAAGATGCCTTCCGGCGCGTTGGTCTGGATGTAGTTCATCTGATGGATGCGGCCTTCGAAACCGACCTTGAGGTCGTGCGGCCCGATCACCTTGTCCACGGCCACCGTGAGCTGTCCGGTATCCTGCCCCTGCCGGTAGTTGCCGTAAGGATCGCCGCCCAGACTCGTGTATCCGGCCGAGTAGTAAGTGCTGATAAACATCGCCGGGACGCCGGTGAAGCCGTTGGAGTTGAGATACCCCGGAAAGCCCAGCTTGCTCAGCGGATCGGTGACGCCGCCGGCGCCGTTGTAGGCACTGATATCCTCCATGCCGCGCGTGAAGCCGAGGATGGTGGTCAACAGCAGCGTCGGGCTGAAGGTATGCGTATCGTTGAGCGCAAAAAGGTGCGATCCTGACTTGTTTTTGCCGCCGGCGCACGGATCGACGAAGTTGCCGAAGCAATTAAAGGCCAGATAGCTGGTCCATTGGTCAGAATACTTGCCGCTTAGCAGGTTCTTTTCGTTGATCCGGTAGTCGATCTTGATGTCGTACTGATCGTTGGGGTTTCTGCTTGCGCCGGAGGCGATCCAGTTATCGTAGATGGTTTCGTTCGCCACATTGGACTGGGGATTGGGATAGAGCTTCATCATGTTCTGAGCGACCGGATCGATCAGATTTCCCGGGCCTGCGGGCAGGTTCGCGTACGGGTTGCCGGGGCTCGTGTAGGTGCTCATGTTGTTATACGGGATGAAGTTGGGGCGCAGCGGGCCCGCTCCCTGGTCTGTCGAGACGTAGGTAGCCACATACGGATCGTAAATCTGGCCTGCGGCCACTGTGCACAGGCCGGTGCCATCGAATGTGCCGCCGGCTGCGCCGCACACTTCGCCAAAGTCGCCGTTGTTCCGTTCCGCGGCGGAAGGAACACCGGCCTGGTAGGTTTGAGCAGTCGATTGGCGCGTGCCGTCGTAATCGAAGAAGAAGTAAATCTTTTTACGCCAGATGGGACCGCCAAGCGTGCCGCCAAACTCCTGCCGGTGTACCGGCGGCAGCGGAATGCCGGCCGCGTCATTGAACCAGTTGTTTGCGTCGGTAATGGTATTGCGGACAAAGTCGTAGACTTCCCCATGAAACTGATCGGTGCCTGAACGCGTGACCATGTTCACCACCGAGCCGCCGGAAAATCCATACTCGGCGCTGAAGTTCGACTGCACGACGCGCATCTCGTCGACCGCTTCCGGCGAGGGTACATACGTGATTTGCGTCACGCCGCCATTGGGCTCGAAGTTGGTGACCGTCGCGCCATCCATCAGCACATCCGCGGTCGAGTTGCGGCTGCCGTTCGAGGTGAAGTTCGTACCCGTACAGTTGATGTCGCATTGATCGTCGACGTTCGTCGTACCGGGCGCCAGATAGGCCAACTCCATCACCGAACGGTCGATCAGCGGCAGGTTGTTGATCAGGTTCCGGTTCACCGTCGTGGCACCGGTTCCATCATCCGTATCCAGGTGCTGATCGTCGGCGGTGACAACGACCGATGCTGTGGAGCCGATCTTCATTCGCAGATTCGCCGACGGATTCGTGCTCACGTCCACGCGGATATTGGTCTTCTCCTGCTGCGAGAAGCCTGGCGCCTCGGCCAAAACCCTGTAGACCCCGGGAGGCACGGCGCGGAAGATGTAACGGCCGGCACCATCGCTCTTGCCATCGAAGGTGAAGCCTTTTTCCTGGTCGGCCAGCGTCACCTTCGCATTCGCAATCACTGCACCCGAGGGGTCGCTGACCACTCCACTCACGGTGCCGAAATATCCCTGGGCGAACGATTTGGCTGGTATGGCGAGGAGAAGTGCGCTGAGCAGGAAGGAAAACGTGAGGCGGAGGCTACAGGGTTGGGAGCCTGAAGTAAGCATCTGTGGGGCATCCTCCGAAAAGGCGAATCTTGAAACCTGGACCCCGCTTGTATGAAAACCTGAATCGTTTGAATAGCAACAACAGGCGTAGCATCCCGCGAATGTTACACGAATGTCAAGGAAACATTTACGGGGAAACCGGCGGGGTAAAAAGCGTCGTTCGTTGACCTGCTTTCGCGCTCCTCAGTGCAGCCCTTCAGGATTTCACTTGAGCCTCTCGCCTCCAAGTCACGAAGACAAAACACGTAACAGAGGAACCTTAACCCAATCCAGATGCGACCGCATGAGGGGGTACTTTTCGTCTGTCACTCGCTCTCAGTCACCCGTCATTCGCCCAGTGACAACCCGGCGGGGTTTGCGAAACGGAATCATCGCATATACGCTGGCATCGGATGCAGGCCAATCCACGGTCGGCGCTCCGTGGAGGCGGTCATTGCAATTATCATCCCGGTCCAGGCACATTGCTCGTTACCCTTCGCCGTGCCGCCATAGTTTTCACCGCAATATTCTGACCATGGGGAGCGCCGCCCTCCTGTTTGTCACGCTAACCGGTCGCGTATGGAGCCAGCCGCAATCAGCCCCGGACTCTGCCGCCGAACCGGTTGTGGCAGCGTACGTCTTCGCCGGAGGCCGGGTGCTCACGCCGGGCGAGATCGATGCCAAAAAGTTGACGCGAGTGAACTATGCCTTCGCCAACATTGCGCAGGGGCGCATGGTCGAGGGGGCTCCTGCAGATGCAGTCAATCTTGCCGCACTCACCGCGCTTAAGAAAGACAATCCGCACCTCACCGTCCTGGTTTCGGTTGGCGGCTGGACGTGGTCGGGCGGATTTTCAGACGCGGCGTTGACGCTGGCGAGTCGCTCCGTTTTCATCGATAGCGTTGAGGCATTTATTACCCGCTACCATCTTGATGGCCTGGACGTCGACTGGGAATATCCCGGCATGAGCGGCGCTGGTAATACGTTCCGCCCCGAAGATAAGCAGACCTACACGTTATTGCTCAAGGCGCTCCGTTGCCGCTTCGATACGATGGCGGGTACACTCCACCGTCCTCTTTACCTCACCATCGCTGCCGGCGCGTCGAGCGAGTTTCTCGAACACACTGAGATGAGCGAGGTGGCGAAGTACGTTGACACAGTGAACCTGATGGCCTACGACTACTATGAGCCGGAGGCCGGCAAACCAACTGGTAACCACGCACCTTTGTTTATCGACCCGGCTGACCCTAAGGCTGTCTCCGCTGATCGATCGGTACGCGAATTTGAGCAGGCCGGTGTGGCGGCACGGAAAGTTGTGCTCGGCGTTCCCTTTTACGGCCATGTCTGGGGCCAGGTGCCGGCGACCAACCAGGGGCTGTTTCAACCGGGTCAACCCGTTCCAAATGCCTACGCAACGTATGCCGCGATCGTGAGCACGATGCTGGGCCAGGGCTATACACGCCACTGGGACGCTGCCGCTTCCGTGCCCTATCTTTACAACGCGGACAAGCAGATTTTCGTTTCCTATGAAGATCCGGAGTCGCTTGCCGCGAAATGCAAATACGTGAAGAAGCAGCATCTCAAGGGCGTCATGTTCTGGGATTATGAGAGCGATCCTTCGGGCGTTTTACTCGACGCGGTGGACTCTGGACTGAAGCCCGGGAGCTATGTGCATGATGGCCGCAAGGCACGGTAGCGATGAGTGAAGGGTTGCGCGACGAAGTAACTTCCACCTTCTTTGGCGGTGGTAACTTCGTCTGTTTGAATGCATAGGTTTCGCTGCGGTGGGGTACTTTTCGTCTGTCACTTGGTCTACTTGGTCTTGGGTCGTCTTAATTCAAGGGTGACGTGGAGGAAGCCGGCAGCGATTCCGCGGCTGTTTCCTCCACGTCGCTGGTGTCCATGGGGCGCCGGAGCGAGCGGTGCGCCACGCGGAGTAGTTCAGTATCCGTTGTGTGAGGAGCGCGGCGCCGATACCGACGATTTCGTCATGGAAATGCGGCCATGGCGCCCACCAGATCCAGAGTCCCAGCGTAAGACAAACCCAACCGAACGCGGAGTCATGGCGGGAAAACCACTCGCCGATCTTGACCCGGTTCATCGCGACGGCCGTGCCAAGTACGAAACAGCCGGTGTAGCGGCAGCCATTCCCCAACACCTGGCCGAAATTGGATGCGCGCTCAGCAAGTGCCTGCCCGCCTGCCCGAGAAGCAGAAGGAACACATAGACCTGTGCGGCTCCGCGGTTGCGCCAGCGCAAGATCGGCAGCATGAGAAGTGGAAATAGGAGGGCGATCCGCACTTCCCAGGTCAGCGACCATACTGCCTCATTGATGTAATCGCTGTGGTGATTGGTGAGAACCAGCAGGATGCTCGGCAAGGTGCCCGCATCCGGGTAGCGCGCCCAGCCCAGCTGGTTGAAATAGTTTGCGGGCCTTTGGCAGCACATGGCCGCCGACAAAAACGCTCGCGAGAGCCGCCAGTGCAATCGCGGCAATATAGGGAGGATAAATGCGGCAGAAGCGTCCCAGCAGGAAACGCCCATACGACTGCGGCTTTCCGGCAAGTCACGGCAGGCAAAGCACGAAACCCTCAGCACGAAGAACATGATGGCGCGCTCCTGGCCCGCCCAAACCAGCCGGAGGGGCGTGCGCAGCAGCAGGAACCTGGCGAAGGAAAGATGCGCCGGCACCCTGCTGTACCATTCGTAGTCTGCGAACACCGGCAGCATCAGCAGCGCATGGTGCAGCAACACCATGATTGCCGCGGCTCCGCGCAAACCGTCAAGCGCAACGATACGGCGGCCGGGATGCGCCGCGGTTTTTACTTGATCATGAGTGTAATTCGGCGACAGCATGCCCATTGCAGCAAATAAACAATGACATTTCCGATGGTGAATAGGTATCAGTGTGTCGGAGATAGATTTGTCACTGTTTAGAATCAGCAACTTACAAAATCTATTGTTTTAAGCAAGTTATTGATAATAAGAAACTTATACGATTACAAATTTTTATTCCCGACACACTCGTATCATGTCACCGGATTTCCGAGCCCCCCGTCGGTCCCGCCAGGCGCATCCTTTAGTTGCATCAACTTCCTTCTCTAGAGCGTCTATACTCTTGATGATGCAGCGACCTTTCAGCACGCCGCGATTCTTGCTTTCCTGCGCGCTGGCAGTAGCTGCGCTCTTTCTGCTATGCCCTGGCGCGCATGCTGCACCGCTGCACATTTGGCATCATCGGTCGCGGCCTCTGGTTGTGGGCTACTTTCCCGGATGGGGGCAACCCTATGCTGAACCCTTTTACGTGAAATCCTTGGTCGCAAACCACAGCGCTAAGCTGCTGGACCAGATTAACTATTCGCAAGGCTCCGTCGCAGGGGGACGCTGCTCGGTAGCCAATCGCAAAAACGACCTCGATACCGTCTACACCCGCGCGAACAGCGTGAACGGCAGGCCGGACAATCCTCACTCGCCGTTTCGCGGTTACTTCCACCAACTCAAGGAACTGAAGCTCCGCTATCCGCATTTGAAGATTCTGATTTCGCTGGAGGGTGCGCCGGCAGGCTTCATGGAAGGCGCGAAGCCGCGAAACCGGCGCGCTTTCGTCGCCTCGTGTGTAGACACATTCCTGCGCGGCCGTTTCGCGCCCGGAATCAATGAGCCGGGTATCTTTGATGGATTCGATATCGATTGGGAGTCGCCGCAGCGGAACGATGCGGCCGACTTCCTGGCCCTGGTTGCTGAGTTCCGCCGCCAAATGGATGCGCTGCGCCCCGGATTGCGGCTTTCGATTGCCGTTGGAGATGCGCCCCAGATGCTGCCGGGTACGGACTTCGCAGCGCTTTCATCGCTGGTGGATCAGGTAGGAATTATGAACTACGACTACACCGGCCCGTGGAGTCCCACAACCGGCTTTATCGCACCGCTCTACTCCAACCCCGAAGACCCTGGTCAATCCAACAGCATTGAGCGAAGCATTGCCAACTATCAGGCCCTGGGCGTGCCTGTAAGAAAAATGCTCATGGGTCTACCCTTTTACGGTTACAGCTGGACCACGGTCAATGATGCCAATGATGGTCTTTTTCAGAGCGGCATGGGCGTGCATGGCGACAAGCCTTACCACTACATCCGCGCACTCGCCGCCTCCTCTTCCGTCCACCGCGATCCGCATACGCAAGCACCCTGGCTTTTCGACGGCCAGATTTTCTGGACGTATGAAGACCCGGTTTCGATCCGCTACAAGGTCAGCTACGCCGCGCACCAGCGCCTTGCCGGCATCATGATCTGGGAACTGAGCGGCGACACAGCGGATGCCGAACTACTCCGCGTTGCGCACCGTTCGCTCAGGCGCCCCATGGTGATCAGAGACGTGGAGGAAACAGCCGCGGAATCGCTGCCGGCTTCATCTACGTCGCCCTTGAATTAAGACAACCCTGGTAAAAGTAACTCAGAAGGTTACCTTCAATCTAAACTGCCCTTGCCTCGGCAGGCTGGATGTATACGTGATCTGTCCGAACAGAGGGTCATCCACGTCCGTGGCCGGTTGGCCGAAGGTCGGATGGTTGAAAGCGTTCGACGCCTCGAGACGGAACTCGATCGACGCGCCCTTGTGCAGCCTTTCCAGCGGGAAGACTTTCAGCACGGACAGATCCGTAGTGAAGTTATAAGGGGTGCGGACTGCTCCGTAGCTCCGGGGAGCATTGCCGAGAGCATAAAGCGGAGGCAGTACGAAGACCTGGGGGTTGGTGAAGTAGTTGTTGATCCAGCCCTTTGCGTGGTTGCGATGCGCCGTGCCCACAATGTTGGGGCGTTGCGGACCATAGGTCGGCAGCGAGGTTCCGTCATACGTGGTCATGTTCAGCGGACGGCCCCCGGACACACGCCAGACACCGTTCGTAGCCCATCCACCGAAAATGGTATCCAGCACTCGCGGCATGCCGCCCCCGAATGCCTTGCCGCGACCGAAGGGCAGAGCATATACATAGCTAACCTGCAGAACACGATCGATCCCCAAGTTATAGGCATATCAACGGATAGGTCAGGTTGACCATCGGCCTGATAAAGAGTCAAGAAAAAACTCAAGGACGGTTGTGCTCGGCTGATAGCGGCACTGGTTAGCGGGGATAGGGCTCATTAGGCTTCACAATGCGAATGCGATGATCGGAGAACTTGTAGTGGGCGCCCGGCAATTCGATCTTGGGCATATGGCACGAGACGCAGTTGTTTTTCGACACCGGACAGGCTTTGGCTTCGACCTTCCCGCCGCCATGGCAGGCCTGGCATTTTGCGTCATAGTCAGCCGCCTGTACGCTGAATTCCTTGTGCGGGTCGTGGCAGGCCACGCAACTGATGCGCGCGTCGTCGGGATCGTAGCATTTACTGCCCCAAAGGCGGTAAGGCTGGAAGCGAATGTTGTTGATACTGCGGTCGTCCTCCACCAGGACTTCTGCCCAGGTGCGGTGACAGCGGCCGCAGAAGTTGGATACGCTTTCAGCGCTGAAATCGCGCAGATCGCCAAGTCCGGCGGGCACCGCGGACTTGCCGCTGCCCCCGGCCATGGCTGCAAGATGCGCCTCAGCGGCTTCGTGACAATGACTGCACTGAACTCCCGGCGTCATCTTGTCCAACGTGAGCTGTTTGCCGGAAACCGCATTGGTTGCGTGGCATCCGAAACAGCGCAGCGTCTCGCTCTGGCTCATCAATCGGCCAGCGGCTTCATTGAGGTCCGCCGGGTGAGCGAAATGCCCACCGAGTGTAGGTCCAAAACTGTCGAGCTCCCGAAACCAACTCATGCGGCTCTCGTAAAACTTGCCGTCTTTCTCGAGGATGAAGGTCTGACCCAGCGCAGAACTGGCGCCCACGGCCCAGCGAATGGGCATCGTGATCGTGGCCGTGCCGTCGGTTACAGAGTAGAGGCTTTGATCGCCCTTGCGCTCGATACGATACGAGTATTTGCCATCGGTCGCTGTAAGGAGGGGGTGGTCCATGAGAATGCGGGTTTGCTCGACAGTTTCGAGGGCGTGCGCCATATCAGTGGTGGGCTGCGTACGCCCTTCAACATGACACTTGGCGCAACCCGACGAGTGCTCATCGCCGACTTGCGCCCAGAGCAACGTCGGCACAACAAACAGCATCAGGAGTCTCGATAAGCGACGGTCCGGCAGAGTCATCACGGAAGCAGGATGCCTAATTCTATATCGACGCAACGCCGGCTACTGCGAACGTTGTCGTGTTCGCGATGATCGGTCACTGCGGGTCAGGTTCCACTTGCGGAGACCCCATGATCAGAGCCTGGTCATGTTCAAGAGAGCTTCGACGAATATCCTGAGAGCGCGCCAGAGCCTTCTGCGCGAGTCCGGCTTCGCCGACCTTTCGATACGCCTGGTACAACTGGAAATGGATGTTACCGATATGATCCAACGGCGCCGCCTTCTCGAGTCTCGGAATCGCTTCGGCAAACTTTCCCATGCGTATATATGCCGTCCCTAACAAGCCGCTGGCTTCATTTAAATTGGGCTGTAGTTGCAGCGCACGCTCGAGAACGGGCACTGCTTTTTCGTTCTCGTTATCAAGCACGTCCAGGCGGCCGAGCAAATAAAGCGTCTTGGTGCGCGAGGGATCGAGCGCCTCAGCCTTCTCTAGCTCACTCCTC
>Ga0302176_10001280_pt1 | contig 12105 bp, 5 predicted proteins | sample I_Palsa_E1_1_FD_198787 | JGI IMG/M metagenome (GOLD analysis project Ga0302176, IMG submission 198787) | Peat permafrost microbial communities from Stordalen Mire near Abisko, Sweden - I_Palsa_E1_1 | ecosystem: Environmental > Terrestrial > Soil > Palsa > Peat permafrost | place: Sweden: Abisko...
CCGTCTTTTTTGCGACGATACAGCCGCTGCGTGAGTCCGTATTCAATTTCGTTAGTGTCGGTCAACGTTTCGTCTTCATCGAAACGTATGAAGCGGCTGAAATCATTCACGCCGTTCACATAGTTGTACACAATGTCCGGCTCGATCACGTGTTTCCACTTCGTGCCGGACCTGTCCCAGATGCGGTCGAACGACGGCGGGCGGATGTCGAGCGAGAATTCTTCCGTTGTTCGAAAAAAGCCTCGATCAACAAAAGAACCGTTTTGCAATTGTCCGCCATAATAGGTCGACCTCAGAGTGAAAGTGGGTGTCAAATCCAGCCAAGGCCCGAAGTGAAGGGGCATCGTAACGCTCGGCGCCAACTCGCTTCTACCAACAAAATTCGGCGAATCAATCGGAGTTGCCGTTACGGTATCGCTGCGATGCACCGCATCGGAAAAACCGTCGAACGAAAAATAGATAGGAAGCTGTTGAAAAGGCGCCTGGTCCACCGAGCTGAAGCGCACCTCCGGCGCAGTCCGCAGAGAAACATACGTATCCGGCGAAGCGCTCAAATAGTTTTGATAGCTGAGCGCCGCGAAATTCAGACTGAACCCGCGAAAGTTATTCGTGAGGAAAGCGGAGTTGCGTACCTCCGAATTCACCGCTTGCGTAAATGTCTCGCTCCAGGCCAACCGGTAGGTTAGCGAACTCAGGTCGTCCAAATCGGCTACCGCGCGCCAGCCGCCCGGCAATAGGGCGGTGAAAAGTAAACGGGCTTCATGGCCTCCCTGATTGATAGGAGGTACGGGCGGCTCTCCGGGCACCTGTAGTTGTTCCAGACCGCGATCTTCCACACCGGTATAGATCACGTCGAGTTTCGCATTTTCCCAGGGACGCATTCGCAGGTCCGCACGCTGGCCCCAGCCTCTTCTGCTGTAGTAAGTTCCGCCGACACTCGCGTCCATCCAATCCGTGGGCGCCCAGTAATACGATTCGCCCAAAATGTATCCCTTGCTCGAACTGTCACCAATGTTCGGAATCATGAATCCGGACTCGCGTTCCTTCCCCGCCGGAAAGGTCGCGTAGGGAAGATACAAAACGGGAACGGAAAAAACTCGAAAGTCGCCGTTCTCCAGATGCACCGACTTCTGCAAATAAACGGTCGCCTCTGGAGCGTAAAATTTCCAGGTGGGTTTATCCGGGTCACAAACCGTCATCCAGGCTTTCTTGATGCGATATGTATGCTCGTCCAGCCGTTCCGCCTCTTCGGCTTCAAAATAGAGCGGGTTTGGACTGATTAGCAAGGTCGGCGCCGGGTGCCGGTCAATCGCAAACGTGGCCCGGACATGAAAAAAAGTCCCATGGCCGGTGCGCAGTTCATAGTGCGCTTCTTCCGCTTCCACGTGCTGGTTCATGTAATCAAGCTGAACGTGCCCGCGCGCGATCGCAACCTGGGTGTCGTTGTTGTATTCCAAGTGATCGGCGCGCAGTCGCGTATTCTGATAACGCAAATCCACGTCGCCGTCAGCGTGCGAAATCCTGCCAACCTCGCTCTGCTGGTCCGCTTCCAGGGTTGCGGCCTGGTCCCCGTTTGCCTCCGCCTGAGGCGAGGTCTTTGCAACGGATGACTGTTTTTTCGACGGGTTTTGCGGCGGAGACTTTGCAGCGGCGTCCTGGGCATCAATAAATCGTGGGCTCGCAAAAAAAATACCGAGCAATACGAGAGTAAAGCGCAGCCTGCGGAGAGTTCGCGTGATTTTAGCGTCAGGCATCAACGGGAGTGCCGAGTTAATCCTTACAAGGCGCAAAAAAGAAAGCTGAGACTAACACGCGTCTCCCGCAGCCGCAATCGCGCCAACGGCATGGACCGCGCTGGTCTCTAGTGAGAAGAATCTAAGCTCGACCGGGTTGCCTAATACGCGACACCCGCTTGGCGCCATACCTGCAGCTTCATATATAGACATGCTAAGATTCTCGCCGTTCCTCCACTGGAGCTTCCGCAGCGCAAAACGGACCAGTGATCAGAATATGCACGGAGTGTGGCGCCCTTTTGCTTGAGGACGCTGATAATTGTTCTTTTTGTGACGCACCTCTCGTCGCGACCGGCGGAGATCTGAAACCAGTAGGCGTCGAGATCGCTTCGACTGGCCTCGGCGCTTCCGCGCAGACGGCATCAGCTGGCGCGCGATCGATCGAGCCGGAATGGCGACGCGAAGTCTCGCGACGCCTCGAAGATTACCGCGCGCGTCGCGGGCACCTTCGTCCAAACGATTCGCAATCAGGCCTTCCCTTTTCGCGCCAATCCAAAATCGACGAGGAGGAGGCAGCGCGCGAATGCCAGCGCGAAGCCGAGCGCCAGCGTCAGGCAGAACGCCCGCGACCTCGTCCAACCTCGCGCCAGACCGAGCGTGTAGAAATTTGCATTCAGCCGGAACTGGATTTCTCGTACGCTCCGGATGACCGTGCACACCCGCAGACCGCGCTCGTTCCCGTGGCGAATCTCGCTGAGCGCCGAAAAGCTGGCTTGCTCGACTCGCTGTTCCTTGGGCTGACCTATATAGGGTTTCTCGGGCTGTTCCGCTCGCTGGGCGGCCAGCTGCTGGCCGAAAAGGCGGACGCCGTCGTCTATCTCGCGGCGTTTTTTCTGTTTTATGCGCTCTATTTCTTTCTTTTCACCACCTTCGCGGAGGCCACGCCTGGCATGCAGCTTTTCTGCCTCACAACCGTACGTCTCGACGGCACGCTGCCGGACACACGGCAGTTGCTGTGGCGCAGTTTCGGTTACGTGCTGGCGGGCGCGACTCTGATGCTCGGCTTCGTGTGGGCTTTGTGGGACGAAGATCACTTCACGTGGCAGGACCGCATCTCGCAGACTTATATCACCGCTGCCGCACCCGTCGTAGAACCTGATGCGCTAGAGCTTCCTGCAGGGCGTCACTCCTTCGCCCGCAAGTAAGCTGACACTCTAGCGATCCTCGAGCTCTCCGGGCATAAAAAAACCGTGGGAGCTTTTAGGCTCCCACGGTTCTGATGTTGCCGTTTGGCTAAGCCAGCAGTCATGCAAGCCGGCCGCGCCTGATTTCCGGCTAGTAGACCAACTTCACAGCGAACGCTATCGTTCGGTTTCCGCCAGACGTGACCTTTGGATTGGCGAAGCCGGTACCGACAGAAAAGAGACCGGCGTCCTCGATGAAAGGATCAACACTGGCGTAGTTTGGATGGTTGAACACGTTGATAAAGTCCGTGCGGAAATCAAAGTGCGCACGCTCATTGATCTTAATCCTCTTGATCAACGAGAAGTTCCCCGAGTTGGTGTGGAAATCGCGCAGAGAGTTGCGGCCCGCCGTACCAAATGGCGTTCCGAATATGGACTGCGCTTCGCCGCCGTTGACGATGAAGCGGACTTGCTTATTCGTCACCGGATTAGCCACCGCTTGGTTGTTCACGGCGTTGGCTGAAATCAAAGTATTCGCGGGCAGTAAACAACCGACTCCGTCGAGGTTACACGCATCTGCCGCAAAAATTCCGACTTGCTGCGCTGACGCACTCGGGTTGCTTAGGAACGGCCGCGACGTCTCGAAGCTTCCGATAAATGAGTTGTCGAAAGACGTATCCTGGCCAACCCCTCCGCTAAAGGTGGAAGAGAAGTCTTGTATCGGACTATAGGTCTGACCGGATTGGATGATGTAGTTTCCGGTAAGTATCCAACCGCCCAAAGCGTGACCTATGTAACCTTCCTGTTGCCGGAAGAACGGCAGGGCTTCGGTGAAGGCCAAAGTCCAACTCTGTGGGAAATCCAGGCCCGATAGTCCGTTCTCACCAGATGTGAAGTTTAGGGGGTTCTGGGAGAAGGCGTAGCTCGTTGCACCGGCGAATGTGCTGAAGATTTCACTCACATTGTCGGTCGTCTTGCTCCATGTGTAGCTGGAATGGAGCGTCAACTGGTGAAAGAGTTGCGAAGACCGCAAATCGAGCTGCAAGCCGTTGTAATGCGAGTAGCCGGTGTTGGTTCGCTCTCGCACTTTTCCTTCGTTGCAGTTCACGCGTCCGATCGCGGTAGGAACAACCGCGTCGGCGGCAGGGCAAGGAACGTCACCTGCCGGAATAACATTGGGAAATTCCGCAAAGGTATCTGCGATAAATGGGTTAGCGTTGATGGACTGGTACAGATTAAACCCGTAATTTCCGACATATCGGGCTTCGAAAACGACTCCTCTCCCGAGCTCTCTCTGAATGCCGAAGGACCAGCTATGTACGCCGTCCTGTTTGAAATTCGGAGAAACCCTGGTCTGGTTGAACGCACGTGGATCCGACACTCCGAAAACTAGAAAAGGCGCCAATTGATTCCGCACGTTGGCTCCGATCGGATCCGCTAATAGTGGAAGACCCGCCGCCACATTTGTCGCAGTCGTGCCGCCATTGCTCAAGCCCTGTGCCAGCACCTGAGGCGCCGCCGTCGCTATATTCAGGTAGATGTTATAGAAGGGCGGGTCATAAGACAGGCGGTATCCGCCGCGGATGACCGTCTTGTCGCTGCCAAACCAACGCTCGCCCCAATGCGGAGTGTAGGCAAAACCGACGCCTGGACCAAAAGCGTCCTTGGGAGAGGGGATCGATGGAGCCGTTGTAACGGACAAAGGCAGGGCGGGGTCCCAAAACGGGTTCGGCCCGGTCTGCTGTGCGACGGTGGATTGATGAAAGAGGTTCGCCGGCTGGCCAAAGTACGTCCAAGTCAATCCGAGGTTTATTGTGAGATTTGGACGGAGCTTGTAGTCGTCTCCCACGTATAGGAAAGTATCATATTCCTTAAAGCCCAGTTCCGTATTGCCGTCTGTGATGTTGATCGATGCCGGAATGTCGCAAGCGAAGGCGCTCAGGGAATCGAGTTGAGTGCCGCCCGGCAGTGCGCATATGGTGTTTCCGGCGGAGTTCGTGGTCGTAAGTCCCCCTGCCGGAGTTGTGAATTGCGCGAAATTGTAAGTACCATTGAAATTCGGCAGGAAAACATTAGGCGATTGTTGGTAAGTGGCATTCACTCCTGCCTTCCATTGGTGCCTGCCGCGGACGTAACTCCACTGGTCCTGAATTTGGAAGGTATTGACGATGCGCGCTTGCGGGAGGTTGTCAGGGGGACCAACGGAATCAAAAGTTACGGCTTGCTGACACGTGAGGGGTGGAATAGGAGCAGGGTTACAGGTGCTGTCGGGAAAGGTTGCTGTTGTTTGAGTAAGGGAAATACTAGCCAATGCGTTCCCCAGGTTTGAAGCGGGCGGGACTGAACTACCGAACGAATTGCCGCCAAACTCCACATTTATACGGCCATAACTAATTCGGAACTCGTTCGTCATGTTGCTCGTAATCGGGCGTGACCAACCAAGCAAAATGTCCTGCGAAAGCGCCGGGACACTGTAAAAATAACCCCCGGGGATATCGCCATTCCCATCGATAGAGTTGGATCTATTGTAGATATACCTCCCGTAGAACCGGTTAGAGCCCTTCACGAAATCTTCTCTTGTTATGAAGTCATACTGATGAAACGGCGTCCCGAGACCTCGCTGGATTTGCGAGACCTCTACGTTACAAGGCGTGACTCCGTTCGGCCCCACGGTTGTAATTACGCCCGGCGTACCGACTGGAGTGGGGTTTCCCGCACCGATGCCGAACGCGCCAAAGTTGCGAATCGCGGTAACGCTGTCACTGTTAGGGTAGCAAGCTGCCAGCTCGGCAAGTCCCGTTGGATCCGGCTGAAACGATCCGGAATTAACGAGAGCGTTCGACTCTGAAATATTCGTATCAAAACCGCCGAAGACGAAGAACTTGTCTTTTACAATGGGTCCACCACCTGTCGTCGAAGCGAATACAGTGTTGAACCATGGAACATCACCAAAGCAATCTCCGAAGACACATTGTCCGCCAACAACTTGTCCCTTCTGAATATTTGACCGCGTGGTCAGGTCCTGATTTTCTTCAGAACCGGCAATCGTCCCGTGCCAATTGTTCTTTCCGGAAGGAGTAACTTCGTTAACGACTGAACCTGCGTTCCTGCCGTACTCCGGAGAAAAATTGTTGGTGGTGATTTGATATTGCTCCACGAAATCGGGGTTTGACAGAAAAAGCGAAGGGCCCGCGACGGAGTTATCGTTGTTGTTTTGCCCGTCGATTTCCTGGTCGTTATTGCGGCCGCGAATTCCATCGACGGAGAAACCTACGCCATTGCTATTGGAGAAGTTGTTGTCACGAGTCATCGCAACACCGGGAAGCTGCAGGGCCAGAAAATCCAAACCCTGGTTTTCTTGTATGCCGGCGTAATCGGTGATCTGTTGGGAGGTCATTGTAGTGCTGATCTGCGACTGGCTGCTTTCCATGAGAGCGGGGGCTGCGGACACTTCAACAGTCACGGTCACCGCGCCTAATTGAAGTGAAATCAAGCCCAGCCCATGATCCACGCCGGAAGCTACCGAAACGCCACCTACAACCGTCTTCTTGAACCCCTGCTTGGTGAATTCTAGGTCGTAATTTCCAATCGCTAGCGAACTGAGCCGGAATAGTCCGGCGCTATCGGTTTTCGTGTTGAATTGTTCCTTGGTGTCGACACTTGTGGCGGTAATCGCGACATCAGGAACCAAGGATCCGGTAGCGTCCGTAACCGAACCCGATATCGACCCGCCTCCTTCTTGCGCGCGGACCGGACCTGCCGCCAGTAGAACCAGCGCCAAAACTGCCAGAGTAAACCACACGCCTAGGCGTGCTGCACGACTTGAAGAGAATGTGTTCACGGACTCCCCCTTTTCAATTTTCATTCGCATTCTGCTGACGATCGGCGAGAGATCGAAATCGCGAGACACTGCGGCACGTCCGTCTTGGATTGAAGTCAGAAATGACCTGCAGAGTAAATCACGTCGCACGTTATATTCCCCCACCCCGAGGAAACCTTGGTGCAAACTTGGAATTCTAGGTTCTTGCAGACAATCGCTGTCCAAAAGACATGCACGCTGTATACCAACATTGGAACGAATCGACAAGCACTTAAATTTGCTGAAAGGTAAGGTGTTAGCGTTGGGAGATTGAAAGCCTGTCGATGAAAACTATTAAATCTGGAAAGTTAGAAATATTAATTTCAGTAGCTTAAGATCACTTTTCCTGTCCGTTACACATCAGCCAACGCAATCATGCGCAGATATCTTTCGGAAGACTGTAAAGCGACATCGCGAAAGGTCTCCGGTATCAGCATTCTGAAAACTCCAACTGCAGATGATTCTACCGAGGCGAAACTGGGATTCGAATGCTATAATCTACGTTCGTGATCGTCGCCGCTAATGCAAACCTGTGGAGCGAGGACGCGTCTAACCTGGCATCGCTGCAAACTTGGCGGAGAAGAGGAAAACCATGAGCCCGCTATCGAAGAAGATTGTCATTATCCTGTCCCTGGTCGTCATCGCCTTTGTGGCCACCGGTTATGTTCGCGCCCGGTCTAACGACGAAAAGGCATATCGCGCGCTGACTGTGTACAGCGAAGTGCTGGATAAGGTCCAGAACGATTACGTGGACGACCCTAACATGGCTCAGGTCACCAGTGGCGCCCTCCACGGGCTGCTCGACTCACTGGACTCGGAGTCGGCCTACCTTAGCCCGCTCGAGTACAAAGATTATAAAGAAAAGAGCGCCACGAAAGCCATGGGCGAAACGGGACTCGTACTTATCAGACGCGGTTACATCGGCGTGCTGGGAACGCTACCGGATACGCCGGCCGCGAGAGCCGGCTTGCGCATCGGCGACATCATCGAAAAAATCGCGGGCTTCAGCACAGGACAGATGGCAATTGGACAAGCTGAACTTCTTCTTCGCGGCGCACCCGGCACCGTGGTGAAAATCTCCGTGATTCGTCGAGGCAAGACGGAACCACAAGACCTAGACCTGACGCTTGAAAAGCTACCGGCGCCCAAACTTCTTGAAGACAAGCTCCAGGGTGATATCGCTTATCTCCGCGTTCCAATGTTTGACGCGGGCATGACCAAACAGATTCGCGAAAAGCTGGTGCAGTATCAGCATCAGGGCATCAAAAAACTGATTTTAGACCTGCGTGATTGCCCTTCTGGAGAAGTGCAAGAAGGAATCGCCACCGCCCAGCTCTTTGTGCCTTCCGGCACGATTACTACACTCAAAGGTCAAACGGTGAATCCTATTGTTTCCACCGCGGAGCCCTCGAAAGTTGTCTGGACGGATCCAGTGTCGGTGTTGATAGGGATCGGAACTGCCGGTCCGGCTGAAATCGTAGCCGGAGCTATTTCCGGTAATCATCGCGGAGAGACAGTAGGCGACCGCACGTATGGTACGGCGTCGATGCAGAAGCTGATCGAAATGGATGACGGTTCCGCGATGATTTTGACCGTAGCGAATTACTACACTCCGGACAACAAGGAAATTCCGGCTAACGGAGTTGCCGCCACCTCCGAGATCCATCCCTCACTCGATGAGGTTATTGCGGCAAACGATCAGAAGCAGCCCGTTCCCTCCGAGAAACCCGTTTCTGTTGACGATCCGGTGATCAAGAAAGCCATCGAAGTTCTGCAGGGCACCGCAACTTCCGCTCGAAAGGCTGCGTAGCTACTCGTGAAGGCAGGTCGGGGACCTGCGTTCCAGCGGGTCCCGGATGTGCGGCGGAATCTGGTTCTTCTCACTTCCATAATCGTTCTACTTCTCACAGGCTGCGGAAAGAAAAAAATATCGAAGGCAGAGCTTCGCGCGATTACGGGCGAAATCGTCGCCGCTGCGCAAAAGGTTTCCGGGCACAAATCCGAGGTTACGATTCGTCCCGAGCTTCAGCAATCCAAAGACGGAACGCCGGGGAAATTAGCCGCGGATAACGTTTACGTCTCGCTGTCCGATGCTTCGCAGGGCGGAGCAATTGCGGAAGCGCTGGGCGAAATCGCGCGCCGCCACAAACTGTCCATCAGAGAAAGCACTTCGGACGGCATCATGCGGTTTGACTACTCCTCAGACAGTATCCGCACGCATACGATTCACGTCATTACGCCGCTTACGGCTCGTTCCCATGTTGCAGCGAAGCGTGGCCACCGAGATGCGCGGCTCGCGATTATTATTGATGATCTCGGTTACGATCGTGCGGCCGCCGATTCGCTGCTCGCGCTCGGTTTTCCACTCACCGTCTCTGTCCTTCCGCATTTGCCGTTGTCCACGGAAGTCGCGGAAGAGGCTTACCGGCGGGGAGATCAAGTAATGCTGCATCTTCCGATGCAGTCCGAGAGCGCTACGGCCAAAACAGAAGAAGTTGAGTTACGGGTCGGAATGAATGAACAGCAGGTGGATTCGGCATTGGCGGGAATGCTGGAGACGGTGCCGCATGCGGTTGGCGTGAACAATCATCAAGGCTCGCGCGCCACGGCGGATCCTGCTTTGATGGCTGCGCTGATGCCGGAACTGCGCCGGCGTGGACTGTTCTTTGTCGATAGCCGCACGCTGGCTTCGACAGTGGCTTACGACACGGCGGAGCGCCTGGGAGTGCGCGCCGCTTCACGAAAGGTGTTCCTCGACGACTCAGCGAACCGCGAAGCAATTTTCGGACAACTTGAGCTTGCCGCGCGCGACGCGGACCGCGACGGGTTCGCGATCGCGATCGGGCATCCCAGACGGGAGACGCTCGATGCGCTCGCTGAGGGCGTTCCGCGACTCGAGGCTCGCGGCATCCGTTTGGTTTTTGTCTCGGATGTAGTTAAGTAGCCCCATCGCGACGAGGTTTTCCCCCAGGCGACGAGCCGATTCATTGCTCGCACCGGCGTTACGTCTGAAGGCCGATCCTTCCATCCACTTTTAGTAGTCGCCGCCGCTTTTATCGAAAAGGGGAGTGCAGGGGAGGAGCCGCGCTTTGACGCCGTCGTGAACAGCGTATTGTACCCGGCGGCCATTCGTATGCATTCCCCACAAGCTTCCCGCGCCGTACTCGCCATTTTTATTCAGGGCGTAAAACTGAATATGAAATTGCTTCAGGCGGTCGGGAAATGGCTTGTAATTGCGCGCTACACGGTGCAGGGCTTCCAGGCACGCATCGGTGGGAGACATACCCTTCCGCATCATTTCGACAATCGTGTGGCCGCCGGAAATCTTGATGTTCTCTTCTCCGCGCCCGGTGGAACCGGCTGCGCCAATGTCGTTATCCACGAAAAGTCCCGCGCCTATCACAGGGGAATCGCCGACACGTCCAGCAATCTTCCACGCGAGACCAGAAGTGGTGGTGGTCCCGGAAACGTCTCCCTTCGCGTCCACGGCAAGGCAATTTATCGTTCCCGTCGGCGGGTGCATGACGACGCTTTCGATATGGTCACGCCAGGCCATTTTTTCGGGAGTGTCAAGCAGCTGCGCGAGTTTTTCCTTCCATTCCGGACTGTCAAGGCCGGGGCGCCAGTTTTCGGAGGAAGACGCTTTCCACGCGAGCCAAGCAATACGCGAACGGTCGGTGAGCAGATCCATGGTTTTGAAGCCTTCATCGACGGCAAACTTCTCCGCACCGGCGCCCACGATGAAAACGTGATTCGTTTTCTCCATCACGGTTTTTGCCACCAGCGACGGATTTTTGATCTTTTGGATCGAACCAACCGAACCGGCGCGCCGCGATGGGCCGTGTATCACGGATGCGTCAAGCTCAACTACGCCATCTTCATTGGGCAAACCGCCGTAGCCGACTGAATCATCATTTGGATCGTCTTCCACTTTGGTGACGACGGCCAGAACGGCATCAAGGGTGTCGCCGCCGGATTTCAGGATGGCCATGCCGTCATCAAGATGCTGCAGCCCATTGGCTGCGGAAACGATCAGCGGGCGGGCACTCTGCGCGGAAGCTTGCGCACTTGCTTGAGCCAAAGATTTGAGCGTTGAGGGAACAGCGGCTCCTAAAATCCGGCGCGTGCCCGCAGCGAGGCCGCCTGCCAAGGTGGAAAGAAAGAATTTCCTGCGTGTCCATTTTTCCATTGCTGCCTCTCAAGAATGCAACCGCTTAGGTGCGGTTCAGTAGCCTACGGCTTGAAGCCTACGCTGCGCCAGAGCTCTGCGCAGTTGTACATCGTGCCGTTAGTAATTACGAATTCGACTTTGCGAATGTTGTGAATGGACTCCAGCGGATTGCCATCCACTATGATTATGTCCGCACGCTTTCCAGCCTCCACCGTTCCGAGTTGTTTGTCGAGACCCATTACGCGAGCTGGCACGATCGTCGCCGCTTGAATTGCCTCCATGGGCGTGAATCCAGCCTGAACGTACAGTTCGATCTCGCGGTAAAGGCTGTGGCCCGGAACATTCTGATCCGTGCCCGCGACAATGAGAACTCCCGCGTGATGGAGAGCGCCTACAATCGCGACTTCCTTCTGAAACATTTTCTCGATAAGCGGCGACGCAAGCGAAGGCGGTGATGTCCCGGAAAGAATTGCCGCAAGCTCCGGCGCCACTTTCGCGATTCCAGGCTCGATGCTGATGGGAGGCTTCGAGGTGTTTGCGGTAAAGAACTCAAAAATGGACAGCGTGGGATCTACGACCGTGCCGAGCTGGACCAGGAACGCAATGGCTTTCTGGGCTTCGGGCGAATTCAAATCAATATCACCGCGCGCTTTGAGGCGATCCAGAGTTTTCGCGTTTGCAGGAAGCGTTGGAACCATGATGTCCGCAATGTACTCAATGTGATTGATCTGGTCCTGTCCGGCATCGATGGTCTGGTATGCGTCGAGACCTTCCGGGACGTGACCGGTGACGGTCATGCCAAGGTGATGCGCTTCCTCAGCGACCACCTTCAATTCTTCGAGCTTCACCGAGCTGTAAATCTTCATCTGCTGGAAGCCCGCATCGTGATATTTGTCGGTCCACATGCGCGCTTGTTCGGGGGTGTCCACGCGAGCGACGCCAAGAGCCAGTGGCCCTGAGCCGTCCACGATTCCAGCGAGCAGTAAGCGAGGACCGAGGCCACGACCCTGCATAATGGCGTCGCGCACAGCAGTGATAAATTCGAATTCATTGCCGCAATCGCGAACGGTGGTGGCACCCGCCGCGAGATATATCGGCCCCCATTCGACCTGCTCGAAATGTGCGTGCATATCCCAAAGCCCGGGGAGGATCGTTTTG
>Ga0302176_10001281_pt1 | contig 12104 bp, 16 predicted proteins | sample I_Palsa_E1_1_FD_198787 | JGI IMG/M metagenome (GOLD analysis project Ga0302176, IMG submission 198787) | Peat permafrost microbial communities from Stordalen Mire near Abisko, Sweden - I_Palsa_E1_1 | ecosystem: Environmental > Terrestrial > Soil > Palsa > Peat permafrost | place: Sweden...
CTCCTCGACCGGGCGAACTTTGTTGGACTGTTTCTTTGCCATGACGGACGCTCCTTTCGTTGGGTTTGATGTTTGTCCGTTCACCATTGCTGACGGACAACTCAAAACCGACAGGAGCGCTAGACCGCGGCTGGATGGGTTGTGGCAGGAGAGCGAAGCGGGCGCGGGTGAGCAAAGGCGACGTGACGAAAGTGATTTTTCTTGAGGTACTCAACCCTTGAGGGGCGCAGCGAATAATCACGACGGCGCTAGACATTGCCTCTCGCGGGCCGCAAGGCCCGGACAGGCGCAGCCTGGAAGCCGACCAGAACAAACCAGCCGGACACGGGGCCGATGGCAAAGGAACAGGCCAAGCTTAGGACGGTCTGAGGAAGTTGACGCGGCATGGTGCAGTGTAAATCCGGCGGAACGGACGGCGTGGGAATAATCGTCACTGGCGACACACCGGCAAGAGCAGAAGACCAGCCGGCGCGATGGCAATAACAATGCTGCGGGAATGTCGCGTGCGCCATGCAGGACGCGGATGATTTCGACGACGCCGCAATCGGCGCGGTAAAAGATGAGATAGGTGGTAAACCCACTGAAGGTGCCCCCGGCGATCTTTCCCTTGTGGTAGACACTGGCTGAGAATTGGTTAATTTCCATTAATACACTTTCCGGCGTATTCGCCGGCGCGCGACTGGACTGAAAACGACTCGCTAATCCGCCACCTGCGGCGTGGGAGATAGCGGGAACTTGTCGATGTCCTACATTCGCTTGTTTGCGGAACATGCTTATGGGTGAGATAAGTATTGTCGAAAACGAGCGGCTTCTTTGACTCAAGGGGCTATAATAATTACGATCCTAAATCGAATTACGGCAAAGTGACTAGTATAAGAGGAGGTGTTATATGGGTTGGCTTTCGGTCGAATTCAAGAACGTGAACGGGCGATTTCGCATTTCAGATTCTGATTACATCATCAAAGATGGATATCTGCACGCTTTTTCCACCTCTTGGCCTGACGGAACAGTCAGCCACTTTGTGCTGAATCCATCAGATCAAAAGGTCGCAACTTGGCAAACAAATCTCAGCAAGGCCGTCGATGCCTTGCCAAAATTCAAGTTCGGTGTTGCTTCGCTGGTAATTGTTGGGGGTGGCTTGGTCATTGCCGGGCCAGCCGGAGCAGCGGCTGGCGCCACCGGTATTTTTCTCAAGGGAATGCACGATTTGTGGAACAACTGGCATCCGCATGAGACTAAGGTCCAAGGTTACTACGAACTGGAGACGGGTGACCCTTCGGGCAACTTTAAATCTCCAATTCGAATAAGCGACATCAGGGCATCATGACCCATTCTACACACGTCATTTGGACACCATGGCTACCATCTTACGAATCGTGCGCAATCTAACCAGCATGGGCAGTTTCGTCGGAATTGCCAGACAGCTTCAAGTCTTTGTTGACGGCAGCCTGGTCGGGACAGTTTCGTGGAATAGCTCGGCGGATTTTGCGGTGCACCCCGGCAACCGCATGGATTGGTGTAGTAGCCGTGAGATGAGCGTCAACTTCGATAAAGATGAAACGGTGGTCTTGGAATGCCACGCACCAAGTTTGTCGATATCGGTAACGGGAATACTCGGTCGAATATTTGGTTATCCCAATGACTTCTTTTCGCTCCATCGAAAGCATTAACGCATTAAAATTTGATTGACGGCACAGTATTAACAATGCTACTGTTGCACAATGGATGAGAAAGAAGCCAACGATTCCAGTCAAAGCGAAAGTCATGTATTGCTGCGTAAAATTACCGGCGCTATCGTATGCGGAGCCGGTTTCTCGTTATTTGGTTGGGCGCTCGTCGGTGGCGTCGCTCATACACTTGAAAAGCTAAAGTTCATCGGCCGAAAACAAACAGATTTATCAGTTCATCTTGGAACCATCATTTCAGGTGTCGGGGGCGCGGTGGCAGGTTGGCGAGAAGGTTTGGTACATTCCAAGTTACCAGTTGATTGTGAACCACGCGCCTCATCGTTTGAAATGAAAGATCAAAACACTACAGTCCCGTGCGATCAAATCCGCGGCTTGTAGGTCAAGGTCATTTTGACGGCACATTCCATAAATCCGTTGCGTTTAGGCAACCTGCATCCGAAAGATTCTTCCACAGTTAGGTGACAGGTGCACCGCGAAAAATCACTATGGCACTAGACATTGCCTCTTGCGGGCCGCAAGACCCGGACAGGCGCCGCCTGGAAGCCGACCAGAGCAAACCTGTCGGACGCGGGGGCGATGGCGAAGAAGCCGGCCAGGTTCATAACGTTTCGATATTGTCCATACGGCATCCATGGGCTATTAATGGAGAACGAAGGGGAAGGGATATGAGTCGTACCAGTATCGATCGCGTTACGGAAGAGGGATTTCAGCGTTCGTGTCGCCTGGATGGATCGAGCGCTGCCTGGCATGTGACGTAGGCTTCAAGCTGGTTGGCTGCGTGCTGCCCGAAATCCTTGGCGTAGGCAGTGAGGGCCGTGTCAAAGAGGCCCTGCAGGCGAATTGCCTCGGTGGGCATACAAGAGCCGCCTGCCAGTTGGATGGTGTCGAGAAGGTCAATGAGCTTCTCGACGTGGCGTTTGGTAATCTCGCGGACCTCGTGGGCACCGGGGCATATCAGTTTTCCATTCTCCTCCTGGCCAAAGTTGCCGGCGGCAACGGCGGCGGGCAAGGGCTTAGGCACAGGAAGGACGGCGATAATTCGGCGCTGCTCCGGCGGGCGGCGGGTAACTCTGTGTTTGATCGGTTTTTCAACAGGTTCGTCCATCCCCGGAGCATGGCCGCTTGGTTCGGTGACCCTCACGGGTCGATTGGGCTGGCCGTCCCCGACAACCTGAATGCCCGCATGCCAAGCCCGAATCGCTTTGCTGAACTGGTCGGCAGCGTCGGCGCCGAACGTGTCGGCATACGTGTCCATGAGCGTCTGATACCAGCGATCAAGCCTGGCCGGCTCTGTTTCCAAGAATGTCTGTAGCCGTTGCTTGGTCTCTGCAAGCATGGGTTTCCTGTTGTTCCTGGGGTCCACACCACGGCGTTTTGCATCCATCACCACGTCAAGGTCATGCAACGCGCCGAGCGCCTGGCGAGCGTGTTCCTCGTGGATAGAGCGGATGGCATCCGGTGTCAGGTCGGCCGCGTCAATGACGCCTTCATCGACGGCCTGATCGGTGGGCTGCGGGAAGCTGGTCTTGAAATCCCACTTCAATCGCTGCACCAGCGTGCGCGACTCGGCCAGAGCGGGTGCCGCTGGCTCGGTGTTAACCGGCGTGACGGTGGCAACTGTCGGAGAATCCGCGTCGCCACCGGCCCAGTTGATGTGCAACTGGTTGGAATCATCGCCCCCGGAGGGGCGACGACCAGAGGAGCGAGCCATTGGGCCGGCTACCTGCTGAGCTGCTGAACTTCGCCGGCGAATTGCTGAGCGAGCCGGTCGGACAGTTCGCGGGTGGCGGCAGTGGCCTGAATCGTCCAGGATTTTTCCGCCGGACGATAGATAAAGCCTGCGTCCTTGAGCGTGGCCAAAATCTCTACTTCAGGCTTTTCCTTAAAAATGAATACCCGCTGCTTGAACCGACGGTCCTCTCCCATCTCAAAGCCTTTGTCTTTGCTGACGAAAATGGCCTTGTACGGCGGTCCCCAGCTTTTCTCCTGGCCTGCATCCTCCGCAGTTGCTCGCGGCTCCCCTGCTGGTGCGACTGATGCTTCTGGTTCAACAGCAGTTGCAGCGGCTCCCGCCGGCTCCACGGTGGTTTGGTTTTTCTTGCGTGACATGGTTTCCCCCTTTGCTGAATAGTTGCCGGGCAGCAGCCCGGCGAATATCCATCATGTCACAAAAAGATTGCCAAATCGTAAACAACTGTTAAGAATTGCGAGGGGTCAGCAGAGGTGAATCGCCTAACCTTCTGATTTAGAATGATTCAGAACATGGCAGATCAGTCGCTTTGCGTCCGGTTCCTCCCGCAGGATTCGTAAGGCCTCCACGCATTCCGGCAGGTTGGAGTTACCGCATGTTGCCCATGTAGAACCGGTATGAAATGCGATAAGCGCTCTTTTGGCGTCCTCAAATGTCGCATCCCAACTCAACCACTGTAACAACGGGCGGGCTTCTTCATTGGTTTCAAGGATGTCATCAAGCGGCACGGGGGAGGGCGGGGAACGATGTCGGAGCTGGCGGACTTGAGTCTCCGGCACCGGACCGAACGCCGTGCGTTCGAGTGCCGCGATGGTGGCCTTGATCTTAAGATGATCGAGCATCACGGCAGTCATATTGCGGCGGCGAGCAATCTCGTCAAGCAATGGAGCTTACGGCGGGAGCGGGATTATTCCCCCAGCTGCCGCTCGCCGCGAATCCAGTCGGCGGCCCGCTGGGCCTGGCCGGCGGCGGAAACCACCAATTTCTTGTCGGATTTCAGTTGCTTAAGCCATCCCGACAGATACGCAGCCTGATTCTCGATCACCGTCGGCTGAATCCCGGCATGGGAGCAGAGAAACGCGGCGGACATTTCCGCCACCAGTTCCTCCTTGCCGTAGTCGGCCGACCCAAACGGCTTGGGATTAGTGTCCAGCTTCCGATCCAGCCGTGAGCTATGACCCGTCGAATGCGAAAGCTCGTGAAACAGCGTCGAGTAATACTCCTCGACTGATGCAAACCGAGTCCGCTGCGGCATGTGGACGGTGTCGGTTGCCGGGCGATAAAACGCCTGCTGCCCGCCGTCATGCTCGACGGCCGGCCCACCCGCGAACCCGCCGGCGATCTGCTCAGCCGCTTCAATCGGCTTGAAGTCCAGCGGCTCAAACTTCACCGCGTCGGGAATCTCCACCCCTTCGACCTGCTCGGCATTGAATACTTTGTAATAACGCATCACAGTAATCTTCGCCGGCTGTCCGGTCTCCTTGTCGGTCGTCTCATACTGTTTCCAGAAAACGACCATCGACGATTTCTCGCCCTTCTTCACACTGCCGCCCCGCTCCTTGGCCTGATTGAAGGTGAGCCAGTAGGACGACCCGTACCCCTTGGCATAGGCAGTAAACGCCAGCAGAAACACATTCACGCCCCGATATTGCTTGCCCGTATTCAGATTCTTCGGATGCCCGGCCTTGCTACGGCCGAGGATCGGCGACCGCCAGGGCACCACGCCCGTCTCCAGCATGGCGACAATCTGATCGGTAACGGTTTGATAAAGATCGAACGATGACATAATGCACACTCCATCCAACAAAAGGGCCGAAGGTCTCAAGGGTTGTGGACCAACCACACCCCCGCCTCAGCCTTCATTGGAGGAAAGTCCCGGCAGCGACCGTAGCGCAGCGGTCAAAGTGGAACCGTCGGAGAAGAGGCTCCATGTACGCATGGAGTAGGACCTTGACGGCGAGCAGCGGTCGCTAAACTGGTGCTCCAAGTCTGAGCGGGGGATTTCTGCTAAAGGCGTGCGGTCAATGCGCGTGATGTCGGCGATGGCGGAAGGTCTGCCGGCAATGGGTGCGGGGAAGCTCCCCGCGATGGTTCATTCGGATGGATGGGAAGTTCGAGAACTCAGGAGAGCGGGATCGCCACGGTGAGGAAAAACCGCAATCACTTGAATCAGTGAAGGCAGGATGCGGTAGACAACGGTGTAGGGGAATCGTTGCAGGTTGGCGCGGCGGCAGGTCACATTGAGATGGGGATAGCTTTCGGGGAAGTTGCGAATTCGCCGCACCTGGAAGTTCAGGTCAGTCAAAAAGGCCCGGCCGAGTCCCAAGGCTTGGTGGTCATACCATTTGACGGCCTGCGCTGCATCGGCGGATGCCGGGGGCAGGAACTCCAGCGGGAGAATCACGATTGACGTTGTAGGCGCTCATACACGGCGTCCCACGGCTCGCCCCCCAATTTTCCATGGTCGGCCGCGGCAATCCGGCGGTCGAGTTCCCGCAGTTGCTCCTCGGTGAGCGGCGCGGTCAACGCCTCCAGCTCCTGCTGGGCGGTGTCATACAGCACATCGGCCAGTTCCATCTTCTGAACCGGCGACAGTGCCGCAATGTCAATTTCCTGAATCGGAATGCTCATGGTCCCTCCTGCGATCTGATCCTTTCAGGATGCCTGATTCTTCGACCTCTGTAAATCGAATTCATGGCGGTTGCTCGAACGCCATGCTTACATCGTGCAGGCCAGGATTGAAGAACGGTCGTATCGACCGCTAAACCGTGCGGCGGCGCTTCAGCGCGGCGATCGCGCCGATGCCGACCAAACTGAGACTCGCCGGCTCCGGCACACCAGCCGTAAACTGGAAGTTAGAAAAAACCTGATCCGCTTCTTCCTGGAGGCCATTGGCCGCGGTGATCCCGACATACGCGGTTGAGCCACCAACGATCGAGGGGATATTTGCCAGATAGGACGTGCTATAGGAGCCGGAGGTGACGGTATCGACGAGGCTTTCCTGCAAAAGCGAGCCATTGTAGCTGATCGTCACATCGATCGGATCATGGGAAGCCAGGTTGACAGGACTGGTGGACGGCGAGCCGTTGGGCGAACCACCATTGGTGTAGTAGCCGCTCGACGTAGAATTGCTGCCGTAAAGCTCAAGAGTAATAGCGGCGCTGGGACTAATGCCGCCGTTGCCAACCATCGTTGCCGCGATGGAAGTTTGCACGGCACTGGCCCCGGAGGAGCTATTCTGAATGACGAAGGCCGCACCGCCACCGCTCGTATTGAATGCTGACAGGTTAGACACCTGATAGGTGAAGGATGCGGTAAACGCGGAGATGTTTTGCACTGTATTGGCGAAGATGCTGCGATCTTCATCAAAGTGCTGGTTAGTAAGATGGATGCTCCCGGCTGACACGGTCGGCGCGGCATTACTATCCGTCTGATTGACGGTGAAGCCGGAGAAATCCCCGAATCCACTTATATTCGCCTGTGCCCTGGCAGCCGCCAGAGCTACGCCAAAGATCACAGAAACGATGCGACTCCACGACTTGAGATAGTGCTTCATCTTCTCTTCCTCCACAAGTTGATGTTTATTGAGGCCCACGCGCCCGCTAAACCTGTGGGGACGATAGTGATGGATGACCTTCTCTGTAAGCGGCATTTTGTGCGACGGAATTTCTGCTGTCAGCATTAGGGAGGACAGTATTCAGGCGTTAAATTCCTGGGAAACCGCCAATACGCGGCGAAGAATCGCTGAGCGACCACGCATCCCGCTTCTGAACGCGATGCGATCAAAATAGGTTCGCAATGTCGAATGACATATGCCCATCGCGGTTTCGATCTGCTTGTCGCTCATGCCGCGCAACACATATTCGACAATAACCGCGTGCTGTCCTGATAGCTTCATCGAGGTGGCGATCTTGCGCCAAAGGTCCGGTGTAATAGGAAGCGTTGGAAGCGGGTGTTGCGAACGGTCGGCTGGTTTCTTGTGAGCTGGCCTGAGCATGGCGGGGTTCCCGAAAAAAGAGCGTCGAACCAAGGACGCCCACGGAGCCCCCGCCAAGGGGCATGAGGAACGTGCCCTGGCCGACGCCCCTTATCGGGGCGCGGCTGCAAGGCACTGCTTCCTCAAATCAAACTTGGCGGTTTTCCGTGGAGCAGCGTCTTGATGCTCGCGCATCAAAATCCAATTGTCGCCGGCTTCGTCGAACGAATACCGGCAGCACCATTATACGGTGATTCAGCCCAGCCAAAAGGAAATCATCGACAAATCGGAAGGCTCAAGGAGTTGGCCGGGGAAGCTGCTCAGTAACGGCTGATACGCAACACCCAAAGACCATGCATAGCGCAATGGAAAGGAGGGGTCGCCTAAGCCTGTTAAATATTAAGCACTAACGCGGCTCATTTGCGCAAAGATTGTGAATGAACACGTTGCGCGAGCAAGCTAAATGTGGCATAGTTCATGAAGTTAAATAATTGCAAAAAAGGCCACTTCATCTGACGGCTGCGGAGTCAACAAAGAATACCTCAGATCATTGGCGCCAAGCTATTCGGGATTTGCTGCGCTCACTTCCGACCGACTATGACAACGCTCGTGACGTTGCCAAAGAGATTCGACGAACATTTCACGAGGAGCTTGCTGCAGCCATGCAGCCGCGATTGAACGGGAAAATGAAAACCATGCCGCATGACACGTATCAGGAGAAACAGGTTTTGGCCTCATGGGTCAACCATACACTTCATGCGGATTTGGGGTTGGCAATTCGTTGTCCTCGATCAAGAGAACCAGCAATTCTGATTGCTGACATCAGAAGCACTGCAACTCAAATGAGCCGGTTTCGCCTTGAAATCCACGATAAAAAGGGGCGGAAGGTCCGGACGTACAGCTCAGCAAAGCTTCCGGAACTTGAATTGATGGAGGATCCTCCTCGACAGGAATCATTGTCCCGATGGGACAGAATTCACAATCGCAAGTCGTTTGAGAAGTGAAGCGTCGTTCCCATGCCGAACGCTGACCTAGTGGAATAGGCCAGCGTTCGGCGATGACATGATTCTCCTTACACGTTCTCAGGTTCCCGAGTCAGCGAATTTCTTACGGAGAATCGACACGCCGCGATGCACTCGGCTGCGTACTCCTTGCGGAGTAATCTTCATAATCTTCGCCGTTTCATTTCCACTCAGTCCATGAAAGAATCGAAGGTTTATCACTTTTCGCAGGCGCTCCGGAAGCTCGAGAACAAAGGCATCTACTTCCATCAACTCGACGAGATGCTGAGGATCGGACCGGACGTCAGGCTCATCCAAATCCAACGGAGCTGCCGTCCGCCGCCTTTCCCGTTTGGAGATACCAACCGTTACATACCAAAGGGCTGCATACGCATAGGGAAAGAATGGAAGGTCCGGCCGATATCGTTTAGTCCGGTGCGGCCGAAGCTGGCAAAACCATTCGTGTACTGCTTCAGCCGCCCATTCGTCCGATGGCAACAATCTGAGGCGGTGGCAAAAACCGCTCGCAGCTTTGATTGCTCCATCGTAGAGGCTTTCAATAAGCGTATCTTGAGTTAGCGTAACTTCCGGGGTGCAAGGGGATTGGAAACGAAATAGGAGCTGAAGTGCCGGCTCGTATTGTTCAAATGGATGCGACGTTGCTTTCTTGCTTTCCGATGTTTTCTTTCCATTGGTCTTCATGGGAATCTCCAAAAGTGAACCAAGGGATTTAAAGTGAGAGCTTCGGTGCCCTTTGCTATCTAAACGCGATTTGCCGGCAAATCGCGATGAAATTGCAGGGCATTATTTCGCAGCAGTTTTTGCGCAGTTAGCCGCGCGGCTCAACCACCGCAATCGTCTCTCTTTAACCAAGGATGAAAGGCATTACTCGCACGAGGAAGCCTTTTCTACCCGCCGCAGAACCGTCTGCGATCGAAGGAAGGATCATTAAAAAATCGCCTTTATCAAAAGGGGAGATAACAAGACGATAGAAAGGAACTAACAATCTGTCATTGGACGGTAAAAGCACGATCGGTCAAATATCGGCCGCCAACTCCGGGAACTCCCTTGATGAGCTTACGAAGGTCTTTGGAGATATTCTGAAGGAGAGAAGTTACGAGCGCCCCAGGTTCACTTTTGTTGTTCTTTATCGACGACGCGGGTAAGAGGTCTTGGGCCGAAACGCGGCTTCCATTTGCCTTGATGAGCTTTTCGACTACAAAGCAAAGAGTTGGTTTGGCTCTTTCGATAATTTTGCCGTCAAGCAAGATTTCAGCTTTATGCATATCGACAGCGATTCGGCAAACGCGCCCTTTTGAAATTCCTATTGATGTGGAGGAATAGCCTGCCCTGTTTACACTGTCGTTCTGAGCCATCTGTTCTTCTGCTGGCATGGCCGATTGGGTGCGCCGCCCAGTTGCGTTCCCAATTACCTGTTCATTTGCGATTGCCTTCGTGCCAACGCTTTCCTCAATCCATCTTATAAGAGTCAATCCAATTTCGATGGCATTCTTCCTTGGACCGCGTGCAGTCACCCGGAATAATTTATGAAGTACGTCAGCGTAAACCTGAACCTGAACGTCATCCCACTTGAGAAAACACGCATCGCGGAACAAATACTGGTGGTCCTCTTCGTCGATAGGTTTGATTTTCGTCCCGCAACGGGCGACGAATTTAAAAAACGCATGCTCTGGAACAAAAACATTGAATGACACCGGTTGGTCGAATTCGGCATCGCACCAAGGCTCGAACGTGCCGGCAGGCCGTGCCTTGAATAAATCCGGCACGAAAAATCCAGCCTCACGTCCGTGTTCCTCGTATTTCAAAACCACCATGTATTGAGTCAGCAGTTCGTGCAATAGTTTTCGGTCACCAGGCTGCTTTAATGTCTCTGTGAGCTTTTCGAATCGTTCTTCCGACATAAATCCCCGTTGCTTTTCCGTCTTCTCGTCTGTGATTATTCTGTACAAGTAATCAAACACGAAATGGGGATTCAGGATCCGATCAATCCGATCCGAAACTCGCTGTGTTTCGTCCGGCATTTCTTTGAGTGGCACAACAACATCGCCCAGCCGTAGCAATTCACGAACAGTCAGATCAAAGTCTTTGACACCTCGCCTCTTGCACAATGACTTCAGGCGGGCGCGGGATATCCAATTAGGTGGTTTTGCGCCTGAAGCCACCGATTCCCGGAATAACTTTTGCACGTCGTCACGCACTAGAGCAGTTTCCTTTAGTACGGCAGTTGCTATATATGGCTGCTTTTCAAGCTGCTCGCCAATTTTCTTACGGACTTCAATGGGAGAGGTGTCAGTCAAATTATTCACGGGCTTTGCCACGATAATGTTCAACAATTTATATTCGCGTTCCAACTCTGCTTTTTCCACTTTTAGATCGGTGCCGGTGGTAGGCGCATCGCTGTGCGTAGGCACGATTATAACCGGTGCTTTTTCTACGTCTGGCATCCGCTCCTTCGCGTGATCAAGGCGATACGACTGCCGCATCTTCTCGGAATAACGCAACAATGTCAGATCCTGAATCATTTCCAGATAATATTTGCCCCAACCATCAAACGGTTTGCGCGCGTGTAAACACAATAGGAAGACCGATTGTCCAGCAAGATAGACGAATTTGTGATGGGCCTGCAATTGCTCTCGATGCCCGCCAACATCCACGACTACCAACGTAATGTCTGGCAATTTGGCACGCCCGTGCTCTTCGCGCGTTAGTTGAGTTTCGCAGATTACGGCACCAATGGTGTGTTTTCCATCACTTCCCGGTTTTGTCGTAAGGGGGCGCGTCAGCTCGGGTGAGGTGGGCTCCGTCAATCTTTTCCGAAGGTGAGTTTTGCCGGCACCACTCACACCAGCGGTAACCACGCGCGCTGCAGCTACAGTTCTGCCGTACCTGCTCAACTCGAGCAACATATCGTACAGCCTCTTTGGGTCGGTCTCTTTCAAAATCTCTGGGGAGACAGGCGCATCCATGTCTGGCCACCGCAAAGGATTACCGCAAACGATAATACGCTTGCGGATTTTGTCACCGCGTATTGAAGACGGCGAACGAAGAATGAGTTTGCACAAATGAACAATGATTAGCGGATTGGTGATTTGATTGCCCTCGATATTCAGCTTGCATAGGCCGACTAAATGTTCGGAGCCAGCCAACGCCTGGGCGCCTTCATCGCGGATTTCATTGTGCCCGATGTTCAGCGTATTCAAGCTGGACAGGTGCTCTGCGCCTGCTAGTGCCGTCAATCCTTTATCGCGGATTTCGTTAGCCGCGATGTTCAGCTTTCGCAAGGTTGATAAGTGCTTAGAGTTAGCCAACGCCTCGGCACCTTCATCGCCGATTTGAATATACGCCATTTCTAGCGTGCGCAATCCAGACAATTTATTTAGCCGCCAAAGCACCCATTGAATGGCTTGTAAATTGAAACCCAAACTCAAATAGAATCTGCCCTCGGCCGGGTTGTAGTTAGTGAAGCAGGCATCAATTACACGGCGAATGTCATTGTGTGAGGGCGGGACTGGCTCATTGCCGCTGTCAGCTCGGTTTCTTTGGCGTTTTGCCATGCGCGGAAAAAGTATCGGCTTTGCTGCTCATTCGCAAGAAACGACTTCCGCAGACGTACTCTGAATTGGCAGGGAAAACTCTGGGCAAAAAGGTGGTATGTTCGGAATTGAGAT
>Ga0302176_10001289_pt1 | contig 12035 bp, 12 predicted proteins | sample I_Palsa_E1_1_FD_198787 | JGI IMG/M metagenome (GOLD analysis project Ga0302176, IMG submission 198787) | Peat permafrost microbial communities from Stordalen Mire near Abisko, Sweden - I_Palsa_E1_1 | ecosystem: Environmental > Terrestrial > Soil > Palsa > Peat permafrost | place: Sweden...
CAGCATGCGGACACGCAATGGGTGGAGAAGGAGCGGAATCAACTGCGCGACGTGGTGCGATTTGCTCCCGTCACGGTAGCCCATGCGTGGCCAGTGAGTGAGACGCACGAAAAAGGTCTGGAGAGCCGCGGCTATCGTTTTGAGTTCAGCAATGGCCTGTCTGCGCCGGGGGTGTTGATAGAGTCTGCGTTGAGGCCGCGCAGCGGAGGCACGACTCTCTTGATCTCCGACTCGGGACGGGCGTCCATGACGGTCGAGGCCGGCAACGATGTAGGCCGTGGGCAGCGCGTCCTCGTCTTAGACCCCTTGCTGTTCGGCGAGAACATTCCCGGCCCGGACGATGACCTTTCGGGCTATGCCCAGATGCTGAGCACGGTTGGAGAGCGGCCTCTTGGGCTTCAGGCGGCGCAAGTGGCCGCGATTGCCCGCTGGCTGCAGGCAGATTCGGTGGATGGCAGCGCAACGCCAGGTTCTCGAATCCTTGCTCCAAGCAGTGCCATAGCGCCGCTACGCGTGGTCACGGATGGCCCTCGAGGGGAGACGGTAGCTCTCGTCTCAGCGGCGATGGTGCCGGAACTTTATTCTTCGATTGAAGTGCGCCACGGGATTCAAACCCTGGGTGATTTGTTCATGCATCCACCCGGCTATCACGAAGCGCCAGAGTTGATGTGCCTCGATCTTTATCGGGACTTCGATTTCAATACCTTGAGCCTCATTGCCGCCCCGGTCAACATTGACCTTTCCGGCAAAGATCCTGAGCCTATCTTCTGGTAGTCATTGCTTTGGAGGAGGGGGAGTCAACCTCTTCAGCCCGTCAGTGCTTGTGCTTTACCAAAAGCATCAGGATACTGATGGGAGCATCGAACAAGTCCGTGATCTCGTAGCAAATAAGAAACACGGCACCGGCGACCAGCCCGGGTTTAAATTCCCAGGCTTTCCCGGCCCACCGCCAGACGAACTTCCGATAAGCCGGAATGATGGCGCCGGCGGCGAAGGCCGCACCCAAAAGTGCTCCGGCCAGCACATCAGTGGGCCAGTGCCAACCTAAGTAAACGCGAGGTCCCATGATACATAGGGCCGTGTAGGTGAGTGCTAGCCAACCCAATCGGCGGGAAGCAAAGAATACCCCGACCGCCAACGCCACAAAGAGGATAGCGTGGTCACTCGGAAATGAACTCCACCCGTAGAGCCTCTCAGTGGACATGCCATAGGGCATTTGGAAATGCAGGGCCGCAGTCCGAAAAGGCCGTTCCCTAAAAGGAAGAACCTTGGCGAGAACCCTCGCAACAACCACTGCGGCGATTGCGAGCGGAACGGCGGCGACGAGTGTGGCTCGGCGCTCCGTGATGTCTTTCTCATGGCGCTTTTCAAAATACGCGGCCCAGCATAGAAACACGATGGGGGCGCCTTTAAGCAGGTTGCGCTGAGCAAGAAGCAACATCACTGTGTCAAACGGCCGCCAGCGGTTGACCAGGCGATTCAGGTGCGATTCGATGCTCATATCGAACGTGTTGATCCATCCGCGATGCGCACCAACCATCGAATGGATGGCCTGCTCAGCCGCGAAAAACAAAGCTAAGAGCAGCAACGCCTGTGTAGCGAGGAAAAAGAACCTTACGCGGCTGGATAGCACACGTGGAGACGAGTCAAGGGTCAAGGTTTTCGACAAAGGGTGGAACCTCCCGCTGTTGCGATCTAGCTGTCCCGGGGGCTCCCAGCATTTATACAGAAATTAATCAATACTGGATAGATAATTCTAAAAGCCTTACGAAATACCGTCTTCACTGCGCATACTCTAGAAGATTAAGTGTAACTGTACGCTTTACACTCCCATCGGCTTCATAGGTTCCGGACGGAGGCAAACGCGGCTACAAATCGGTCGCGGAGGCAAGTGCCACTACAAAGGTTACTGTTCAAAGTGGCCTCTTTACCAATAAATGCCTCTTCGTGAATCCGCCGCCTACCTCGCCCCCGTCATCTTAACTGCGCCCGGCCTCTCTTAAAAGCCTTAAACAATTTTTCCTCGGTACCAGAGGTCAGAAAGGGTGAAACTAAAGTTATCTAATCCCACGCGTAAGGGAACTATTCTCCCCTCTCTCGAATTCTGAACAGGGTCTTTTCGCAACAGCCAAGGGCTCTTTATCCCGTTGTCCGCTGCCCTTGAGCTAGCCGCTTAGCAGGCGAATTGTGAGTGGGTGGCCCAGGCCGCGCTTAGTAGACCCTGGATGTTGCCTCGGCAAAGACGCCGCATGCAAGGAGCTCCTGCTCCGCAAAATACTACTTGACATCGCCGCCATCGCCAAGGGAGTGGATGATGGCGCTCCCGTCCGTTTTGTACATGTCGGCGGCGCAAGCGGAGAGGAGAGCATCGACCTGCCGGGAGCGGGCCTACGCTCTTCCTCCATTGAGTTGATGGGCGGCGGCTACAAAAGCGTGCCCCTGCCCGCCCTGTTTGCAGCAGTTAAAAGCACCTTTGACGCAACGATCCCAGCCAAGCTGCAGATCGCTACAAAAAACGTTCCTCTGGCAGAAGTGGAGCAGCACTGGAACGCGCCGGGAAAGCCGCGGGTCGTCTTCACCATCGGCTGAACCACGGACATTATAGGATCAACGGATGCGAAATTCTTCTTTCGGCGTCATCAGCCTCTCCGCGGAATCAACAGCGAAGAGCTACGACAACCATTCCATTGCTGATGTCAACGATCACGAAGTTCGTATAAGCGTCATGACCGAGGCTTACCATTGGCACTGTCATCCTGATTCTGACGAGGTGTTTCTGGCATTGGAAGGCGGCCTCTTCATTGACTTTGATGATCACACTGTCGAGCTCTTGCCGGGCCATTTGATCACGGTTCATCGAGGCGTTCGTCATCGTACGAGACCAATCGGCGAACGTTCGGTCAATATTACTTTTGAGCGGGCTGGGGCATGCAGCGAGACGCTGACCTTGCCATAGGAACAACCACCGAACCCGTTCTAGCTTGAGAGTTGCCATCGGCAGTCTGCAGGGAGGGCACAGCCTGTAGAGTCTGGGTGGCGGGAACACCCAGGTCTCAAAAGCGAGACCTGGGCCACCCACTTAATATTCCTCCGCTGGCCCAATTGCGCCGGGAGAGTTTCGGGGTGAGAGCGTTGGAATCCCACATCTCAAAAGCGAGATGCCCCGAATTTCCTGTTCGCAGCTCTGGACAGGAAAGCGTGTGCGCCTTTCATCAAGGAAAGGCGCATGAAGTTCAGGGAACCCACGAGACTTCACAGGAAATCGGGGATGTGGGGCACCCCTGTTCTTGGTGGGGTGAGAGGTTCGAGGTGAGAGCGGTGCTTGAAGCGTTGGGATTTGAGAACGCCGCAGCGCGCTCTGCATATCCCTCCATTCCTCAGGTTGGAGTTGCTAGTGGATGGGGAGAAACAGCGGAACCCGCCTGAGACTCACCATTTCGCTGACGGGCTCGGCTGAGTTCCGGAGTAGGCCGAGCAGCACGGCTTCTGTACCGGTAGGAACTCCATGAATTCGATCCGTGTGCCATCCGGATCGGTCAGGTCCAGCTGCATCTTTCCGTCCACACCGAGTACCTGCGGATTCTTGTTGGGCGCGGGTTTCCAACCCCGTGCCTCCAGCTTTGCCTGCAGCTGGGCAACGCTGGTGACCCCAGGCGCGAGATGGTTTGCGCTCCCAAGTTGAGCCAGCGAAGGATTAGCGGGAAGGTACAACATGTATTCCACCCAGTCAGTTCCGTTCGGCACCTGCATCATCACCCAATCGACGCGAGTATCCGGATTGCCGCCTTGCCAATACAAGTGAAAGCCAAGTAGGTCCTTATAGAAATGGTCGAGAGCCGCGCGATTACGGACCACGTAGCCGGCGTGGATGATGTGCGAACTCAGACTCTGTGTTGCCGAAGCCGGCTCGACCGGCGGGTGATCGCCGTCCTGGGTGAATCCGACCTGGTTTCCTTCCGGATCACGAACCAGGAAGCTTCGGCTCCCATCGGCCTCCATGGTCAGAGCTTGCGGAACGGCAACGCCACGGGTGCCCAGGTACTTGCGCAGGGCCTCTGCGTCGCTGGTGGCAAAAGCAACGGCGTCCAAACGATCAGCCAATCCTGGAGAAGGGGGAGATCTTAACTCTACATATTGCGAGTGATTCGCATAGAAACGGACACCCGGCGTGGCCAGATTGGAAGGCACCTGATCCCACCCAAGCAACCCTGCGTAAAAGGCTTTCGACTTGGAGATGTCGTCGGCAAAGAGCGTGATATGCGAAATACCAGTGATGGGCGGCCGGGGTGAAGATGCAGGTTGAGCCGTGACCAGGCTCGGAAGAAGGAAAGTCATGGCGAGAACGATGGTCTTGAGCACTCTGAGTAGCTCCATGGATGCTGACTTCCGCGAGCTTATCAAAAAAAGGCGAGTGCCGGGCGGGAGCCCATGTCACTTGCCCCCAGGTGGAACCTGCAATTATTTAGTTGACTTTGTTTTCACGTGTCAGTTATTTATTACATGTGAAACAAAAAGGCTCCCTTTCGAAAGGAGATCAGCTGCTGGCAATGCTGGCCGCGCTTGCCAATCCGCACCGGCTACGAATCATTGCGGCACTTGCCTCTGGCGGACGCAACTACGTGAGTCAGCTGGCGCGGGAACTTGGCATTAGCCGGCCATTGCTGCATCTGCATCTGCAGAAGCTTGAAGATGCGGGACTGGTCATCAGCCAACTCGAGCTGTCGCAGGACGGCAAGGCACTCAACTACTTCGAAGTCCGCAGTTTCGACTTCGAACTCACACCGGCCGCCATCGCCGCGGCGGCAAAATCGCTCACGGCCAAATTCGAACCTTAGAGGACTCCATGCCCATGCAAAACATCGTATTTGCTGCTTTTTTCTTTCCGTGTGCCGCAGCTGTTCTCGTCTTCTTCATGAAATATGTGTCTGCCGTACTGCAGGCGAGAGCGCGCTCCGGCCAGGATGAAGCGTACCGTGAACTCGCGGCCAGGGCCGCGGGCACACAAGCCGAGATGGCAGCGGCGCTCTCATCCTTTGCCACGGTGCTTGCGGAAATCCAATCCCGGCTCGCCGTAGTCGAAAAGATTCTTAAGGAAGTTGAGTAGATAGATCGGTTTCCCGTTACAGGATGCGAGAACAAAAAGAAAAGGAGCCCCAGTGAACGAGGTCTCATTGTTTCGCCTGTATGTCCTGCGCGCCATGTATTTGTTTATCGTGGCCGGTCTCGGCGTCTATCTCTGGCCCGGCGTACTCAATCCTCACAAGCATTGGGAACTGAACGAGGGGATGGCCTCCTGCATGCTCGCCGCCTTTTCGTTGCTCTGCCTACTGGGGCTGCGCTATCCGCTGCAAATGCTGCCCGTCCTCTTGTGGGAAGTGGTCTGGAAGACGCTTTGGCTCATCCTCGTTCCGCTGCCGCAATGGAGGGCGGGCCATATCGACGAGGCGATTAAGCCCTCGATCTTTGCCGTATCCATGGTGGTGATCGTTTATTTAGCCATTCCCTGGCCCTATGTGTTTGCACACTACGTGAAAGCGCGCGGCGATCGTTGGCGACGAATTAGCCACTAGGACGTGGCGACCTGTTCGGCAACCGGCATTTCTCTTCGATCGGCTTGACGCAGGCTTGTCACAAACTCTGCGAATATCCAGCACGCTCCGATCATAGTCAGGTTGTACACCGCCCCGCCCCATGCCCCTTGGCTGTGTGGTTGGACAAAAACAGGAGGTATTTCTACCGTAATCTCAAACAGGAATAGCATCAGGGCAAGAAGTCTCGCGGCCAGGACGTCTCGAACACCCGACACAATCGCAATACCTGCAAGCAGGAATGCAATACCCGTCAGCACAATCCAAAACAACTTAAGCGGCACCCAATGCGGCACGAAGCGTACGTAAGCGGGAAGACTGATGAGGTGGCCTAAGCCGAACAGGATGGGAGGCAGTCCCAACATCCAACGAGCGGCGATGGCTGCTCTTTCTTGCCATGCTGCATCGCGGCCTGCGGTTGTTGCGTAAACAATCGTTGCCGGGGAGACAAACATTATCTGACCAGCGAGGCCGCCCAGGCCAAAAACGATGACCCCGATTCCAAAACCAAACTTATGAGTCAAAGCAAACAACCGAGGCACCCAGAACAATGCAAAGATAAGGTAGATCACGGCCGATAGCACTGCTCCCACCCGTGCGCTGCGTGGCCACAAGATCGCCATGCCGGCCGCGACCAGCCAGATACCGGCAAGGTACGCGAGTACATGTTCGCCAGAAAAATGGCCGAGCGATTGTATCGGTTGGTGGCCGGCCTCGAATACTCCCCAAACAAGATCCAAAATCCCGGTAACAACGGTTGCCAGGCCGTAGAACCAAACTCCGACTCTCATTTCTTTGATCTCCTCATGACTGATAGTATGGTCGGCAGTGGTACATGAAAAGAGCCATTTTGAGATGATTTCGTTGGACCAATGAGGACCTAGTGACAAAAACCATCAGCTCGTTCGAGCTCACTCTCAAGAGCCGCCCGCCGCATCAAACTCTAACCAGCTGGTTGTACTCAGAATTGCGGCTTGCCATTCTTGAAGGCCGGCTTGGCCCTGGGACCAGGGTGCCCGCCTCCAGAGACTTCGCCAGCCAGTACGGACTCTCGCGGGGAACAGTGGTCACCGTGCTGGAACGGTTGCAATCCGAAGGGTACCTATTGTGCCGCGTTGGATTAGGCACATGGGTGAATCACATAGCGGCGCCCGCGCAAACCCGGCGGATAACTTCGACTCCTCCGGCTTACATTCGTCGCGTCATCTCGGAGTACACACGGCCAAAACCTTTCGTCGGCTTGGCGTTTCCAAAGGGCGTACGGCCGTTTCGCGTTGGGGCTCCAGCCATCAAAGAATTCCCGTCCGGCGTCTGGGGACGTATTGCGGCGCATCGCGCGCGAAACTTCGGGTCATGGTTGAAGACAGAGGCTGATGGGCGCGGATATCGGCCATTGCGCGATGCCATCGCCGAGTATTTGCGCACGTCCCGCGGCGTGCGATGCGGTTCGGAACAAATCGTGATCGTCTCTGGAATACAGCAGGCTCTTGACCTGTTGGCACGCCTCCTTCTTAAGCCGCACGACCCGGTATGGATGGAGGATCCTGGATATTTTGGGGCCAGCATCGCCTTTGGCACCGCGGGAGCGAGGATCATCGGTGTGCCGGTAGACGAAGAGGGGCTGTCCGTCTCCGCCGGAATGAAAATCTGCCCGCACGCGAAGGGAGTCTATCTGACGCCGGCTCACCAGTTTCCTTTGGGCGTAACCATGTCTCTGGAGCGCCGGATGGCCCTTCTCAACTGGGCCTCACGCGCCGGCGCTTTTGTGATCGAAGATGACTATGACAGCGAGTACCGGTTCGAAGGGCAGCCTTTGCCGGCCCTGCAAAGCCTCGACAATCATTCAAGCGTCATCTTCGTTGGATCATTCAGCAAGACACTGTTCCCATCCTTACGCCTGGGCTACGTGGTACTCCCTCCGTCATTGGTCGATTATTTTCTAGCCTTCCGCTATCGCACGGATCTTCAGAATTCGACGTTCGACCAGGCCGTGCTCTGCGACTTCATCGTAGAGGGGCATTTGGCGCGTCATCTGCGAAGGATGCGAAACATGTATGCCGGCCGTCTCGCAGCTTTGATCGATGGAGGAAAGCAACATCTCGATGGATTGCTTGAACTTTCCGACGTCAGGGCCGGTCTTTACACCATAGGGTTGCTCAAAAACGGAATGGCTTCGCGCCATGCGGAGAAGTTGGCGGCAGAACAGGGAATTGAAGTTCTTGCCGCCGATCGATTTACCTTGAGGCGTCCTGACCCGAAGGGACTGCTCCTCGGCTTTGCTGCGTTCGATGAGGCTACGATAGGGCGGGAACTGGTTCGACTCGCAAAGGCGTTGAGCTGAGGGCTTTCACAGCGTTTCCCACGGGCGGAAGGTGTGTTCATTGGTTTCCATGTTCACACGCTTACCGCGAAACTTCACACCTTCCATGCTGAGGCGAAGGCGCTGCTCCGCGGCAGCCTCTCCGCGTAGCTTGATCTCGCCACCTGCTCCAACGATGCGCTGCCACGGTACAGAGTGCAGAGCCTCCTTTTGCAGCAGTCTCGCCACGGCTCGGTGATACAACGGGTAGCCTGCAGCAGTGGCAACCTTGCCGTAGGTTGAAACCTTGCCTTTGGGAACGGAACGGATGATGCGGCGAAAGGCAGCATCGCGTTGTTCATTCTTGCGCAGTGCGTCCTTTAGAATTCTTCGCTTTAGGTTTTGAGGAACATCCAGGCGACGCATGCGCAAAACTATATCAAAAGCGCCGATCTATTTCGTCTCGCCGGCGCGCGACAGGATGTAGGCCTCGATGGCTCGCACCTGGTCAGGCTTTAACGCGTCTTGGAACGAAGGCATCCCAAATTGCCGGCGAGCGCCTCCCAGCACGATGGACTGGAATTCATGATGGGTTGCGGCGCCGGCGTAGCGAAGATCAGGAACGCCGGAGCTGGAGACGACTCCCACCCCGTGACAGTAGAAGCACTGCTGCGCGTATAAGACAGCACCTTCGGAGATCACAGACGGCGTGGCGTTCATATGGATTGCAGGAGAAGGGGGGCCCTGATACCGGAACGGGGGAACTTCGAGTTTCGCGGCTGCACCAAGAGAGAAAGTAAGTATGCGGCCGAAGCCGGGTTTCACCACGCCGCTGCCCGGGATGTTGTTGAGTCCCGCCGAGCCGCCCCAGCCAACCATGAGAGTTACGTATTGCATTCCGTTGAGCAGGTAGGTAATCGGAGGGGCCATGATGCCGGTGCCGGCGTCGAACTGCCAAAGTTTCTTGCCGTCGGATGCGCGATAGGCGCAGAACATTCCGTCGGAGCGGCCCTGGAAGATCAGGTTGCCCGCAGTCGCGAGCACTCCGCCGCTTTCCACCTGGGGCAGCGAAACGCGCCAGACCTCGTGCTGTTGAGCCGGGTCCCAGGCGATTAATAGGCCAGTCATTGGAGGAAGAGCCATGAACTTGGCCAGCAGCGGCCCGTGGTAGGCTGCATCCTCACCGCGGTTCCAATTGCCGGTGTTTGAGATCCAACCCTTGTCTGGAGCATGCAGCGCGTAGGAGCCCTGTCTTGCTGGTAAATAAACAAGACCTGTGGTGGGGTTGAATGCCATGGGATACCAGTTGTGCGCGCCACCGGGCGCTGGGGAAACAAGCACCGGGTTAAGCCCGTCATACGCGGCTTTGGACTCTATGGGCCGTCCCGTCTTGGGATCGATTCCGGTGGCCCAGGTAACGCCGTCAACGAAGGGTTTCGCGGAAAGGAATTGGCCAGTCTGGCGATCGAGCACGTAGAAGAATCCGTTCTTCGACGCTTGCATGATCACCTTGCGCGGGGTGCCGCCGATGTTCAAATCAGCGAGCATTAATGGCTGGGTGGCGTCGTAGTCCCAGTTCTCTTGCGGGGTTACCTGGTAGTGCCAAACCAGCTGCCCGTCGCTGGCGCGCAGAGCCAGGATGGAAGCGAGATAAAGATTGTCGCCTCCTCCGGGGCTGCGCAGATCGCGGTACCATGTGCTTCCGTTGCCGGTGCCGGCGTAGACCAGGTCGAGTTTGGGGTCATAGAGGATGGAGTCCCACACCGTGCCTCCTCCACCCGCAACCCAATATGGCCCATGCCATGTTTTTGCAGCCTCTTCCAGCGCTTTCGTCTCGAATCCTTTTGCCGGATCACCGGGAACGGTGTACGTGCGCCACACCAGTTTTCCTGTTTCCTCGTTATAGGCGGAGAGATAGCCGCGCACTCCAAACTCCCCGCCGGCATTGCCGATGAGAACCATGTCCTTGACGATGCGGGGAGCGCCCGTAATGGCGTAAGGTTTCGATTGATCGACGGTGACAACATCCCACACAGGCTTGCCGGACTTCGCATCGAGCGCGATGAGCCGACCGTCGAGCGTGCCGAGATATACCTTGCCCCTGGAGAGGGCGACTCCGCGATTGACGATGTCGCAGCAGATGGTGCGAACGTTGGCACGAGATACTTTGGGATCGAAGGTCCATAGGATTTCGCCGGTCCTTGCATCGAGCGCATACGCGATGCTCCACTGTCCAGTGGTGTAGATCACACCGTTGAAGACGAGGGGCGTGGCTTCGAGGCCACGGGTGGTGCCGAGCTCTTTGCTCCAGAGCAAGCCGAGCTGGCTGATGTTCTGTTCATTGATCAACGTCAGGGGACTGAAGCGCTGCTCGTCGTTGGTCCTGCCATAGGTGGTCCAGTCGGCGCCGTCAGGGATGGTTGTCGGAGTCGGTTTTCTACAGCCCCCGAGCGAGATGAGCAGAACGACGAGTAACGAAATGTGGAGGCGCATAAAGTTTCGAGCGTGAAAAAGGAACGTGGGCGATTAAATGCTCATATAGATATGGTGTCAACCGCAGCCACTTTAGCTTCGAGGAGCGGCACGCGCGGAAATCGCACGCCACGCCGCCATCGATTGTTTCAAATAGACTCCCGGATCCCCTTTCAGTCCGTAGCATTGGATACCGAAAGGCCCGCGGTACCCGGCTTTGGTGATTGTCCGGACCAACTTCGTGACATCGTAGTCGCCGCGGCCGAGAGGTTGAATCAGCGTGTCCCAATCCCGGCCCTGCCGGTCTGCTCCATTGATCGTGACGCCGTAGAGGCGTGGCATGGCTTTCTCCAGTAGCTGAGCGAACTGCGGATCAAACCCCGAGCGCAATTCATGGCAGAGATTGAACGTGACGCCCACATTGCTTCGCCCAACACGCTCGGCAACGCGGACGATGTCTCTAAACCGCGCCAGGTAAAAACCATAATGTGGATAGAGCGCGACGCGAAGGTTGGATCGCGACGCGAGATCAGAAATTCGATCAACCGCCTGGATCGCGCGCTCTTCTGCTCCGGTGCCGCCCTCCGCGTCCCCTCCCTGCACGGCGGCCCATACGACGGTTCCACGCCCTTGCAACGCCTCGATCGCGGCTTCCATCCCTGGCTCATATTTGATCTGCCCGTTGCTGATGTCCACTGTCAACCATAGAAAAAACAACTGGAGATGCGCCTCGTCCAGCGCTCGCAAGCGCTCGGGCATTTGCTGCGCATGATCGAAAACGGTTCCCTCAAATCCATACTCGCGCGCAAATCCGGCTTGCTGCGCGGGACTGATATCGCCAAACTCGTAGGCAAAGACGGGGTTTGGCAGGCCGGCGGTGCCGCCGCCGTCGAACCCTCTCGTTTCGATGTTCGCAAGCCCGAGGCAAGCGGCTGCAGCACCTTTGACAAACGCCCGGCGGCTGGTAATCACCATGCTGCGCATCTCCTTATCAACTCACCCAATCAAACCACATGACGTATCAGGTTCCAAGGTGTTCTCTCGGAAACGCGGGCGGTGCCCCCCAGCATCTTTCTTGACAGCATATCTTTGCAGCAATTAGATTCGGGCAGTCTCGTCACCAATCTGATTCTTCAGTTTTCCACGTGCACGGCCGAATTCGTAAGCAAATTGTGCGCAGTTCGGCAGTGATTCGCAAGGAGCCCGAATGGCCAAATTTCTCATCACCATGCTTCCGGCCAATGACCTTGGTCTTCCCACGCGCATGGTTCCCATTGCGCGGGCGCTTGCCGATCGCGGACACGAGGTCGCGGTCTTCAATCCCGCGCCTGCGCCCAGCAGGCTGATTGCCGAAGCAGGACTGACGAATTTGCCGATGCCGGCGCGGCCGATGCCGGTGCCTGCGTTCGATCTCACAATGGTGGCCGAGGGATGGGACGTGGAGCACTTCTTTGCCGGCTTGTACACCAGCGAGGAATACGTCCGCGACGCCGCTGCCGTCTACGTTGACTTGATACGTGACTATGGGCCGGACATGGTGGTGGATTCATTCGAGCCGATTGCGTGCCTCGCTGCGCGCATCGCCAAGGTGCCGCTGGCTACCGTGCTGCAAGGGAATATTCATCCGGCGAGTCGCGGCTTTACGTGGTGGGAAGACGAGCGGCCTGCCGGGCTGC
>Ga0302176_10001291_pt1 | contig 12007 bp, 18 predicted proteins | sample I_Palsa_E1_1_FD_198787 | JGI IMG/M metagenome (GOLD analysis project Ga0302176, IMG submission 198787) | Peat permafrost microbial communities from Stordalen Mire near Abisko, Sweden - I_Palsa_E1_1 | ecosystem: Environmental > Terrestrial > Soil > Palsa > Peat permafrost | place: Sweden...
GGTGATGCCCTTGGCGGTCACCAAAATGTCTGGCTTCACGTCCCAGTGGTTCATGGCAAACCATTCCCCGGTGCGGCCCCAGCCGGACATAACTTCATCGGCGATCAACAGGACACCGTGACGGTCACATATCTCGCGCAACCTGGGCATGTATTCCTTCGGCGGCACAAGGACTCCGTTAGTGCCGACCACCGGCTCCACGATCACTGCGGCGACGTCGCTTTCGTTGCGGATCATGTGTTCCAGGTAATCCGCGCAGGCAATGCCGCACTCCGGGTAGGTGTGCTTGATAGGACATTTGTAACAGTTGACTTCGGGCGCGAACAAGAACCCCTGCCCTTTGCCACCCGGCTCCATGGGCCAGCGGCGTGGATCACCGGTCGCTGCGATCGAGGCCATGGTGGATCCGTGGTAGGAGCGATAGCGGGCGATGATCTTGGTTTTGCGGGTATACATGCGGGCGATCTTGAAAGCAGCCTCGTTGGCTTCGGTGCCTGATGTAGTAAAGAAGAACTTGGTCAGTCCCTCCGGCAACACTTCGAGCAGGAGACGACTCAACTCGACGCGGGTATCCGTCGCGTAGGACGGCATGATGTAGGCCAACTTCCGCGCCTGCTCTTCAATCGCCTTAATCACGGCTTGATTCTTGTGCCCCAGGTTGCAGCACATTAATTGAGCTGAAAAGTCGAGGTAGCGCTTGCCGTTCCCGTCGGTAAAGTAGCATCCTTCCGCATCCACGATCTGCAGCGGGTTCCAGCTCTTCTGGTAGCGCCAGGTGCCGTAGTTCAGCTTTTTCGTCCATTCGGACACTTCCTGTGTGGTCATCGCGACGTCGGGAGAAATTACGCTATCGCTCATATGTTTTTCCTTTACACACTACTTTACAGTGCCTGGTTTGCCCAGTCAGGGATACTTCCTTGACGCCCCCGAAAGGGGGACAGTTTGCTCGCGATGGCTACTTTATTTTGCGGCACCAGGCCGTCTGCGATTGCGAGCAAACGCGCATAACCCTGGCCAGATCGCGAGGGGGTAGAATGGGCGGCCAAGCCGAAGGCGTGGCATTGGCAGCTTCCATCACTTCGGTCTCACTGTCGAAGCGGAAGAGCGGAGCAACCGGCCCGAGGGTCGGCCAGATAGTGGACTCAAAGACAGGGCCGAGGCATGACGTTTGGCGCCGATCAGAAGGCGCGCCCTTCCTTCGGCTGCATTGCAATGTCCCGCTCGACCTTTTCGACTGGCTTGGCATCGATGAGTGTGCCGATCTCGGCATTTCGGCCGGCCCTTGCAACGCGCAGCGCGGAAAATACAGGGAGAAGCTCTCCTGCGCAACGGCAATAGTAGGTTTACGTCGTGAATCAACCTGGATGTCGCCAGACGAAATCACAAGGAAATCTTAGACTCGCCCACAATTCTGCCGTAGAACCTCCACATCCTCCACAACCTCCCTAAGTAATTCATTCTTCTTGCACAAGGCAATGGAAGTTTCAATCTTCCCACGATGAATCCTCCTCCCCGTAGGCTGCGGCAACTTCGTGGAGACGTACCCTGGTCGCCTGATCCAGGGTCAAGCCATTGCCGGCGTGGCTCAACCTCCGGGTGAACAAACCCATTTTCTTGAGCTTGTGGCCTACTTTTTCCGGACTCAATTGCCTAGTCTCGCCACGAGCCACGAGCATCCGATTGACCTCAATCGAAATCTCTTTCACAAAGACCCCGTCCTTATCTTGACGGGAGAGCGCGAGCGCGGCACCGACCACGAGTGCTTCGTCACCATCACAGCGATCGGCGATCTGCTGCTGATCCTGAGGGCTAAGCAACTCAACAAGCTGGGTCTGGAGTTGAGGTGCCTCGACGATGCAACTTCCTAGAGCATTCGCGATCACAGTGGCCTCGAGTGAAAGCCCGGACGGATTGAACTCCAGGCGGCAGACTTGGTCCAGATTCCTGACGCGATATTCACGTATAAGATCCCGGAGATCATCAATGGCTTCTGGCGCCGGGCGACCGGGAAGCGGGCCATCGTGACGTGCGGGGACGGTCGCGTCGATATAGATGGAATGCTGGATCCTCTGTAAGGCAGGATTCTCGCCGATGTAGACTGCTTTCGAGCTGGCGCAATATAGATAGGAACCTTGCTCGACGAGCATGAAGTCCCGGTTGGTGAGATTGCCGAACAGGGCGGCCGTCCGGGCATCCAGGTTTTGCTCCGAAACCAGCAAAGTGCGGTGGCGGTTGAGGTCTTTGAGATCGGCCCGCTTAAATCCGGCCAATAGGATCGGTGCGCAACAAAGATCATGGAGGACCCGCAAGACAACCGTCCCCTCATGAGCTCGGCCGCTGACCGCGAGACAGGGAAAGACCGTAAAGGCTTCCTGAAACCAGGTTGAAATGGCCCAAAACGCAACCAGGGCACTGACATTGTCCGGGAGAAGAGTGCGGCGGCGGATCATCTGCTTAATTTGGGTGTGTAGTTCAACAGTTTCGCTGGTGCCGTCGGTCGCCCTGCGGAGCAACTCTGGAGTTCCCAGGGCATCGGGGGATTCTGTGGTCGGTAGCCTGCTCGAGCTGGCGGGTAAAGCTGGAGCATTACCATCAGCTTCATCGATGGCAACGATTGCCTGCGGGTCTTCCCCCCTTCTCTGTTGGTTGTCTTGAAACAAGTCGGTCATTTTGGCCTCCTACGGCGCGAACGGTGAAGAGAAGGATCGATCTGGACTCGAGATCGAATCCGTCTCTCTATAACAGGAATCTGGTAGACGGTTTTCTGCTGCGTTGCGATTTTTTGAGCTGAAGTTGCGGCACTGAGAGCCGAATCAACGAGGTCCAGCGGCTCGGGCTATGTTGCATCGAAAATGGCCCCGTAAGCCGGGACACGGTCGAGAGCCTCCGGCTCTCCTGTTGCCCATGGTGAGCGGGAGCGTACGCGCGAAAATCGGAAGCCGCCGTAGCTGGTGGAACGCATAGCGCAAGCGGTGTAGACGAATCGATGCCCAGACCTCTCCAAGCCGGGGCGTTTGCCGTGGCCCACAGACGGCACCGTCGACAGCTTGGAGAAGTTATGGGTTTGGACTCAGGGGTTTCGCTGTGGTCTACGCGGGCGGCCAGGATCTGGATGTATCGCCAACTCCGCTTCCTGCGGTGTCACTGGCTGGGCCACGATCCAGGCCAGCAAGTCAGCTTCGAAAAAGCGATATCCGCGTCCGACCCTCATCGACCGTATCTCCCCGGCCTCAGCCATCGCTTGCACCTGGCTGCGGGAAACTCCAATGAGCCTTGCGGCTCGCGCGGCGCCTACCCACTTTGGTCCAATACGAGTGCTGACAGCATTCAGGTAAGCGATAAAGATATTGAAAGCGCGTTCAGGGTTGAAACCCGACAGTGTCAGATTGACGATCGGCTGATAATGACACTTCTCCGACAGCTCCACGATGGTTTTTTCGAGAATGAGGTCGGTAGGGTGGATCAGTTGGTTGTGCCGGCTTGCAGCGGCCTGGGACTTGGCCGCCGCCTTCTTTGGATTTGTTTTTAAGTTTCGCATGATAGGGAATACCGGCGGAAGTGGCCCCACGCGATATTGAGCAGAACTATTTCGCAGCTTTTTTTGGGTGTCTATCCTCCAGGCGTGGAGGATGGGCAACCGCCCTTGGCCGGACCAGTCCTGCTACCGTTTATCGAAACTGGAGCCAGACGTGATTCGTAAGCAACGGATGAATGTCCCGAGATTGGACACCGAGTGGAGTAGAGGGGCGAAAGCTCATCTCGGCCGCGGCACGCGGTCGACTTCTCTCCCGGTCGGCTCTCTTCTCTCGACTTGCCACGAAGAATTTCTATAAGGTCGCGCGAGCCGCGCTCGCTCGACCTTATAGAAGCGCGAGCGCCGAGCAGTCAGCTCGATTGAAGACTGCCATGGCGGTGATCGAGCAGTTCGGCTCGGCAACCTTATTTCGGATGGCCACCCACCACCCGCAGTGTCGGGGATAACGTGTTGATACCGCAGTCGTTTCTCAAAGACCTTCGTTGGCCGCACGGCGAAAATCGGATCTCACCACTGCGCGATGCATTGCGCTAGGACCGAAAGCATGACCGCATGGGGTCGATTCCCTGGGTTGCCCAGTCTCGTTATTTCGAAGAACCCCATGCTTTTCCCGATCACGACCTCAACCACAGTTACGCGAGGACGGGGAAGCGCACTCATAGTTACGACGCGCGCCCGGCGACGTGTGAGTGCGGATGGTGAACAGGTCCTCTCACCATCCGATAGGCCCCGGCTCTTGCACTATCGGCCCACCTCCAAGTCGCCATGCCAGGTCGAGTCCGGGCTTTCCAGGCGCAGTGTAGTTGAAGTCTCCCCTTCCCTTGGCACAGAAGTGGTGCTGGGGACCATCCACCTGCTGACGGCAGTGAACCATTTGCTTGATGAACACGACCGAGTCCCTCCCAGATAACCCGACCCGATATTCGACTTCATCGCCGCGTAACCACATCCAGATGCTGCCCGCGCCCGCCGTTGGTTCGGCTTCTCCGTCGCCAGAACGAGATTCCGAACCGACTTCCGGATGCCCACTACAGAAGGAGCGTGCTCAAAATGGGTGGCCCCAAAGACCTCGAGACGCATGTATTCCGGGTGCTGCTCGATCCAAGGCCCGATCCCGCTCGGTGGCGACGATGGCCAGGCAAAATTCATAAAAAAAAGCATTCAATAAGTCAAACTCCTATCCCTAACGAGTATTAACCAATAGGAAGATCGGTTGCACGATCGGTGATCGTGCGTGGACAGGCCTCAACAACAAGGAGCTCTATCATGAACAGGTCAAGAGTGGGTAGCAAGCAGAATCGAAACGCGACCGGGTGAAGAGTCGCAGGTTGATTACGGCACGGGGGCCGATAGTGCGCGATCCCGACAGCAGCAAGTACCGGAGTACGCGGCTGTTTGTACTGACATTGGGCTACAGGCGCAAGTCGGTACGACTGCGGGTGTTCCGATCAAGTACTCGGGTGTGGGCTGAGCTGCATGAGAAGGCATTTCGGCGGTTGGGTGGTTCGACGCGGGTGGTTGTTCCTGACAATCTACGCGAAGGCGTGTTATCTGTCGACATCTACGATCCTTGCTAAATCCCTTGCATCGCGACGTTCTCGCGCACTACGGCGTGAAGGCTCTGCCGTGCCGAGTTCGTGATCCTGATCGCAAAGCAAGGTTGAGTCCGGAGTCGGCCATGTGCAGAAGACTCCTCTGAAGGGCAAGCGTTTCGAGAGCCTGGAAGAAGCGCAAGCATATCTGGACCACTGGGAAGAACGCTGGGCCGGCAAGCGCATCCATGGCCGGACCAAGCGGCAGGTGGCGGCGATGTTCGCAGAAGAGAAGTCCTCGCCGCAAGCGTTGCCGCTGGAGCCGTTTCGCTACTATCAGTACGGCGAGCGCACGGTTCACCTGGATGGCTGCGTGGAGGTGGAAGCTGCTTACTATGGAGCGCCGGCCGGCTGGATCGGGCGCCAGGTACATGTGCAGTGGGACGCGATGTTCGTGGGTCTGCTTGATCCTCGCACCGGTGAGTTACTGCGCGAACATCTGAGCGGCAAGCGTGGCGGCCATCGCATCCGTGATGCAGATCGTCCGCGTCGCACACCACCACAGTTACTTCAACTACTGGCGCGAGCCCACAAGGTGCGCAAACATGCATGGCAGTCGATGAGCGGCACGTATATTCGGCGACGATGTAAGCGGCAATACTTGAATTCCTCTTGGGTCGCTCGGCGCAGCCCGGACACAGGAGGCTTCCGTTCAACATAGTGTCTATAGACCCAAGACGATAGGCGCGGCCCGAGAGCCCCGCTTCCTGCACTTGAGCGGGCTCTTCTTCTCAAGCGAAGACGGGATCGACCAGAAAAGCTTGCAGTTCCTGTCCTAACTCATCGGACCCGACGATCCTCCGTGAACTGCCTGGAGCGGGTTCCCCGCCATCGACGACTAGGGGCATGTAGATGACTGTTGCTGAGCGATGTCGGTCCGAGCTTCACGCTTTAAATCGGAGTGCTGTTCGGCAACGACACCATATTCTCCTAGCCCATGAAGAATCTCGCTTAAAGCGTGGCGGTGTACTTTGCCATCAATATCAACTGACCAGTTTTCGTCTGTGTCATGGCGATAGAGCTTGAATGTTATTGGCTGCATTAAAGACGCCTCCATTGCAGTAAGTCTCACCAGGGTAGCAACGACAAATACCAACACAACTCTTTATCGTTATTCACCTACAATAGGCGAAACGATACCGTCATTATTACTTATCTTTATCACGCGCATACACACGGTAGGGTATATATAAACTCATCCACGGGGATTGTAGCCGGACCAGCGTCATTGAACATACATTAATTTTATTTCATGATGCTTGGAGACGTAGCAACATCACATCCAGGAGCATTCGTAATCGAGCGTGCCGACAAATGTTGAACGAAACGAGAGGTCACAACGGTCGAGAGCCTCTAGCAATACTTTACTATTTCGATCATCTCTATCCATGCGCATGAAGCGGTTTTAATGTCGATTTCAGGAAGATTTTTTGGACATGAATGAACGTAGCTGGGCGTCGGCATGTAGCCGTCGCGCGTCCATCCGGGAACAGACAGCTCTGGCTGTCGGTCAGCGGCGAATCGGCACAATGGGCCGCGGCTTCAGTGGCCGGAACAAATGGGAGTCAGTGGATGGGTTCTAAATTACTTAGCGCGAAATGTTCGTCCGAAGCTTCCTTCCCATCGAAGAGTGTGCGGAGGGCATCACACAAAGACAACGTGAAGAGTTTTATCATTTCACTGCTACTGCTTGTTTCGTTCCTCACTCTCGGAGCGCTGATGCTAATGCACCGCCCGCAGAAGGTGGATGCATTTCTCAATTCGGATGAGCCGGTCGAGAGCAAGCATGTTGTGACCAGCGGAATGATTCGATGAAGTGCAACCAGGAGAGGCAGGGGCCCGCCAGGCCGGTCTAGCCGAGGTCCTTACGGACTTCTTCAGCCTTCACCGGACAGGTGCTCGTCGCTGTCTGCCCAGCGGTCCACTCAACGGAAACTGTGCCACAATCTTCAGGTGAGAGCCACGGCGATGCAAAGGGCTACCTCAAATGCCAAAGCCAGACCTCACAGCGGATTGGCCTGGGCCTATCGTCATGCGCAGGCTCTAAGAGTTCGCCTGGACAGCAGACCAGTAACTGTTTCATGTTGCAAAGATGCTTGGCCAAGATGAACAGTCCGCTAGCCGGCACATTAATACCTGTTTTGAGCTTGTGAGCCGGGGCGTGAGTGATACTTAATGGTGTAAATGGGACACAGTTTATGTTTCTTTTGTAGCGTGGAAGCGTAAAGGAGAATAGAACATGCTGCTTCTCTTCCTTGCTATTTCGCTCACAAATTCACAACAGGCACAACACGACCGGACTGAGTTCGCGATGTATCAGCGACTACAAGCTGATCAGGCTCTGATAGCGGACATCTGGCATCCCAGCGCCAGGTTGGTTACAGACCTACGCAAAGCCCGCGGTTGCTATACTAGATTTCATCTCTACAAGGCTTCAGACTGCGAGACTGAACTCTCTCAAATGGATCGGGACCTTGGCGAGGTCGAGCTGGCTCAAAGCCACGACCAGTAAACTGGCGGCCTGAAAGGACTCCCGTCGTATGGAAAAGCCGAAGGTACGAGAAGACACGATCAAGTCAATACAGGAGGCCGTCGCCTACTTGTTTGGCCTATCCGTTGAAGAGCTAAAACAAGAAAGCACGCGGCGGGAAGTGGCAGTGCCGCGTCAGATCGCCATTTATCTAGCCAAGCAGATGACCGACGCATCTCTGCCGGAAATCGGACGGCAGTTTGGCGGCAAGCACCATACCACCGTAATGCATTCCATCGCCAAAATACATGACCGGCGACGAACTGACGCCCATCTCAACCACCTAATAAGGGAACTATCACAAAAGCTGGCTCTGTCTCTGAATACTGGCCGTTGCAAGCGGGATTAACCAGCGCTTCCAATATCGTGGCACATTCCACGTTGGGACAGTGGAGGAAAGTCAACTGGTACCCCTTCTAAAAGCATTCTCCCGGGGAGGCTCCCGGCCGGAGCCCGCCCCATAGTGCCATTTGCGGAGCTAGAGCCGCTGTCTGGCTCAGGACCGTCAGCCCTGATTGCCACTTCCTCTCCAACATGGCCTAACAATCTCTGCCACGACCTATGAGCACCTGTAAGCCGCTATCCTGCTGCGTATAAAAGACTGGCAGGATGCAGGATGTGAGGTCAGGGAGGGAAGAGGGGGTGGGAAGTGGGTCAGGCGGTTCAAGAGGCGGCTGCTATCCTTGCCCGTCCTTCTGAACTCATCTTCCTGCGTGGCGGCTTGGTCGTGGTACTAGCGTTTGAGCTAATTGGCCGCCCACGCTTTACCGGAGCGGTATGACTGTTTAGAGGGCTCTCGCCTGGGCGCGGTGCAAAGGCTTCCAGCCACTATCCATAAGGAACGAACGGCGATTGCACCGTTAAATTTAGCGAACTTCTCAGATCGGCTAAATTCATTCAGCCAATCGAACAGCCACCACGACAACACGTCCCAGGTTTTCGATTTCTGTCCTATACTTCCACCTCCGACTGGAGGCTGGTGACAAGGGATGGGGAACGAGCGTCAACCATTCGGAGTTCTTATCCAATTCGCACCAACCACAGACGTAGGCGTCGCGGGTCACGAGGAAATAGACGGGCCGTTGAAATTCATGCTTCCATTCTCTCCTCGATGAGATGGCGCGTTTCTGGGTATCGATATGAACAATCGACCCCGGCGGAATCATGGGCTCTAAAGTACGATCGCGCTTCCCGATGATGCCCCGCCTAAAGGGGGTTTGCACTCCCCCATCCGGTGCAAGAAGTGAAGTCTCCTCCGATAGCTGCTCGATGCCAAGTGTCTCCGATATCAGATACTTTGCCTGCTCTTCCATTGGTCCTTTCGTCAACAGCATGGTCGCATTTGGGCTGAAAAGTTGCTTGACTGTGGGCTGAGGGCTTACGGGACAAATCGTGTGCAACAGTTGCTCTGCCGGTATGTTGTAAATGCTGGCTAAAGCTATGAGCTTGCTGACCGTCAATTCATGTTTCCCGCGTTCCAGACGGTCAAGCCAACTGGCAGACACCCGGTGTGATTGACTGCCACGCTCCTGAGCGAACCGAAGACTAAGTTTTTCGACCTCGCGCAAACACAGTTGCCGTTGCTGCCGAATCGCACGGAGCCTTTCGCCGTTTCCTATGGGCACGGATTGTTCTCTCCCCTGGGACCGATAGTTTTACACAAGTGCGCGTACTTTTCACCATTACAACTGAGCGTAATCTTTACAGTTCCGATATCGCCAAACATGTTTCCTGCCTGAGAAATCCAGAGGGCCCTATGCCAACAGCTCGAACCACTCTTTAAGTTTTCGGCGAGGACCAAAGCTGCAAGCCAACCGTCTGCTCTCAAGAAGGCGAGATGCTCGCCATGAGTCTCAACGGTTGCAGCAATCACACGGAGTGAGACAACATCGAGTTCTTTGAACGTGATCAAATATGTTTTGCCACTGCCGGTCATGCCCAGAATCAGAGTGTGCGGAACCTCTCCATTGTGCAAATTGAGAAAGTATGGTGTAGCGTTGTCGGTTTCGAGCACGGCGAGATATTCGGTGTCCAGATGCGGATTGCGTTTCTCGCCGGCGAGGATCGTAAAGAAAAACGACAGGTCCGCGTAGTTTGTGTTCAACAAGTAGAGCTTGCGCAGGTTCTGCGCATAGTTGCCGGGCGCCGTGGCAAAGTACGCGTTGAGCTGGTTGTAAGCCTTGGCAGGGGGACCGGCAATCGCTAGGTCGCCTGTTTTCGTAGGCACGACGACGAACTTCGTCCAATCTACACCGCTCTGATGCAGTCGAGTGCAAGCTTAGCATTGGTTTGAGGACCTATCTCCAAGCCTCGGTCGGGCTGCCTGAAAGTTGGCGTTTCCGTAAATTTCCTCTCCCCGGGTGAGGTCAAGCAGGCAAGTTGGCTGAAACCCCGTTTTGCAGGAAGAGTGGACAATTCAAATGATCTCGCGAAGTTAGCCGCCAATGGCAAGGTCGAAAAGGACGGGAACACGATCAGTGTGGGCCGGCCCCTTCTAACCTGACGGGCAAATCTCGCCTGATGGCAACGGGGTTTTGTACGCTTCACGGTGGACGAATCGGACCCACTACGCGCAAGTTAACGGGCGAGATGGTGTCATCTGTCGTCCTTGGCGGTGCTAATCCCGCTTGTAAAGATCAGCATTCGAAGCCGGCCCCTGCTTTTGCGATAGCTCCCTGGTCATAACGTGCTTGCTCTCAACCCGCTCATCCGAGTTGAGACATGCATCCATCTTCTGCGGGTAATGAATTAGCATCGTCGCTCCGAAAGTGAGGAACGAAACAACCAGTAGCAGTGCAATGACAAAAGTGTTCACGTTGTCTCCAATTCGTTGAGGCCTCTTAAGGTTCATTCATATTCAATAAATCCTCCTGAAACCGACATTAAAGCCGCTCCATGTGCGTGGATGAGTGATCAAAACCAAATATTGCGAGAGACTCACGGGCTGGACGTCCGATGGTGGGATCAAGGTCTGTGGCCGCCTGCTTGCTGGGCAAAAGCTTTGCGCGACTTTCGGACGCGTGGCCAAGTGAACGGACCGTGACCGGACATCCCCCAACCCGCTCTCGTCGCGAAGTCGCGTCCGACTCCCTGACCCTGGGCCACTGCCTCGCGTCGAGCCGTGACCGCGACGAGACATTAACGCTCGGAGCCGGGTCAAATTGAAAGCGATATTGTTCTTAGTCGGATCCCGGTGTCCCATGAATTCCTTGAACCTACTAAATTCATTCTCACAATCGAATGGCGACAGCCACAACGCGCCCCACGCTTTCTATTTCTTCATGTTACTTCCGTCTCCGTCTGGAGACAGGCGATAGAGATGAGGGATCAGGTTCAACCATTCCGAAGTCTTATCCAATTCGCACCAGCCGCAGACATACCCCTCCCGGGTTGCCAGGAAATAGATTGGCCGCTGGAATTCACGGGTCCAGTCCTTCTTCGAGGAAATTTGGCGCTTCCTTGTATCGATCTTTACGACGGAGCCCGCTGGGATCAATTCAGTGCGCTCATTAGAATTCTCGATTTCGGTCTTTGTCAATAACCAAGCCAGAAGTCCGGCTGCATCTTGTCGCATAGCACGGTGTTGCGTATCCGAAACACATTTGAGACTTCATTGTGTCGGTGCACGGCCAGAACTTCTTTTTGAGATTGTTACTCAGGGTCGGGTTCCCCGAGGTCCATGAGACGTTTCCTAAGGGCACCCACATGTAGTCTCGCGGCACGATATTCCGCGACTACTTTCCTAACGTACTCAGTATCGAGTAAGCGGATACCTGAAGGCGCAAGCATCAAATAGCCTTCTTCGGTCGTTATCGAAGACGACTCGGATATCTCCACGCAAGCGGCTTCTAGCGCCTGCAAAGCTTCCTTGGCGTCCCAGAATTCCCTGTACGCCCTCTCAACAACTGTGTCTTGCTCTTGTGTCATAGGCCACCAAGCAGAAACATTGAGCCCGTCTGAATGCCCACAATCGCGGCGGCCCAAAGCAAGCCACACGGGACCTCTCGCTCCGAAGAAGGCAACTCCTTCTGCCGTGCGGGTGTCATTCCAGCCCCGAAATGCAACGAGTCTCCCGCTGTTAAAAGCGGAAGTTTTCAAGCTTTGGCCCAAAGCAGAAACGTTAACTACCAAACCGTTGACAAACGGAAAAGCCGCCGGATCCCCAAGGCAGAGCAACGTCCTTGAGACCCATTCGCGATTAGTCTGCATTTCTTGCAGTTATAGATGAAGACGGCAGGTCGGCCGCAAAAGTCACATTTTGAGAGATGTCACGATCGCTCAGTAACTAGAAAGCGACTCCGTTACTGGCGATGGTCCTTTGAAGAACACGGGTGCTTATGAGATTCTGTA
>Ga0302176_10001292_pt1 | contig 12005 bp, 8 predicted proteins | sample I_Palsa_E1_1_FD_198787 | JGI IMG/M metagenome (GOLD analysis project Ga0302176, IMG submission 198787) | Peat permafrost microbial communities from Stordalen Mire near Abisko, Sweden - I_Palsa_E1_1 | ecosystem: Environmental > Terrestrial > Soil > Palsa > Peat permafrost | place: Sweden: Abisko...
ATTTTAAGCTGACGTTTCCACGGCCGACTGCCAGGGCCATCAAAGCCGGGGTTATCTCCGATGAAGATACGACACCACAGGCAATCCGGGCGATCCACGAGGAACATGCCCGCGAGGCGCTCAGGACTCTGCGCGATTTGGACACCGTGCTCGACGCGCGCCGTCGTGGCGTCGATCCATCCACCGGCAGGCCACCGCAGACACCGGCCGGCCGAGAACAACTACAGGAACGTCTCACTAACGTGGCGGGACGATTGGAGCACGCCTTCACCGTCTTGATGGACACCTACGGCTCGGCATTTGGTCCAGCCGCCGAAGAGGCCTTTACCAAGGCAGTACGCGCTTGGCATGGGGGCATCGAGGTAGCCAGCGAGCGTAAGACACCACCGCCATCAGTTTCGCCGGCTCCCAAGGAGCCAAGGGCGCACGCCGACACATCCACCAAACCGCAAGCCCGTCGCAATAGCCGGCGCATTGTCGCCCGCCTGCCGGTTCCCAGGCCCCTGCCCTCCGCCATCGCCGCCGGCCATTTCGGCCAGGAGGAGAACGGCAAGCCCGTCCGCCCCGGTGTCCATGAGGTCCGCGCTATCACCGAGCGGCACGCCGAGAAGCTTATCGACCTGTTGGATTCCATCGCCATTGCGCCCGCCGATGCTAAAGATCCCAAGCTCTGGCAGTTCATGGCCGGCATTGCCGACTATGCCGAAGTTTTCGGCCAGCACGCCGCCCTCCAGCTTGAGGCCTACATCAGACGCCAAGCCGCACTCGATCCCGCCAGCCGACACGAACGCTAAAACCCGCGGACGCCTTCGATAGGGCATCCGCGAACGCCTACTCCAATGCTCAAATCTTGAGCCAGTTGCACGAGCCGCACACCCATCGGCATTCGCACATGCAATCATGCTGGCAAGCAATAATGTTTGTCAGACATCTCCCCTAAGCACTGCTTAGGATGTCTTTTCCCCGGGAAATCCGTCCTGACATCAATCCATCCAGCAATCCGTCTACCTTGCTGTCCATCTTTCCATCGTGCTTTCTTTCAGGACAGATGGACATCCATCTTTAATGACAGCAGGACGGATGGATGCCATGATGTAATGAAATACAGACACCATGCCAGCATGATAAACAGATGCCATGATTGCGGGATAGCAAGCTGTCCTGACGCCATGAAAACCAGCCCTCCAGAAATAATGCTTGCTGGATGGCGCCAAGTCGTGCTATCGCTGGACGATGATTATTGCCATAGCAAACTCCAAGGGCGGGGTGGGGAAGTCTACGGTGGCCGTGCATCTGGCAGCCTGGCTGCACCGCCAGGGGCATCGAGTAACGCTCGCCGATTGCGATACGCAGCAATCCTCATCGCAGTGGATTCGTGAGGCGGTTCCGCAGGTTAAGACCATTTGCCTCAAGGACGCCGACACGATCATCAATGACCTGCCGCTCTTGCGGCAGGAGACGGATTACGTCGTAGCCGATGGCCCCGGCAGCCTGGTGGAGACGAGCCGGGCCCTGCTCCTCGTGGCCGATTCCGCGATTGTGCCCTGTAAGGCAAGCATGCTGGAGGTCCGGGCGATTGACGCGGCCACCAAGGTACTACGCCAGTCGCAGAAGATTCGCAACGGCATCCCCAAGGCGGTGATTGTGCTCAGCATGGTGGGCAGGAATTACCGACTCACCCAGGACATGCGGGAGGCGGCGGCACTGCTCAAGCTCCCGATCGCATCCACGGCCATGATTCTTCGGCAAATCTACGCCGATGCGCCGGGGCAGGGAGCGGTTATCTGGGATATGGGATCGCGGGCCCGCGAAGCGGCCGCAGAGGTGGACCGGCTTTTCCGCGAGCTGGTGCCGGATGCGATTAAGGGCAGCCGGCGCCGTCATACCGCAACAACATCAAAGGATTAATTTATGGCAGATCGCCGCTCGCTCAGCGATGGACTTAAGACACAGCCTCCAGCGGTTGACCCGGAAGTGGCTAAGCAGTTCGTGTACGGAGATAAGGCTCCTCAAGCCGCTCCGCCGACGATCAGCCGGGTGCCCCTCAGCACCCGCATCCGCTCTGACTTCTTCGCCGCCCTTAAGCGGGCGTCACTCGAACGGCAGTTGAGCAAATCAGAGCCACACACCCTGATCGAAATCCTGGAGCAAGCCATCGAGCCGTGGCTCAAATCCAATGGCTACCTTCGGTGACGATTTATTCGGAATCCACAGGGGCGGGGAGGGGAGTGACATCCAGCAGTGGCAATTGCTGCTGCCGGCTGGCATCCTTCAGGTGATAGGACTTCACGAACGCCAGGCGGTCGCCATTGAATATAAAGCGGATGTTGACAAAGAACACGCCGTCGCTGGGGCTGCGGTAGAGGAATTCCTTTTCCAGCAGTTCGCGGACACCACGCTGATAGGTCCGGTCGCTGATGTTGTGGTCCTTGGCAACGTACTGATTGAGCTTAATTTCATCAGAGCCAGGATTGGCCCGCATTTCGTGGTAGACGACTACAAAGACTTGGATACCGCTCTTAGACAGCCCCGCCGTCTGCTTGATGCCGTCGAGGAACATCTTGACGAAGCGGGTAGTATCGACTTCCTCTTCCCACCAGAAGCCCATGCCGCCGATGCCCCTGATTTCACCGGTGCCGTTGTCCACTATGACGGAACCTTTGCCACCGGGAACGTTGATCCGCTTTGTCCGTGTCGGCAAGCTGTTCGCCTGTGGAACGCTGGGATTCGTGCGATAAACCGGGAATCCCCGCTTCGTGGAGATCTGGTTCTCGGGAATCTCAACTATCTGGCGCTCAAGCGTCATTTTCATGCTCCGATTTTGTCGCTTAACAGACAGGAGTATGGCGCAGGAACGACAAAAGCGCAAGCACATTTTGACGGTTCACCGACCGATCTTGGCGGTTGACCATCTGAAATTGACGTTTTCGATCCAGCGAAATCAAGCGGTTAAGGCATTCCCCTTTCTTATACTTAAAAGCCTCTCTTGTTTGCCCCGACGCCGCGCAATGCAATTGAGCGCCGTAGGCGGCGGGGCCAAACCTTGCTGGATAGAACGCGGCGCCCTGTGGATAAGTCGTACAGCGGAGAGGTGATGTTTACGCCAAACACCACTGCTTTACCGTGCGGAGAGAAAGCCGCTTGGCAGAATAAGACCTCACCCTTGGCACGGACATGCCCCACAATCGAATTCTGAGGGGGTAGGAAGCATTTATTTCCGAATCCTGTTCTCGGCGTCCACTCCGACCACCTAAGCGTTTAGTTGTCGCTTCGTTGACTTGCATAGGGCTGGGTGTTACGCCAGAGACCGGTTAAGCTTATCAGCAATCTCGGGGAGCTTCGGCGTGAATAGTCATCATCCGTCCAAACCGCGAAAGCGGCGTCATGCTAAACTTTTCCCCGGCCCCGGGTTCAGAGAAATGTCCACGCTGCGCGCCCGAGCCCATTGTGGCGATAAGCAGAACGAAAACCGCTCCGTAGCCAAATTCATCAACGACCGACGAAATCGTGGTGCACGAAGGCTTGCCATGAACGCGGATTTAATCACGGCAGGAGTCGTTTTCGGTGAACGTCGGAAGTCCTCGGAAGGAACGGGATGAGCGACATCGCACCTATCAATTTGCATTTTGAGGATTCCGGGAAATGGTACAGCCTTCCGGAATGGGCGGAGTATTTTATTGGCGTCGGCAGGAAACACGCGTCGGGGATACCTGGTGGAAGCAGAATTGTTACGGCGATCGTCGTTCCCACGCGGGCCTTCGGTGCGGCATTCGTAAGCTTAGGAATGGTCATCAATGATGCGACCGAACACGATCGAGTTTCCGCGCCTGACCATTTTGAAAGGCTATTTGATTTACCGCCGGGAACGCCGGTAATTTACCGTTTATCGAAAAAAGCAGCACTCAAAGGCTTACTCCAAGAACCGATCGAATATGACGGCAAACTCTGGGTGCGGGTTCAGGTCCATTCTCAGGCGGGGGGAGGAATGACATATTGCATCGGCGAATCTCAATGCCTAAATGTACGGCCGACCGGCGGACGCTCATGGAAGCTGCCCAAAAACCAGGGCCGCGATAACACTAAAATAGCAAGCAAGTTTGTTGATAGCCTGCTCGGTGAAACTGAGGCTGGCCAGCTCGGCCTGCGATCCAGCCTTATCTGCGCGCTAGTCGGGCAGCGGAACGTACTTGAGCAGGAAATCCGAAAAACGCCGCTCGCCATTCACGTCAACGGCGACGCTCCTATCGAAGGCAAACTCCAGGATATTCTCCGCGTGGACAGATTTGTTTCGCCACAGCAAACATACCGCTCCGCCCTTGTTTCCATTGGAACAGACCCTCCAAGCGCCGAAGTCTTGAATAACGTTGAGACAGGAGTTGTGTTTGACGGCGCCGTCGGTTTTCTGAAATGGGGGAAAATGTGGCAAGCGCAACACCAAGTGGTCATCCTCGATCGCACGGAACCCTACTTCGACGACGCAATCAATGCCATCAATGCGAGATTCTCGCAAAATAGCGTTCACGACGGAGGGGAACTGCCTAACGCGCAGGCACCTCCGGGCGGCGAAATTCTGGTGTTCCGGGAGGCTCTCCCGTGATATCCATATCGATCCGCAACGCGACGGAGGTTTATGGCAATGCTTCCCGATGCGAAATCGTTCGCCATTGGGTGGACCATGCCGGCCTCGCCAAGGTTTCTCGTGCCCTTCGGACGCTCGTTCAGTCGTTGGGCAACGAGGCAACAGATGAATTCTGGAGACGGACGCTCGGCCCCCTACGACGGACAGCTTTTGCACTCTGTTCAACGCCACTGCCATTTGGACAAGCCGGCTTGGCGATTGGGCCGGATTGGAACCAAATGCAACGCTCGGTTCGTCAGAGCCAGCAGATGTTTCCTGATTCCCATGTGCTACTGAACAGTATTGTCATCGAGCTAAAGCAGCTTCTCTTGGAAACCAGCTCACCGCTAATCGATCCGCTGGAAACTTTGCACCAACAACACGGCTCTCTTTCGGTCATTCTGCGCAATCCTCGAATGAACAAAGTTGTGGCCACTTTCTTCGCGACTAGCAGAACAATGCAAAATGCGAGGATCGTCAGCGCATCCCAACTCCGTGGTTCACACCAATGCGCTGTCCTTGTCGCGATCGGGCCATGCGGTTGGTTCCCTGAGTACATTTTTTCTGCCCCGCGAGCAACAAAGGTACATGTCGTTTCATACCGTTGGATTCGCGATACTTGGAAGCCCGGCCCACTTTTTCTATACAACGAGGATACCACGCTTCACAGAAGCAGTAGCCACAGCATCGGAACGATGCCGCGAATTGGCAGTGAAGAATCCCCGGACGACTCGAATTTGTCTGCGGCAGATGATCTGCACCCACCCGATCTGCTACCGCTGCTCCCCGCATTCGGGACAGGCTATTCGCCACACAGTGAATCCAGTCCAGATAGATCTGACGAGCTTATTCGAGCCCGACTCTGCCATCTAAGTGGGGCCCGCGCCGTCTTTGTTGCTGCCGATGATGGCGCTTCCTGCCTAACCATTGATACTTCGGAGATGGGTCGAGCTGCGGTTCGGCGTGTACGTGTGGACGCACTGGACCAAGGTTTATGTCTGCTCTTGCGCACGTCGGGTGGCGGCGATTTCATTGCTCCACTCGCCGACCGCATACTTGGCACCATGGCAGACCAGCGACGCTCCGAGCAGACCGATTGGAAGGATCGTCTCATTCGCACCGCATCCGCGCGCTTTGGTTCTGTCGGCCGCAGAGAATTGTCGTTGCTTGTCTGTGCAGAATTACGCGCGCAGGCCTTGACTCAAGCCCGACCGTCCAACGTTCACTATTGGATGTCGTCGAAATGCATTCGTCCTCGCCAAAGCGACGACTTCGCAGCAATCATGAAGTTTGCAGGCCTCTCAGAACAAACGGAGTACCTGTGGTCCGCGATGGGCGAGATAGATCGCGCGCATCGTCGAGCGGGCCATCTCATTCGTAGGATGCTCATACAAAAGATAGCTGCGACATCTCTGGAACCGCTGGAACGCGATGGAGAAATGGATTTTGAGCTTGGGGAGCAGGGAGGTGGTTCTATTTCTGCCTATCAGATCACTGATGTGGCGGCCCAGGAATATGACGTGCCGGCGGATCGCATCGGCGTAATGTTGGACATGGAGGAATAACCTTGGCGCGCATGATCCCCTCTGCGATTCCGCGATTCTGCTCCAGTCCTGGAGAAAAGGATATTTTTGCACGGCTCAAGAACGAGCCCGGCACAAACGACTGGATCGTCCTTCACTCTCTGGACATCTCACATCACGTCCGCCAGGTAGCGGGCGAGGCAGATTTTGTGGTTATAGTGCCGACCCTGGGCGTCCTGTGTTTGGAAGTGAAGGCGTGTCGTTCGCTGCGGCGTGCGAACGGCCTTTGGTACTATGGTGGTGACCCGCAGGGTGATCCTCGCGGTCCATTCAAGCAGGCCTCTGAAGCGATGCACAGTTTACGCCAGCAAGTTGTGCGCATTGACCCGTTGCTCGGTCGCATTCCCTTCTGGTCAGCGGTCGCATTTCCGTACATCGAGTTCGACACGGCGTCCGACGAGTGGCATTCGTGGCAGGTCATCGAGATGAGGCGATTCCGGCGGCACCCCATTGCCACATTGGTCAGGGAAATACTCCGTAATGCCCGATCACATTTGACTTCTAGATCGACGTCTTGTTGGTTTCATGAAACAGAGCAGCTTCCAGATTTACAACAGTCTGCCGCGATCGCGCGAATTCTGAGGCCGAGTTTCGAATTCGTTGAAAAGGCCCCGGATCGCCGTGCCCGTCAGCGGGCCGACATTCTTCGCTACACAGAAGAGCAATTCGCCGCCCTCGACGCGATGGCGGAAAATGATCGAGTGCTATTCTTGGGACCGGCGGGTACAGGGAAGACGGTTCTTGCCATCGAGGCGGCCCGGCGGGCAGTAGAAGCCGGTAACGACGTGCTGTTTCTGTGCTACAACAAACTACTCGGGTTGTGGCTTTCACAGCAATCGGCCCTTTTGGGCAACAAGCTCACGGTTACGACATTGCATCAGTATATGCTCGCCGTCGCTAGCGTAACGCCACCCGCCGATGCGGAGGACGTGTTCTGGCGCGTCCAACTACCTGACAATGCGTCTTTGCGGCTGTTGGACGGGCACTCCGATTTCGGCCGCTTTGACACGTTGATTATCGATGAACTTCAAGACCTATTGGAACCGGCTTATCTCGATATATTTGATATCGCCGTGCGAGGCGGTCTGAATTCCGGTCATTGGCTGATGTTCGGCGATTTCGAAAGGCAAATGCTCTATGGCCAGGACCGCAAAGTCATTGAAGAACTGGTGCGAGCGCGATTAGGAACATACGCCCGGTGTTCTTTGCGAGTGAATTGCAGGAATACTCCACGTATTGCAACGCTCTCGCATTTGCTAGGGAAGCTCACCCCGAACTACTCGCGCGTCCTGCGCCCAGATGATCAGGTCGAGCCGGTAATAACTTATTATGCAACGCCGTCTCAGCAGCGGAAAGCGCTGGTGACTGTATTGGAGCGGCTGCACAACGAATCTTTCAATAGCGACGACATTGTCGTTTTGTCGCCCAAAGCGAGACCGCGCTGCATTTCGGCGTCTCTCACCGAGCAACCGTGGTCCGAAAGGCTCGCCCCATTAGGCGAAACCCTCCAAGGCCGTATACCGTATACGACAATTCAAAGCTTTAAGGGACTGGAATCACCAGCCATCGTGGTCACGGATATCGAGCACCTCGACTGTTCTACGTTGCAACGACGCGCCCATTGGAACGGATTTATATCATCGTGCATGAGACGGCAAAACCGGACATTATCAATGCGTTACTGGATGGTCCGAAGGATCGGATATGAAAGGCGAGGTATAGATGCCTGACCATATTGCCAATCGCGACACGGTGCTTCGCAGCCTTCGCCAAGAACTTGTCGGGCCATGCCCTCAGGGCCAGGAGATTGATTGCACGCGCCACATCCAACTCGACGAGGCGGAAGTGGCATATCTCCCTTACCGCCAGTTGGGCAGCGGAGAGGAGATACTCCAGCGCGACTCGCCGAGCAAGCGGTATGGCATCGGTGTTCTCTTCCCAATGGAGGCGAGGATCGATCCCCAGGAGTTGGATGCTCAACTTCCTCCGTCCGATCCGGATTCAAATTTCCCCGGAACCGAGCGCGCAGCAGGCCCACTCCTCGAATCCGCAGCTCAAGACTGCGCGAAGATTGCTGATCGGGCGGAGGCTCGCTTGCCGGAGGCCGATTCTGACGACTTTGACCTGTCGACGGCGAATGCCTACCGGCCAAGCAGCATGGCCGTAAGCTTCTTGGTACGTCTACCCGAAGGTGCAGAGCTGTTTGTGAAAGCAACGGGAGGGCGCTATGCCATTAAGGACGTGTCGATTGTAGGGCGCGACCGCGATTGGTGGCTCCGCTCTGCCGTCCACATCTCGGGCCGATTCCGCCGCGCCGACTTCCCGCAATTGGTGCCCACTCTTGTGTCTCCCCGCGATCTCGCTCGCGATAATCTAACGGGCCTTGACTTGCGGCTTGAACTTTTCGCAAGACCCCAACCGAAGCGTCCCGACGAATTTCTCGTCACTGTGTGCCTTATCAACCGGCAGCCGGCGGATGGACGGCTCGATTCGCAATGTCTGTTCCAATCGCGTATCGACGTTCAATGCGAATCGGGCAACTCATCCGGAACCATTCTTCCATACCCGACCGCCGCACCTCTGGATGACGAAGAGCGATCCCAGGAACTTCTGTACCGGGAAAAACTTACTTTTGCAGTTGGGCACGGTTGTGCGGCAGATTGGAAGCGTGACGCCGCTTCGACTCGTGCGGATTCCGTTTCAGCGGAATGTTTGCCGGTCTTTGAGGCACCTAACATTACCCCTGACATTAGAACGGCGTCAGGCCAACCGCTAATCGCCCCCATGCGAACTCTGGCAGGTCTCGATCCGACCGACGACGGGTTGGGAGCGGTTAGGACTATCGTCAGTGCGTATGAAGAGTGGATCGCTGGGCAACAAGCGCGAATCGGAGGCCTTGACGAGCGACTGCGCGAGACGGCTCGCGCTCACCTCGCCCGTTGTACCGATTCGGCGGTACGGATGCGTGACGGCTTATCCCTCCTTGCTAGTGATCCAAAAATCCTAAAGGCATTCACGCTCGCGAACCTCGCGATTCTGATTCAACAGGTCCGATCACGCCGTGAGGCTCGGATCGCGTCATTCGACTCGGCAGCATCGGCAGTCGTTTTTGAGGAGCCCTACAAACCTCTCGACCTGAACTCGACCGACGCTAGAGGTTGCGCGTGGCGCGCATTCCAGATCGCATTCATTCTGGCATCTCTGCGCTCGACGGCGGATGCGCGTCATGAGGATCGTGATGTTGTCGAACTGATTTGGTTTCCCACCGGTGGCGGCAAAACCGAAGCATATTTAGGTCTCGCCGCATTCAGCATCTTTCTTCGGCGATTGCGAGATCCCAGCGACTCGGGAGTGCAAGCGCTGATGCGGTACACGTTGCGTCTATTAACCGCGCAGCAATTTCAGCGGGCTTCGCGTCTCGTCTGTGCAATGGAATATTTGCGCCGACAGCATGTCGTGGCGCTTGGAGAAGAAAAGATTTCTATCGGCATCTGGCTTGGGGGTTCAACAACCCCAAATACGCGAACCGACGCACTCGCAGTCTTTCGCAGCCTAACTAGGGGCGACGGGGCGAAAGACAATCAGTTCGTTCTCGACCGTTGTCCATGGTGCGGTGCTCAAATGGGTCCGGTAGATCTTTTTGGCAGAGGCCGCAGCAGGCGAGTCCCTAAGGTTATTGGCTACGAGCAGCGCGCTCATACCGTCGTGTACGCTTGCCCAGACCCGCGGTGCGATTTTCATCAGTCGATGCCGCTGTATGTTATTGACGAAGACATCTACGAAGTCCGCCCGACGCTCGTAATCGGGACGGTGGACAAATTCGCCATGCTGGCGTGGAAGCCACGATCACGTTCACTCTTTGGCATTGCTGCCGATGGTACCAGGGTGAATTCCCCACCTGGCCTAATCATTCAAGATGAGCTGCACCTCATTTCCGGCCCGCTTGGCTCGATGGTTGGCTTGTACGAACCGATTATTGAAGAACTTTGCACAGACCGCCGTGATTCGCCGGCGACCAAACCGAAGATCATCAGCTCGACCGCGACGATCCGAAGCTTTGTCGAGCAGGTACTTGGGCTATATGCACGGGAACGTAGCAGCCTTTTCCCGCCGCCTGGGCTCGATGCTGATGACTCGTTCTTTGCGCGTATTGCATGCGCTGCGGACGGCAGTCCCGAACGGGGACGCATATATGTGGGAGTGCACGGTCCCGGATTGGGGTCGCTCCAGACGGTGCAGGTCCGCACATTTGCGGCGCTCCTCCAGGCGCCCCAGCCGCTGCAGGTCCCCGAACGTGATCCCTGGTGGACGCTGCTTCTGTTTTTCAACAGTCTTCGCGAGCTCGGAACAACGCTAACCCTGTTCCAGTCTGACATACCCGACCTATTGAAGGGTGCGTTAAGACAACGTCTCGGACTGTCCTATCAAGATGTCAGGGCGATTCGGAAAATGCTCGAGCTCACGGGGCGATTGCCCGGCGATGAGGTTCCTAGGGCAATTACCGCGCTTGAGGTGCCGACTGACTCGCAACAGGGGAGCGCGGTCGATGTTTGCCTCGCTTCGAACATAATCGAGGTGGGAGTGGACATCGATCGGCTCTCACTAATGGCTGTCGTGGGTCAGCCGAAGACCACATCCCAATATATCCAAGTGACAGGGCGCGTCGGCCGAAAGCGAGACCGGCCGGGGCTCGTGGTCACGATCTACTCGGCATCCAAACCGCGAGACCGCTCACATTTCGAGAAGTTCCGAAGTTATCACGAACGACTATATGCCCAGGTCGAACCCACCAGTGTCACGCCTTTCTCGCGGCCCGCTCTCGATCGAGCTGTGCATGCGGTGGTCGCGAGCTACATCCGGCAACTTGGGGACAGCGATCAAGCTGAGAGCCCTTATCCGTTTCCGGCGGCGCTCATTGCCGCTGCGAGCGATCTGCTTGAGCGGCGTGCATCCTCGGTGGATCCTGATGAATTGGTAGCGTTGCGGCGCATTCTTCGCACGCGCTCTGAGGAGTGGCAGCGCTGGCAGCGGTTGAAATGGTCGGGCGCTATTCACGCGGAAGACATGCCTCTCATGCGACCCGCAGGCGCATATGTCCCACCGGATAAAGCACGTGTTTCGTGGGCTACACCGCAGTCCCTACGCAACGTAGACGCAGAGTGCCAAGTCGAGATCACGCAGCTTTACATGCTGGAGGAAGGTGAAGATGCCTAAGGGACCGGTCCGCCGCGGACAGCTTATTTCACCATTTGACCCAGGCGCGATGATGATTCTGCCCGACGGTGTTTCCGTAATCTGCGGCGGCCTTGACCATTGGTTCAAACACGAATCCGGCGACTCGGAAAACATAGATCAGCGCGAATACCAGATCGACGAATGGCGGCTGTCTACTCGCCTGGGAGTCGAGCACTTCTACCTTCCGCCCGATCACCGGCGCGTCCGCAGGCACGACCCGCCAACGAACAGCTATTTGACCGTCCCGTTTCTGCGCTTCCCGCAATGGCACTACTGCACGCGATGCGGCCTGATGCGTAAACTCCCTCTTGTCACGAAGGGACGGGTAAGGTGCCAGGAATGCGAGACGCAAAACTGGACACGATATCTGGTGCAGGTTCCGTTCGTAGCGATGTGCGATTCCGGACATATCCAAGACTTCCCGTGGATTGAATGGGTATTTCATACAGCGACTCCACCGCAGAACCCGCCGCCCATGCGCTTGCTTTCGACCGGAGGCATGACGCTTGCTGGCCAAAAGATCAAGGTGGACGGGGGACCTGAGAGAACTCTTGCAGGCATCACCAACG
>Ga0302176_10001297_pt1 | contig 11976 bp, 14 predicted proteins | sample I_Palsa_E1_1_FD_198787 | JGI IMG/M metagenome (GOLD analysis project Ga0302176, IMG submission 198787) | Peat permafrost microbial communities from Stordalen Mire near Abisko, Sweden - I_Palsa_E1_1 | ecosystem: Environmental > Terrestrial > Soil > Palsa > Peat permafrost | place: Sweden...
GAATTTGAGAGCTGAGGTCTGCATGTTCATTCCTAGCTTCGCGGCCCACACCGCGTCGCGCTGGAAGCAGAGCCCTACTTGGCGGCAGTCACCGTCTTCACCGAAATGGTGTCCCCGTCGGCCGTGCCTGTGACTTTAGCCTGCTCCCAAGCCAGCTTGTTGAGAGTGTCCAGCGTCGCTTGATCTGAAGTGTCAAGGTTATAGACCTTGTCGCCGACAACCAAGGCGTACTTGGCGCCCTTCTGCACGCAGGCACGAACGCAGGCTGCGGGGGCAAGCCCCTCTGAGTGCTTGGCGCCGCACATGGAGTCGCTGACTTTTCCGGTAAAGGTCTGGGTCGTGCCCGCGGCCATAACGGGCACAACGGCCAATCCGGAGCTCAGAACCACCGTCGCCATCAAAACTTGCAACATCCGCAGTCGAGACATAAATCCTCCTGTGTACTGACAGACCTCCGCAACCCTACGGCCGTGATTTACAAAGTATTGAGTAACCAAGGAACGCCTGTCTGGTCAGAATGGATCACTCCATCAGATTTGCCATGGGCGTGTGCTGGGTGAGGAGTTGGCAGCTAGCTCATCTTCCAGGGCCGACTGCAGTCATTGGCGCAGGTCTGTGATAGCCGTAATAGACTTCGTCTGCTTGCGATTTCCGTGTGAACAAGAATAGGACTTTTGCCTGCGATTTCATCGCAAAATGCCTCGGGAGCCAGATGCTCTCCGTTACAGGTGCTTTCTCGAGTTCGAAGTGTGTACCCGGTTCGACTTCAGCCAGAAAACCTTCAATCGAAACCGGTCGTATGACCGTGGCTTCGACCTTTACCCACTGGAACGTCTTTTCGTCGATCCAGAGTTTGCCTTCCATACCCGTCAAGACCTTGGCCTCGTTGTTGGCAGGCTTGTAGCCGGGACGGGGTGTCGCCTTGAGCACATAAACCTCATACGGCCCCAGTTTTTGTTCCCCCACCAGCTTGAAGTCGAGGGCTTTTGTTAATTGCTCCATCAGCAGGTGGTCGCTTTCGCGCTCTTTTTCGTATTTCGCGATTCGCTCGCCCCGCTGCTGCCGAGATTCTTTCCGGCGTTCAACCAAGGTTGTTTCGAGCTCTCGTTGTTCGTGTCCCTGCTGTTCTGGGGGGAGCGGCTTCCCGTTGACGACCACCAGTCGCTCATAGGGAGAGCCCAAGATCATGAGCTCTTCTGATGTCTTGGTTCCTCCACCTTTTTGCCGGTCACGTTCGAGGTAATCGTATTCATGTGCGGCCTTCCAGTCCGCCTCATTGGCGGCGACTGAACGTTGGATGATCGTGTCGGCGTCCTGTTGAGCTAGAGAAGGGGAAGACAGCACTGCGAGGAGAAGGATCTGCTTCATCATGCTCTTGGTCAAACCGTTAGCTGTTCTCCGGCTGGGAGGAGCCGATGGGAGGAGTTTTGTCACGGCGGTCTTCTCCGGTCAAACATAGATGTGGCGACGCTTGCCCGCTGATCATCGAAAGATCCGGACCACGAAATCGCCAGGTTCAGCCCCGCAAACTGCGGTACCGCCCGATCAGCGTGTTGGTCGAGCTGTCGTGTTTAAGCTTAGGTTCGGCGGAACTCTTTAGTTCAGGAATGATGCGCGTGGCCAGGACTTTGCCCAGTTCCACGCCCCACTGATCGAAGGAGTCGATGTCCCAAATCGCACCCTGCGTGAAAACGCTATGTTCGTAGAGAGCCACGAGAGAGCCTACTGCTCGTGGAGTCAGCTCTTTAGCCAGGATCACATTGGTCGGTCGGTTGCCCTCACAAACGCGGAATGGGGTTTGAGAGTCGGAAGAGCCTTCGGCCTTCAACTCCTCAACCGTTTTGCCGAAAGCCAGCGCCTCAGCTTGCGCAAACAGATTTGCCATCAGTAAATCATGATGGTCCTTGAATTCGCTAAGTGGTTCGCAAAATCCGATCAGATCGCACGGGATCAATCTCGTTCCTTGATGAATGAGCTGGTAGAACGAGTGCTGTCCGTCGGTGCCCGGCTCGCCCCAGATGATCGGACCAGTCTGGTAGCTCACCGGCTGGCGGTCGAGGGCCACGTGCTTGCCGTTGCTTTCCATCTGGAGTTGTTGCAGGTAGGCCGGAAAGCGCTTGAGATTGTCCGCATACGGCATGATGCCGATGGTCTGCGCGCCGAAAAAGTTGTTGTACCAGACGGTAAGCAATCCCATCAGGACCGGAAGATTCTTCTCCAGCGGCGCAGTACGAAAGTGCTCGTCCATGTCGTGAAATCCGGCGAGTAGATCTTCGAATCCCTGTGGCCCGATCGCGATCATGGTGGAAAGTCCGATGGCGGAGTCCATCGAATAGCGTCCTCCGACCCAGTCCCAGAATTCGAACATGTTGGCGGTGTCGATTCCAAACTTGCTGACTCCCTCTGCGTTGGTCGAGACGGCCACGAAGTGCTTGGCTACGGCGGCATCACTCTTGAGCGCATTCACGATCCACCGGCGAGCCGTCGTGGCGTTCGTCATGGTTTCCAGCGTTGTGAACGTCTTCGAGGAGAGAATGAATAAGGTCTCTGCGGGATCGAGGTCGTGGGTGGCCTCGGCAAAGGCGGCGCCGTCGACGTTCGCCACAAAACGGAACTTCATCGCGCGGTTGGTAAAGGTGCGGAGCGCGTCGTAAGCCATCTCGGGTCCCAGGTAGGAGCCGCCGATACCGACGTTGATCACGTTCTTGATACTTTTGCCGGTGTGCCCCTTCCATTCCCCGCTGCGCACGCGGTTGGAGAACGCGGCCATCTTATCGAGCACCACGTGCACCTCGGGGACAACATCCACACCGTCCACCTTGATCGAAGTCCCTCGCGGAGCACGCAATGCAACGTGCAGCACCGCGCGGCCTTCCGTGATATTGATCTTCTCGCCGCGAAACATTGCGTCGCGACGGTCGGTGACGCCCCGCTCCTGGGCCAGTTGGATCAGCAGGCGAACAGTTTCATCGGTCATTCGATTCTTCGAGTAGTCGAGATAAAGGCCGGCGGCTTCGGCAGTAAATCGGCCGCCGCGACTTGGATCGCCGGCAAACAACTGTCTCAGTTGGATGTCCTTAACCTTCTCGTAATGACTTTGCAGCGCATGCCACGAAGGCGCTTCCGTCAATCCCTGGTTCATTTTTCTAACTCTTTCTCGTTTTCTACTTGCACCGTGGCTTGCGATGAGTTGATGAGCTTCTCGGCCATGGTGATCTGAATGCTTCGCACGTAGTTGCGACTCCAGATCGGCTCAAACATTGGATCAGCGACGGATTGGCCGATTGAAACCTTCGTCGCGAATCAACCCCTGCAGCGAGGGAAAGATCTGTTTGTGCGCGAGATCACCGGTGGCGCCGAAAACACAAAGGTGTCAGACTGGAAATCTGCGATCAGGCCGCCTCCTGCTTATCGGCAGATTTCTCCTTGTGGCCTCCGAATTCGTAGCGCATCGCCGAAAGCAGTTTGGCAGCATATTCTTCGTTGCCCCGTGACGCAAAACGGGAGCTGAGTGCAGCGCTGATCACCGGCGCCGGAATGCCCTCGTCCACCGCTGCCTGCACCGTCCACCGCCCCTCTCCGGAATCCGACACGCGTCCCGCGAAGTTCGAGAGATCAGGATTTTCGCGCAAAGCTGCGGCCGTCAGATCAAGCAGCCAGGAACCGATCACACTTCCTCGCCGCCAGACCTCCGCGACCTCTGGCATGTCCATGTCATACTGATAGAGCTCGGGATGGCGTAGCGGGGTTGTCTCGGCGTCCTCATCGCGCTTCATCTTGCCGATGTTGGCATTCTTAATGATGTTCAATCCCTCGGCAAACGCAGCCATCATGCCGTACTCGATACCGTTGTGGACCATCTTTACGAAGTGACCTGCGCCGTTCGGGCCGCAGCGCAAGTAGCCGTTTTCTGATGTCGAAGGCTCGCCGGTCCGCCCTGGCGTCCGCGCCGCTGAGCCAACACCGGGGGCCAGCGACTTGAAGATCGGATCGAGATGACTCACAATCGCTTCCTCCCCGCCGATCATCAGACAGTATCCCCGCTCCGATCCCCACACTCCCCCGCTGGTTCCGCAATCCACGTAGTGGATTCCTTTGCTCTTCAATTCACCAGCGCGCCGGATATCGTCGTGATAATAGGAATTGCCACCGTCGATCACGATGTCGCCCGCTTCCAACACCGATGTAAGTGAAGTCAATACCGAATCGACGACCGCCGCCGGTACCATCATCCACACGGCGCGCGGTGTGCTGAGTTTTTTCGCAAAATCCGCGATGCTGTCGGACGACTTGGCGCCTTTCGCCACCGCATCTTTCACGGCTTGCGGATGCGTGTCAGACACGACGCACTCGTGACCGGCTTTCATCAGCCGTTGCACCATGTTCGAACCCATTCGTCCCAGGCCTATCATTCCGAGTTGCATTTGTATCCTCCTCAGACAGTGGTTGGATGCGTGGAAGAATATTCTCGCTTGGCGCTCTGACTCGAATCAGCGACGGGAGAACTCTTCAGCGGCACAGAACCACAAAGTTGGTGACACTTGGCCCTGCTCTCAATCACCATACGGTTCTTGCCGATAGTGACCTTGCTCGCCTGTCCGAGGTCGGAAATCTGTATGTTTTTCAGCTGGGTGTCGAGCCCCTCGAGCATGGCTTTGCCGCCGACCAGCAGAACGATCTCCTGCAACAAACTTTTGCGCTGATTACCCAAACCTGGGACGCGCACGGCCGCAACTTGCAGGGAGCCACTTAGCTTCTTCACGACGAGAGTAGCCAGTGCTTCGGCTTCAACATCCTCCGCGATTATGAGCAGGGGCTTGCTATTCTTCGTGATCTGCTCAAGTAACGGGAGCAGTTCTTTCTTGGAACTGATTCTGCCGGGATAAACGAGAATGTACACGCTCTCGAAGGCTACTTCCATGCGTTCGGGGTCAGTGATGAAGAACGGTGAGAGGTATCCGCAGTCGAATTGCATCCCGCCAGCCAGCGGTTTCTCGTTGGCTCTGGACGAAGAAATGCTCCCGTAAGCAATCGCACCCGATCCGTCAGCATACGCCAAAATGTGTTCCGCTACCGTCGCGAGTCTTGCGGCCATAATTGCGAACCTCCGTCTTCATGGGAATTTGCGGGCCCACCGACAGCGTTTTGTTCGAGCGCGCCGCGGGAGTCCCGGCGCGTCTCTATTTGTTTAGCAACAATAGCTACCACACGAACATGCGGGCACCAGAGCCGGGAGAGCGGACCCGCCCAATCTGGACAGAGGGTGCGCGGACCGGAGTCGGCTCACTTTGGTCCGAGATTGGGAGTTCCGGCCGCAGGGCGCTGATCTCTTCTAACTCGACAGCACCGTGACGGTTCATAATCTCGGTAGCCGTGTCCGCCTTTTTTCCGAGACCTGTCGCAAAAACCATGACGCCTCCGCGACGTACTCCTTGAACATAAGCTTTCGCATCCCTTTCGAGGACCCCGAAAGCCGTGAGATCACGAGTCAACTCCACTTCAAAGTCAGTGTGTGGCGTGCTCATGACTCCGTTCCCTGCCATCTCCACCGGCTCCTTCAAAATGCGGACGTCCGTTCGAAGGAAGCCTGTGGCCTCGAGATCGCGAACAACCTCGTCGGCCAACTCTGAATTCTCAAACAAACCCACTGCAGTTTTTGCCATATTGGCCTCCACCCATCTAATTTGTCACCGAAGTTCGGAAACACTACACGGAAGTCAATTGCTTGGCACCATTGTGGTTGCCGTTGGCGCTGACTTCGCTTTCTTTTTCTTTGTCCCGGCGTTCTTGGCCCAATCCCATGGTCAGCGCTGTCATTCCGGCCAGACCGCCCAACTGCATCGATTCGATGGCGGAACTGGGAACAATCACGATCGTGGAATTTTGCTTCAACCCTTCATACAGCATGTTCATGCCCCTCAAATGAAAAGCGACCGGGTCGTTGGCATAGGTCCGAGCGGCTTCGACGAACTTCTCCGCTACCTGCCGCTCCGAATCTCCGAGAATGACGCGAGCTTGACGTTCGCGCTCGGCTTGGGCTTGCATCGACATTGCGTTCTCCAAAGCGGGAGGAATCAACACGTCCTTCACTTCCACCGAGATGACATTGATTCCCCACGGTTCGGTGCGCTCATCGATAATCTTCTGTAAGACCCCGCTGATCTTGTCCCTGCCTTCGAGCATTTCCGCAAGCACGGTCTTGCCGATCACATCCCGCAGGGCAGTCTGGGAGGCCCAATTGATCGCGCTTTGATAGTCGGCCACGTCCAGAGCCGCTTTCTTGGGATCCACAATCTTCCAAAACAAAACCGCATCCACATCCACCGGCACCGTATCTTTGGTCAGCGTTTTTTCCGCCTTGAAGGAACTGGTGAGCACGCGGATGTCGAGCCAGTAAGGAATGGTTTCGATGAGAGGAAAAATTAGAAACACTCCCGGTCCTTCCAGGGAACGGAACTTTCCTAACCTCAGGACAACCGCCTTGCTCCATTGATCCGCCACCTGAATCGCCGAAGAGATGGCGCAGGCGACAACAAACGAGACGGCAAGAATTCCCATGGCTGCGATGTCGGCTGATGCCACATGCGCGGCATACGCCAAAGCTGCGCCAATGCCTAGAACCACAACGAATATCAAAGCCGGAAATGATCTGTTTTTTTTCATCTCAATACCCTCTTCTCAATGACGCGACCGTGCAATCGTGAAGCCCGCGTGGTCCATTCGCACTGTACTGCGGAGGCGAGGTTCGGGCGCTTGCCTTAAATGAGCAATCGCCCAAACCATCGCAATCGCGCGTTCGTCAGGAGGCGCTATTCAGCCTTGGCGACGTGGGCGTATCCGCCAAGTTCCTCCACCAGCGCTCGGGCCGATGCAGGTACGGCAACTTTGCCGTCAAGAATTTCATGGCGGGTTACATCGTCGCCATACATGGCTTTATCTCCACTTTTGTCGGCTTGCATTACGGCACCTTCCAGGCTCACCCCGGCAAAAATGCCTTTGGACCGCGAGTAAGACAGAATCTCCGCATTCAATTTAAGGTCAGTGCCAGCAGCGGCATTTCGGCCCACGGGTCCGGCCGCTACTGAAGCGTCTGCTCCCAGCTTGAATTTGTCGCCCATTAGGCTTTGCAAGGCATGATCGTTCATGAAGAGCATAACGATGTCGGTGGAAGAGCCCCCGATCTGGTAACCTACACTTCCGCTGTCAATCGCCACAAAGATGGGGGCGCTCCAGCCATGCTCGGTGCGACAGGTTGCCAGTCCCCTGCCGTAGCTGCCACCGAATATGAAGGCAAACTTCTTGTCCCCCGGAATGATGGCGATACACTTTGCCGACTCCAGAAGATTCGAAGGAATGCCTCGATCAGGAGTATTCATGATCTCCTTGAAGACCTGGGCAGCCTTCTGGGTACGGTTCACATCATCTTCGCGGTCCGAGGCGACAGCGGTTAGACTTGCAATCGCTATCAGGATGGTTACGGCTAAAATACGTTTCGACATTATTATCTCCATTCAAGTTTGAACTCGTTACAAGCAAGGGCTCGCTCAGAACAGTACCGTACGTTTCCACGGCACGAGTCACTCCCACGCACACCAGTGCGAAACTGGGTTTGACTCGTCGGTATTCCTTTTCTGCTGGTAACAGCGGCGGCCTAAGACACAACTCTAGGCGTTACTAACGGGCCATTACTGGTCAATAGTGAGCACTGCAACTGTTTGTGCTATTTCGGCTAGTATTCTCACAACTGGAACGGACAGATGCGGCTTGTTCAGCCACGTTAGCCAGAAGAGCTTCTCGTTCGTGCCTCATCAATCGAAGCGACCCAACGGGGTGATTCTTTCCATGAAGAAAAATATCTGGAGGGCGGCAATCGAGGTAGGCTTTATCATCTTCCTGTTTTATTCCAATCTTTTGATGGGGGAATTTGAGCGTTCAGGAATGGGGGTGAAGAGGGGCGTAGTGTGGGCAATCGAAGATGTTTTCACGATTGCCAATTTCGGAATTGCCGCGACAGCCGCGCTCATTGGCTATGTCGTTTTCGAATTTCTTCGGGAGAGATTCTAGACAAGGCAGCGGTCGCACTGCGATGCCCTGTCAGGAACCTCTCAAGACTCGACGGAACCGGCCTTGGTTGCACCGTCCTTGGTACCGCGAGTTTTCAACAAATCGGATCTAGCATTGAGTGAGGCTGGGGCGGATGACCGCACCCATGCCGGCTTTTCATCATGAATCCGGGAGGTAAGGGCACAGATTCCTTCCGAATCGCCATGCCGCAACCCGTTAGAAAAGAGGACACTGGCCATTCTTTCTTCAGTGGAATGTTCCATCCCGATTATGGTTGATACCCGTCGGTCCTCCACTGCTTATACAGACTCAACTGCTGAGCGCTCCAATAAGGGCCTCCCGGTGGCATCGACTGTTGTACCAAGCTGGTCTCGACATCCTGTGCATTGCCGTGATCGCCGGCGGGATCCGACATATAGGTGTCGTCATCGAGCAAAATCTTATGTTTGCTCATGTGTTCGATGTCAATTGGTCTAAACATCGGCAAGATGTCTCGCGCGAATGAGACTGGCATGTTTTCTTCCCTTCTTTTGCTATGTTTCCTTCGCGTACGCGTAGATTAAGTGCCGCACCACCGGGTCGCCAACAAGATAACTGAATATTCGCACTTCCAGTTTACGGTCGGCCTGGGTTTGCCGCTCGTGTTGACGCAGATGCTCTGCCCAGGAATTCACCAGGAATATTTCCAAATAGCGATTCGCAACTTCGGTATCGCGAAAGATCCCCCACCGATAGGCGCCATCGCGACGTCGCATGCGACCGTATTCATTCATCGCTTCTACAAATTCTGCTGTCTGCTGCGAAATGACAGCGTATTCGATGGCAACGAGTACCGGTCCTTGCGCGAGATCGGTTCTGGCTTCCTCGATGACGACGGGCATGCGCCAGTGGTTCCAAGGACTCAGATCGGCTGTCGAATCCGGGAGTGTCGCGAAAAGCGCGACCGCTATCGTCGCAACCGTTCCGATTCCAGCACAGACCAGCGCCGTTCGAACCGATGTTCGCTGTGCGAACGCACCCCAAGCCACGGTCCCGAAAGCATAACTTCCCTGATAAACAAAGATGAAGATAGCGAGGACTCGTGCTCTTACCCAATCCGGGGCCAAGTTCTGCACCAGTGCGTTGATGAGAGAAATGAAAATGACCCACGCTGCGCCGCCGATCAACATGACCGTTGCGAGTGTGCTCAACCTGTGTAAGCCACCGGTCGCCACCATCACTAATCCGAATATCAGCACACCAGCCGATACGACGGTCTCCGTCGACCACCTGGCACGAGCCGACTGCATTGCCAGGGCGCCGGCGATCGCTCCGGCCCCGAAGCATCCGAGCAATAGCCCATAGCCGACGGCGGTCTTATTCACGCTTCGAGCCAGCGTCGGAAGCAACGCAAACAGCGCACTGGAGAAGAACATGACCACGCCGGTTCGGAGCAACACAGTCAGGATCGCGGGCGAGTGGCGCACATAGCGGATGGCGGCGACTGTGGCTCCCGAAAATGATTCCGGCGGCGCGCTCCTTCTGCGAACCGGCCTTTTCCACCGGGCGACAACCAGAGGAAATTCGCCACAAATGCGGTGGCGACACCGGCAGCGGCTATAACCATCCCCGCGAGCGCCGGACCCACGGCTCGGGCGAGATTGAATTCAATGCCGTTCAGCGCAGAGGCTGCAGCGATGTCTTCTTTTGAAACCAATTCAGGAAGAATCGCTCGCCAGGCCGGTGTTTCGAACGCATCCCCGGCGGAGAGCGCGAACGTTAATACCAGCAACAGCCATGGCGACATCAATCCCGCGATGGTCAGAATCGCAAGAAGCAGCGCAACGCCCATCATCCACGACTCGGTGGCCAGAACCAGCTTGCGGCGGTCGACGATATCGCCAGCGGAACCCGCGGGAAGGGCCAGCAGAAAGTATGGCAAGGAAGAAGCGGTTTGGGTCAGCGCAACATAAATCGGCCCGGCCCCGAGTGACACCATCAACCATGCAGCCCCAACGTTCTGCATGAAAGTGCCGATATCAGAGACGACATCTGCGACCAACAGGTTGCGGAAGGTCGACACGCGCAGGGGACGCCACAAACTCGATGAGCCCGGCGCCCTCAAGTTCTCTTCAGCGGTTCCCGTCAACCGGCCGTGCCTCCTTGCCGCTGTCCGGCGGACGCTTCTAGCGCGAGACGCATGCGTTCCGACCGTTGGTGCCGAATGCCCAACAAGTCTACACAGACCTTCCGGGCGGAGTCCCGATGATTCTCAAACCGATGATTCTCAAACCGCTCTATGCCGGGACAAAGCCCACCGTCCAACAAATCGACTCCTGCCCTTCACCGAATTTTCCGGACACGGTGCATTCCGCGAGCGGAGGTGCGATCGCGTTGCTATATTGTCCTATGAGGCCGCGGCTTGAAATGAGTTGCGCTCTTCAGTTGCGCTCTTCGATGCGTGAAACCTTGATGCGTGAAACCTTGATGCGTGAAACCTTCGGAACGGTAAGGACGACGTCGGGATGACCACGAACATCGAGGCCACTCCACCGCCCGAACCAGATCGCCTGCCATTCGGCCAACTGCCTCCCGCGCGGAGTGGCGGCTGGCTTCGCCTGTTTCAAGGGATAAGGCCGGTGACCCGGGCCGGAGCGGTGCGCGATGCCTTGGCCGGATTCCAACTGGCGGCAATGAACATCCCGCAAGCGCTCGGCTACACCAAGATTGCCGGCATGCCGATAATCACGGGATTTTACACGCTCTTGCTTCCGCTGCTGGCATTTGCCGTGTTCGGTTCCTCGCGCTACTTGGTGGTCGCTGCCGATTCGGCAACCGCATCGATCCTTGCCGGGAGACTTGCGACCATGGCTCCCGTGGCAAGCGCGAGATATGTGGCGTTGGCGTCGACGGTCGCTCTGCTCACTGCCGGATTTCTGCTGCTGGCTCGAGTCCTCAAGCTCGGCTTCCTGGCCGATTTCTTGTCGCAAACCGTGTTGACAGGGTTTCTCACCGGAGTTGGATTTCAGGTGGGTGTGGCCGTTCTGGGCGGGATGGTCGGTGTCGAAGTGCACTCGAGGCGGACGGTTGGACAGCTCCTTGATGTCTTCCGCAACCTGCCCAGGATTCAGCTGCCGACCCTGGCTATCTCGGTAGGGGTCGTTACCGGCGTCTTTGTCTTCAGCCGGTTTGCTCCCAAGGTTCCGGGGTCTCTGCTCGCGGTTGCCGCCGCAATTGCCGCGAGCGCAACTTGGGATTTCGCGGGTCGTGGCATCGCCATCATCGGGCCGGTCGTGGGAGGGCTTCCACATTTAGGGTTGCCGGACGTGCACTGGAACGATGTCGTACCGCTCGTCGGCGTTTCCGTCTCCTGCTTTGTGATGATCGTTGCCCAAAGCGCGGCTACCGCGCGTTTCTACGCCGGGCGCCACCATCAGGATCTGGACGAAAGTGCGGACTTCGTTGGTTTATCTGCGGCCAACGCCGCGGCAGCGTTGAGCGGCACTTTTGTGGTGGACGGAAGCCCAACTCAAACCGCGATGGTCGAAAGCTCCGGCGGTGAGAGCCAGCTTGCCCAGGTGGCAACCGCGACAGCGGTTGCGTTGGTTCTGCTCTTTCTGACCAAACCTCTGCAATACCTGCCGCGTTGCGTGCTCGGTGCCATCGTATTTTTCATCGCCGTGCGTCTGATCGACGTGCGCGGCTTGCGCGCGATTCGACGCGAAAGTCCCGGAGAATTCGCCCTGGCCGTGTTTACAGCGGCCGTCGTTGTGCTGGTGGGCGTGGAGCAGGGCATTCTATTAGCCATGGTGCTGTCGCTGCTCCGGGTCGTCCGGCACAGCTATCGTCCTCACACCGGAGTCCTGGTCGCAAACCAACGGGATGCATGGCAGTTGGTACCGGCCGTTCCCGGCGCGTTCACGGAGCCAGGTT
>Ga0302176_10001300_pt1 | contig 11964 bp, 7 predicted proteins | sample I_Palsa_E1_1_FD_198787 | JGI IMG/M metagenome (GOLD analysis project Ga0302176, IMG submission 198787) | Peat permafrost microbial communities from Stordalen Mire near Abisko, Sweden - I_Palsa_E1_1 | ecosystem: Environmental > Terrestrial > Soil > Palsa > Peat permafrost | place: Sweden: Abisko...
TTCACCTTTAACATCGATTCTTGCGCGATTCCGAAAAATGGGCCCTGACCGAGAAATACGTAGTCCGCGAATAACTGTGAGTCCACCAGGGATTTTATGGTGGTTTGAATCTCGCCTAATCGTTCAGCTACCTGATCGGGGAGTTTGCGAAGACCCTCCAAAAAATCAGGGCGATTCCCGCGGATGGCCGCAAGCGACTGCAATACGATGAGCATGGAGGTGAACGATCTGGTCATTACTGTGCTTTTTTCATCGGCCGCGGGCAGGACGATGTGGTGCGACGACAGTTTTTCGACGGGGGTGCCCGTGCCGCACGTGATCGCAAGGACATTAAGGTTGAGCACGCCTTCCAAATACTTGGCCGCTTGCAGAACCTCCGAAGTGTACCCGGAGCGCGTAATCAAGACCGGCTGGCACGGAACCGGAAGCAATTGCGGGAAAAGCATAATTTCCGAGGCGGGTATCGCGCGCGCTTTCTCGCCCGTCAGAATGGACCAAGTCGCCGCTGCGCTCTGAGCCAAGAAGAAGCTCGAGCCACAGCCGATGAATACCCAGTCGATATTCCGCGGTAGTTGGTGGGCCAACGAGCGCAATTTCGCGCTCTTATCCATCGCTTGTAAACACAAAGTCCATGTGGCCGGCTGGGAGAGAATCTCGGAAATCGTGTTAGCGCCGATTGCTGATTTCAATTCCGTCAACATCGCCTCCACAATCCTGAACGCATTAAGTTCAAACAACTACAGTCTTGATATGTGCCGCCCGCAGAGCTCTCAAGGTCTTGGCAGAGATTTTCTTGTCCGTAATGGTGTGATGCACTGCCGAAATGGGAGCGATAAATGAAAGGCTGCGCCGTCCAAACTTGCTCGAATCGCATACGATGATGGTGGTCTTCGCGTTTTCCATCATGACTCGGTTCACTCTCGCCTCGAGAAGGTTGGGCGTGGTGAGACCATATTCCAAATCGAAGCCGTCCACTGCGAGCAACAAGAGATCGGCGGTGACGTGACGCAACGAATCCTCGGCCAGCGGTCCTACAAGCGAAAACGAATTTCTTCTCAGCACGCCTCCCGTTAGAATGACCTCGACGTCCGTGCCGGCCAACTCGGCCGCGATATTGACGGCATTGGTAATTACAGTGAGATTTCGAACGTGCTTGATCGCGCGCGCCACAGCCGTGGTAGTGGTGCCGGAATCAAGGATTACCACTTGGCCCGGTTGCACGAAGCGCGCGGCTGCCGCGGCGATCTTGAGTTTTTCGCGCCGATACAGTTGCTCCTTCTCATGTAATGTGGGATCTCTTAAGGAGGACGCGTCCATCGGGAGCGCGCCGCCGTGAGCCCGTTGAAGCCGGCCCATTTGATGAAGGGATTCCAAGTCTTTGCGAATCGTGATCAGGGAAGTAGAGAAGCGCCGCGCGAGGTCCTTGACCACAACGCGGCCGTCACGTTGGGTCAGCTCGAGAATTTTTCGTCGCCGCTCTTCTGCCAGCATTCGTTCTGCCGTGCTTTCGATTTATTACTTTTTGTTACTATTTTGAACTTGGCGTGATAGTTTGACACAACTGCGAGTCGGGAGCAAGACCTGATGGCTGATGGAAGGATCGTCTGTGTGAGCGCTAATCCGGCTATGGATCGGCGGTTGCGGGTTGCGTCCCTGGCGGTCGGCGAAGTGAATCGAGCAAAAAGTGCGAGCGGGTTAGCGGGCGGCAAAGCTGCGCACGTGGCGATGGCTGCTCGCGCGATGGGAGCGGCGGCAACCTGGATCGGCTTTCTGGGAGGCCCGATTGGCGAGGAGTGTGCCGCGCAGTTGGAAGCTTTGGACATTGAGGTGGTTGCGGCTCACACGGTGGCTAGCACTCGCGTGAATCTTGAGGTCATTGAAGATTCTGGAAAGGTGACGGAAATACTCGAACCGGGCGCCGCGCCAACTGTGGAAGAAATCGCCGAATTCTTGCGAGCGTGTTCCGAACGAATTCGAGAAGCAGGAAAAGGGGCGTGTCTCGCTATTTCCGGGAGCTTACCTGCCGGAGTCTCGACAGATTTTTATGTTTCCCTAATTGAATCTGCGCGAACTCAGGGCGCGCGAATTTTTGTCGATACTAGCGGAGGAGCTTTGCGCGAGAGCGTTAAAGCCAATCCGGACTTCGTGAAAGTGAATCGCACAGAGACCGAGGCTCTGTTAGGAACAGCGCTGAAGTCGAGCCAAGAAACAGTGCAGGCTGCGCGTGAGATCATTCAGCGAGGCGCAAGCAGCGCCGCCATCACATTGGGGAAAGACGGCCTCGTGTGGGTCGAGCATCGAGACGGACCCGTCTGGATGGCTAGGCCGCCTGGCGCAAACGTGATCTCAACTGTGGGTTGCGGGGACGCAACTCTGGCAGGTTTCGCTTACGCTGCAATTCACGGGATCGACGGCGAAAATGCGGTGCGGCTTGCCGCCGCTTGCGGCGCTGCGAATTGCGCTGCCAGCGCACCGGGCAGGATCAATTTTGCGAACGTGCAATCACTTCTTCCACAAATCGAAGTCCAGAAAATGAGTTTCTAGAAGCACGGTCGGCTGCCGGGAGTTCTTAGGAATAATATTTCTCAGTGTTACTTCGAAGATGGGACGATTCCAGGAATCCATTGGACAGCGTTGTCGTGATAGATCCGGCGTAGGACCGTTGGGGGCAAATCGAGGCCATGAACTTGGCGACCGTTATACTGGAAGGTTTCATTGGTGGCTAAGAATTCCCAGTCTCTAGCATAGGTCTCTTTCCAATCTTTCAGCGCGTCCGCGATGGGTTCATCAGTTAGATATTCCAGGTCGGTGCCGTAAAGCACTCTGGTCTGATACTTGATCAGAAAATTCCGTACTTTTTCCCGTGGCTGAATCATCAGGTACTCCATTCGCGCCGCGGTATCGACCGCGAAGTTGGGATAGCGATCGAATCGCTTCGCAATTTCGTCCACATCGGTTTCCATACTTCCCAGGTGGGCCCCGACGACCCGAAGTTTCGGATTCTCCGCGAGCAGATGATCGCGCGCCTCCAAAATCACCTCCTTGCGAGGATGGTCAGGATGCAAATACATATACCACTGAGGATTTTCTTTGTAATAGTCGTAATCCGGGCTGGCAGGATTCGGCGGTTGCCAGCATGAGGAAGGTTCGGCAACGTGCGCGACAAGAGTCTTATTGTCGTCTGCGATCGCCCGGTAAATGGGTTCAAACTCGGGATCGTCGGGCATAACGTATTTTCCTTCAGACGTTTTTAATTCCATGCCGATGTTTTTCCAGATTTTCACCGCCACGGCGCCCTGTGCAAATTCCTGACGAAGCTGTTCTACTGTCTTGTGGGCAAAATCCTTTTGTCCGAAACCGAATGGATCGAAGGTCACACACAAGCGTGCATGGTTCTGATTAGCTTGAATGAAAGCCTTGGCGCGCGCGATTTCTGTATCCAATTGCCCATAAATACCGTGGGTGTCGGGCACGCAAATATCCAAGACGTTTAGTCGAAGGTGCGTCATAAGGTCGCTGAATTGAGAATCGGTCTTGAATGCATGAACGTGAGTATCGATCGGTTCCAAGGCAGCGAACGCTTGCAGCAGGTCCGACTGGCTATCTGATCGGTTTGCCTCAATGCTCGCCGCATGCAATACGAGGAAATCAAATGGATGTAAGCGAATCGCCGCCGCGATCGCGGCGCCGGCCACCAACAACAAGACGAGCAGTTTTTTGAGCTTCAAGTGCATATCGGCACCTAGCGTTTTGCCGGCCCTGAACGCGCGCGAGTCCTTCCAGGCTCATTTCCATTCGTATCATCTGCCTGATCTCGCACGTCTGCCAAAATTAGCTCGACACCAGCTTCGCGCAGCGGTCGCAAATATTTTGGGTCGGTGGCTGAATCGGTTACGAGTATATCGATGTCCGTGGTCGGTCCAACGTAGGCGAAGCCCTGATTCCCGAATTTGCTGTGGTCCGCCAACGCGATGCTGACTCGCGCGGACTTCAATATCATCTTTTTGATTTGCGCCTCGGCCTGGCTCGCGGTGGATATCCCATACTGGGGATCGATCGCGCTAACGCCCAATACCGCTTTGTCCACCCGTATCTCAGACAGCGCTCGCTGAGCCCAGACTCCGGAAAGATAAAATACATCCTTTTGAAGTTCGCCGCCTGTTGATATGACGGAGACATGTTGGCTGCGCTGGAATTCGTCCACAATCGGCGGCGAATTCGTGATTACAGTAAGCCTGTTGCGATGTAGGAGGCGGCGGGCGAGTTCGTAGACGGTAGTGCTGCCCTCGAGAAAAATGGTCTCACCATCCAGAATGAGGCGCTCCGCTTCTCGAGCGATGGCCTGTTTTTCAGCGCGATTGCTGCGCCCCAGCGCCTCGTAGGACGGCTGGAAATTCGTACTCGAGGTGCGTGATACGGCGCCGCCGTGCGAACGAACGAGCACGCCTTCTTTTTCCAAGACGGCGAGGTCGCGACGAACTGTTGCCGCCGTGACTCCCAGGTCGCGTATCAGATCGGAAGCACTAACAGTTCGCTCGCGCGACAGTATTTCGCGTATGCGAAACCTCCGTTCTTCGGCCAAGAGGCTCATCGAAGCTGCTCCGTTCCACTGCAAATGGCCCGAAAAGCACGCGGATTGTGCCACAGATTGAGTGAAATTGAACTCAAAATAACAAAATACACCAAATTCGATAAAAAAAGTTGACAAACACGCACAATAGGACTAATTACGTCAGCCATATTGAGTTTTTGTTTTAAGTTCTGCCTGGCAAGCGAAGCTGATAGATCGGCCGGATGGGTGTCAAGGGTCCGGTTGGCATTCTCTGGGGGAGGGTTACCTGTGATCAAAGCGTGCGGCCTTCGTTACTATAAAAATTGTCCCGAAATAGAAACTCCAAGATCCACGGGCAGTAGCTGGTGCCGCTGTCTGATAATCGCATCGTTACTCTTCTTAGTTTTCTCCGGTGGGAACGTATGGGCGCAGAAGGACACGGGCAACATAGTAGGGGTGGTCCGCGACAGCGGGGGAGGAGTGGTCCCCGGAGCGAAGGTCGTCGTGCGTGATCCCGATCGAGGCACGACGTTTGAAACGACTACGAATGAGTCCGGAGAATATGTAGCGGGACCCCTAAAAGTGGGGCGCTACACCGTCACTGTGGAGAAAGCTAATTTCAAGACCGCTGTCGCAGGCCCGGTGCAACTTGACGTTCAGGGCCGAATTGAAGCAGACGTGAAACTGGAAATCGGCCAGATTTCACAAAAAGTTGAAGTGACGGTCCAGAACCCGCTGCTGGAGACCGAGACGAGCACGATGGGCGAAGTGATGGATAAAACTCGCATCGAGACGCTTCCGCTGAATGGACGAAATTTCGCGCAACTGGCACAGTTAGGCGTCGGAGTCGTTCCGAGCGAACCTGGCTCGCGCGTGAGCGGGAGTTTTGGATTTAGCGTGGACGGCGCCCGCTCGTTGCAGAACAACTTTCTTCTCGACGGAATCGACAACAATTCAAATTTAGGCGATGTACTGAATGAATCGTCATACGTGATTCAGCCGCCCATTGACGCAATCGAGGAATTCAAAGTTCAGACGAATGACTACAGCGCGGAATTCGGAAGAGGCAACGGAGCCATTCTAAATGCTGTAATCAAATCCGGCACCAACGGCTATCACGGGGATGTGTTCGATTATCTGCGAAATGATGTTCTCGATTCGTCTCCCTTCTTTGTCGTTACCACACAGAAGCCACCGTACAAGCAGAATCAGTTTGGTGGCACATTGGGCGGACCTATCCGGAAGGACAAGACGTTCTTCTTCGGCGATTACGAAGGATTTCGCTTGCGGCAAGGCATACCGCAGACCGCGTTCATTCCTGACCAGGACATGGTGAACGGCAACTTCTCCGAGCTTCTTACGAGCAGGCCTGCGATGGCCATTGACCCCATCACCGGCCTTCCGAATGGGACCGTGGCTCTTGATTGCAATCATAACCCCACGTTTGTCGGGGAGATCTTCAACGCGAGGCAGACTCTGCCGGTACCCGTAACACTCGCCAATCCCTCTGGATTCTGCGGAGTTCCGATCGGAACGGATGGCGCCGGCCACCCAACAAATATTTTCCCCGCGGGATCGGTGGATCCGCTGGCTGCGCGACTTGCAGCGCTGCTTCCGGCGCCGAACTCGTTCGTCAATCCAGCTTTCAATTTCCTCGCTGTCCCGGTGCGCAGTGAAACCCGCAACAATTTTGACGTCCGAGTGGACCACACTTTTTCGAATAAGGATTCCATGTTTGGACGGTTCAGCTACGAAAATCAACCCAGCTTCATTCCACCGCCCTTCAATAACGTGCTGGACGGCGGAGGTTTTTTCGACGGAAACGAAGACTTCTCCTACCGCAGCGTCGCGTTGAGCGAAACTCACGTTTTGGATTCCACTCATGTGAATGAGTTTCGCTTCGGCTATAACCGCATCAACGCGCATCGCTACCAGGTGAACTTCAACGAAAACGTTTCAGGGCAGCTGGATTACCCTGGAGTGCCGTTTGAACCCGGCACTTTTAACGGCGGGCTTCCTGCTCTGACTTTCGCCGATGGTTCGGCGCCAGAACTCGGGAGCTCGGGTTTTTTGCCTTCAATCGAGAAGCAGAATAGCTACGTCTTTACCGACAATTTCACGTGGATCAAAGGCCGTCATTCTCTCAAGTTCGGAACCGAGATTCGGTTCGAACAATTCACGATTTTTCAACCGTCCGCTTCGCGCGGCACTGCCGATTTCAGCACGGGATTCACGGATAATCCCGCTGCACTAGGCAGCGGCGGATATGGCTTTGCGAGTTTTCTATTGGGCATTCCCGATAGCGGGTCGATCGTAAATCTTCACAACGTTGACTACCATCGACAAATCTACGCGGGATTCGTTCAGGACGACTTCAAGAAATCAGATCGGCTTACGTTCAATCTTGGTTTGCGCTACGAGCTCTATTCCACGGTAAAAGCGGCTGACAATGACCAGGCCAACTTTGATTTCGGCTGCGGGTGCCTGATTGTTCCTAAGGGACAAAATGCCGTACTGACTCCGACCCTTGCATCGCAAATCCCGATCGAGCGTAACGGTTCACCTGGGCTCGTTTCGCCCGATCTTCACAACTTTGCGCCGAGGGTCGGCCTTGCCTACAAAATAAACGACAAACTCGTGCTCCGGACTTCCTACGGGATTTTTTATGGCGGACAAGAAAACGGTCCCTACTCCAATCCAAGTCCCGGATTCAATCCGCCATTTTTTGTGACACAGTCGTTCAACCCGCCATGCACGACCAACTCTGCCAACCCGGCCTTTCCGCAGTTCGATTGTTCGATCCCGGGATTCAACTCATTGCAGCAGGGGTTTCCGGCGAACTCCTTGGTGGACCCGAATACTCCGCTGCTTTTCTCCATCAGCCCGAAAATCACCACCCCTTTCATGCAGCAATGGTTCCTCGGCTTCCAGTATGAATTGCCGTCGAACACCGTGGCCCAAATTTCCTACGTTGGCTCGCATGGTGCGGATCTCTTCGGGCTGTTCAATGGAAACGAGGCCGCCCCTACAGCGGACCCGACAAGTCCGACTGCCCCGCGTCGTCCCGATCCCAATATCGATGCGGGGATCGATACGCTTCGTTCCAACTTGTTCTCAAACTACACCGCCTTGCAACTTAAACTCGAGAAACGCTTCTCCAACGGTTTGCAGTTTGAGGCAGCTTACACGTACAGCCACGCACTCGATGATGCTTCAAGTGCCAGCCTGGGCGCACAGAACCAAGGCGATTTCCGGTTACAAAACGAGCCACAGCTAGAGTACGGAAACGCGGATTTCGACGTGCGGCACAGGTTCGTTCTCAACTTTGTGTATAACCTGCCGTTTGGGAAGGATCAGCGATTTGGCTCAAATCTTTCGGGTGTCCGCAACCAGATCGTCGGCAACTGGCAGATCACCGGAATTGTTTCGGCGCAGACAGGTAATTGGTTCACGCCAACGGACGATATCATGAACACCTCCAATACCGACTGCGGAGGAGGGGTTTTCAATTGTTCGCGGCCCAATGTGATCGCAAATCCGAATGGAAAACCTTGCATGCCCGGAACGATATTCAACACCTGCGCTTTTGTCTCCAACACCGAGGAGGGGACTTTCGGAGACGCAGGACGAAACATCATCCGGGGCCCCGGGCTGCACAACTGGGACCTGTCCTTCATCAAGCAATTTCCGGTTCGCGAACAAATGCATTTTGAGTTCCGCGCGGAATTTTTCAACATCTGGAACCATCCGAACAAGACGTTCACGGATGTGACCACCACGGACGAGAACTTCTCCACCGAGCTCGGGGCTGCGCAATTTGGCCTTCCTACTGCGTCGATGCCTCCACGATTGGTCCAGTTCGCTCTGAAATTTTACTTTTAGGATTTGAGGGTTGCGGAAAGTGTTGCCAAGGAGTTCGTCTATTCCGCGCGGGCCACGGTTCCCCGGATCGCCGTTGGGTTGGATATGACCGGGATCAGCCTTGGAGCACAGTACGCCCACTGGCGCTGCCGTTGCCAGCAACAGCCAGCCACAAGCCCGGCTAAAACGAGAAGTAAACATGCTCCGCTCTCCTTTGAATTGCTTACCGCATTTGACTATCTGCTGCGCCTATACCTTGAAATCCTGTGGAAATTCATAGGCGCGTGCCGCGCACACTACATCCAACGACTTTGCGTAATCAGCCGCAAAGATGCGCGTAAACCCAAAAAATGTGTAGGTTGTGGATCCCAGGCGATCGGCACCTATAGTCGGCAATTTCGAGTCGCGGTACAAACGGTAATCAAGGACAAATCAGGACAAAACGGGACATCAGCCCCTCGGATTCATCGATTTTTAAGGTTTCTGTCGACTAACTGAAACTGCATGAGTTGCAAATCTCAGCCCGTCGGTTTTGCAAGCATCGAGTCGCAGGTCCGAAGCGCTCTACGATTGACACGAGAACGCCCCTGGCATATGGTTGTGTCCAACGATATTAGGTCAAATCGTAGATTGTCGGTCTAGGAGTGTCCCATGGCGCGCACCGCGAAAATTACCCGGAGTAATATCAACTATTCTGTTCCCGCGAAGAGGCTCGTCCTCGCTTCGTTGGTTCTCGCAGTCCTCGCCGGCGCATTCTCGTCGCCAGCCCGTGCCCAAGAAGCGCGGCCGGACTTCTTTTTCGGCTCTCACAAGGCGAATCTTTCAAACATTGTCGTAGTCGGCGATTCCCTTTCCGCCGGTTTTCAGAGCGATTCTCTGCTCGACACCGCGCAGCCGCATGGCTGGGCCGCGGTGCTTGCCGCGCAAGCGCACACGCCCCTGGTCCTGCCTCTGATTGCGCCGCCAGGAATTCCCAGCGTCCTCGAATTGCTCAGCATTGGCCCGCCGCCGCTCATCGAGCCCACTCCCGGCACGTCTCCTGGTCGCGACGATCCCTTTGTTCAAGCCACTGACCTCGCCGTTCCAGGCGCCGAACTCCAGGATGTACTCACAACCGCGCCGTCGCTTCCAATCGACAGCCTGACCGACCTGGTCATCGGCTTGCCCGGCCTTCTCGACGGAGTTTCGAAAACTCAAGTGCAATGGGCTCAGACTCTGCAGCCCACAACTATCTTCTTGTGGATTGGAAGTAACGACATTCTGGGAGCCGCATCCGTAGCGGATCCCTCCGCTGCCACTCCGCTCGGCAATTTCGCCTCAAACTACAATAAATTGCTGAACGAATTGTCCCAGACGGGCGCAACGCTCGTCGTCGCGAATATTCCCGATGTCACCGTCGTCCCCTTTTTCACGCCAGCCGCCACCATCGCGCAAGAAGCCGGCCATCCTTTATCCGTAATCGGCCCCGTTCTCGGAATCGGCCCGGGCGATTACGTCCTGCCTGACGGCGTAGCTCTAGTTCCCGGCATTCTCACCGGTTCCATAAAGGGTCCGCTGCCTTCCAGCGACGTCCTCCGCGCGCCCCAAGTCGTCGAGACTCGTGCGATCATCGATGCCTACAACATAATTATCGCGGTCGAAGCCTTTACGCACGGCGCCGTGCTCGTCGACATCCACACTCTCGCCGATCAAATCCGCTCGCAGGGTATCGAAGCCGACGGCCACCACTTGACCAATGCCTTTCTTGGCGGCGCATTTTCGCTCGACGGAGTTCACCCCACGAATACTGGCTATGCCGTGATCGCGAACAAATTCATCACCACTCTCAACCAGCAGCGCGGAACGGACATTCCGCTCGTCAACATCAATCTCGTGGCCAGCACCGATCCGCTGATCTTCTCCGAAGCGGTTCCGGCTACTTCGATCGGCAAGCACGTGACTCCGGCCATTGCCGCGTCCATGCGCTCGCTCTTTCTGCATACGTCGCCGCAAAAGTAAAAAACGAACTTCCGGTTAGGCGTGAAACCGGCTCGTTCGTGAGGGATGTGTGTTTCGCCGGCGTGCCTACGTCCTCGCAGAAGCCACCGGTTTCGCTGGCTCAGCTTTTGCGATCCGGCGTCCAACCGCTGGCGCGATCATCCGCACTTCGTCCATCAGTTGCGCGAACTGCTTCGGATAGAGCGACTGCGCCCCGTCCGATAGCGCGTGCTCCGGGTCTTGATGCACTTCGATCAGCAAACCGTCTGCTCCCGCCGCCACCGCCGCCCGAGCCATCGACGCCACTTTGTCGCGCCGCCCCGTACCGTGTGACGGGTCCGCAATCACGGGCAAGTGCGAGAGCTGCTTAATCACCGGAATCGCCGCAATGTCCATCGTATTGCGCATGTAAGTGTCGAACGTGCGAATCCCGCGCTCGCACAGCATCACGTTGTAGTTTCCGCCGGACATGATGTACTCCGCGCTCAGCAGCAGTTCTTCAATCGTCGCGGACATCCCACGCTTCAACAGCACCGGAATGCTGTTTTCTCCGAGCGCGCGCAGCAAATAATAATTCTGCATGTTGCGCGCGCCCACCTGCATCACGTCCACATAAGGCAGCATCATTTCAATCTGCGAAGGATCCATCACCTCGCTCACCACCAGCAGCCCGTTCTTGTCCGCGGCCTCGCGCAAGAGCTTCAACCCTTGCTCGCCCAGCCCCTGAAATGAATACGGCGAGCTTCGCGGTTTGAAAGCGCCCCCACGCAGCAATTTCGCCCCCGCTTGCGCTGCGCGTTCGGCAATTTCGCCGATTTGCTCCGCAGACTCCACCGCACACGGCCCCGCCGCCACCATCACCTCCGCTCCACCCACCGACACGCCTTTGCCCAATTCGATTATCGAGCCCTCCGGCCGGAAATTCCGCGAAGCCAGCTTGAACGAATGCGTGATGCGTATGATTTGTTCCACCCCCGGTGACGCAACCAGAGTTTCGAGTTCGCTTAGATGCTGCTCGATTTTTCCCACCACTCCGATCACCGCCCTTTCCTCCCCGCGGCTCAAATGCGCCTGGCACCCGCATTCCTTTATTCGTTCCACCACATGATTGATCTGCTCTTCCGTTGCATTCGTCGCCATGTTGACGATCATGATTGCTCCCTTAATTGCGCTGTAGTGTTGTTCTCCGTCTTTGCCGAAACATACGAACCCAGAATCCGCATATCCACCGCCAATTTCGCGAGCTCGCTCAGCGCTCTGGTAACCTCCGGATCGTGCGCCGTCGCTTGCAGGTCCAGGTAAAACCGGTATTGCCACGGAAGCCCGTGAACTGGCCGGCTTTCAATTTTCATCAGATTGATGTCTCGTCGCGCGAAAGGTTCCAGCGCGTAATACAGCGCGCCCGGAAGATGCGCGAGTCTGAAAACCAGGGAAAGTTTGTCCGCTCCCTCCGGCGCCGCTTCAGTCAATGGCGCGAGCAGCAGGAACCGCGTGTAATTTTCAGCGTCGTCTTCCAAATGCTCACGCAGGATCTGCCCCCCATAAATCTCCGCCGCGCGTCTGCTCGCAATCGC
>Ga0302176_10001308_pt1 | contig 11932 bp, 10 predicted proteins | sample I_Palsa_E1_1_FD_198787 | JGI IMG/M metagenome (GOLD analysis project Ga0302176, IMG submission 198787) | Peat permafrost microbial communities from Stordalen Mire near Abisko, Sweden - I_Palsa_E1_1 | ecosystem: Environmental > Terrestrial > Soil > Palsa > Peat permafrost | place: Sweden...
ATATCGCGCATCATCGCTTCGCCCTCTTTGGACCCGTCGTAACCGTCGGGGTGGTGAATCGCAACCAAATACTGCGGCATGATTTCTCCTTTTCCTGCAACGGTCTTCGGATGGGCCGCTTGCCCTGCCTTCACTACATAGACGAACGGCCGCACCGAAATTCGACAAAGCGTGGAAAGTTTTTTATAGCTTCATCTCATCGGCCACGTCGTCGCCGAACCTCTTTTGGATCTCCTTTTGGGTCTCGGGATCGAAGTCGGTCATGTCAAACAGCCGGCGGACTTCGACCATTTCGCTATCCCGGCCGGGGATGCGCGAAGCCCATTCGAGCGCCTCTTCGCGCGACTTCACCTGAATAATCCAGAAGCCGCCGATCACTTCCTTCGTTTCGGGAAAGGGGCCGTCGGTGACTTTCGACTTTCCGTCTTTGAAGGTCACGCGCGCGCTCATCGTCGCAGGCGGGGTCAGCCCGTCGAGCGCGAGCAGCACGCCGGCTTTCCCTAGTTCCTCGTTGTACTTGCCCATTTCCTCCATCTCTTTCATATTGGGGACAAAGCCGGCTTTTGCGGTTTCGTACTCTTTCGGAAACATGATCATCATGAAACGCATTTTCTTCTCCTTGAGCAGTGCGGACACCGTATCAGGGCCGCTACTTTTATATAGGAGCTTGGACCGCGCTGGGCACGGAATGTTGCGAGTGGCCGGTTTCGCTTGCCCCGTTGCGCGGCGCGGCTCCACTTACTAGTCGAACGGCCCGGCCGGAAATCGACACGCGATTTGCAGATCTTTCGCTTAGCGTATCACCCGTGAAACGCTTTCCGGCGGGCCGGTCGCCCGGCCTTCACCATATAATCGAACGGCCGCACCGGAATTCGACAAGTCGTCCTGGAAATTTTGCTTCTTCCGCGCTTTAGAAACAGGCGTTGCGCCTGATCATCTCAGCACCGAAGATCGGGTTATGGCTGCGGGAATCCGAACATCAACCACGACTGATTGGCTACCCAATGCGGGTACAGCTCCGTCATCTGATCGAACAGCTCCTGGTCGGACTTCGCGGTTTTCTGCAAGCGATCGAAGTCCTGCAGGTAACGCTTGGTGTCTTGGATCGTCGAGGGAGAATCGGGCGCGCCAGGCTTCTTGTGACCGGCGACAACAATCGCCGGGTTCAGCGCCGCTAACCGGTCTAGCGCCGCGATCCAATTCTTCCGGCTCTCGGGGGTGGTGTCGCCGACGTACATGCGGCACTGGTTGTACACCACGTCGCCGGCGACGATCAGGCCGATCGATGGAACGTGCAGAGACGTCGAATCGGGACAATCGGTGCGGCCCTGCTCGATAATGCGCAATTCGTGCCCCTCGAGAGTGAACGTATCCTTCTCATAGGCCTCAGGTGCAACCAACTTGGTGGCCACTTGTCCAGGAAAAAGCCGGCGGGCTAACCGCCGCACTGTGGGAGATAAATAAACCTGCATGGCGCTCACCGTCTTGGGCGTCGCTATCGCCCGAGCGCCCGGGAAACGGTCGAGCAGAATGCTCAGACCGAAAAAGTGATCGAAATGGGCGTGCGTTATATAGATGGTCTCCAAGTTGCGGTTGTGCAGAGCAATCCAATCCGCCAGAGCCTCGGCCTCAGCCACCGTCGTCATTGCATCCACCAGCACCGCGTCGTACTCGCCGAAGATTAAAGTCGAGGTCATCGGGTCAAAGCCGAACGGCTCGCCGAAGGGCTTTGGCCGCTCGCCGACCATAGCCTTCCCCGGCGCGGTAAAAACGTTCACGCTAAGCGCGGACTCTTTCGCTCCATTTGTGCCAGCCATCTGGTACTCCTTTCGATGTCAGCGCGAGTGACTCTTCAAGGCAAAGATTCAGCGGACGCGCGACGCAGGCGCGCAGAGCCGGCATCCTACCCGCGCCAAGCGTTAACCGTACTTGAGATTTGTGCTCTGTCCGACCTCGATGATGTAGCCGTCAGGATCGCGGATGTAGCAGCGAATCTCGCCGTACTTGGGAATCGGGGGCGTGAGGAACTCGGCTCCTCGACTTTTCCACAATTTGTAACAAGCTTGAATATCCGCGACGCGGAAATTCATAAAGCTGTTGATGTGATTCGGGTCGGGGACGCCGAGCGTTACCGTCGGTTTATCCGGAGTCGGCCCGCCCCCCACGTTCAGAATCATCCAGATATTCGCAAGCTGAAGGTACGGAGGCGCGTTGCCGTCACCCATGGTCAGAATACGAGCGCCGAAGACCTTTTCGTAGTAGTGGGCCGATCGCTCCTTGTCTGCGACGGTGAGAAAATACGCGATGCTGATCCCCTCTTTCGGCGGCATCTCATAGCTCTTCTGTTCCACTTGTACGGCGGTCATTGATGGCTCCTTTCGGTATGGTGCTCATTACAAATACGTGCCGCAGGGAGTTCCGGTTTCCGTTGGAGGTGAGGGACGGCGCTCGCAGTGCGCATAGTTGCTCCAATCAGCGGCGCATTAATTAAGCCAGAAGCGCGAGGACGAATCTTATACGAAAGTATGGTCTGACGAGTCTCCTTTTATTTCAACTGCCGAATCCGGTCTTGCAGGAATTGCCGCTCGGGTTCCTGCTGGGTCAGCGCCAAAGCTTTCTCATAGGAGGACCGAGCCTCAGCCGTCCTGCCGAGCCTGCGGCACATATCGGCGCGGGCGGAATGCGCCAGGTAATAATCGGCCAATTCGCCATGTTCCAACACCGCGTCGATATGCGCCAGACCGGCCTCGGGACCATCGCGCATGGCAATGGCCACGGCACGATTTAGCTGTACGACCGGCGAAGGCTGAATTTCTGCCAATCGATCGTAGAGCGCCACAATCTGCCGCCAGTCGGTCGCAGCGACCGATTCCGCCTCAGCATGAACAGCCGCAATCGCAGCCTGCAGTGTGTAAGAACCGAAGCCGCGGGACTTCAGGGCTTTCTCCAACAGTTCCCTTCCCTCCGCAATCTGCTCCCGGTTCCAGAGCGAGCGATCCTGCTTCTCCAGCAAAATCAGCTCTCCGGTCGGCGATGTTCTCGCGGCGCGACGCGATTCCTGCAGCAACATCAGTGAAAGCAGCCCAATCACTTCCGGCTCCGGCTGGAGTTCAGCCAGCAACCGGCCCAGTCGAATCGCCTCGCCGGTTAGCTCGGCCCGCGTTACTTCCGCTCCTGCCGCAGCAGAGTAGCCCTCGTTAAAGACAAGATAGATGACTTGGAGCACCGCGCCCAGTCGCTCCGGCAATTCCTGCGGCGTCGGGACCTCGTACGGAATCCGCGCGTCTCGAATCTTTGCTTTTGCGCGCACAATGCGCTGCGCCAGCGTACGCGGAGTGGTCAGGAAGGCCTTCGCTATCTCCTCAGTTGTCAGCCCGCATACCTCGCGCAAGGTGAGCGCAACGTGCGCTTCCGGCGCGAGAGATGGATGGCAGCAGGTAAAAATCAGGCGCAGCCGATCATCCTCCAGGCTGTCCTCTTCATCGGACTTCCCCGCCGAACTCCCTTGCGCTTCGAGATATCGCACGAGCTCGTCTTGCGACGCATCAAACCGCGCCCGTCGGCGCAGAGTGTCAATGGCTTTGAACCGGGCCGTCGAAATTAACCACGGCCGCGGGTTGCCGGGTACTCCGCTCTCCGGCCACAGACTCAGCGCAGTGGCAAAGGCTTCGTGCATGGCCTCCTCGGCAAGATCAAAATCACCGAGCAAGCGGATCAGAGTTGCCAGGATTCGTCCCGAATCCGCGCGATAAAGGGAGTCGAGCAATTCGCGTATCTGCTCGGTGGAACGCTCGGACATGCGACGACCTTAGCAAACCAGCTACCCCGAATCAATTTGGCAAACGTCGGATCGGCGCGTTCAGGACAATGCGCTTCGATTGTCTTGATCGATCAGCTTTCAGCTTGACTATTCATACGAAGTACTACAGGCTGTTGCGCAACGGCCCCCGCATCTAACACGGATGTGCAAGTATGTCAGGTGCGAATCTCTCCACTGTCACGTTGCTCATTGGCGCTGCCGAACGAGGGGACAGGCCCTCCGCGGAAGCATTGTTTGCTGCCCTTCATTCCGAGTTGCATCGGCTCGCCAAGCGTGAACTCGCGCGACGCGGGTTGGAGGTGAGCCTCAGCGCCACAACCCTCCTGCACGAAGCGTACCTGGACATGGCTGCGCGCGACGGCCCGTCGTTTCCCGACCGGGCACGATTCATGGGGTATGCCGCTCGAGTGATGCGAGGATTGATCATCGACCATGCCCGAGAACGGCACGCCCAGAAGCGCGGCGGCCTGTTCGAGATTACCTCGCTGGACACCGAAGCGATGGAGAACGCGGTGGATCACCGGGAGCTTGTCCAGATCAGCGAAACGCTGGACGAGCTTGGCAAAGTGGAACCCGCCCTCGCCGAGATTGTGGATTTGAAATTCTTCTGCGGGTTCTCCTTTGCTGAAATCGCCGCCATGCGTGCCGTGTCGGAGCGTACGGTGCAGCGGAACTGGGAGAAAGCCCGCATTTATTTGCACCGAAAACTTCGCACGGATTTATCGCTCTGAGGAATCGCGATGTCTACACTCAGCCCCGATCAGTGGCAGGTTCTGAGCCCATATCTGGATCGGGCGCTCGCTATGACAGACGATCAGCGTGCCGCATGGCTGTCCTCGCTACGCGAGCGAGATCCCGTACTGGCTACGCAGTTGGCAGCACTTCTCGACGAACACCGTGTGCTGGCGCAAGAAGGTTTTCTCGACAACAGGCAATTCGCGTTGCCCAACGCCGCAGGACTCGAGGGCCAGACACTTGGTCCCTACACCCTGATCTCGCAGATTGGCCAAGGCGGAATGGGCAGCGTCTGGCTCGCGCGTCGCAGTGACGGCAGGTTCGAGCGGCAAGCTGCTGTGAAGTTCGTGAACATTGCGCTCGCCGGGCGCGCGACGGAAGAACGATTCAAACGCGAAGGCAGCATCCTTGGCCGGCTCACGCATCCGCACATTGCCGACCTCCTCGATGCCGGCGTTTCCTCCGACGGCCAGCCGTATCTCATCCTCGAATACGTTGACGGCGAAGCGATCGATCGGTATTGCGACGAGCACAAGCTCGATGTGAAAGCGCGCGTCCGCCTCTTTCTGGATGTGCTGGCGGCAGTCGCGCACGCCCACGCCAATCTGATCGTCCATCGCGACATCAAACCTTCCAACGTGCTGGTCACCACCAGCGGTGAAGTTAAGCTGCTGGACTTCGGGATTGCCAAACTCCTGGAGGGCGAAGGCCAGACCGGGGCGGCGACCTTGCTCACGCACGAAGGCGGTTCGGCTCTCACCCCCCAGTACGCCGCGCCCGAGCAACTTACCGGCAAGCCAGTCACGACTGCCACCGATGTTTATGCATTGGGGGTGCTGCTCTACATACTATTGTCTGGCCGGCACCCTGCAGGCCCAGGGCTTAACTCCCCGGCCGAACTGGTGAAGGCTGTGGTTGACCTTGAGCCTCCTCGCGTTTCGGATGCGACCACTGCCGACAACAGCAAGTTCATCGCTGAGAGCCGGAGCACCACCGCAGATAAACTGCGCCGCGAACTTCGAGGAGATCTGGACACAATCGTTGGCAAAGCTCTGAAGAAGGATCCGCAGGAACGATATGCCTCAGTCACTGGGTTCGCCGACGATCTTCAGCGTTACCTGCAGCACGAACCGATTAGCGCGCGACCCGACACGCTCGCCTATCACACCGCCAAATTCCTGCGCCGCAACCGCACGGTGGTGGCGCTGAGCGCCGCCGCCATTGTGTTTGTGATTGGCAACCTAGCCACGGGTCTCTACGTGGCGAACCGGCAACGAAAGATCGCCGAGCAGCGTTTCGCGCAGGTGCGTCAACTGGCTAATAAGTTTATCGAACTCGATAACGACATCCGAGGTTTACCCGGCGCGACGAAGGTCAGAATGCAGATGGTTACCGATTCCCTGCAGTATTTGTCGTTGCTGGGCAGCGACGTTCACGGGGACCAAGAGTTAGAGCTGGAGATTGCCTTTGCCTATGTACGAGTCGCGCATGCTCAAGGTGACCCCACCTCGCCCAATTTGGGACAATTCGCGGAAGCACAAGTCAGCCTCGATACCGCAGAACGCTTTGTGGACGCGGTCCTGGCACAAGACCCGGTGAACCAGCGAGGGTTATTCATTGCAACCACGATCGCGCACGATCGGATGGAATTGGCGAGCTTTCAGAAGCGCGTTGAAGAAACATTTTCATGGGCGCACAAGACAGGCGATTTGGTCGATCGGTTTATGCGTCTTGGGGGCAAGTTTACGCCGCACGAGATCTACAGCATGGGGTATTTCGAGCAAAACGTCGCCAGGGCGTATGCCGACACCAGGCATTTCGACAAAGCGACACACGCTGCCAACAGGGCGCTGGAAATCGTCCAGCCTTTTCCATCCCTCGGCCGGTTGCAGGGCAGTATCTTCGGCACTCTGGTAATCGCTCGCTGGCAGACCGGCGACCTCAATGGAGCACTCCATGATGCGAAAAGCGAGGTTGAACTTCAACAAGTCGAGGCCGCGAGCGGCGAACCGGCATTGCGCGTTAATTTGGCGGACGCCGTGTTGACGGAAGGCTTGATCCTGGGGAAGGCGGATGCAGAGCCAAGCCTCGGGCGATACCACGAGGCGCTGGCGGTGATCCAGCAAGGAATGGAGATCGGCGAGGACCTGGCCGGCCATGATTCCAGCGATTACATGAGCCGGGCCATCTTGGCGGCTATGAGCGTCCAATTTGCCAATATCTTGCGGCACGATCACCCCCGCAAAGCTCTAGCTGTGTACGACCACGCGCTGGCCCGCCTTAGAGAAATAAAACCGAACGCCAGCTCCCAGCTGGCTGAGGCGGATTTGCTCGCCGACTCATCCTACGCCGCCCGCTGGATCGGGCGCGGTGAGGATGCGCGGGGGCGCATCAAAGATGCGTTCCAGCTTCTGCGCGACGTTCACGCCTACCCGGCGGATAAAGTCGAGCCGATGAGCGCGGCGGACGATGCCTTGCGGGCTGAAGCGGACGATTACGCGGAGACAGGACAAATCGTAAAGGCCATTGGAGCATATAAGGAGCTCTTGGCGAAGCTCATGGCTTGGAAACCCGAAGTAGAGGACGATCTTCGTGATGCGACGTGTATTGCCCGGACTTGGACCGGGCTTGCAATCCTCCTACGGCGAGTGGGGAGGACTGACGACGCCAAACGGCTTGAAGCGCAAAGAACAGAACTCTGGGAACACTGGAAGACTAAGCTTCCAAATGCTCAATTCCTGCTTCGCCAATCGTTGGTTCAAATCGCTCCCCCTGCAGTTTCCCGCTCCACAGCCAAGCGCTAGGGAAGCTTGCCCGGGCACTCAACAACTCCGCGCCGCCTGAGGCAACTGTAAACTTCTTTTTCCCCCGTGTCGTCTTTTGCCTGTCATTTCCGATTACATAGATAGAAGGCCATAAAAGGCCATAGAAGGCCTGAAGCAAAATAACGAAGAAAAAGGAGAAAACAGATGAGAATGAGATACATAAGCATTCTGCTACTCGTTGTTTTGACTGGTTTCGCGATCCTTGGGACTTTTGCACGCATTCCTGGCGCCGTGAGCAAGGTTCACGCGGGGGGTGGCGGATGTAGCGTTGCCACCCTCAAAGGGAAGTATGCCTTCAGCAGGAGCGGAGTGAACAATGTCGTCGGTGGCCCGATCGCCTCGATCGGCTTCCAAATCTATAACGGAGACGGGACGTTCGGCCTTACGCGCTTGACCAGAAGCGACAACGGTGACATCCAAGACTGGACCTATGCGCCGCCGAGCGTGGACGCAAGCTACACGGTCGATGCGGATTGTACCGGGTCGCTCTTCACTTCGGATGGTACAAAAACCAACAACCTCGTCGTCTTTGACGGAGGCAAGAGATTCTTCTTGCTCAGCGAGGCGGCGGGCACGATTGTCACGGAAGAGGGGATAAGGCTGGAGGAGGAGAAGGACTAACGGTGCGCTGACTAAGTTGGATGCACACTTCTCCAATTGAAGCGGTTGTGTGGGACGAGTGTCGGTCAACTGTTGAAAAATCGCAACGGCATGTGCCAAGAAAGGGGTAACGTTATGAACCGCAATTTCACCAGCATTCTCGCATTGATTTTGGTTTGCCTGGCACTCGGGTTCCTGACGGATTGCGGCGGCAGTTCGAGTTCGACGCCTCCGCCTCCCACCATCGCGATCACGGCGACGAGCGGATCGGGACAAACCACAACCGTCGGTGACGCCTTTACCAACATGCTGGTAGCCACCGTGACGTCCAACGGAACAGCGGCCAGCGGCGTGACGGTTACGTTCACGCCTGTCGCGGGGTTAGCCGGTCAGAGCTGCACCCCCTCCGCCACCACTGCGACCACCGCCGCCGATGGCACCGCATCGATCACATGCACTGCAAACTCGACGGCGGGCTCCTATTCAGTAAAGGCTGCGGCGACGGGAGCCACAGCAACGGCCAGTTTCACCGAAGGCAACACAGCTCCCCGCGTGTTCGTGTTCTCTGTGATCGGGCTGGAAATCAGCGCCGCCTACGGACCCGGGCCGGTTTACTACGCCGTCACAGGCGCGGTGGGCTTTGACTTGAACGGCAACGTCATCGGCGGGGAACAGGACTATAACGACGCGAGTGGCCTGACGTCACCGGGCGAGCCCACGACCCCCGACGTAATCAACCCCACCGGCAGTTCGATGACGGTAGATACGAACACCGGCACCGGGACGCTAGTCCTTAATGTTTCGGCCAGCGACCCTAGTGTTGGCGTGGCCGGCATCGAAAAGTTCGCCGTTCAGTTTGTCAACGCAAGTCATGCGCTGATCACGCAGTTTGATGGATCGGCAACTTCCAGCGGAAGCTTCGACCTGCAGACGGCAACGAGTGGCGCCGACGGCAATTTTGCCTTCACCCTCTCCGGGCTGCACACCGATCCCATCCTCTCGTTTGCGTATGGAGGCGTGTACTCGAACACCAGCGGCACCATCCACGGCATATACGACGAAAATGAATCCGGGACGGTGCTCCTGGGGAAAACTCTCACAGCGACGGACAACGGCGTCGGAGCGGACGTGTTCGGGCGGGGCAGCATCTCCGGCTTCACGGATCCCAACGAAGACGATGCACCCATCTCGCTCGTCTACTACATCGTTGGCCCAGAAGTATTACGCATCATCGATGTTGACTTTGAAGATGCGCTGGCGGGTTCAGCCTACGGCCAAGGCAGCGCCACCTCCTTCGACAGTACGGTGCTGTCAAAGGACGTGTTCGGCATCCTGGACAACACGGAGGACGCGTTCTTCGCGGCAGCGGGGCAACTCGTTGCCGCCCATACCGCCGTTGGAACGTTTAGCGCCACATTTACGGGCGAAGGCGATGATGACGAAGGGGGCACGGTCATGGCCACGGGCACGCCGGGCGGAGTCGCAGGCAACTTCTCCTTTTCCTCCACCGTGCTCGGTTATGGCAGCATGACCGGCGTCACGGGGCTGGGATCCATTCACAAGCTCGGGCTGTATGCGACGGATCCAACACTCAACCTGATCGATCCCAACAACACCACGGCGGCCAACCTGGGATCCGCCCTGGTCCTCGACCTGGATGATTTCGCCCAGGGCACGGGTATCGTGGTTCCGCAAGGGACCATAGCGTCCGACGGATCTGACCTCAACCACAGCTACGGCTTCGGGGCGCAGGCCTTTACCGACAACGGCAGCCTGCCCAACCCGAACGCGGGTTGGGAGTTTGACTTCGTCGGCCAAGGAACGTTTGCATCCCGTGTCTTGACGACCGGGACCGACGGGCCCCCCACTCCAGCAGATATCAGCGATCCGTTCGCGTCCTTCATATCGGGCACGGCGGATGAGTACACTGCCGTTCCGATCGCGGGGACTGCGGCCGCACCTGACGCCGCGGGGCGATACACCTTCCCGTCGGCTACTCGATTTGCGGTCGGTCCCGTCGGAGGCGCTGGCGGTCCAACCGTCGACTTCACCGCGGTCCTGTACGAAGCTGGTCCGGGGCTGGTGTTCTCGATCAACGAGGACGTTTCCAGCTCGTGGTTGGGCAGCTTCCAGGAGCAGAGTGCCGGCTCGCTGGAGACATTGCACGTGAAGAGAGGACCGCTAGTCGAGGGCCAAGCGAAACCTAATCGCTAACCAGTAAACCAAACGAGGACTCGGCTTACAAATGTGGCAAATGTGGAGGTCGTTCATGAGGGCCAAGGCTTTCTCTCGTTCGATGCGCGCTCTCTTCTTATTGTTGGCGGTGTCGGGCCTTGCTAACTGCGGTGGAAGTAGTTCGAAGGAACAAATGCCTCCGCCAAATCAGACCCCCACGATCACCTCGATCTCGCCGAACACTGCCGTCGCTGGCGGTGCGGCGTTCACGCTTACGATTAACGGGACGAATTTCGTCGCAGCTTCGATGGTTAACTTCGGCGGGTCGGCGCCCGCGACCACCTTCGTCAACTCCACGCAGTTGACCGCGGCCATCCCTGCCTCCAGCATCGCCTCGACCGGCAGGCCGGCCGTGACGGTGACCAACCCCGCGCCTGACGGTGGCACCTTCCAAATCGAGAAATTCATACAGAAAAACCTCGCTCGCCAAAAGTGTGCGCTTTGGGACAGTTTTCGATCTCGTTCCTCGTGAAAATAACTGTGTGTTGCGAATCAGCTGTCGTGCTTTTCGAACGGCGGACCCCATGCGGTTCACAACGCGTCCAGAGTAAGTCGCAAAAAATGCGGAGGCTGCGTCAATGAAACTCCGTGCGATCGGAATCCAGCGGTCTCTACAAGTTTCGAGCGGCCTGATTATTCTGGGGCTGCTCGTGGAAATTGTGAGCCTCCTCTGGTTTGATCCACTCTCGTTCCTGCTCTTTGCGTTCGTCGGCGTAGTTTTGATAGGGCTGGGAACCGTGGTCTATCTCATTTCACTGGTCTTCGCTGTCTCCCCGTCCGCCGCGAGCCGCGGATGAAGCGCGAGGACAGACATCAGGAACTAATCGACATCACCTCGAATGGCAAGGAGCGTTGGTGCTTGGACTAACCGGAGTCCTGGTCGCGTTGGTCGTACTCACGATCCTGCTGGCCGGGGTGTTTCTCGTGCGTCCCTCGTTCACTGCGGGAGCCACGGGCAAGATCCTCGCCTTCATAGGCCTGTGCGTTCTTCCCACACTATGCATAGCCACGGGCATGTCCTTTCACATGGAGCGTTCCAAACAGACGGCATACTGCATTTCGTGCCACAGCATGGAAACCCACGGGCAGAGTCTGTACGTGCTGGATAAGAGCTACATCCCCGCGCAACATTTTCAGAACCACCTCGTCCAGCCGAATCAGGCCTGCTACACCTGCCACACGGACTACACCATGTACGGTCCCTTGAAGGACAAGCTCAAGGGCCTGCGGTACGTTTACATGGAGTATGTGAGCAGTCCCCCCAAGGTGATCCATCTAGACGGCACGTACAACAACTCGCAGTGCCTGCACTGCCATGCAGGTACGCGCGACTTCGAGGCGAATCTTAACCGCATGGCGCCGATGGCCTCCCTCGTGTCGAACCAGGTTTCGTGCATTTCGAGCGGTTGCCACTCCACAATTCACAATGCTTCCGAAGTAGCTAACTTGAAAATGTGGAAGGAAGGTACTGTGCCGCCACCGGTCGACGCCGGAGCCGCGCCTGCTGCCCCAGCGGAACCGGCTGCGGCATCCAGATCATCGAAGGCACCAGCTGGAAACTCTTCCAGCAATGCGGCTTCCGCTCGCGGGAAAAGCATTTTTGAATCGCAGCGTTGTGCTGCTTGCCACGGAGATGCCGGAGTCGGTGCTTCCGGGCCAGCGCTGACTCATACCTCCAGTCGGTATCCGCCCGCGAAATTGACGGCTGTCCTGAAGG
>Ga0302176_10001310_pt1 | contig 11923 bp, 16 predicted proteins | sample I_Palsa_E1_1_FD_198787 | JGI IMG/M metagenome (GOLD analysis project Ga0302176, IMG submission 198787) | Peat permafrost microbial communities from Stordalen Mire near Abisko, Sweden - I_Palsa_E1_1 | ecosystem: Environmental > Terrestrial > Soil > Palsa > Peat permafrost | place: Sweden...
TGTAAAGACCCATAGAAAAGCGCACCTTGTCCGGAACATCGGTTACTGCTCTGACGATTTGTAGAGCTCCTATCCGATCGAGCCCTTGATTCGGTCCGTTTACCGCACAGATAACCTCCGAAGTAACAGCAAGATATTGAGGCGCAATGTCCAGGTAGTCCTCCGACCATTTCACCGGACTAAGACCATGGCCCGACAAATTAGCAAACACCGGCGAGCCGGGGTTGACCACGAAAGGGTCAACGTTGAGTTCCAGCAATCGGGGATACCGCTTCTGAAGCCTCACAATTGAGTCCATCGTCCTCATGAAACGCTCGCGGGTGTCTCCTGGAAAGCCGGGAATCAGGCCCGCACGTACAAAGATTCCCGCTTCAAGGAATGCTTCAAGCGCCTTGATGTTATCCGCCTCGGTCCTGCGCTTGTTCATAAGAGCAAGCGTCTCGTCGGACATGGATTCGATACCGACGAAGGTGATGGCGAGCCCGGCGCGTTTGAGCAACCGCGCGGTTTCAAGGTCCATTTGCGCACGCATAAGACCACCCCAGGTGATTGAGATCGAGCGCGCCAACACTTCCTCCGCAAAGGTGCGCAGCTTCACACCATTTGCGTTGAGCAGTGAATCTGTGAACTCCATCTGCTGCATACCATAGAGTCCGATGAGCTCTTCGACCTGTTCGACTGTGCGCGCTACGGAGTCAGGTCGATAGTGACGCCAGAAGGACCACTCGCTGCAGAAGGCGCATCGGTCCGTGCACCCACGAGACATCTGAAGCGGAAGCTTGCGCGGAGAGCCGTAGAGACCAAGTGGCATTCTGCTGAAGTCTGGCGTGGGGAGGGAGGACATCTGGAGCAACCTGCGATCGCTTTCGACCACTTTTCCGCTCGCCCGGTCAAGCGCTACAGTGCCAGGCACCTGTTCGGTCAGCCGCCCGCCGCCATTCAGAAACGCTTCATACAAGTGCAGCAGGGTTTCCTCGCCTTCGCCGGTGACCGCGACGTCGAAGAGTCCGGACATGAGGCCGAGGTTTGTCGCCGCCTTGCTCTGGGTGACCTGCGGTCCACCTGCAACGATGAACGGCGGCGAGCGTCGGCGCTTCAGGTGAGATGCAGCCATCAGGGTCGTCAGGTAATTTGAAGTCCACGTAGAGAACCCGATAAACGCTACGTCCGGGATCTTGGCAACGACGCAGCCCATAAGGCGATCAATACCCAATAGATAATCGTGCAAGTATCTGGGATTAATTCCACGTTCGAGGCAATAGCGGATATAGAGCTCATCGATCTTGCCTATGAGAGGTTCTCGGCATCCGGTTTCATGCCCGCGAAGAATTCTGAGGACCAACGGCAAATCGGGAACGTCGGTCACGTATGTTTCGCCAAAAACGCCAATTGACGAATGAGTCGGGGCATAGGAGTCAGGAACGAGCGGTCTAAGGTCAAGGACCTCGAAATCGTCGTGTCCCGCCCGGCGCAGATAGGCCATTAGGGCTGCAATGCCAGCGGGCGGCCCGCCATTGGTCTGATACGGCGGGACGACACATAAGATGTTTCGGAACGAGCGGCGTGACATACTCCCCCTTTCGACCATCCGAATCGGGCATAAGAGACTATAACAAGACGGCAAGCAGAAAGAGCGGCACACAGCAAAGCCTTGACCGATCAGTCGCTCGACGTATCCCGGGAACCTGGAAGTGGCACATATTTTAGGGGACGAAGCGAACATCGCCGTAGTAGGAGAGGCGAGCGATGGAGGCGGTCAAAATGGCACGTGCCCTCACGCCGAAAGTTGTCCTCATGGACTGGGCCATGCCCAAAATGAGCGGATTGCTGGCGACCCGGCGAACTCTGGAGGCACAGCCTGAGATTGCGATCCTGATCTTAAGCATGCATTCCGAAGCGATCCTGCTCCGCCAAGCGATCGAGGCTGGCGTTCGCGGATTTATTCTCAAGAACGCTGCGGAACTGGATTTGGCCTCGGCAACCACACAAGTAGCCTCAGGAGAATTTGTGCTTGACCCGCACTTCTGGAGGCGAGGCTTGGCCGTTCTTCAGAGCTGGGAGCGACGGCCGGCTGTGCAAAGCGGTGTGGCAGCGAGGGCGGCGTCGGGACATCGGTCTGCAACGAGTGACGTGCACAAGACATAGTGTCGAAAATCGGCAGATCGTTTCACTCGTTTGTTGAAATTCCAGCGAACCAGCCTCATCTAGGCGAAGCATGTGAGAGGAACTCCAGCGCCGTCGTTACTCCGAGGCAACCTTTCTCAATTGACTTGTGCCGTTGAGGCATTTGCTCGATATTTCCAGTTTTCTCCTCCCCCCAGCCCGTTTCTGGATAGCAGGCGGGATAGTCCCAACTGGCCGAAGACTCGCCCGAAAAGCGCGAAACGCCGACCGCACCGGATGACAGGAGACCTCTAACGACCCCATCTGAACCAGCGTTCAGTTGCGCAAAGCCGAAATAAAGCAGCCCTACTCGAGGCACGTTGTACAAATTCAAGAAACACGCACTATCTGATCAACGGCTACGTAGGTCAGCGCTACACATTGTTTTTCGCGCACAACTCTTCGGCCAGGCGCGAACATAACTGCTAACTTCTGCAATGTTTGTTTCCGATTCCGTACTTCGCCGCCGAGAAGACTCGAAGAAGAGAACACCGACACATTCAGATCTGCTCAAAGAACTCTTCCAACGACCACGACCGATCGGCAATCTAGTTAACTTGATAAGCCAAGCGTGGAAGTCTGCGGCGTCTCGTATCTGTCCAGTCGAAAGCCCGGCGCTATAAACGCGCGCCGCTGGAAGTTTGAATGCCACACATTCCGCTAGTCATGGAGGAAAACCTCAGGATGAAGCCCGGAGAAAAGAAGCCGAAAAAGCAAGTAACTATTGCGACATCGCGAAGGTGGGGATTGGCCGAAGTTGGGCAAGCTCGGTTCTGATTCGTTCCAGCCGTTCGTTCCTGAACTGGTATTCGGATTTCGCCGCGAGGGTCTGGGATTGCCCCTGCTTCCAGTGCAAGCTGTTGGCATGATGGATTGCGTCCATCTCCTTGCTTAAGGTCGCAATCCTAGCCCTCGTTTTTGCGTTGGGTTCCACAGCCCATGCCCCCCAATGCATTGGCCATTTCCGCACACAACCCTGAATTGCCGCGGATTATACTCCCCCCTTCCACATTTCAAAAGCTATGGGTTTGTCAAGGCGTAGTTCCGAAAATCGATATGCAAAGCCTATGAGTACCCGACGAGTGGCTAACCGGAATTTATTTCGAGGCTGAAGTCGGCTTCAAGAAGATGCTCTACTTGCAGAACGGTATCGCCCGATTTCACGAAGTCAGCCGGAAAAGCGGAAGCAACTATGCAAGAAAATTCGCTCGAATCCCTGCTCCGGCCATGCCATGTAGTGAGAGATTTGTTTAGCTCGGCTGTCCGGTTAGCAGACAGTCAGACTGCTAACCGTTCTGAGTGTCGAGCCCGGCTCCACGGTTGCCCCCGTCAATGCCCGAAAATTGCGAGGCATTCGCCTGTCGACGGGTCTCAGAGACCGGACTGCTGCATCCGATCGCTGGACATCCTCCGTCTCACCGGCTCGGTCGTTTCTCGGGTTAGTTCAGGCGTAAGTCAATGACACTAGGGCTCTTAGAGGCTTGCGTAGAACCTGTACACGAAGTTCGAATCCCTCTCCCTCCGCCACGCAGTCTGCACTGCAGAGAAAGTCGGCTCCTCTTCCTCCGAAATACACAGAAAATTCCCGTATTTCGCGATTGTCTCCCGGAAACCGGACCGCGTCCGGCACATAGCGCAGCAGGAAAAAATCGAGCTGTTTTCTCTCGGCCATTATCAGTTCATAAAAAGCGAATCGTTATCCATGCCTCGTTGTTTTCCGTGCCGGGTTGTTTTTGCTGATGGCTTTCAATGTTCCACCCACGCCGGAAACGGCCTCCTGGGCGAAGCTCGAAATGCCTCAATCAACTCCCGCACCACTCCGCGCCGGCCGATCAAGGCTCGCACCAACTCTTCCAACTCGTCCCATTCTCCGCCGTACCACTCCGGAGGAATCTCTCCCGCCAAGGTCCACACTGCATCCTCTTCCATCCTCTCGATGCGCGACAACCACGGCTCAAACAATTCCCACCCGCGCACGCCCTCATACGCTTCATTTCTCGCATACACGCCACGCAGCGGATAATCAGGGAATGTCCACTCCCCGGCGTTGAAGCAATATCCTTGATCGATGAACGCCGCTGTGTACTTTCTGTCCCTCAACTTCCTCCAGAAGGCCGCCTGCCGTCCGTTAGCGTTGCCCGTCCATTTATCGACCACCAGCATCCCGGCAAATGCTTCCAGGTTCCGCACCAGCCCGAACATCTCCACGGGAAGATAGTCGAACACCTGCCCTTCCAGGGGATTCACCGCATACCGCGATCCAAATTGTAATCCGGCCTGGCACGGGATCGTGTTGTGCGCTAGCGGAATACTCAGTTCTGCGATGTGCTCCACCAGCCAGTCGCCCACTTCCACTACTTCCGTCCCGGGCACTGGCAGTCCCGCCCGCTCCGCCAGTCGCGTCGCCAGCATCTCATTCGTCAACACTCGCAGGTGCTGCGGATTGTTCCGGAATTTCACCACATAGAACTGCCCATCGGAGCAGCGCATCAAATGTCCCTGCGCTCCCCCGCGCATTCTTCTCACGTGTTGGACCGCTTCCACCACTATGCGTATTGCGCCTCGCCATTGCCGAACGACCAGTTCTCCTTTTTCACTTCGACCAGGTTGATGAGCACGTCTTCACGCCGAATTTTGAGCCGCTGATGAAGTCCATCGGCGATCGCTTCGTAGAACGCCCGCTTTTTATCGACGGTGCGTCCTTCATTGAGCGTCACCTGAATGAATACGCAGTCTGCGGTTCTCTGAATCCCCAGATACGTAGCGTCGAACACAAAGTCTTCAGCGGGGTGCTCCGTAATGACCTGAAAACGGTCGCCTTTAGGAACGTTGAGAGTCTCGATCATCGCGCCGTAAACGACTTCACCGATGACCCTGCGGTAGTCGGCGGATTTACCTTGCGCGAGATCGACGCGAGCGAGTGGCATGAAGGAAACTCCTTGCTGTGGCGGATTAAACCGCTGGACGACAGAACCCCGCCGCTCAGAACGGCGGATTGCGCCCTTGGCGTTGACATCTTACCCCAACTCGCCGGAATTCTTACTGTTCCGGGCTCAAAACAGGGAACGCCGGACATTAGGTCGCCGGCAGCTCGGGCTTCCCCGACGCGCTGTACCGGAGCGCGACGGCGGGAAAGATTGAATCTATGACTATCGGCAAGGGCAGCAGTTGATATTCGAGGGGACGGCAATCCAGCATCAATGCATGTCCGGCGGCGCCAAAAATGGCGATGAATTGGTGAATGATCCCGCAGCGCGTACCGACGAATTCGTGTTCCGCCTTCTGACACAACACGCGCCTCTTGACAACCGAAGGAATGAAGACGAATAAACAACTCAAATGGTTTCCGTACGCGCCGCACTACGGATTACGCTACGGTTTTGCCCCGGCTACCGGGGATTTCCAACGACTTAGAGGTCGTCCGCCTCTTGTAAGTCCTTTAAAGTCGTGTATGGGCCGTTCTTTCACGGCGGTAACACGGGTTCAAATCCCGTCGGGGACGCCAACAAAATACTGGACTTCCACGAACCCGCCGTTTTTCTTCACGATCCAATTAGCGCGAAACGGCAGAAAGCACTAGACGTTCTGACTCCGGAAGATCCACTTCGGACGATGATCGAGTTGGATGCTTTCGCTGGGCTGCGCCGAGGCGAACTGATTGGGCTTCGGTGGCAGGACGTGGATTTCGAAAGTCTCACCTTGCACATCCGCCGATCGGTCGTGGCAATGGTGGAAGGTGCGCCGAAAACGGAAGCTTCCTTGAAAGACGTTCCGCTGGACGCGCAAACAGCCGAATCGCTGTGAGGCTTGGAGACATCTCTCTCCTGGGCGATTCATCAACTGCACGGACATGTGTCCATCACGGGCGTAGATCAGCATGCCTTTCGGTTGCGGTACGGATGCGGGCTTCCCGTCTGGACCGGAGGCATCGATATGGATAAGATGCCACGCCCCGAGTAGCTTCTCTCGCGCACTAGCCTTATTCGCCGTCTGGGCCGACACGGACAGGCTGAAGATCATCGCAACAACTAACAGGGTTCCGCAGCCACGCTTCCTTCTGCGAGCGCCACTCATCGACCCACCAAGGTTTGGTGGAATGGGGAGTAGCGCGCCCCCGCTACCTCGACCTTTGAGGATGCTTCCTCAAGAGCCTGAACATCCTCATCTGTAAATACGATGGTCGCTCCGCCGAGGTTCTCTTCGAGACGCGAAAGCTTCGTAGTGCCGGGAATCGGAACAATCCAGGGTTTTTTCGCAAGCAACCACGCAAGAGCAATTTGTGCGGGCGTGGCCTTCTTCTTCTCCGCAAACTGGGTAATGACATCGACCAAAGCATGGTTTGCCTTGCGATTGTCCGCACTAAACCGCGGCACGGTGTTGCGGAAGTCGGTACTGTCGAACTTCGTCTCAGGGTCGATCTTGCCCGTCAAGAAACCCTTACCAAGCGGGCTGAACGGAACGAAGCCAATGCCGAGTTCCTCAAGCGTAGGTATCACCGTCTTTTCCGGTTCCCTCCAGAACAGCGAGTATTCGCTCTGAAGGGCGGCCACGGGCTGCACCACGTGGGCGCGACGGATTGTCTTCGCACTCGCTTCTGAAAGACCGAAGTGCTTTACCTTGCCCTCTTGGATAAGCTCCTTCACCGCCCCGGCCACATCCTCAATCGGAACGTTGAGATCGACGCGATGCTGATAGAAGAGATCGATGGCATCCACTTTGAGCCGCTCGAGCGATGCCTCCGCGACCTGCTTGATGTGCTCGGGCCGGCTATTCAAAGCACTCCACTTGCCGCCGTCTTCCGGATTCGCCTCCCAGCCAAACTTGGTCGCGATCACCACGCGGTCGCGAAACGGGGCAAGAGCTTCACCAACGAGCTCTTCGTTCAGAAGAGGCCCATAGACTTCAGCCGTATCGAAGAACGTGACGCCGCGCTCTACAGCAGCATGCAGCAGGGAGGTCATTTCCTTCGTGTCTTTCGGAGGCCCATAGGACCAGCTCATCCCCATGCAGCCAAAACCCAAGGCTGAAACTTCCAGTCCGCCCATTCCCAGTTTGCGTTTTTGCATAGCGATCCTCCTAAGTTCTGTTGAAAGTTTTGTTGAACGTCCGCTCGAAACTTGGTCGCGAGTACCGGTTGTCGCAGATCAAGGCCACGCGCGTCTGACAAAAGACTAGGCTTCTATCGTTCATGACACAAGGCCGTTGCCATCGCAAGGAGTTATGAGTAGCATTCATGAATCATGAGGAACGATTTAGGAGAACTTTCAGCGTTCGTAATTGTTGCGGAAGAACGTAGCTTTACCCGCGCCGCCGCCCGGCTAGGCATCTCGCAATCTGCGCTCAGCCATTCCATTCGGGGCCTCGAAGAGAGGCTAGGTCTTCAGTTGCTCGCGCGGACCACGCGAAGCGTCTCCCCCACAGCGGCCGGGACCGCACTTCTCCAGGATCTCGCGCCCGCCTTAGAGCGGATCGAGCGAGCTGTAGCTGAAACGAGAAAGCAAAGAGAGATTCCAACAGGCCGAATTCGACTCATCATCCCGCGAACAGCAACGCAAATGGTGATTCTTCCGAAGCTGGCTCAGTTCGCACGCACCTACCCAGAAATCGTCTTGGAGGTCACCTCTTCCAATGACCCTGTCGATCTCGTAGCCGGGCAGTACGACGGTGGCATTCAGCTTGGCGAGTTCATCCAACGGGACATGATTGCCGTCCGGGTCACCAAAGAGATGCGTCTCGCGGTCGTCGGATCGCCGCAGTATTTCAAGTCACGCAATATTCCCCGAAAACCTCAAGACCTCAAAGATCATTCCTGTATAGGTTTTCGCTTTACCAACGGTCTGTATCGGTGGGAGTTCGAGAAAGGCCGTAAGTCACTCACAGTCAGCCCCCAGGGACTCGCGTCTTTCGATGATCCGGACTTGGTAATCCAAGCGGTATTGAATGGCGCAGGAATTGGGACGGCGATGGAAGAAACTCTCGCAGGCATGATTTCAGAGGGACGCTTGATTCAAGTCTTGAGAGATTGGTGCCCAACATTCCAGGGCTATTTTCTTTACTACCCAAGCCGTAGAAATCAGCCTGCTGCTCTGTCTGCCCTGATTGACACACTGCGACTGTCGGATTGAACATCCATCCTGGTGTTGCCGCCGGAACGGGCATTGCGGTGCTTGCCGTGAATGTCCTGAGTTGGCTCTGGGGCGTATAGCGCCGTTCCCGGTCACCCTCAACCCACGACTCATGAATCGTAGTGCGCTATCCACGCAGAAGATTGTGGTAGCTCTCTTGTTTGTTTTTGGCGGAATTGCGCTGCTGCTCGCCGCCGTGGGGCTTTACGGCGTAATGTCGTTTGCGGTCTCGCAGAGGAAGCGTGAGCTGGGCTTGCGCATGGCACAGGCGCGACCCATCTCTTTCGGGTTGTCATGACGCATGGCTTGGCGCTGGCGGTGGGAGGCGTGGTGCTCGGCACGATAGCAGCTATGTTTTTGACTCGGCTCATTGCCGTGGGAACACTGCTCTATCAGGTGAATCCACGGAGCCCGATGGCTTTTATGGTCGCATCGCTGGTGATGGTAGCGATCTCCATAGCGGCCTGCTTCACCCCGGCATGGCACGCAGCCCGGACCGATCCTGCTCGGGCCCTGCGCGAATGAGCGGCACGCCCCAGTCGATCCGAACAATAAAGGCATTTTCTTGGGGTCCGTGCTCATACTGGTTTCTCTGCAAGGGATTGAATCATGGGTGCACGCGACCGAATCGTTTTCTCCTTGTACGCATTTGTGAACCGAACCCGGATCAGCCAGAAAATCATCAATACCAGCGGCAAGAAGCTCAGGAGAATAAGTACACCTGCTTTTTGTAATAAGGCGGGGAAGATTTGTTGCCGCGCGAGGAATATGGACGCTGCGGCGATAAACAGGGCAAAGCACATTCGCCAAAGATGCCGGGCAATACGTTGTGTGCCGGAAATACCGCGGCGCACGAGCATTCGAACGTCCCCTGCGGCTGCAAGCAGAGCTACGGATCCCATGAAGAAGTAAGGCCACGGGGGATATCCATACTTTAGCCCCGTCTGACTCATCGCCGCTTCTAACCCATAAGTCACCTGGACAACTCCGACGGCCAAAATAACCAGAAGGGCGCCCCAGTCGAAAATGCCGGGTTCTCCGTCCCTGCGCCTGGCGGTCAGCCATGCCGTTGCCACCAGATAGAACGTTAGAGTGCCTCCCAGAATATTGCCCGGTTGGGATTTCATGATGGCCAAGTACACTCCGCTTGCGGACAGGCAGAGCATCGCTATGACAAATACGTTTCCAGCGAGGCTATGGCGGCGGGAACCCTTGAGGAGCAACACCGCGACAAATCCAGACAGCATTCCCAAAGTGCCAGCGATAATGTGAAGAAGTAATAGTGGTGATCGCATTTTCCTGCTCCTTAAATCAGTCACTCCCACGCGTGCGCCGGCCTGCTCCTGCCATGGCTTCGCTGGCCGGCCTGGACAACCCATAGAAGAGAGCCGTAACAGCGATATAGCATGCGGTTGCGATGAGATCGATGGTCAAAGTCGACCTGCCGTGAACGAAAAGGACGAGTCCTCCCAGCAGTATGGTGAGCAAATAGAATGCAGCAGTAATTCCCGCGCTGAAGCGCGGTGACGCATCTACAATTTGTTTCATCGTTGCTTGCGCGCCCATACTGTTTCCTCCTTTCGCGAACGCCTGAATCAAACAGCCAAATCAGATCGGCCCCTGATGCCGGCGCAGTCGCGCCGCTCCGGCGAGGCATATCGCGCAGAATGCCAGCCCAATCCACAGACCTGGCGTGCTCAGGAAATTCGCCGGGGTGATGTGAGTCATCGGATTCGTGGGCAGCGTATCTGGCGATCGGAGGTCGATCTGCGGTGCGGCACCGATCAATCGAGTCCCCACCAGGGCAGCGAAATGCCAGGTATGGAAGACGATGGCTTCGAGGCCGCTAATCGCGATTACCGGCAACGCCGCCCACAGCAATGTCGCGCGGCGCGCCCAGCCGGAAACCAGCAGCAGCCAGCAATAGACTGGCGCGGGCCAAAGTGCGTGGGCCGTAAAAAGGTGGTAGAGCAGCAGCAGCGACATTCTAAAAAATGGAGACTGCGTCCATACAGCAGAGACGCTCAAGCCACTCCCTAGCAGGACAGCAGAGGTCAGCAGCAACATGATCCACTGCAGGGCGACGACGATCCCCCAAGCCACCAGCGGCACGACGACGAGAGGAATACTTGCTTTGGCAAGCACCGTGGTGAGATCCGAAACCGGCAGCGACTTCCAGAACAGGATGCTGCGATCGCGGCGCTCGCCGTACAACGCGTCGGCACAGTAAAACACATTCACGAAAATGGTGGTGAGCATCATCAGGCCGGCCACAATGTCGTAGGGCGTTGCGGTAAGGTCATGCCGGTGCATGCCGGCCCACACGCCACGCATCTGGCCCGGGAGATGAATCGTGGTGATCAGAAAGCCGAGGAGGAATACCGCGGCTACGCCCAGGGGCGCGAGATAAATCGAGCGGTTCTCCCACAATTCGCGGCGCACGGACCAGTAGAACGGGCGAGTCGCCAACGTCGCCGCCGGTGCGGCAACTGGAGAAGCAAAAGGCTCGGCCGTGGGATTCGATTGCATATTCATCGGGATACTCCTTGTGGCTGGCTGGCGTGATTGCCCATTACGGCAACAAACAGGTCGGCAATGCTGGGCGCGCGCACGTCGCCAAGGGATGCGAGCCGGGAACGATCAACACGATCGCGCTTGAGATCGAACAAGAGAATGCTGCGGCCGAGCACCTGGCGCTCGTGAATCGGCTTGAGCGCCCGCGCCGAGGCAACCTGCTCGGGATGCACCATCACTTCCAGATAGCGTGACTCGAATTCTTCCATGCTGCAATCGAGAACGATGCGGCCGCGATTAATGAACATGAGGTCGGTTAGAACGTGCTGCACATCTTCAACCTGATGCGTGGTCACGACGATGGTGCGGCTGCGATCGAAGTAGTCGTTCAGCAGCGAATCGTAGAACTGCTTGCGATACAGGATGTCGAGGCCAAGCGTCGGCTCGTCCAGCACCAGCAATTTCGCGTCAATCGCCATCACAAGCGCCAGGTGCAGTTGGGTCACCATCCCCTTCGAGAGCTCCCTTATCTTGCTGGCGCGCCGGATGTCGGTCTTCGCTAGAAATCCTTCCGCTTTGGTGCGATCGAATCGCGGATGCACGCCGGCCAGGTATTCGAGGGCCTGCGAAACCCTCATCCATCGCGGCAACACGGCGACGTCCGCGATGAAGCAGACATCGCGCATGAGCTGATCGCGCTCGGTCCAGGGGTCGCGCCCGAGCACCTTCAATTCCCCCTGGTATGACGTGAGGCCGAGGATCGCGTTGAGTGCGGTGCTCTTGCCGGCGCCGTTGGGGCCGATGAGTCCGAGAATGCGGCCCTCTTCAACGCGCAAATCGATACCGTCCAGCGCGATGGTTGCGCCGAAAGCCTTGCGGAGACCGCGTGCTTCGATCACTGTCATGACTTCGGCTCCTCTTTGGATTTCGACGGATCCAACAACGGCTCGCGGGTTGGAGCACCATTCAGCAGCTCCTCCACCTTCAAGCCGAGCCGCTGAATGGTTGCGTGAACCCTGGGCCACTGCTCCGCAAGAAACTTCTGGCGCTCGCCCTGCAGCAGCAGATTGCGCGCGCCCACATTGATGAACATGCCACGACCTCGCCTACTCTCGACTAAC
>Ga0302176_10001311_pt1 | contig 11910 bp, 9 predicted proteins | sample I_Palsa_E1_1_FD_198787 | JGI IMG/M metagenome (GOLD analysis project Ga0302176, IMG submission 198787) | Peat permafrost microbial communities from Stordalen Mire near Abisko, Sweden - I_Palsa_E1_1 | ecosystem: Environmental > Terrestrial > Soil > Palsa > Peat permafrost | place: Sweden: Abisko...
CACTTCCTCCGCCAGCACCGCCACCGCCACCGCCACCGCCACCGAAAAAATCAGGCCCGCCACAACTGCCATGAATGTGATCGCCATCTGCATCTCTCTGCCTCCGAAGCTCGCGTGGATAGCCGATGCCGCCGGCGTTTCGGACTTACGGTCTTCGTAAATGGTTAGAGCAAGCAGATGCCCGAACGGAAATCGATTGGTTCTTCGAGCTAAACCAAAACGGCCACGGAAGACAGGCGTTTCCCAGTTGACACACTGTGTCGGCGAAGACACGCCTGTTGGTCTCCGTAACTCCGTGATGAAACGCCTCTCGCTGCCGCCCCATTTGACTTCCCATTTCCCCGCCGCTATCGTTGCCCCAATGAACGTCGTCAAATCCACCCGCCAGTTCGAAGCCTGGCTGGCCCAGCGCACTCACATCGACCAGAAAGACCTCCGCCTGAAACACACCAACATGAAGGCCGACATCTTCATGTTCCTCCGCGCCACTTACTACCGCTGGGCGCAACTCTGGCCGCAGCTCTGCCCCGATCTCGCCCAGGCCCCGCACGTGCTCGCCGTCGGCGATCTGCACGTCGAAAATTTCGGCACCTGGCGCGACGTCGAAGGCCGCCTCATCTGGGGTGTCAACGATTTCGACGAAGCCTGGCCCATGGCCTACACCGTCGATCTGGTCCGCCTCGCCGTCAGCGCCCACCTCGCCGCCGCGGCCGGACGTCTCCCCCTCAAACGGGAGGATATCTGCGGAACCCTGCTCGAAGGCTATCGCCAAAGCATGAGCAAGAAAGGCTGCGCTTTCGTGCTTGGGGAAAATCATCCATGGCTCCGCCTCATCGCCGAAAACGAATTGCGCGATCCCGTCCATTTCTGGGCGAAACTAGACGCGCTCCCCACGCTGAAAACCGAAGCCCCCATCAGCGCCATCGATGCCCTCGAGCACCTAATGCCCGCTCCCGGCATCTCTTACCGCCTCACGCACCGCATTGCCGGCCTCGGCAGTCTCGGCCACGCGCGCTACGTCGCCATCGCCGACTGGCATGGCGGACGCATCGCCCGCGAAGCCAAAGCCCTCGTCCCGTCTTCGTCCCATTGGGCTCAAAGCCTTCAGGTTCGGAAGCATGAGGCGAAGAAGCAGGGCCCCGCCGAAATCCTTTATCAAACCATCATCAATCACGCCGTCCGCTGTCCCGATCCCTTCGTTCAGCTGCGCGGACGCTGGATCGTCCGCCGCCTCAGCCCCCTCTGCTCCCGCATCGAACTCGCTTCCCTGCGCGCCCCCGAAACTGAACTCCGCCTGCTCCACGCCATGGGATGGGAAACCGCCAACATCCATCTGGGTACGGAATCCGCGCGCAAATCCATCCTCCATCATCTCGCGAAACAAAAAGGAAAGTGGCTGCACCAGGCCGCCGAAGCCATGCTCCAATCCGTCCGCTCCGACTGGGAAGTCTGGAAGAAAAAAGGCTACGTCTGACCCGTACCCGTACCGCGGCATTCGCCAGAACTCATCTCACCAGCAGCCAAGAGAGTTGCTGGCGAAATGGCGTTTTTTTCGCCGTCGAACAACTGCTCCCGCGCGTCTCGGACAAATCAGGAAGATTGTGATCGACTTCTTGTACGCCTCTCTTTTCAAATGTGAGCGGTTTGGAGCAGACAGCCAGATTTTTGCCCAATAAGATTGGGTGGTTTCACCTGGATGCTCCAAGTTCTCACGCCGGAACCCGAAAGCCCCGAGGGTTCGACACCAGAATCGGAAGCAGAATCAAATCCCAAGCGAAATTTCAGACCGCCGCAAGGCGAGAATTTTCGGAGGATTCCATGAAGAGAGCATTCTTGTTGATCGTTGTGCCGGCCCTGCTGGTCGCGCTGGGGTTTGCACAAACTCCCGCGGCGGGTACCAATACAGACCAAACCAACATCAAGGGTTGCCTGGGTGGCTCTGATGGCAACTACACAGTTGTGGAGGACGGCACCGGCCGCATTTTCAAGATCACCACCAGCAGTGTCGATCTCAAGCCACATCTGAGCCATGACGTAACCCTCATCGGGCAAAGAGCAAGTGGGGCGAGTTCCGCCGCCGCTGACGACAGCTTTGCCGTGACCGCACTGAACATGATCTCCGAACACTGCGCTGCGGACGCCGCCGCACCCGCTGCGACTGTCACCACACCTGCGGAGACTCCCGCCCCACCCGCCTCAGGCGCCACTCCACCTGCGGAGACTGCTGTCACACCCGCTGCAGACGCCACCCCGCCTGCGGAGACTGTTGCCCCACCAGCGGCAGACGCCTCTGCCCCCGCCGGAACCGTCACAACGCCTTCGGAGACTGCCAACATACCGCCTGCGGCCGGTGCTGCACCCGCTGCTACTACCAGCACAGTTCCAGAGAATGCCGTCGCACCCGCTGCGGACGCGTCTGCTGCCGCCGCGGCTGTCACCACGCCTTCGGAGACCGCCAGCACACCTGCTGTTCATCCTCGGAGACGGTCAGAAACACCTGCTGTAGCCACTACCCCCGCTGTAACTGCAACCTCTTCTCCTGAGAGTGGCAGCACGCCTGCTGCAGCCGCCGCTACACCCGCTGCGACTTCCAGCACATCCTCGGACCCTGTCAGCACATCTGCTCCAGTCGCCACTACACCCGCTGGCAATTCCAGAGGCTGGTCCTTATGGCTCTGGATTGCGTTAGGCGCGCTGGTGATCGTCATTGGCACACTGTTCCCCTTCTTCAGCAGGTGGAGAAAACGGAAGAGTTTGGAGGGGACGGACGTCCCAAATCTTTCTTTTAACCGTGAAGTGAGTTCCGTCCAGGGCGAGGGTGACAAACAAAGCGACAAACAAGGACCACGCAAAGCCGCTTAGGACGACGGCCGAATAATGATTGCGAATCTTGGCGCCGGTGGCGACCGCTGCCGGCGCTTGGGCCGCTTAACGCCCAATAGTCGCCACTCTGGTCAATGAGTCTAAAGGCGATGTTTCAACAGGACACCCGGACGTAGAGATGCCGGGGCAAACTCCTCTTTGCGTCCCGGTTCGAGCCGCGCCATAGTCGGCTTCCCGTCTCCAAACTGCGTTACACTATCTCGCCGCTCATGCCGCCCACTTCCTACGATTCTAACCACCTCCTCACCCAACTCGAAGCCGCGAAAAATCGCTTCGACCCCGGCCAAGCGGCCCTTATCATTAAGCTCCTCGTCCAACTCTCAAGACTCAAACTGACCGACCCTCACCAGCTAATCCGCTTCCACGAGTGTTTGCTCTTTCTCCGCGCCTTTCCTCACGCGCCCTCTCTGGTCCCGCACGTCGAACATCTGCTCAACGCCTTCCACCAGCGGGTCGAAAAAACTTCCGCCCTCGATGTGGACATGTCTGTATTCGACGACTTCGACACCTCCGGCATCGCCGGTACCACCATGCAGGACACTCTCTCCTTCGACGTTGCTCAATGGCTCACGAACCGCATTCCCCGCAACGTCGAAATCGCCTGGGACGATTATTGGGACGACTATCAATCGGAGCGCTCCCGCGGCAACACCTGGCCGCGCTTCATTCCTCTTCTCGAAGAAGATGCCGACGTCGAAGCCAACATCCCATGGACGCGCTGGCTGGACGCCGCGCGAGGCCGCCAGAATCCGCTCCCGTGGCTCCTTGGCCGCTTCGCGCAACTTCCGCTTCCCGATCGTCAGCGCGCCGAACTTTACGACTCTCTTCGTCTCCCCATTCGCTGGCGGCTTGAAAACCTCAAGCTTTCGCGCACGCGCAATTGGATTCGTCCTCGCCGCTTCTACTTCCACAATGCCCCACTGATCCAGCGCAGCGAAGTCTCCATCTCGCACGAACTGGCCCAGCCCGCTCCTAAACTCGAAAAGCTTTCTCTCTCCGCGGCAGAATCCGTCATGCACGCCATCCGCGAAGTCATGGCCGTGCGTTACCGTGAACTCTATGGCACCACGCTCGGCGACCCCAGCACCGTAGTTCGCGCCAAGCTTGGGCGCGGCGTGGTCATGCATTTCTGGGGATTGCCGCCAAACCGCCGGCTCCCGTTGCGCGGTTATCTCGCCGGCTATACGCTGAAGAATGGGGTCCCCATCAACTACATCGAAGCCATCGGACTCTGCGAATGGATCGAGGTCGGCTTCAATACTTTTTATACTTATCGTCAAGGCGAAACCGCCTGGATTTACGCGCAGGCGCTGCGCTGCCTGTGCGCGCTCACTTCCGCGAAATGCATTTCGATTTATCCGTATCAGATCGGCCAGAATAACGACGAAGCCATCGACTCGGGCGCTTTCTGGTTTTATCGCAAGATGGGCTTCCGTCCGGGACGCGCGGATCTGCGGAAGTTGTGTGAGAGAGAAGAAGAAAAAATTTCCGCGAACCCGCAATACCGCACTACGCCGCGCATTTTGAAGCGGCTCGCCGAAGCTCATATGTTCTATGAATTGCCGCGCAGCGAACCGGGCTCGTGGGATAGATTCTCCGCGCGCAACCTCGGCTTGCTCGTCAACCGCCGCATGGCGCGAGAGTTCAACGGCGACAGCAACCGCATTCGTCAGGCCTCTACGAGCGCCGTAGTGCGAGCCCTCAAAATCAATTCCTCCCGCTGGAGCCTCGATGGGCGGCAAGCCCTCGAAAACTGGTCGCTGGTCCTGGCTCTGATCCCTGACCTGGAGCGATGGTCGGCCGATGAGAAGAGGCAACTGGTCGGGATCATCCGCGCCAAAGCTGCCCACAACGAAATGCGCTATCTACGTCTAAGCCAGCGGCATCCGCGGCTGCGAGCGGAGTTGCAGCGCTTGGGCAGCGGCTAACTCTCACACCTTCTTGCCGTTTTGGCTAGCTTGTTTGACGGTTTGCAGGACGAAGTCGAGGGCCATGCCTTGGATTTGTTTCTGACTTGATCCATATCTGCTTTGGCTGCTTTTTGTGTGATCTTTCCTTTTGTGGGGTCCGCCCGGGCAAAGCTTGTGGATTTCAGCTTGAAAATAAAGTTTGGGGCGTGGTTGCGTCGTCGTCGGGGCTAACGTTGGATCGATTGCTTCTCCGCTGAAAATCACCTCGACAGCCCCCCTCCCCCCTTTTTGCATAATCTTTAGAATCATCGACTTGGCGGGAAATTCTCCGCAAGGTCCGGAGTCTAAAGAACTTAGATACTAAGTTCTTACACATGAATAACTTACAGGCGTGACGATTCGGGCTCACCCGACCGTTACGGCCTCGACCATCATCGCGCATGTCGTGGGCTGTAGACAAGGTCAGATGTCACAATGGGCCTGTGGAAATTTTCTGCGACATCGGTAACCCATTTGGGTCATCCCGATGCCCCGCGTTTTCATCAGCGGGGCGAGGGATCTCGCGCGAGGACACATCCGAGGCCCGCTAGTCATCAGCGCATTATCACCGGCGATTGAACCGTGGCTGGAGCATCGCAGACTGCCGGGCTTTGCCCGGCTGGACAGCCCTTCGACTCCGCTCAGGGCAGGTTTTGGGGCGGCTGTTCCTACATAAACTCATTCTGCGCCTAACTTTTCTTGCGTGCCGGCAGGATGGTGAATTTCTTGTTGCGGGGCAGGCGATAGGTTTCGAAGTCGTCGTGGTCGATGGTTAGAATCGTGCTCAACCGCTCGCGGGTGGCGAGATGGACGAGGGTGGCGTCGGCGAAATCCATGGGACGATCGGCGTAGTCGTGCATGAGCCCCTGAATCTGTGGCAACCCCTCATGGGCAATGGGTGAGAGTAGAACAGCGCCCGAGCGCAGAAGCCGCCAAATGGCGCGGACATCAAGACCAATGCGCGCAGCCAGATAGAAAGCTTCCGTGAGAACAGCCTGCGTTGTTAACAACGGCAGCCGGACGTTGTTGTAGGCCTGTAGGCATTCCGCGTGCCTACGGTCGCTGCGATGGATGAGGGCGATAATTACGCTAGTGTCAATCAGCCCGCCGGCTGACGCGGCGACTGGAGCCATTCATTTCCTTCAAGTGTTTCTGATAAATGATTTCCCGGACCAGTTCGCCGGACCTTTCGGATGCCGTGGGATCGCCACCAGCGCATGCCCCGATTGCCGACTGGGCCCGCTTGCGGATGGCGGCCTGTTCGGCCGCGTCGTCGTGGGAGTGGCCGTTGCGGCGGGCACGCAGCCCGTCGGAAGCAAGCTCCTGCAAGAGCGCCGACAGGGACTTGCTTTCATGGCGGGCCTGCTCTTCCAGATCAGCTTTCAGTTCCGCCGAAAGCCGCCAGCTGTAGACTTCGGTTTTCATGCACTACAGTGTAGTGCAAAATGCTTTTCAGTTCAATATTTCATTTCGCTTTGGCGTCCGACGCTTTCAAATCGCCGATCAGCCTCTGAAACGCTTCCTGATACGAGTCGTGGTCCTTCCAGTTGCTGAAGTCGGGGATGAAATACTCGCGAATCTCGCGGGCGGAATCTTTGCCGGTGTCGGCGTCGAAGCACTCCCAGTCGCGCAGGGTTTCAAACGGCGCCAGCCGGATGGGAAACAGTACCCGCCGCTGGTCGCGTACCTCGCGCTTGCGGGCCTTGGCGATTTCCGTCTTCACCCACTCGCTCTCCATGCTGTGCGGCGACAGGATCAGCAGCAGCTTGTCGTGCAGTCGGATGGCTTCGTCGATCTGCTCGTGGAGTTTCCTGCCACCTTGAACGTCGTGCGGAGCAAACCAGCAGCGCACGCCTTTGTTCTGCAAGTCGGCGTAGAGGCGGTCGGCGAAGTCTTGGTCTTTGGTGGAGTAGCTGATGAAGCAGGAGTAGAACTGGATCGGACTCGTGGCGAGCGACTTCGCGAAGGCAATGAATTCGTCTGGAACCCCGCAGCCGCGGAGAAAAGCCTCGGGAATCTTGCCCCTTGATCGATAGACCGTGTCGATGCCGATCGTGGACGGGCCCAGGTGCCGGACGCTGTCAAGGCCGCTCACTCCACTGAGGTCGGTGGCCGAGAAAAGCGTGTCGTCAGTGGTAGCGTCTGTTAGGTCGGCACCCCCAAGCCGCGTAAACCGTATCTGCGCCAATGTGAGGTTGGCCGAACCTAGGTTTGCTCGCCTGAGGTCCGCCACGCCGAGCTTTGCTCCTTTGAGGTTAGCTCCGGAGAGGTCAGCCTTGAGCAGGTACGCCCCCATCAGGTCGGCGTCAACAAGGTCCGCATTAGCGAGAAGGGTGCCCTCAAGATGTGCACCCGAGAGCGTCGCCCTATAGAGGTCCGCTCCGGCCAGATCCGCGCCGTCCAGCCTAACGGAAACCAGCAATGCCCCTCGAAGGTTAGGAACCGCCCCGAGATTCTCCTGCCTCCATTCGTTCCAGGCCTCAACGCCCTCTTTCAGCTTCGCCAGATGTTCGGGATTTGCCATCCAGTCACCTCAGTCGGGAAATCGCCGGGTGCTCGCTGTCAGAAGACCAAAGAGGCGAGGTCGGCCTTGATCGCGCCGAGCAGGTTCGATTGCACGACCGGGAACCGCTCCGGCGCCAGCACAGAGGGAGACGTGGCTCCGCTGTATTTCTTGAACACGTCGCCAATCTTCTTGCGTTTGGCGCGCGACTTCGAGGCCTTGCCGTGGTCGAGGTCGTGGCGCGACTCAGTCCGGAGGCTATTGATGTCGAGGAACGATTGCGGAGCTTTGTCGGCCAGACGCTCGCCGACGCCCTCGTGGAAGAGAAAATAGAGATCGTCGACGAGTGCCTTGTATTCTTCGTAAGTTCTAGCAGCTCGACCGATCCGGATTTGCGCCTGCGATGTTTTGTTTGTCGGCTTGAAAAGATCGCAGCCGTGCTTCGAAGAGTAGGTCTCATTTAGCCTGGAAATCAAGGCCGCAATTTCCTCTGCGTCTTGCTTGACGGAAGCGTTTAGGCCACTCGTTACGACGGCAATTGGAGTAAGAGCATCGGCGAACGTCGGGTCGAACGCTAACAGCTTTCGGATGAGTACCATGTTCCTCGTCCGCGCGCCGCTCTTTACGTTTGCATTCACAGTGCGCTGAAAGGCCAAGTAATCCAAATCGGTCGCCCGTTGTCCCAGTTCAACTTGCCGATTCAATTCTTTGGAAAACTTTGAGAAAAACTCTGCCAGCTTCCGTTCTTTCCCTGCGGCGCAGCCGCCCTGTATGAGGCAGCAGGCCAGCGTCAGCAAGGACTGAACAATAGTCCGATTCCTTAGCAGTTTCGCCTCGTCGGCCGTAAAGCCCCGGTCAAGAAAGTCCAACGCGCCAGTGATGCGCTTGGCGACGTTCGAGGTAGCGGAAAAACCAGCCTGAGTCTCGAACACTGCCCGGACCTCGTCATAGCGGAGACCCGCGTCGATGCCGTCGATCTCCAATACCGCGGTCTTGGCTAGAATATCGAAGTGTCCATATCGCTTGTCGGAGGCGCCCACCCGTTTGAATAGGTCGTGCTTCGTCAGTTGCTTTACGAAGTCGCGCAGCTTGCTATCAATTGAATTCAGCTTCTCGCTGCTCGTGAGCGGCAGACCCTCCTGCAAACGCTGGAAGAATTCGCGGATCTCCTTGTCATCTGCGTCTTCGATTTCATCGAACTCGATTTCGTAGTCGTCGAATCGGTCAGTGTACTTGTCGCGCAGGTCGCGGTAGTGGGAGCCGCCGAACCTCTTGGCCGACTTCGGTGACAGGGGAAGCTCATTCTCAAAAAACTCGTAGATGCTCGCGAGACGCTGCTGCCCATCGAGGACCTCGTACTCCTCGGGATCACTTGAGTTCTTCAGGAAGTAGAACTTAGGGAGCTTCCAGCCACGGAGGATCGTATCGATGAGCAACTGCTTCTTGGCTTTGCTCCAAACCTCTTGGCGCTGCCACTCCGGAATTTCATACCTATCCCGTCGCTTATATATCTTGTCAATGGCCCTCTTGTTAGGGGTCATCTTCATAGGATTGAGTCTCCGGTAAGCTACGTGTCGCCGGGTCCGCGGTCCACCAATAGTAATCCTATTCCAGCGGTTTCATTGCAATGATTGTCGGCAGGCTGAGGCGTTAACTCTTCCGGCTTCTGGGGCTTGTCCAGCCTTTCGCACAAGATAAGCTAGCGCGATGCGGGAAGTTTGAGCGTCTTACGGATCCGACCAGAGACGTTGCCTGCGGCCACGCCGCTGGCATCGCCTTCGTCGATCGCGCTGCGCAGGGCGGCCAACTTTGCCGCGTGTTCCCGTTCCTCGCGCTCAAGCGTTCGCAGGCCGGCACGGACGACTTCGCTGGCGTCTTCGTAACGCCCGCTCTTTACCTTCGTCGTCACAAAACGGTCAAGTTCTGGAGTTAGATTGATGTTGCGTGTAGGCATGGCGGGCTTTCTGATACTTGGTTCGTGAACATTATGGCACGACTGGCGAGGATTGTGTCTTCACCACAGAGACACAGAGTCACAGAGAAAACCCAAAGCCTGCAAAGTCACAAACAACGTCAAAGGCGCCGGACAGGAGTGTCCGTCCCACCAAGCAACGGACCAACATGAATTTCTCTGTGTCTCTGTGACTCTGTGGTGAACGTTCGGGTTACTTCTTCCGGCCCCGGATAGCCTCCCGCGCTTCCTTATCCGCCGTCCGGCGTCTCTCGGTCTCCCGCTTATCCCACAACTGCTTGCCTTTGGCCAGGGCTAGTTCGACCTTTACTTTGCCGTTCTTGAAGTACATGCGGACTGGGATTAGGGTGAGGCCTTTTTGCTGTGTCTTGCCGATCAGCTTGCGGATTTCTTCTTTGTGCATCAGCAGCTTGCGGGTGCGCAGGGGGGCGTGGTTGTGGATGTTGCCGTGCTCGTAGGGGCCGATGTGGGCGTTGAGGAGCCAGAGTTCGCCGTCCTTGACCAAGCCGTAGGAGTCTTTGAGGTTGGCGAGGCCGCCGCGGACCGATTTGGCCTCGGTTCCGGTTAGAACGACGCCGCACTCAAATTTTTCCAGCAAGAAGTAGTTATGTGAAGCGATCCTATTAACGGCGGCGTCTCGTTGGCCGGAGGCTGTCGGCTCGCGGCGCGGGGCTTTTTCCGGTTTCGGCTTGGTTTCGTGGGTGGATTGGCGAGGCATGGGGCTGGAATTCATCTTAGCAGTGAAGGACGGTGGGGCGAAGGGTGTCTGCGGCACCCCCTAGGAAGCGAGCCGAACGCGCCCTTCGGTCGCTTGCGCTCTCTCAGGGCAGGCTCCGAGAAGTCGCGCGGCTCGCCTAGGTCCTTCGGCGGGCAAAAAACGCCCGCCTCAGGATGACAGGCCAAAACTGTGCCATTACCGGAAGCCGACTTTCCATCCACTGGGACTAAGACCAAAGAGTGTAACTCCCGTGCGGGCAATCACATCGGGAGACGAGAAAGCCGATGCTATAATCGCTGCAAAACCATTATTTGCGCATCGAGTAAATCCCTAGGTTCGCTGGCGGTGGGGTAAGGACTGCTTCTCCGGCGAAGAATTTTAGACGAGGACTGACGAATGAGACGTCTGATGCCTGCGGCAGTATTGCTGCTGGTTGTGGTCATGATACTGCCTGCCATCGCCGACAAGGCCAAGAATATCTACGAAAAGGGCCAGGACGCCGAGGCGCGGCAGAATTACGAAGCGGCTTTCGACTTCTTTAAGCAGGCTTACGACCTGAAACCAAAAGACTTGCGTTACCGGGCGTCGTTCGAGCGGATACGTTTCAAGGCGGCCGCGACGATCGTGCACGAGGGACAGAAACTCCTCGACGATGGCAAATTGCAGGAGGCGCTGGCGAAATTTCAACGGGCGACGCAGATCGATCCCTCGTTGTTCATTGCGCAGCAGGAGCTGAAGAAAACGCTGCAGATGATCAACGACGCGGCGAATCCTCCGCCGCAAGCGGCGGGGCCGCCGAACAGCCTGCAACGTAAGATTAAGGAAGCGGGAGGCCCGGTCGAACTCGCCCCCATCTCGAACGTCCCCATCACCGTAAAGCTCACCGAAGATTCCAAAGTGATCTATCAGACGATCGGGCAGCTGGCCGGGGTGAACGTTCTGTTCGATCCGGATTACACTTCGCGGCGGATCAAGGTCGAGTTGAATGGAGTGACGCTGGAAGAGGCGCTGGAGATCACGGCGCTGGAGTCGAAAACCTTCTGGCGGCCGGTGACGGGGAATACGATTTTTGTGGCGCAGGACAATCCGGCGAAGCGCAAGGAATTGGAGCAGAGCGTCCTGAAGACTTTTTATCTTTCGAATCTTTCGCAGCCCACCGAGTTGCAGGATGTGGTGAACGCGATTCGCGCCGTGCTGGATGTGCAGCGCGTGCAGCAGTTGCTCTCGCAGAATGCGCTGGTGGTGCGGGGCACGCCCGACCAGATCGCGCTGGCGGAAAAACTGGTGGAGGACCTGGATAAGGCGCGGCCGGAAGTGATCGTCGACATCGCGGTATTGCAGATCAGCAAAGACAAGTCGCGCACCCTGGGATTTAGCCCGCCCACCAGCGCCACCATCGCTCTGCAGAGCAATATCAACACCACGACGACGACTACGGGAACAACGACTACGGGGACTACCAGCAGCGGCTCGACCGGCGGGCTGGAGCTGAACACGCTGGGCAATCTGAACGCGACCGATTTTCAGGTGACGATTCCTTCGGCCAATCTATCGGCGGTGATGGGCGATACCGACACGAAGATGCTGCAGAACCCGCAGGTTCGCGCCCTCGATAACCAGAAGGCGACGCTCAAGATTGGCGAACGCGTGCCGGTGGCGACCGGATCGTTCCAGCCCGGAATCGGCGGCGTGGGTATCAACCCTCTGGTCAATACGCAGTTCCAATATTTGGATGTGGGCGTGAACATCGACATCACGCCGCACGTGCACGGGGACCGGGAAGTGACGCTGAAGATCTCGATGGAAATTTCGTCGGTGGTGGGGCAGTCGAGCATCGGCGGCATCAGCCAGCCCATCATCGGGCAACGGAAGATCGAGCACGAAA
>Ga0302176_10001315_pt1 | contig 11871 bp, 8 predicted proteins | sample I_Palsa_E1_1_FD_198787 | JGI IMG/M metagenome (GOLD analysis project Ga0302176, IMG submission 198787) | Peat permafrost microbial communities from Stordalen Mire near Abisko, Sweden - I_Palsa_E1_1 | ecosystem: Environmental > Terrestrial > Soil > Palsa > Peat permafrost | place: Sweden: Abisko...
GCCGCCATCGGCTGTACGGCTGCGCGAAAAATCCAGCACGCTCGATGCCGCCAGTGAATTAAGCGAGCCGCTCGCGTTGGACATCGCCACCGCCACGATGGACGCCAACAGCAACCCCGCCAGCCCCGTGGGCATTTCGCGCACCAGAAATAGCGGCAGAATGCGGTCGGTGCGTTCGCCGGGAACCAGTAACGGCCAGTGTTGCGCGAAAACATACAAGCCCGCACCGATCAATAGGAACACGGTGAATTGCACGAAAACGATGGCGCCGCTGGTGAGCAGTGCGCGCCGGCCGTCCCGCTCATTGCGCGCGGCCAAAAGTCTTTGCACGATGGTTTGGTCCGTTCCATGCGTAGCCATCGTCAGAAATGCGCCGCCAATCAGCCCCGACCACAGTGTGTATTTCGTCGCCAAATGAAACGAAAAATCGAACACTTGTAGTTTGTGTCCCGCGGCGGCTGCCACCTGCGTAACTTCGTGCCATCCGCCGGGGATACGATGCAGCAAGACGAACAGCGTCATCGCACTTCCCGCCAGGTACAGCGAAAGCTGCGCGACGTCCGTCCAGATCACCGCCTTCATTCCGCCTTCAAACGTATACAAAATCGTCAGCGCCATCACCAGCACCACCGCAACCGTCTCCGAAGTCCCCAGCACCACGCTGACCACCAGCGCGATCGCCGAAATGCGCACGCCCTCCGCAAGCGCCCGCGTGATCAAAAAAGTCCCCCCGGCGACTTTGCGCATGCGCGAACCAAATCGCTTTTCAATCAGCGCGTAGGCGGTGAAATATTCGCCGCGAAAATATCCCGGCAGCAACAGCAGCACAATCAGCGCTCTTCCCAGCAAGTAGCCGAAAATCAGCTGCAGAAACGCTAAATTTCCCGCGTAGGCTATCGCCGGCGTCCCGATGATCGTTAACGTGGACGTCTCCGTCGCCACGATCGACATTGCCAGCGCCCACCAGGGCGCCGTGCGTCCGCCCAGGAAATAATCTCCGGCCGTGCGCTGGCCGCGCCGAAAATGCATTCCCAGCGCTGTTACGCCCAGCAGGTAAGCGATGACGATCGCCAGATCGACCGCATGAATCCGCATTTCGCAGAGTGTACCTGTTGTACGTCCGAGAACGCTTCCTATTTTCTTGCATCGCCCGTGCGCTATTCTTACGCTATGCGCTGTGTCTTGGGATTCGATGGCGGCGGCACAAAGATGGACTGCGTTCTGATGGACGAAACCGGCGCCATCCTCGCGCGCAGCGCCCTCCCGGGAAAGCCTGCGAGCTAGCGAAGCGATGGACCGACCGCTTTCCAGAGACCGTGAAGCCGCTCGCACCGCCGCCGGTGAAGACCTCGCGCGCTTGCTGCACCACGCCGATACCAGCGTCCTCCTGGAGCTGCTCGCCAATCCCGCGCTCGATGAAACACAGCTCTGTCTCCTGCTGGAAAGAAAGAATCTCGCCTCGGAAATTCTGGAAGAAGTTGCCCGCCGCAAACCGTTAACGAAAAACTATCGCGTGAAGAAAGCTCTCGCGTTCCATCCGCGTTCGCCGCGCCTGGTGGGTATCCGCCTGTTGCGCGATCTTTACCTCATGGACCTCGTGCAACTCACATTTTTGCCCGCAATTTCCGTCGAGCTCAAAATGCGCGCGGAAGAACAGTTGCTCGCCCGCTTGCCGCAACTTCCCCTGGGCCAAAAAATCACTCTGGCGCGCCGCGGCCCGGCCCGCCTTGCCGGTTCACTGGTGGCCGAAGGCCATCCGCACCTTCTGGCCCTGGCGCTCGATAATCCGCGCTTGACCGAAGCCCAGATCCTGAAGGCCCTGGCTCGCGAAAACATTCCCGCCGCCGTGCCCCGCGCCATCGCGCATCACCGCAAATGGTCGGAGTCCTACCACGTGCGCCTCGCTCTGGTGCGCCATCCCTTCTCGCCGCTGGCCAGCGTTTTGTCTTACCTGCCGCAACTGACGGTATCTGATCTCCGCGAACTCGCCGCTCCCGGCATCGTTCCGGAAGCGCTCCGCAAATATCTTCAGGCGGAAGTGGCGCGGCGCATCCGTCGCAACAAAAAATCCGAGTTCGCCGCGGAATTGCCTCCGCCCTCATCCCGCGAGTGACGCTGTCGTGACCGCCGTCGTTGTTCGGGATGGCCTTGCCGCCATGCGTCGCGAACTGAACACATTTTCATTCCATGGGTGTAGGTTTGCAATCAAACCAAGCGTATGCTGGGGGCATCCATGCGGCGTTTTTGGGGCTGCGCCGCGGCACGAAATCTCTGGCAGGGGGTTTCACCTCTCCAATGGCCACGGGCGACCTTCCCGCACGGCGGACCGAACGCAGGCGCGCGGCGCGTTTTGCCTTTCGCGCCGAACTCGACATCGAGTGGGGCTCCGCGGTTCTGCCCGGGCGCACCCGCGATCTCAGCGCCAGCGGCATGTTCATCGAGGCCGCGGACACCCTCTGGGTCGGCGCAGGATTCACCGCCCGCCTCAAGCTCGACAAACCCGTGCAACTTGATTGCTTCGTGAAACGCGTGGAACCCGGTCGCGGCATGGGCGTCAGCGTGGACCTCTCCAAGGCCGAAAGCCAGCAACGCTATCAGGAGTTGCTAGCCTATCTCTCCACGCCGCGCTCTTGACGCCCTGCCCGCGCGCCACGAATTACCCACTCCGTCTATACTGGTGCCGATGACCAGGTGCGTTGATTGTGGGTCGGAGCGCATCTCTGACCAGTGTCCGTCGTGTGGGCTCACTTCCGCCGCCGCCGAGTTGGTGTTTCGCCGGCGGCTCGTAAACCGCACCGCGGTCTTCCTGGTGGGCTCGCTGGCCTTTCCGTACATGGCCCAGCTCTATCCCCCGCTCGATCTGGACTTGATGTTGGTTTTTTTTGGACTGCTATTTTTCTTGGCGTTGACGCTGGCGATTTTCCTGGACCGCCGCGCCCGCAACCGCCAGGAACTCGAAGTTCTGAAACGCATCTACTCCGGTTTCATTCCCTTGCCGTGGCTCCTGGTCGCCATTCTATTTCTAAACGGCAGGCTGGACTCCCCAAAAAATATTGTTTATCACCCTGCGGTCGTTGAAAGCCGCTTTTACATGAAAGGCTTGCTGCGCGGTAGCAGGCGCCTGATCGTAACCGGCTGGCGCGCCAATCCAAGAATCGAACGCCTGGCCGTCGATGCCGACGATTACGATCGTTTTCAAACCGGCGACGCCGTATTGGTCGGAGTAGAACCAGGAGTCATCGGCATTCCCTGGTTCTACGGCGTCTACCGCCGCTAACCACCTGCGGCCTTCTTGCGCACCGTCAGTAGACCGACTTCCCATCTGGCCGCATCGGAAGCTGCAACTCCACCACCGCTCCCTGCTTCGGCAAACGAAACCGCACCCGGTCCATCGCGCCCACGTTTCGTTCCTTCCATTCCGTAATGTCCAGCGGCTCCGCGGGCTTGTCCGATGCTGACCACTCCACCGCGTCGGTTTGCGTCTTCACCGTCGCCGGATCGATGTCGTAAACCTCTTGCTCGTTCAAATCAATCAGCAGGTATCGCTTCCACATTCGCAGCAGCAACACGCCGCGCTTGTCCGTGTGATACATGTTCCAGGATTTCGGCGGCCCGTCATTGAATTTGACGATCGCGAATTCCACGGATTTCCAAACCGGTTTGTTCTGCGCGTGCGCCGCCGCAGATACGAAACAGAGCAGGGACAAAACGGCAGCGCTTCGTAAAATATGCATCATCTTGATCGGCTTGTATCGGTGGCTTGTGGCACGGCGGAGTGTTGGCGCTCGGCCGAGATGGCCCAATGGGCAGCGCTGACAGAACGCGCCAATCCGGTCGTATTCCAACCCGGAAGACGAGTCTACGCTCCCGGGCGTGCAGCGACAAGATGGCCCGTATGTTGCCGGCCAAAAGGTTGGAGGGGAATTGTCGTCCCAATTTGAGAACTGCTTGCAGAGCTCTAAGAAGAGTGAAGAGTCTATTCGATTTACCCGCGACTTATCGCCTCTATTTCTTCGGCGCGTGAGCCAGCTTGTTGTAGCCCTTCACGTAAGCCCGCAGTCCAAACGTCGGCGTAATCTTGGCGTACCCTGCGGCCAGCTGCTCTTTATATTCGGTTTGGCTCCAATCCAGGCGTTCCGCAGGCTCAAGGTCTAGCACGGTTAAGTCCGTGTCCGTCGTGATCAGTTTGCCAAACTGGAGTCGGTTGCCTCTGAGGGTCATGTAGTTTCCCTTTTCCAGCGCAGGCGCGTGATCCTCAGTCCCGAACGTGAAGACGATCTCGGTCGGCTCCACGCGTACTGCGGTAACCGCACCTTGCAGCTCGGGCGGAGGCATCAGCTTGCTGACGTCCATGATCAGGTCGTCGTTCTCGGTCTCGATTCCCGGTACTTTGCTGGTGTTGATCATATTCGCGAGATCCATCCCGAAGATGCTCATAATTCCTTTGATCGGGATACGAAGCGCCTTCACCTTTTGCGTGTGAATGCGAACCTTGCCGTCCTTCGTTGGGCTGAGCGTGCCCAGCGTTTCAAATGGGATATCTCCCTTGCTGTGCAGCCGGCCCTTGACGCGCAGCTGATTCCCTTCGATGGTGATCGATAAGCCCTTCAACGGCGCATCCGGCTTGGCGAAGGCATAAGTGTTCATCACATTTGCGAGCGTCTCCGGTGAAACGCGAACTCTCGCGAATTTTACGCCCAGTACATACGATCGACTGTCGTCGAACACCGGCATGACGTTCGTGCCCACGGGCACGAGTTCGCCGGACAGCGTATCGATCTGTATCGCCACGCTGTCCGTCAGATGAATGAAGACATTGTGCATGCGCGCTTGCACCGCGTGGCTCGCTCCCGCTCCCGAAACAGCCGGCGTTGCCGACTCGGGAACGGCGGTGGAACTTTGCGCCGTTTGTGCCGGTTGCGAAGGTTGCGCCGGTTGCGAAGGTTGCGCAGCTTTATGCGAACACCCCGATGCGGTCAACAGGCACGCAACCAGTAGACTCCCGCGCCATCCGCAGTCGCTAAAAAGGTTCCTGCATCCCTTGCCTATACTTGTCATGGTTGGCTCCGCGCTCGCTTGGTAAAAATTGCGATCAGCCGTTTAGTGTGACATAGCCCCCGTACAACGCCACTCCATCGTGCCCTTAGACATGCATTGGACATGCTTTAGACTCGTCTGCGTCCAGCTGGGTCTGACTCTTGCCTCGCCACCCCTGCGAATCCGCCACGCCGTCAAGCAACAGTTGCCCTCGCTAGGTATAATGCCCAGCGATGCTTTCGGCCACCTCTCTTGGCAGGCGTGTCTATCGCATGGTCGCTCGCGTATTTCCCAACTGCGCGATGATCTCGCAGGCCGTTGCCTACAATTTATTTTTGGCGTTCTTTCCCACCCTGCTCGCCGCCGTAGGCATCGCCAACAGCAGCATCGGAGACAAGACCAGCCTACTCAGCCTGATTACCGATCTCACCCGTTTCCTGCCTCCCGGAAGTCAGCAAATCGTCGCGCAGTTTCTGGTCAAGCGCGGCCCGGACGCCTGGAAAATTGCCTTCGTGGGCTGGGTCGGCACCATTTTCGTCGGCACCCAGGTGATGCGCCTGGTGATGACCGGCATTCATTGCGTCTATGGCGACAAGGAAAGGCCCGGATTTATTCGCGCACAGTTTCGCGCACTCCTGCTGCTGCTGGTGACCATCGCCCCGCTCCTGGCCGCGGCCATCATCGGTGTCTTCGGGAAGCCGTTGCGACGGTGGTATGGCCAGGAGTTCGGACACTCCATCGGGCTGCAGGGTCTTTGGGGGCTGTTTTTTCCTGCCGTTGCCATCCTGCTGGCGGCCGTTTCGCTCACCATAATTTATCGCGTGGCGCGGCCGCAGGGAGAGAGCTTGCGCAGGGTGCTTCCGGGCGCATTGGTAGCCACGCTTTTGTGGTGGCTCGCCGACGTGCTGTTTGGCCTATACGTCCGTAAAATGCCTTACAGCGTTGTATACGGCGGCCTGGCCGCCGTGATCGGCCTGCTCATCTGGATGCAGGTCTCCGCCATCATCATTTTTCTCGGTGCCGCCTGGAACGCCGAACGCACTGATGTCAGCAACCGACCCCCTGCGTGACGGATCCCGGCGTCCTGCGGGTCCACCCTGTTCGCCATCCTTCGCCTGAAGCAAGACTCACTCGCAATCGCCGGGATTCTTTCACCGTGCCACTTCTGCCTGTACGTGTTCTATAAGCCGCGGCCGTCTCATACTTACATGGTGCGTTGACAGTAAAATTAACGACGGCGTATAGTCACAGCTGCAACGTAGTCCCGTCCTCGCGATGCGTTGCGTCACCGACAGACGCTTCAGCTTAGGCTGGGTAGTGCCGGGGTCCAATATGCCATTCCTCCTGCTGTTCGGTAGCTTCAAGCGCATCGTTATCCTGTTCCTTGTTTGCGGTTTTTGCGCCGTGGGTGTGCAAGCGCAGACACCTCCCTCAAGCGACGCCGGGTCGACAAGCGCTCCGCCAAAAGCTGCTGCGGCGCCACCAGCGACGCCGGACCAGACCCCCAGCGCCGAAGCACGGCCCAAAGACGAAGTCGTCACGCACGACACTCCTCCAAGTTTCCAAGTGCGAGTGAACCTCGTGCAAGTTCGCGTCGTGGTGCGTGATGAGAGCGGCAAAGTCATCCCTAATTTGCACCGCGAAGATTTCCAGATTTTCGATAATCGCAAACCGCAATTGCTCTCCAGCTTCAACGTCGACACCCCCGAGGCGCACGCCGCGGCCATCGCGGTGGATGCGGATGCCGGCCCCGAAAAATCCGCCCAGGCGCAGACCGCCGCCGTCGTCGCGAAATTGCCGCAACGCTTTGTCGCCATGGTCTTCGATGACGTGCATATGTCCCTGGACGACGCCATGTTTGTGCGCACTGAAGCCGCTAAATTCTTTGCCTCGCTGGCTCCGACGGATCGCATCGGCATTTACTCCAGCTCCGGACAAACCAGCCAGGAATTTACCGACGACCGTGAAGTCTTGCGCAAGACGTTGCTCGGAATTCTGCCCAAATCCGTAACCGCCGCGGAAAACCGCGATTGCCCCTTCGTCAGCTATTACATGGCGGACCAGATCGTAAATGTCCGTGACCCCCAGGCGCTGACCGTGGCTGCGGCAGACATCGTGCAATGCGAATTCAACGGCGACCAAACGAAACTCGCCTTCGCCATGACCTATGCGCAATCCGCGGCTGCCGCCGCGCTAGCCACCGGGGACGGCGAAAGCAGCTATACCTACACGCACCTAAATGAGGTCACCAGGCGCCTCAGCGCCATGCCCGGCCAGCGCATTATGGTCTTCGTTTCGCCCGGTTTTATTCCCACCACGTTGCGCCTTGAGATGTCCGACCTCATCGAACGCGCCAATCGCGCCAATATCACCATCAACACCATCGACGCGCGCGGCTTGTATACCCCCGAGCTCATGGGCGACATTTCTGAGAGGGCTAGCTACAATCCGCTAACTGTGGGCGTCGAGTCTCTCTACCGCACGCAAGCGCAATTCGCGCAACAAGAGGTTCTGTCGGACCTGGCTCTCGGCACCGGCGGCACATTTTTTCACAATCGCAACGACGTCGCCGAGGGCATGAAAGAAGCCGGCGCCGCGCCGGAAGTTTCCTATTTGCTCGGATTTTCCCCGCAAAATCTGAAAATCGACGGAAGATTCCACGAACTTAAAGTCACCCTCACCAGTAAGCGCAAGGCCACCATTCAAGCCCGCCGCGGTTACTACGCGCCGCGTACCATTCCCGATCCCGCCGAGGCCGCCAAGGCCGACATTCAGGAAGCGATTTTTTCCCAGGACGAGATTCACGACATCCCCATCGACTTGCAAACGCAATTCTTCAAAAAAGATGCCAACGACGCGCGCATCGCCGTCCTCATGCATTTCGACGTAAAGGGCGTGCACTTCCGCAAAGCCGCGGGCCGCAGCGACGATGACCTGACCATCGCTACCGCGATCTTCGATCAGAACGGCAACTTTGTTACCGGTGGCGAAAAAGTCTTGACCATGAAGCTTTTGGACCAGACCTACGAGCGCCTGAGCCGCTCCGGTCTTACCGTTAAATCCAGTTTTGACGTGAAACCCGGAACTTACATGGTGCGGCTGGTGGTGCGCGACGCCGAGGGCTCGCAGATGGCGGCGCGCAACGGCGCGGTGGTTATTCCGTTTTAAGCGAGGGCGCAAAATGAAAAATCTTCATCGCAGGTCACGGCGTATTTTGTATTTCGCGGCTTTGCTGCTCCTGGGCCTTGCTCTCTCGGTGCGGAATTCCGCCGCGCAATCCGCGCCCCCGCCGGAAAATCCGCCCGCGGCGGCCGCGCCCGCGTCTTCGTCGCCTGCGTCCCCATCCCTTGGCGCTGTCGCGGCCGCGGCCCAGGCCTCTGCCGCCACGCCGTCCGCCGCCACGAAGTCCAACCCTCCTCAATCGAACGACCCGCAGTCCACCGCCGTGATCCGTTCGGAAACCCGCCTGGTGCTTGTCGATACCGTCGTCACCGACAAAAAAGGAAACTACGTTCGCGATCTTGCGCAAAAGAATTTCAAGGTTTTCGAGGACAACAAAGAACAGCCGGTCGTCAGCTTCTCCGCCGGCACCGACCAAACCATCCAGGGCAACACTCAGAATCGCTACCTGATTCTATTCTTCGATAATTCCACCATGGATCCACCGGACCAGATTCAAGCTCGCGGCGCGGCCTCCAAGTTTATCGACGCCACCGCCGGGCCCGACCGTCTGATGGCTGTGGTGGAGTTTGGGGGCGCCCTGCGCATCGCGCAAAATTTCACCGCGGACGCCGCGCATCTTCACGCCGCGGTTTCCGGAGTAAAAGGCTCCGCCGTGGATCCCAATGCCACGCAGCCCGTGACCATCGCGTCCACGGGACTCTCTTCCTTAAGCAACGCGGAAGCCGATTTTGGTGCGCGCTCCATGCTCATGGCCATTCGCAGCCTGGCAAAAAATCTGCGCGCCGTGCCGGGACGCAAAATGCTGATTCTTTTTTCCGGCGGTTTCCCGCTGAACACGCAAAGCGAGTCCGAGCTTACCGCCACCATCGACGCATGCAACAAGGCCAACGTGGCGATTTATGCCTTGGACGCGCGCGGTTTGGTGGTAACTGCGCCGGGAGCCAGCACCCACAGTGAACGCATTCCGGAAAGTTCGCCGCTGCAGTTCGCGGAGACGCAGCATGCTGCGTCTGTACCACACCAGGCGGCGACCAATGACGGCTCGCCGCGCCTGGTACTGGCCAGTTACCCTGCCGCCGCGGCCGGCGATCCGCAGAGGGGCGGCGGAGGCGGCACCGGCGGCGGTGGCCGTGGCGGCGGTGGAGGTACGGGAGGTGGCACCGGAGGGTCGGGCGGTAAGGGTGGCACCGGTGGCGGCACCGCCGGAAGCGGAGGAAAGGGTGGCACAACTGGCACGGGAACCACCAATGCTGCCAACTACAATAATCCCTCGTTCAACTCACCGCGTTCCATCGTGCCGCCGATACCGCCCCTGGCCGGCACCAATCAACAGATCCTCGCCGCCCTGGCGGAGGGCACCGGGGGATTCACCATCTTTAACACCAACGATCTCCTCGGCGGTTTGCAGCGCATTGGCAACGAGCAAACCGAATTTTATGTTCTCGGCTACACTCCGCCAGAAACGGCGGTCGGCACCTGCCATGTCCTGAAGGTTAAGATCGATCGCTCCGGCACGAATGTGCGTTCGCGCAGCGGCTATTGCAACGAAAATGTCGTGAACCCGCTCGATGGCAAGCCGCTCGAAAAGGTCCTGGAAGCGCGCGCCACCGGCACGCAGGCAGGTTCGATTCAGGGAAATCTCCAGGCGCCATATTTTTATACCGCGCCAAACGTTGCGCGCGTAAACCTGGCCATGGAGATTCCCTCCGAGTCGCTGCAATTCAATAAAGACAAGGGGAAGTACCACGCCAACGTGAACATCCTGGGGATCGCTTACAAATCGGACGGCACTGTCGGCGCGCGCTTTAGCGACACCTTAAACCTCGATCTTGAGAAAGATGAGCTCAAAGACTTCACCAAGAATCCTTATCACTACGAAAATCAGTTCGATGCTTCCCCTGGAACGTACAAGCTCACCGTGGTCTTGAGCGCCGGCGGCGATGCTTTCGGAAAGTTTGAGGTGCCGCTGCAAATTGAAACATTTGATGGCAAGCAACTGGCCTTGAGCGGACCGGCGCTCGCCAACCGCGTGCAGCCCGTCAACCAGATTTCCGACGGTCTTGATTCCGCGCTTCTCGAGGACCGCACCCCGCTCATGGTTAAGGGCATGCAGATTACCCCTTCCGGCAGCAACCGTTTTAAGAAGACGGACAATGTTGTCCTGTACACGGAAGTTTACGAACCGCTTTTGACCTCCTCCAGCCCCCCGGCCTTGGGAATTGCCTACGAAATCGACGATCGTGCCACCGGCAAAAAAGTCTTCTCCACTGGAACGATCCGGCTGGACGAGTTCGTTCAGAAGGGCACCCCGGTCGTCCCTGTCGGCTTGAAAGTGTCGCTCAAGGATCTTCCCCCGGGCGGCTACCGCCTGGTTACCCAAGCGGCCGATTCCGCAAAGAATCACACGCCCACCCGCGGCGTTTTGTTTGATGTGACGGAGTAAGCCGTCCGAGTGAAAAGGGTGGAGGGGTAGCTTTTCAGGCAGGGTTCCCGCACCCGCGATCGCGCAGTCGTTCCGCGTCGATGAGTTGCCGCGCTCCGCCCTGTCCTCGCGGACAGGGCCTGTACTTTTGGAAGTCCGGTGCGCGCCGATGTAAGCTTACGGCACGCCCCCCTCGCACACGCAACTTCCGACCCTCTTTTGGGGTTATTCTAAGGGTGACCCGAAGTCTCTCATCCCTGTGCATTGGCCGGAGAGTGTTCATGAGTTTATTCCCGCGCCCCAGCGGCATTACCCATGCGACCAGCGCCACAGTTCAGCTCACCCCCAGGTCCTGCCTTGCCGCTTTTGTGGCTTTCGCCTGTGTTTTCTCGTTGGGCATCGATTTGCCCCCGCTGCGGGCTGCCGCTTCGCCGGCGGCCGCGGACAAAACGAAGAAGCCCAAGACCGATCCCGCGCTGAAGGGCTTGCCGGTCACCGAACTCACCGCCGATGAGGCCGTCATGCACGCTCTGAATCGGCTGGCCTACGGACCGCGTCCCGGCGACGTCGAGCGCATCAAGCAGATGGGGCTGGCGAAGTGGATCGACCAGCAACTGAATCCGAATTCTATCGACGACAGGGCCTTGCAGGCGCGGCTGGAAAATTATCCGACCCTCGCGATGTCCACCACGCAGCTGATAGCGGATTACCCGCAGCCCAAGGCGGCAGAAAAAAAGGCCGCGCAAGCGCAGGCACAGGCGGCGCAGCAAAGTCGTTCCGACGCTGCCGCGGCAGTTGTCGCGAAAGATAGTCAGAATGACCCGAACAAGCCGGTCTACACCGCGCAAAACTTTTCGAGTAATTCCGGCTCCGCCTCCGGAGCCACTACCGCGAACACGAATTCACCGGCCGCCTCTGCCACGACCGTTGCTTCGACCCCTGCAGCGAACCCTGCAGCGAACAGTTCCGCGAGTGCGCCGGCCGCGAAGGGTAACGCGAACGGGCCTTCGCCCATGAAGGAAGATACCGCCTTGGCCGCGGGTTCCGAAAACATCGCCACGCGCGGCGCGGCAGGGAAGCGCGACGTTCTTGGCGGCGCCGATCCCAACGCCGTGCCCAAAGCCATTGCCGATGACAGCAAAAAACCGCAGCGCGTCGTCGAGGAACTGGCGATGGCCAAGGTCACCCGCGCCATTTACAGCGAGCGTCAGTTGCAGCAAGTCCTCGAC
>Ga0302176_10001317_pt1 | contig 11861 bp, 10 predicted proteins | sample I_Palsa_E1_1_FD_198787 | JGI IMG/M metagenome (GOLD analysis project Ga0302176, IMG submission 198787) | Peat permafrost microbial communities from Stordalen Mire near Abisko, Sweden - I_Palsa_E1_1 | ecosystem: Environmental > Terrestrial > Soil > Palsa > Peat permafrost | place: Sweden...
CTCACCTTGCCTCGCACTACGCCCTCGCCTCGCATCCGGCAGCGCGTTTCCGGGTTCTGGATTTATTGGGGCTCGTCCGCAGGACCTTCGGCACTTCAAGCATCCGGCGTCGTGAGTTGAGTCGGTATCAGTCACCTCCTCAACAACGATGATGGGAGACGGACATGCGATATGTCCCACCAGGCCAGCAAGGCAGTGTCGTGCCGGTCGAGGCACGCTATGAGAACTTTATCGGCGGCAAGTGGATAGCGCCGACCGACGGCAAGTACCGAGTCGACTTGAGCCCAGCCACCGCAGGCAGCATTACCGAGGTCCCGCACTCAACGCCAGCGGATATCGAGCTGGCGCTGGACGCCGCTCACGCGGCCAAGGATGCGTGGGGCGAAATGCCGGCGGCCGGGCGGGCGGAGGTCCTGAACGCTATCGCGGATGCGGTCGAGAAGAACAAGGAGATGCTCGCGGTCGCCGAGAGCTGGGAGAACGGCAAGCCGGTCCGCGAGACCCTGGCCGCCGACGTCCCGCTGGTCGTCGATCATTTCCGCTATTTCGCCGCGGCGGCGCGTGCGGAGGAGGGCCGGTCGACCGAGATCGACAAGGACCTGGTCGCTTACCACTTCCGTGAGCCGCTCGGCGTGGTCGGCCAGATCATCCCGTTCAACTTCCCGCTGCTGATGGCCGCGTGGAAGCTCGCGCCCGCGCTGGCGGCCGGGAACTGCTCGGTGATAAAGCCGGCCTCGCCGACGCCCTGGTCGATCCTGAAGCTGATGGAGACGATCGAGGACGTGCTGCCGCCGGGCGTGATCAACGTGGTCAACGGGCCCGGCGGCCAGATCGGCAAGGCCCTGGCGACCAACCCGCGGATCGCCAAGATAAGCTTCACCGGCGAGACGGTCACCGGTCGGCTGATCATGCAGTATGCCGCCCAGAACCTGATCCCCTCCACCGTGGAGCTCGGCGGCAAGTCACCGAACATCTTCTTCGGCGACGTTATGGCCCGCGATGATGAGTTCCTGGACAAGGCCATCGAAGGCCTGGTGCTGTATGCGTTCAACAAGGGCGAGGTGTGCACCTGCCCGTCCCGTGCGCTGATCCAGGAAGATATTTACGACGAGTTCATGGCCCGCTGCCTGGACCGGATCGCCGCGATCAGGCAAGGCAACCCGCTGGACACCGAGACCCAGCTCGGCCCGCAGGTCTCAGCAGACCAGCTGGAGAAGATCGCCTCTTACGTCGAGATCGGCCGGGGCGAAGGCGCGGAGGTGCTCACCGGCGGCCAGCGCGCGGCGGTCGGCGGCGAGTTCGCTGACGGCTACTACTTCCAGCCGACCGTCCTGCGGGGCGATAACAAGATGCGGGTGTTCCAGGAGGAGATCTTCGGCCCGGTCCTGGCGGCCACCACGTTCCGCGACGACGCTGAGGCCCTGGCGATCGCCAACGACACCCTGTACGGCCTCGGCGCGGGCGTGTGGACCCGCGATGGCACCCGCGCTTACCAGATGGGGCGCGCGATCAAGGCCGGCCGGGTCTGGACGAACTGCTACCACCAGTACCCAGCCGGTGCGGCGTTCGGCGGATACAAGATCTCCGGCATCGGCCGGGAGAACCACCGGATGATGCTGGATCACTACAGCCAGACGAAGAACCTGCTCGTCAGCTACAGCGCCAAGCCGCTCGGCCTGTTCTGAGATCACGATGTCCCAGACAGTACCTGACCGTGTCACGGCCACCCCGGCGGCACGCGAGGCGATCGCTCGCCTGCGCGCCGCCGAGGGCAGGCCGGTGATGTTCGCCCAGTCCGGCGGGTGCTGCGCGGGCAGCACCCCGATGTGCTACCCCGGCGGAGAGCTCATCGTAGGGGACGCTGACGTGCTGCTCGGCGAGATCGACGGCTGCCTGTTCTACATCGACCGGCGGCTAGACGAGGCATGGCACCAGGACCAGTTCATCCTGGACGTCGCAGCTGGCGAGCCCGAGGGCTTCTCCCTTCCAGCCGGCGACAACCTGCACTTCGTCACCCGTACACCCGCCTGCGCACTGCCCGCGGCGCGGGCCGCGGGCAGTTAGCCGCAATCGAGCGCGTCAGCCGGGCGAGGCACGGCCGCGACATCCGGCTGCCGCCCCGCCCAAGAGTGCGGCGGCCCGCACTGCGCACCGAGGGTCACGTGACCCTCGGTGCGCTGCGCAGTACCGGACTGTCCAGGCGCGACATTGATCGCGTTAGGTGGGGGCCGGGAAGACGATCGCTGCTGGCGTGTCGTTATTTAACTTCAGGTGGCATCAGAACCGGGAAGTTCTTGTCCGGCCCGGGATGAGCCTGGCGGGTGCCCGCCGACTGGCCAGGCGGTGTCCGGCATGGCGGCGACGTGAGCCCGGCCTACGGCTTCCGCGCGAACGTGGAGCTGGAGGTGTGGGAGGCCTATCAGAAGGTGAAGGCACCCCACGGGCTGGCGGCCGTGGCCGGTCGAGGTACGTGCCGTCCGGCCTGGTGGAGGTCGTGCGCCGCTACCTGCAGCATGGCGAGGCGGCCGAGGCGGTGCTGGAGGCGAAACTCACCGCCCTCATCGAGGCTGAGCAAGCACTCCAGGCCGCCCGCGACACGCTGCCGCCCCTGCCTGGCCGCGCGGAGCTGGAGAAACTCGCCGCTGACCCACCCGCCCTCTGGAACGCCCCAGCCACCAGCCCCGGCCCGGCTGGAGAAAGCGGTGGAACCGGTGTTCCACCCGGACTCCTGCGGGTACCGGCCCGGCCGGTCGGCGCTGGACGCGGTGGCGGCATGCCGGAAACGCCTCACCACCCAGCATCCCGGGCTCTTCGCCCACTGGGCGTGGGTGCCCTATTCCTGGTGGACAGGATGACAGGAGCCGTGTGACGGGAGACTGTCAAGCACGGATCTGTGGGAGCCCGGGGCTGAGACGCCCCGGGCTACCCGACCTCAGCTGACCCTTTTGAATAAGCCTCCCGGAACTCAGAATTCGAATACCAATCGCGCCGGAATCTGTCCGGAGAGCACCTCGTCGATGCAGGCGTTGACGTCTTCGATCCGGCGGACGTCGCCGACGACCCGGGTGCGGCCCGCGGCGTGCAGTTCGAATACCTCCGCGAGGTCAAGCCGCGTGCCGACGATGGAGCCGATGACCGAAATGCCTTTGAGCACCGTCTCGAATATCGGGAGCTCGAGCACGTTGTCCTTCGGCAGCGCGACAAGCACCAGGCGGCCGCCGGGCTTGAGAGAGTCGAAGGCCTGGCGCATCGCCACGGGTGCCACCGCCACTGAGATGGCCGCGTCGGCTCCGCCCAGCGCCTGAATCGCCGCGACCGGGTCGGTGGTCCGGGCGTTGACCGTGTGGTCGGCGCCAAGCTTGGTGGCCAGGTCAAGCTTGGCTTCTTCCAGATCGACCGCGACGACAGTGGCCCCCGCGATCTTCGCGTACTGCAGCGCCAAGTGACCCAGGCCCCCGATGCCGAACACCGCGACGAGATCGGAGGACCTGGCACCAGAAACCTTGACTGCCTTGTACGTCGTGACTCCTGCGCAGCTCAGGGGCGCCGCCTCGAACGAGGAAATTCCTTCGGGCACGGGCACCACGAAAGCGCTGTGGGCGACCGCGTACTCCGCGTAGGCACCGTCGGTCGTGTAGCCGCTCATCTGCTGGCTTTCGCACAATGTCTCATGGCCGGAGACGCAGAACTCGCAGCTCCCGCACGCCCATCCGAGCCACGCGATCGCCACCCGCTGCCCGACGCGGCTCTGGGCTACCTCGGCGCCAACCTCCTCGATGATTCCGACGCCTTCATGGCCTGGGATAAAGGGCAGCGTCGGCTTGACCGGCCAGTCACCACGCGCGGCATGAATGTCCGTGTGGCATAGGCCGCACGCCTCGATCCGTACCAGCACCTGTCCTAAGCCAGGTGCCGGCCTCGGCACGTCGCGAATCTGCAGTGGTTCGGTGAACGACGTAACGACAGCAGCTTTCATCGTGGTAACTCCCAACCTCGGCGTGGCCGCACTGCCATGCGCCCTGCCGACAAACCTCAAGGACCTTCGGCCCAGGCGTTAGAGCAGTTCGGCCTCGCAGGCCCGGGCTTTTGTCCCCAGGCACGACCGGTCATGGGCACCCGCGGTAGGGCCCACCTGAACGGCCGGGGACCTCCGAACCGCGCATACCCGCCTGAACGCCGAATCCGCTAAGCGGATCTGTGTGGTTATCGCATCCTGGGCGGAGCATGACGACATGCGTACCGGCTTGAGGCTCTCGCCTGCCTTGGCCGAAAACTCTCGGCTGTTAGCTGTCCGGGACAAGCTCGGCCACGTCCTGGTGAAGCTTCGCCGTCGCCTGGTCGAACGTAGCGAGGCGGGATCCGTGAGCCCGCGCGAGCTGTGCCAGATAAGCATCGGTCACCTGGCGGTGACCAATGATTCCCTGGGTAGGAACATCGGTGTACGGGATATCGTCTGGCCAGAATTCATGCCGCGGATCGGCAGTGGTGCCGGTGAGGATTTCTTGTGCCGCGCTGGCCGGCTGGCCTTCGCGGATGAGCAGCCGCGTCAGGCTGCCTTGAGTGATCGGGCAGGTCGCGAAATTTCCGCTCATGCCGACGAACCAGTTCTCGGCGGCAACATGGTGAACATGATCCTCAACGAGCAGGGCGATCAGCACATTCGCGTCGAGGAGCACGGTCACTGGTCGTCGTCCTCCAGTTGCCGCACATCCTCGCTGGTGATTGTCCTGCCAAGGTGCGCGACGAGGAGGCCGGTGCGGGTGCTTCTGCCTATCTCGCCTGTGCTGCCCGAGCCGAGTCCCCGGCGGATCAGCCCGGCAACAGCCTGACTCAGCGACTGATGGGTATCCCGGGCGATCGCGACCGCCTGAGCGTGAAGATCCTCTGGGAGGTCGATCGTAGTCCTCATGCTAGAAGTGTAACTCTCATCATCTCATCATCTCATCATGATGCACTGATGAGGGCTCCCGGCCGCCGCGAATTCACCGCGGACCGCGAGCCGCTGGACTGGAATGCCTCCTGTCCGCAGTCCTCGTCGACCGGCCGGCTCCCACCGGGCAGGTAAGCGGGTGGACGCCGACTGAGAACATGGACGGATGCGTCCGACCCGGCTGATCACCCCAGAGGATGCCCCGGTCCTGGCCGAGCTGCTCCGGGCCAACCGCGACTTCCTCGCCCCCTGGGAGCCTGTCCGCAGTGAAAACTACTTCACCGTAGCCGGGCAGCGCGCGGTCGCCGTCCGTGCACTGGCAAGGTACGAGCAGGGCCTCACCGTGCCGCGGGTCATCCTCGACGAAGCCGGCCAGGTAGCCGGCCGGGTCAACCTCAACGACATCGTCCGGGGCGCGTTCCAGTCCGCCAGCGTCGGCTACTGGCTGAGCGCCGCCGCCAACGGGCGCGGCCTGGCTACGGCGGCGGTGCGGGACATGATCCGGGTGGCGTTCGGGGAACTTGGGCTGCACCGGGTTGAGGCGGGCACCCTGCTGGACAATTTCCGGTCACAGCGGGTTCTGGAACGCTGTGGATTCGCTCGCTTCGGTATGGCTCCGTCGTATCTGAACATCGCCGGAAAATGGCAGGATCACGCGCTGTATCAGCTACTGATTGACGATTTCGGCTAATCGGGCACTAGTCACACGCTTCCCAGCGCTCACTCGCCGCTAGGTGTGCCAGGTTGTGACCTTGATCACTCGATTTCTTAGACGCTCCGTAACAATGGGGGCCGCGATTCGGTAACGTGGGCCGAGCCTTAGAAGTGCTCACTCAGAGTGATGAGTAACGTTCAGTAACCGGAAACTCTCTGCCACGAAATGCAGGTCAATGAGGGATTCTGGGGCCGATTCGGGGGCAACCAGGGACCCTGGTCCGAGGGCGCTCCCGGCGCCTCTGAGGCACGGATTAACGCCCTGCGACCCACGGTGGGCCACGCAGGCAACCAGTACGACCTTCTTTACCCACTTTTGGCGTATTTGTATCCCGGCCGATATGTTCGGTCGCTGTCAGGCGCTCGGAAGGACTGCCCGCACCAGCGGGCCCCGCACAAAGACCTTGTGTGGCCTTCCCAGGGAGCGCGCCCTACGCGGGAAGGAACCCTTTGGCTCGCCCAGGAAAACCGCTACGTGAACGACGTCCGCATCGGCTGCCCGCCGGCGCCGCACCCAAGGTCTTCGGCGTGACCGCGGCGCTTTGCTTGTCAGCCACGGCCATTGCGGGCACCGCAGCCAGTGCCGCGACCGTACACCCGTCCGAGACCGCGCATGCGGCCACCCAACAGGCGGCGCAGCGGCCGACGGAACTGCTGTCCGCCCTCATGCGGGCCAAGGCGAAGACGCCGGAGTCCGGCCTGCTAGCTTCCTACACCGTCCGCTCGGGTGATTCACTGAGCGGGATCGCGCAGCACTTCTACCACAGCTCGTCCGCCTGGCCGGTAATCTTCTGGACCAACCACGGCCAGATCCGCTGGGCGAACGAGATCTCGACCGGGCAGGTGCTGCGCATCCCGGTCAAGCCCGCCACGATCCCGGCTGCCCCGGGACAGCTCGGGCCGGCCGCGGCTCCGGTGGCCGCGCCCGCGTACGTCGCGGCGGTGCAGTCCGCCCCGGTCGAGTCTGCCCCCGTGCAGTCCGCCCCGGCCGAGTCTGCCCCCGTGCAGTCCGCCCCGGCACAGGCCGCTCCGGCACAGGCCGCTCCCGTGACGACCTACTCGGGCGGTAGCGGGCTGCAGCAGTGCATCATCTCCGCTGAGTCGGGCGGTAACAGCCAGGTGATGAACAGCAGCGGCCACTACGGCCTGTACCAGTTCAGCGCGTCGACCTGGCAGGAGTACGGCGGTTCCGCCGGCTCCTTCGGCAACGCCAGCGTCGCTGAGCAGAACCAGGTGTTCAACACCGCCATCGCGGCCGGTGGTGCGTCCAACTGGACGCCCTACGACGGCTGCTGACCGGCACCAGCGCGTGACCGCGATCGGCTGAGCGCCGAGCCCCCGCGCTCAGCTGGCCGCGCCGCCGGGCATCATCCCAGCCAACACGGACGGGCCAGCGGTCCTGCATCGCTGGCCCGTCCGTACGCCTGGGGCCTCGTACGCCTGGGGCCCCCGCACGCCTGGGGCCCCCGCACGCCTGGGGCCCCGCACGCCTGAGGGCCCGATCCGGCCGCGTAATGTATCAGCCGGCCCTCCTCCCGCCTCCTCTGTATGCCGGCGTAACGCGGGTCAGGAGCGGAAGATGGCTGATGCACAGGTAGAACGGGTCGACGCGGTGGTGGTCGGGTCGGGATTCGGCGGCTCGGTCGTCGCCTGCCGGCTGGCCGAGGCGGGGCGGCCGGTGTGCGTGCTCGAACGGGGTAAGAGGTACCCACCGGGCTCGTTCCCGCGGCGCCCCCGCGAGATGGCCCGCAACTACTGGGATCCCGGCGCGGGCCTGCAGGGCCTGTTCGACGTCTGGTCCTTCCGGCACGTGGAGTCGGTGGTGGCCAGTGGCCTGGGCGGCGGATCGCTGATCTACGCGAACGTGATGCTCCGCAAGGACGAGCACTGGTTTGTGCGCGACCAGGGGCCCGAGGGCGGATACGAATCCTGGCCGGTGACCCGGGCCCAGCTCGACGAGCACTACGACCGGGTCGAGCAGGTGCTCAGCCCCGCCCCGTATCCCAAGTCGCTGGTGGAGGCCACCCCGAAGACCCGGGCGATGCGGCGGGCCGCGGAACGCCTCGGCATCGAGTGGTCCCTGCCCCCGCTGGCTATCAGCTTCGCCGCCCCTGGTCAGCGCCCGGGCAGCCCGGTTCCCGGGTCCGCTCCCAACCTGCACGACGACGCGCCCCGGCTGACCTGCAGCCTGTGCGGCGAATGCGACATCGGCTGCAACTCCGGCAGCAAGAACACCCTCGACTACAACTTCCTGACCACCGCGGCCCGGGCCGGCGCCGAGCTGCGTGACCGCTGCGAGGTGCGGGAGATCCGGCCCGCCGATGGCGGCTTCGAGGTCCGGTACATCAGGCACGAGCCGGACAACGAAGGTGCGCCCATCAACCTGGCGGCGCTACCGGTGCACCGGCTGCGCTGCCGCGTCCTGGTCCTGTCCGCCGGCACGTTCGGCACCAGCTACCTGCTGCTGCGCAATCAGCGTCATTTCCCGGCCCTCAGCCCGGCCCTCGGCAGCCGGTTCAGCAGCAACGGCGACCTGCTCGGGCTCACCTACGACAGCCCCGAGGACCTCCAGCCGTCCCTCGGCCCGGTCATCACCAGCACGATGCGGATGCCGGACGCGGTGGACGGCGGTGAGGGCCGGGGCTTCTACCTCCAGGACGGCGGCTACCCCGGTTTCGCCGACTGGCTGCTGGAGACCGCGACGCTGGCCGGGCCGGCCGGGCGGGCCGCCCGCTCCGCCGCGGTCCGGGCCCTGCAGAAACTGACCGGGCACCCGCACAGCGAGATCGGCGCGCAGGTCGCGGCGCTGATCGGCACGGGGCAGCTGTCCTCGGGAGTCCTGCCGATGCTCGGCATGGGCCGCGAGATCCCGAACGGCCGTCTCCGGCTGAGCCGCGGCTACCTCGAGGTGGACTGGCGAGATGCCATGTCCCGCGACTACTTCAAGCGGGTGGAGGCGACGATGGCGGCCGTCGCCGGCGAGCTCGGGGGCCAGTTCGCCGTCAATCCCGGCCGATACCTGCACCGTGTCATCGCCGCGCATCCACTCGGCGGGGCCCCCATGGCCACCGACTGCCGCGGCGGCGTGGTCGATGACCACGGCGAGGCCTTCGGCCATCCGGGTCTCTTCGTCGCCGACGGATCGGTGCTGCCCGGACCGGTCGGGCCGAACCCGTCCCTGACGATCGCGGCGCTCGCCGACCGGTTCTCCGGCCGGATCCTGGAACGGCTCACCTCAGGAGGCCACCGATGACCAGAAGCCAGGGCACCCCCCGTGCGCCGCGGCGCGCGCTCGTCTTCGCCGGCGGCGGCCTGAAGGTCGCCTACCAGGCCGGCGCCGTGCAGGTCTTGCTGGACGAGGCCGGGATCGAGTTTGACCTCGCCGACGGGGCCAGCGGGGGCGTGTTCAACCTCGCCATGTGGTGCCAGGGCATGACCGGCCGGCAGATCGCCGACAACTGGCGGAACTACCAGCCGCTCGGCGACTTCAGCCCCAACCTGGGTGCCTGGCTGCGCGGCCCGTGGGGCGCCTCGGTGCTCACCGCCCGCGGCCTGCGACGCCATACGCTGACCGGCTTCGGGCTGGACTGGCATGCGATCCGCAGCACGTCCCGGGAGGCGGTCTTCGAGCTATTTAACGTCAGCCGGCAGGAGCTCCAGCCGGTGCCAGCCGCACAGATAACCGAGGACCGGCTGCTGTCCGCGGTCGCGCTGCCGATGTGGTTCCCGCCCGCCCGGATCGACGGGGATACCTACATCGACGCGGTATTCGCCACCGACGGGAGCCTCGAAGAAATGATCCGCCGCGGCGCCGATGAGCTGTGGGTGATCTGGACCGTGAGCACCCGGGGCCGGTGGGCGCCCGGCTTCGTGGCCGAATACTTCCTGATGATCGAGGCGGCGGCCAACAGCGGGCTCCGGCGGGCGCTGCAGCAGATCGAGCAGAACAACGCGAACATCGCGGCCGGCCGCCCGGGAGCTTACGGCCGCCCCATCACCGTGCACCTGATCAGTGCCGAAGTTCCCCTCGGCTACCTGCTCAACTTCCGCCGGAGCAGCTTTGTGCGCGCCGTGGACCTGGGGGTCCGCGACACGCGGGCCTGGTGCGCCCGGCACGGCATCCGGACCCGGCCGGTCCCGCCCGGGCCCGATCCCGGTGGCACCGTTTCCGACGGTGCCGGGTCCGGCCGGGGCGCCGCCGCGGTCCGCTTCCACGAGGTGATGAAGGGCCAGCTCACGGTGGGGGAGACGGCGTGCGAAAGCACCGCCCGGATGGTCCTCGATCTCGACGTCGTGATCCGTGACCTGGACGCGTTCCTGGCCGATCCGGGGCACGCCGCCGAGGTCAGCGGCAGCGTCCGCTGCGCCGCGTTCGGCGGCCGGCTGCCGCTGCGCTCCGGCACGCTCCGCCTGCTGACCGACGCCGCGTGCACGGAGGGCACGGAGAAGAACATGACCTACGACCTGGCGGTCACGGACCGGCTCGGGCGCGCCCTGCGGGTACACGGGGTCAAGCGGCTCGTCCGCGGCGCCCGCCCGGAGATCTGGGCGGACAGCACCAGCCTGACCACCGAGGTGCGGGACGAGGCGGCGGGCCGGGTCGTGGCCGCCGGGATCCTGCGGATCAGCGTGAGCGGGTTCCTGCGCCAGCTGGCCACCTTCCGGGCGACCGCGGCGACGGCCCGCGGGCGGGCCGGGGCCCTGGCCCGGTTCGGCGGCTTTTTCGCGGACCAGCTGAGCCAGGTCTACGTGCGCCCGGTGCGCCCCATGCCGCCGCCGCCCTGGCTCGCCGTGCCCCGCCCGGCGGCCACGCCGGCCCTCGACAGCACGAACGACGAGAACGGGAACGGCACCAGCGGCCGGAGCCGCCGCGGCCCGGGCCTCACGAGCCGCGGCGCGGCGGTGACCCTTCCTGGCTCAGGCGCGTTGGCCAGTGCGCGGACGAGCTGGCCGCGGGACCGGATACCAAGTTTGCGGTACGCGCCGGACAGGTGGTACTCGACCGTCTTCGCGGACAGAAACAGCTGAACCGCGGCCTCGGCGTTGGTCGCACCGTCCGCCACCACCAGGGCGACCCGCAGCTCCTGCGGGGTGAGCTGCTGCTGGCCGGGATGACGTGGCCGGGCGGTCACCCCGGTGGCCCGCAACTCGCTGCGCGCCCGGGCCGCCCACGGCTCGGCGCCAAGCCGCTCGAACATGGCCAGGGCGACCTTCAATTCGGCTCGCGCGTCGCCGCGTCGGCGGCGCCGGCGCAGCAGCTCGCCGTGCTGGAGCCGGGTACGTGCCTGCTGAAACGGCTGATCCGCCCGGGCGTGCCAGCCGAACGCCTCCGCGAAGGCTTCCTCGGCGGCCTCGTCGTCACCGGCCAGCAGGGCGCGGCAGCGCGCCGCGACCGCGGATTCTGTCGGCCGGCCGGTCCGCTCGGCCTCGGCGGCCACCAGCTCGTAGACGGCCCGGGCGCGACTCCGGTCTCCGCTGCGGTCGAGCGCCTCGACGAGGTCGCCGGCCCAGTTCAGCAGGACCGGGTCGCCGAGCTCATGGTCGGCCGCGAAGCCGGCGACGAACTCCAGATGCCGGACCGCTGCCACGGCGTCGCCGGTGCCCAGTTCAAGCAGGGCCAGCGCGATCGCCGCGTGCGCCTCGATGATGGCCACCCCTGTCTGCCGGCCCAGGGCCACCGCCTGCGCGGCGTGCTCCCGGCAGCTTTCGGCCCGGCCCATGGCCGCTTCGATCGTCGCCAGCGCGGCCAGGCTGTTCGGCAGTTCGGTCCGCCAGCCGGTCTCTTCCGCCAGCGCCAGCGCGTCGTGGGCGTTCGCGTAGGCGACGGGCCACTTCCCGCCGCGCCACTGCGCGAGGGCGAGCCAGGACAGCTGGAACGGCAACAGGCCGACGGCGCTGGCCGCACGGGCCGCGCCGACCGCCCGCTCGAACCAGCGCAGGGACTCGACCGGTTCCTCCAGCAACGACCAGGCGAGCGCGGCCACCAGCAGGACCTGGTCGATGTCCAGCGGGTCCCAGGCCCGCAGGTGCTCCTCCGAGCGGGCCATCAGCGACCGTGCCTCAGCCACGGGGCCCGACACGGCCAGCGTGAGCGCCCGCACCAGCAGCGCCGGCATGGTGAGCGAGTCCGGCAGGCCGGCCAGCAGCTCGACCGCCCGCTGCCCTTCCGCCGCGGCCAGCCGCTGGTCGCCGAGCATGGCACTGGTCAGCGCGGCAT
>Ga0302176_10001320_pt1 | contig 11855 bp, 5 predicted proteins | sample I_Palsa_E1_1_FD_198787 | JGI IMG/M metagenome (GOLD analysis project Ga0302176, IMG submission 198787) | Peat permafrost microbial communities from Stordalen Mire near Abisko, Sweden - I_Palsa_E1_1 | ecosystem: Environmental > Terrestrial > Soil > Palsa > Peat permafrost | place: Sweden: Abisko...
AGGGAAAGATTGCATATATTCATCTGCGCAATGTAGTCGGGAAAGTTCCGTATTACCGCGAGACGTTTATCGACGAGGGCGATGTCGATATGATTCGCATTTTGTCCATCTTGAAAAAGAACAACTTCGAGGGAGTCATCTTGCCCGATCACACTCCACAGATGACCTGTTCTGCCCCTTGGCACGCAGGCATGGCGCACACCATCGGCTTTGTTGAAGCCACGCTCGCCATGCTAGCCAAGCAGACGGTAGCGAGTGAGGCTGGCAAATTTTCTTAGCCGTGGTGTAGCCCCGGACTTTAGTCCGGGGAGCGGGTTTTCGGACCCGCGAGGACACTACGGTATATAGTTCAGGGCGTTAGAGTCGGCCTGAGAACGCGGTGTTGAGGAAGGGCACGGCTTCAGCCGTGTCCCCATGAGCCTGCGGCTCACCCAAGGTGATGAATACCAGGGACAGCTCGAATGGCAGGCGAGTATTTCTTGCCCTGCCACAAAGGATCGGGTGTCCCATCCTTCGCGTTTTCTGCGAAGGGTGGGATAAGCAGAAGTTTCGGGGAAGGGCCTCGGGGTGAAGAGCAGTGGCATCCCACCCTTCGCAAAGAGCGCGAAGGATGGGGCACCCGATCCTTTGTGGCAGGGTAAGAAATACGGTTTTCGACTGTGCCGTAAATTGTTTAGAGTTCCCGGGTCAGCCCCTGAGGGCATCTTTCTGTCAGCGCACAAGAGAATTTAGAGGTTGGAAAAAACGTACCTCAGCGGCTAAAGCCGGGTATGGCAGTGTCTTTTTTTGGCACGGCTGAAGCCGTGCCCTTTCTCAACACCGCGTTCTCACGCAGACTCTCTAGCCCTGGTGGCAGGGCGTTTCTTCACCCGCGGGCGGATTCGTTATCAGAGGATTTCTAAGGTGTTGAGTTTCCACGGGTGAAGGCCAAACGTTAGTTTGTTGCTCTTGGCCGATACCTCCGCTACCTTGACGCCCAGAAGGTTTGTCTCAGATGCGTTGGCTACAGGAATGTCCAACTGGACTGTGGCCTGCCCACCGGCTCCGCCGATTTCGAGAGTTCTAAGCTCGAAGCCCTGGCTCTCTTTCTTGCGAAACACCATGAGATGAGCGCTCTCCGGCGTCACGGATACGAAACTCTTTGCCGGAGGCAGGCTGCCGCTCCCGGACCGGTTGGGCTGGCCGACAACCGTGATCAGCTTTTGGCTGAATTCATCGGCAGAGCGCGCACGGTCGGCATTGCTGAAGGTCTTGCCATGCGGGCGCAACAGGTGGCGATACTCCGAGTAGCGGGGCCAACCATATTCGCGAGAATAGAAAGATTCCCACTCCCGCATGACCAGGTTGGCGAACGCTCCGTCGCCTTCTCGTTTGAAGTACTGAGTTCCAGGGTGCAATACCAGGAGCCCACTGTCTTTCCCGACCAGGTCTACGAATGTGCGACCCTGAAAAACCGCATGCCTGGTAGCTTCCATCCCTAAAGGGAAATCACGAACGACCGAGGTGGTTTCGAAATCAGGCGCGAAGGTTAGCCAGTAACCTTCCTTGATCTCAACCGGAAAATGATCCTTTGCATCGTAAGCATCGACCGCTGGTGGAATTTCTGCGAGGACTCTGGTGGTGACCTCTACTGCCGGGGAACCTGCGTACAGGGAGATCCAGGTCTCGAATGCCAAAAGCGGCCACTCCTGGCGTGTTTTAAGCGTAGCGCGGAGTGGGCCCTTGTCGACCCAGGTGTACGTAGCATCGGTTGCGAAGCTATCGTAAGACTTCGGGATGGGTACCTGGCGCGCGGGCGCTCCGGTTGTATAGAGCGTGTATTCCTGGTTGGGCGTTCCGGTGAAATGTGGGAACGCACCATTGCCGGCTTTGAGCATCTCCTGGCCAGTCGTCTTGTCGATCAGGCTGGCGATGGCGCCGTGGTTCTGGTCTATTCGTATCTTCAGGTTCTTGTTTTCAAGAGTGAATTGTTGCTCGTCGACCTTGAGGTCGGTGTCGGCGGCTTGCCCGCTTTCGGCTGTGAACTCCAGATAGTACGTGTCATATCCAAGGCTGGGAAGGTTTTCGGCAACGAACGACACCTCGGCAACCAGCAAGTCACCTTGCTCGTTTTTATGGCTCTCTATTATTTGAGAGAGCGCCACGCGGCCGGAGTGGTGCTTAACGACGATCCCGCGAATTTTCTCTGGTATGGGATAGATTCTTCCAGTCGTGGCTATATCAGTGCGCTCCCAGGTGCAGGGATTAAATACCGTCACTGTGCGCTGGTCGCCCTTTCCATCCGCCGAACGGATTTGGTCCGCGATGTGCCGAACGGATGCGTCCAGCACGGCCTGTCCCTGCTTCTCTGACTCATCGAGGTGGCCGTAGCCAATCGCACCCCAGGTCAAATTGTGATAGTCCTCGATACGATCAAGCGGCGCCATCCGGTTGCCTTGCCAACGAGAATACTCGCATAGCGCGACGTCATGGCTTTGCGAGGCGAGCAGGTGCTTCCAGGCCGCCTCCATTGCCTGCGACTGGTTGGGCGCACCAAGGTGGGAGGCAATCGCGTCAAAGCGTTCTGCCGCGAGCAGCGTTGCTTCCACCTTGCGATCCATCACCCGCAGTTGATCGCCACCCAGGCCCCAGGTGAGCAGCTTGCTCCATGCGTCCATGTCGAAATAGACGGCCTTATTAGGAGCAGGACCGTACTTGTCGAGATATTCCTTCAGAGTGACAAATTCGATGTCAGAATCTGCCGCGACCTTCGCATACTTCTTCGCCCTCTCCAGATAAGCAGGACTCTCAGGCCGATCCCAGCCGAACTCTTCCCAGGCGAAAATGAGCGGTTTTCCCAGCGCACGAAGCTTTCTAAATTCGTCAGAAGAGGCGAGGGTCTTGATATCAGGCGAGTACCCAAAGAGCCCATTCCTGGGCGTGCTCGGGACTTTGCTGCCATCCATTCCCTGCCACTCGAACGAGTTGACCTCAAGATGGGGAACCCCGGCCTTTCCCCAGGTATCCACTTGTGAGAGGCTGGCGTAGCGGTAGCCGGCACCGAGTACGATCTGCGGAATTTGCGGATGAGAGAATTCTTCTTCGTCGAGGAAGGTGACCATCTCATAATCGAGGGCCTTGAGGATGGTGTTGCGTCCGTAGACGATTTGACGAATGTTTGACTCACCACTGAACATCGTTCCCAGCGGCTGACCATAAGTGCCGCCGATCAACTCGATTTTTCCAGCGGCCAGATAGGGCTTCAGGCGTTCGGCAATCTCGGGGAATTTTTCTGCCATGAATTCGTAGGCGCGCGCGTCCCACTCTATGCAGGTTTTGACGTGGGGTGCGAGATCTGCCATGCCCATGGCGTCGATCGCCGAAAGAACGCACGACTCGATGCCCAACTGCCAACCGATCCCGATATAGCTCCAGTGGTTACACAGCGCAACGCAAAAGCTATCCGCGTTGTGCATTGTTTCCGCTAAAAGCTTTTCGGGCAGGTTAGCGAAGGCCGCACTGGCGCCGCACAATAGACCACTCTTGACAAAGCTTCTGCGATTGAGGCGACTGTTCAACGGTGAAGTCTCCAGTCCAACGGTTGCTCCCAGCTTAGTTCCGCCGAATCGAGCTTACGGCCTGTGTTCACTGGGTTGAACATCGCGGTGAGGGATCGATACGGACCAGGACGAGGAAGCCAAAGGCCCTCCCGGAACGCGCACAGCGATGGCGAAAGGCCAATAATCGTCTCAATTTGAACCAACGGAAGGTATGAAGTTCGCATAACGAAAAGGGCGGAAGCGAAGGCAATACTATCACACCAATTCACGTCTCAATGTTCAGCCCAATGAACAATTTCGGTAGTTTGTGGCAATCGCAAATACACTTCTCCCAAGCAGAATTAGGGCCTACGGTGGGTTGCCTTTGCCTTGCAGGACGCGTTGCAGATGACTGTGTGCGCTGGTGCGACAGGCGCAGGATAAGATTCTCAAGGGTAGTCGACAGACCAGCGTCTTGATAGGTGACAACTTTAATGGACCGAAGAGATTTCCTACAAAGTGCATTAGCGTCTGCAGTTTTTAGTTCCATCCCCGGCATCGGAAGAGCATCGCGGCTATTCGGGGCGGATCTTCCGGCAAGCGAAGCCAATACAAATTGGGCCGCCCTGGATCAAAAACCCAGCGTCCAGGCTTCGAGCTTCGTCGCAGATCCTCCGTGGGGATACTCTCCCGTAAATGCCATCGGTGAAGATCTCATGAACTCATGGGAGGCAGATGGGCAGGCATCGGGTGCATGGCTCGAAGTGAAATTTCCGCAGGCGCGCCCGGTTAGCGAGATCTGGGTTCTGCCCAAGGCTTTGCCCCGAGATGTTCTGGGGCAGGATGTCTACAACCTTGCCTACAGTCGCGTCCAGTGGTTCCAGCCAGCTCGCCATATCCGTGTGAGCTTCGCAGATGGCGATACGGTACGCGCAGAGCTTCGTGAGGCCGATTACTTTCAGATCATCACCCTCCCCCAAACAAAGCAGACATCCACGGTGCGTATCACGGTAGATGATGTGTGGCCAAAGTCTGGAGGTAAGGAGACCGGGATCGGGAAGGTGCGCATTTTCGCCCAAAAGCATGTGACCTCCTTCCATATTGACACCTACAAAATGTATGACGCGGATGGGGCGCAGCCAGTGCAGGCGGCGACGCTGCAGCTCATCAATCCAGGAAAAGAGATCAAAGGTAGTAAATTGGTGGTTTCGCTTCGAGGAAAAGTCTTGAAGCAGGTGGCGTTGGCCCCGATTTCGGCCAGCGCCACAACCCATCAGGATGTGTGGATTCCAGCGCCCTTCGAAGATGAAGAGATGGAATTTGCAGTTATTTCGTCGTCTTCAGATTTTTGCTGTAAGCGTAGTCTCCTCGTGCCCACCTACCATCCAACCTACTTTGATGGCGGCACGTTCTCGTTAAATTGCACCAACCACAACGATCTTGGTTGGCTGAATACGCAGGCATTGACGGCAGACTTTCGTTCCTCAGACCTTATTGTGCCCGCGCTAGGTCTGCTCAAAGAGTATCCGGAGTTCTTGTACTCGATGGAGTGCACAGCCTATCTGATGGAGTTTCTTGCGCGGCATCCTGAGCTGCGCGACGAGATGGTCGCCAATATGCGGAGCAGGCGATTTACCTGGGGTGCAAGTTACGTCGAGTGTCAGGAGGCACATGTCGGGGCTGAAAAGCTGGCGCGACAATTCTATTTTGGCCGGCTATGGCTCAAGAACACATTTCCTGGCATCGACACTACGTTCTATGTGAAGACAGATCCGCCCTCGATGACCCTGCAGATGCCGCAGATTCTGACCAAGGCCGGGGTCAAGTACTGCATTCAGGGCCGCATGCCCTATGGATTCTATAACTGGGTGGCGCCCGACGGATCGAGTGTTCTGGTGTATGGCTATCACTATGTGGATCCTATGCGCTTGCTCGATCCCAAAGACAACCGCGGATGGCTTCGCTATGCGGAGCAGCGGGAAGCGTATTACAGCCAGCACGATCTTCCGCGCGCCTTCATCTACGATTACACCAGCGACTACTTGCCGCCGCAACCCGCCTTGCCGCCTTATGTGCGCCAACAAAACGTGGCCATGGAAAAATTTGCCACGGTTTGGAATAAGCATTTTAGTGACAATCCTGGCCGCCAGGTTCACCCGCCCAAAATGCAATTTACCGCTCCAGAGCTGTTCCTGGAGGAGTTCACCAAATCTCCCTTGGATATCACGACGCTGTCTGGCGATTGGCCCTTTCCCTGGGCCTATTACGATGAACCGAGCAATCGTGAAGCGCTCCTCCTGGGCCGAACTGCACATAACCAATTACTTGCTGCGGAGTCTCTGTACGCCGGCCTGAGCCTTCAGCAGGGTTTTCAAGACTATCCCACGCAGAAGTTTGAGGAAGCCTGGAGAGCCGACGTGTGGCCCGATCACGGTTGGGGCGGGAATCACGGCTTGCTCACCGACAAGGTTTATGCCGATTCCTATGCACGTTCCAAGACACTGTCTGACGAGCTTCTCGGCTCGGTCAGTTCTGCTGTCGCGAGCCGTGCGGCCAAAGCATCCGATAGTCAGATTCCTGTGATCGTCTATAACCCGCTTGCCTGGGAGAGGACGGATCTGGTCGAGTGTCAATTTCGCGCCCCCTCTGGTTGGACCAACCTGAGCGTGCATGACAGCATCGGCAAAGAAGTTCCCTGTGAGATTGTTGAGGGGCATCTCGGAGGAGAAACTACCAAGGTTCTATTTGTCGCGAGTGCCGTGCCCTCGGTAGGTTACAAGACCTACTATTTTGCATTGTCATCGACCCCGGTTCCTGCTCCAGCCACCCTCACCGGCGATACGATTGAAAATCAGTTCTATCGGCTTACCTTCGGCGCCGGAGGCATCAAGAGCCTCTACGATAAGCGATCCAAGTGGGAAGTACTGCGCACAGACAAGTTTGAAGGCGGCGAGGTTATCCAATTCACTGCGCCAGGACAGGCATGGGAAGATCCTGAGATCGTCACCGTGCATGACTTCGACAAGACTTCAAACCATTCGTTCCAGTTCAAGCAGTTCTCAAAAAGCGCTCTGCGTACGACCGCCGTACGTGAAGCGCAGTTTCAGAACTTTGGCCTACGCGAATCATTCCACCTCTATGAACAGCTCGACCGAGTGGATGTCGAGGTGGAGATTCTGGAGTGGAACGGCACCAAGGAAAGGGAACTGCGGGTTGTCTTCCCACTGAACCTGGATCAAGCAAAGCTATGCTATGAAGTTCCCTTTGGCGCCGTAGAGATAGGCAAGAATGAAATAGATTTCTCACTTCTTCCGCCGGATACGGATACGCAGTTTACCCCGGCGATCTACGGAGGCCGGCATCCTCTAACCTTTCGTGAAGCAGTCAATTGGATTGATGCCTCCTCGCCTGACTATCTGAGTGCGGGGTGCCTGGCTGCCTCCGACATGACGGTGCATCTCTTCCGCGATGAAACGGCTGAGCCGGTGAATTATCCAGTGTTGCAGCACGTATTGCTGTCGGTTCGCAAGAGCCTGGCGTGGAATCCGGAGTATTGGTTCACCCAAGCGGGAACGCACCGTTACCGCATGTCTCTTATGCCCCACGAGGGCAGCTGGCGGCTTCGCTACCGGGAGGCGATTGGGTTCAATCATCGCTTGATCGCGTGCCTCGCGGATTCGGCCGCACCGGCTGCTGGGGCGCCGCTTCCTGAGTCTGCGAACTATCTGAAATTGGAGCCCTCCAACCTTATTGTGACCGCGATGAAGAAGAGCGAAGGCGGCGACTTCATCACCATTCGATTTTACGAAGCAGAAGGAACCGCTTGCACCGGCCGCGTTCATCTGTCGAAAAGCATTCGAGAAGCATGGAAGACCAACCTGATCGAGGAGAACGAAGAAGCAATCAAACCTCGCGAAGATGGTGGCCTTGAACTGGCAATCAAGCCCTGGGAAATCGTCACGATCAAAGTGGCAGTGTAATCGTTGACGCGGTTCCAACGAACCAATGCGCCGTAGTTGATGCTGAGTCTGACGGGTAGAGATAGGGATGACGAATAATCCGGTAGATGAATCATTTGGGCCGCTTAAAGGTCTGGTAGTGCTTGATTTCAGCCAGTTGGCTCAAGGCCCGTATGCCACCCAAATCCTGGGGGACCTGGGCGCAGAGGTCATTAAGGTAGAGCCCCCCAAGGGCGATTGGATGCGTCATTGGAGCATGGCCAATCTGTACCTTAACGGTGAAGGCGCGTCCTATCTGTGTCTCAATCGAAACAAACGCAGTATTGCCCTCGACCTTAAGCAACAGGCAGGCGTCGACGTGGCGAAACGGCTGGCCGCCAAGGCGGACATAGTAATTGAGAACTTTCGCCCCGGGGTGATGGACCGTCTCGGCCTGGGATGGGAGACTCTGTCGAAAATCAATCCTCGCCTTGTCTACTGTGCCAGTTCAGGGTTTGGACATAAGGGGCCCTACGTAAAGCGCCCGGGCCAGGATCTTCTCATTCAGGCAGTCGCCGGTTTGGGGTACATGTGCGGTCAGGCCGACGATCCCCCTATGGGAGTTCCGATTGGTGTAGCTGATTTTGTCGCCAGTCAACATATCGTCTATGCCGTGCTCGCGGCGATCTACAGCCGCGAGAAGACCGGAGTGGGACAGCGTGTTGACGTCAACTTGCTTAACTCATTGCTCGCAATCATGATTCAGGAACTGACGGTGTATCTCAATGGCGGTGGCACGCCAGAACGCAGCCGAAGCAACATTCCCAGCCCCTATCTGGGCGCACCCTACGGTTTCTACAAGACTGCAGATGGTTACATTGCCATCTCAATGAATCCGCTCGACAAGGTGGCGCGATTGATAGGGGTGGATGGATACGAGGGCCGGTCGGAGTCTCAGGTGATCGACGGCCGCGACGAAGTTCGGCGAGATTTTGCCGAGGGGTTCCTCAAACGGACCACCAAGGAGTGGCTTGAGCTGCTGTTTAAAGAAGATATCTGGTGCGCGCAGGTGAATGACTTTGCTGACGTTGAGAAAGACCCCCAGATCGCAGAGAACGAGATGATTGTGCAATGGGAGCAGCCCGATGTCGGAACCGTCCGCAGCGTCGGCATCCCGGTGAAATTTCAGGATACGCCCGGAAAGATCAACCGCCCGGCGCCTGCAATCGGCGAACACACGATCGAGATCCTTCGTTTATTCGGCGGATACACGGAGGACGAGGTAAGCGCGCTTCAGAATCAAGGCGCCGTCTGGACCACTGGCCCTCCCAAGACCAAGACAGCTGCTGAGTAGCGACAGGAAGCGCAAGTAACTTACCTGCACGAGGAGACGCGGAGTGGGCAAAATCGCCACAGTTGCTGAACTTGTTGACCAGATCCCAGGCGGCGTGGCCCTGGGTATCGGTGGTGTCCATTTCTCCCGGGTCCCCATCTCCCTCATTGAGGCGCTTCTTGCCAGTGGCAAGAAGGACTTTACCTTTATCAGCTGGGGTGGCGGGGTGCCCCTCGAGATGTTTCTTGAAGCGGGCGCGGTAAAGAAGTTGTGCTTCGCATTCTCCAGCCTGGACGTGTTTGGACTCGCCCCACGCTTCCGTAAAGCGCTAGAGGAAAATCGCATCGAGGTAGAAGAGTGGACGGCTTTGGCGATGATCCAGGGACTGCACGCTGCATGGATGCGCCTTCCGGAAATGCCTTTCCAGGTGCCGGTCGGCTCCGACATGATGTCGCGCGGCGATTTCTGGAGGATCGTCGAGTCACCGCTTGATGGAGGCCGGGTTGGGTATGTGCGCGCGCTGCCTATCGACAGCTTGTTGCTGCATGCGCAGCGTGCTGATCGAGCCGGCAACATTGAAATCGAAGGCGCTCGCGGTCTTGATATTTCGATGGCCGGCGCGGCCAGGAAGATCTTCGTCACCGTAGAAGAAATTGTCGAGACCGGCACGCTTGGCAATGCAAAGAACTCATTCGTTCTGCCCAGGGAATTCATTACAGCCGTTGCGTGCGTACCGTTCGGGGCATATCCCACTTCCTGTTTGCCCTTCTACACCACCGACTATCGCCAGTTGCAGCAGTTTGCGGAACGCTCATCTGTGAAAGCCCCTGCAGGCACCGCTTCAGAGGCAAAACCTAAAGCTGCCCTTACAACATTTGTCGCGCGTGAAGATCGTCGCGAGTTGCTGGCTGAAGCGGTGAAGATCGGTGTCAGTGTGCTCACCGGCGCGACCTTTGGGAGGAAATCAGCGGCAACCGTGGGGGAAGACTACACCCAGGAAGAGTTTCTGGCTGTTTGTCTTTCGCGCGAATACGACAACAGCAGCATTTGTTCCGTCGGGTCGGTTTCGCCGCTGGCGGGGGTATCTTATTTGCTGGCTAAGCGGACCCACGCTCCCGAGCTTACGTTGATCGCGTTCAATGGGGGCTTCATCGACGTGGATGCTCATCCGATTTCCATGTCACTGGGCGAATCCCTTGATTTTCAAACCGCCAAGGCGGTGTGGGGAGGCGACGATACCTATCACTGGCATTACCAGCAGGGACGAATTACTCACGAGGTGATTCCCGTCGCACAGGTGGATGTCCACGGCCGCACCAATAATGCCTGGATTGAAAATGCCAATAAGCGAGTTCGTCTTCCAGGCCAGGGCGGTATGGCAGATGTCGCTAACCTTCATAAGAATTTCGTGTTGTACCTCACACGGCACGCGCCAGAGCGCTTCACCGACCTGGTCAAATTCTGTACCGCTTCGCGCGGTCTCGCACGCGACGACGAGCGGCGCCAGGCCGGCTTGCAGCCAGGTCACACGCGATTGCTTACCAATCTAGGCATATTCGAGTTGGACCTCGACGCGGGCCGGTTTCGCCTCGTGAGTATTCACCCCGGCGTCTCTCTCGAACAGATCCGCGAGCAGACGGGCGGGGAAGTGCTCGTACTCGACCCGCTTCCGGTGACTCCGATCCCCACGGCGGATTATCTCCGCCTCATCCGGCGGGAGATCGACCCGTTCGGTCTCAGGCGTCTCGAATTCACTTCTGGCCGAGCCCGGAATGAGATTCTGACCAGCATTCTTGATGAAGAAGAGTCGACCATCAGAGCTGTCTCGCTGCAGGCTGCGCGGACTCAACGGTGATGTGAGGTCAAATGAAGACGCTCAGAGGAATGACCTGGAATCACGATCGCGGATTGAAGCCGATGCTGGCGACAGCCGGCCTCTTCGTGAAACGAAACCCGGGTGTCAGCATTTCATGGGAGGCGCGGACGCTTCAGGAATTCGCTGACTTTCCGGTAGACGAATTAGCAAAGCGCTATGACCTCATCGTTCTCGACCATCCTCACATGGGTACCGCGGCCCGTGACGGATGCCTCGTTCCGTTGAACAAGCACCTATCCCCGCTGGTTCAGCAAAGCCTGCGAGACGAATCGGTCGGCAAGTCTTACCAGAGCTACGTATTTGATAACGAGCTTTGGGCGCTGCCTATCGATGCCGCGGCTCAGGTCGCGGCCTATCGCCCTGATCTGCTTGAACGGCTGCGGCAGCCAGTCCCAAAGACGTGGGATGAGGTGCTCGCGCTGGCCCGGATTCAACCTGGAATCGTAAGCCTTCCCTTGATGCCGACTGACGCACTGATGGCCTTCTTCACCCTGTGCGCAAACTCGGGTGAGGAGCCATTTTCAGCCAGACCTGAAATTGTGGTGACTGATAAGACCGGCCTTGCTGCTCTGGAGATGCTCAGGCAATTGGCAATGCATTCCGTTCCTGACGCGCGGTCCTGGAATCCCATACAGATGTGGGAGTCGATGGCAAATACAGATAACACCGCGTATTGTCCCCTCGGCTTCGGTTATTCGAATTACGCGCGATCTGGATACCGCCCAAATGTCCTGCAATTCACCGATATCCCCGAGAGCAAGGACGGATCGCCGTCCGGATCAATCCTGGGAGGCACCGGCCTTGGAATCTCGTCGATGTCGCAGAACCTGGACCTGGCCCTTGAATACGCCGTCTGGACAGCGCAAGCCAGCTGCCAGTCGACCGTCTACTTCTGGAGCGGAGGCCAACCAGCAAATCGTATTGCCTGGACAAGCGATGCGGTGAACGCCGAATCCAACAACTTTTTCCGCGACACGCTCCGCACGCTCGATCAGGCTTATCTTCGACCGAACTGGACCGGATTTGTCGACCTGCAGAACGCAGGATTCGGATGCATGAAGTCGTTCATCGCCGGTCAGGCCGACGCCCAGGCTACTCTTGCCGCGTTGAACCACCTTACCGCCCAGAGCCGAACCGGCTCGCGCGAATAACCAACGTTGACACTCGATCGAGGTCTGTCTTTGTCTCTT
>Ga0302176_10001324_pt1 | contig 11839 bp, 10 predicted proteins | sample I_Palsa_E1_1_FD_198787 | JGI IMG/M metagenome (GOLD analysis project Ga0302176, IMG submission 198787) | Peat permafrost microbial communities from Stordalen Mire near Abisko, Sweden - I_Palsa_E1_1 | ecosystem: Environmental > Terrestrial > Soil > Palsa > Peat permafrost | place: Sweden...
GTCGATGCGACGCAGCGATCGTGTCTCGTTGACCGTGCTACTGGAAGCTTCCGGTATTGACAGCTTAGGGCACGAGTTCAAGGAGGGTGCTCGCACGATGCTGATCAATCGAGGGGGTGCAGTAATCGTGCTCGATCGCGAACTGAAGCCAGAACAGGAGATTCAGATTCGGCGTCAGGCGGGTTCCGATTCCCAGAAGATCGTCCCAGCCCGCGTGGTGGGCGAATTTGGCCGTCAAAAAGATGGATATCTTTACGGCATCGAAATACTGAATCATGAAGACGATTTCTGGAAGATTGAGTTTCCACCGATCGCTGAATCGGCCGAAGCTGTGGCTCGCATGTTGCTGCAATGCAGCTACTGCAAAAGCCGCGAGGTAGCCTACCTGAATGAACTTGAGTTACGCGGCTTCGAGACCAATCGAGGAATCGCGCGCCATTGCAAGACTTGCAGTGTGCCGAGTATTTGGACGCAGGCTCCCCATGAAGATGAAAAACAACGTGCGATGCGTGCCGCGCGCCGTACACGCGAACCCGATCCGATTCCCGAAGGTGAAGAGCAGAGGGAGCGCCAGCGCCTCCGTACCAAGACACGTCTAACAGCCTGCATCCGGCAGACAGATGCGGACGACGAGCTGGCGGTTTGCGAAGATATTTCGCCGATTGGAATGTGCTTTCGCAGCAAACGCCGCTATGACACTAACGCCACAATTCAAGTGGCAGTGCCCTATTCACCGGATGCTGCGAATATTTTCCTTCCGGCACACGTGGTTTATTCAGAAGAAATGCCCCGCGCGGGACTATTTAGGCACGGCGTGGAATATCGCAGGGTGGGGCCTCGGGCGAGGTAGACTTGTGCGCGGACTTGGTGTTTAGCGTTTAGGCCACCGGAACCGCAGAGCGCTCGCGAGTGCGTCGTTGAAGGTACTTCATAGCGATATTCAGATAAACTCTCCCGTTGGAGGTTTCGAAGCAGAGTACCGTCGCTTCCGAGTCATTCCCGGCCTTGTCGCACTGTTCTTGAGTGAGCACTTCCGGCGGAAGAACTTTGAATTGGAAACCGCGGTCATTGAGCTGGGTCACTGCGTTGCCGATAACCATATTGGCGAGCTCGCAGACAGTTTCCCGCACGATCGGCTCGCTGGAATCCACTTCCGAACCGAACAGGCAGCCGGCGACGTGCGCCGCAGCACCAGGGTCCATGTCGAGAATTACGCGGCCCTCAATCTGTCCGCGAAAAGTAACAACGGCCGCTGTGCCCTTTCGCCGGTAGCCTTCGACTTCCATAGTGAGATCCACAATTTTCGCAGGCTCCTGCATCATCTCCGCCAACACGGCGTCAAGCGAGCCGATAAACGGTTGAATCAGTTCCATCTTCATCGAGATTTCTCCTCGGCGGCACCGACCGTGGCAGTAACGCCGTCGTCGTTGAGAACGTAGCGAATGATTTCGTAAAGCGCATCCGGCTTTACCGGCTTCTGAACGAAATGGCGAGCACCTTTTTGAAGCGCGGCAAGAATATTGTCCTGATAGCCGACGGACGAAACCATGACGATGCGGGCGTCCGGATGCTGTTGGACAATACGCTCGACGGCTTCAATACCCTCCATCTGAGGCATGGTGATATCCATCAGAACGATGTCGGGTTTCGTGCGCGAGAATTCGGTGATCGCGGTGCAGCCGTCGCCGGCCTCGCCGATAACCTGGCCGCCAAAGGATTCGATCATCTTGGCAAGACTTTTTCGCGCGAAGACCGAGTCGTCCACGATTAAATATCGCACGGGCTCGCTGCCTTGCTTTCTGGTCAAAGCTTCAAACTGTTTCATAACGATCTCCTTCGTAAGAATCTCTCGCTGCTTAATCTCCGCCACTCGTGATTCTGGCCACCACCGGCTCCGCCATTGGGCGCTCCGGCAGGCATTTTGATTGCAACACACTGGAAAGATTTGAGAGCGAAACGATGCGCGAGGCAAAACCGCGCTCGATTGCCGACCGCGGCATGCTGTCCACGACGCAGGTGTCGGGGCTTTGGACGATGGTAATGCCGCCCGCGGATTTTACCGCCCCCATGCCCGCTGCGCCGTCGTCTCCCATACCGGTCATCAGCACCGCTATAGAGTTGTTACCGAATTCCTGCGCCACCGATTGAAACAGAACATCCACAGACGGGCGGTGCCCATTCACGCGGGGCTGATCGACGAGGATGGCAACATTACCGTGCTCCATTCGACGGACTTTCATGTGGCGATTCCCGGGGCAAATCAATGCGCGGCCGGCCAGCAACAAATCGCCCGATTGCGCTTCTTTCACCTCGATGGCGGAAGACTCATCAAGGCGGCGGGCAAACATATCCGTAAACCCTTCAGGCATATGCTGTACGACCAAGAGGCAGCCGGGAAAATCTTCGGGAAGCTGCGAAAAGAGATATTGCAAAGCATTGGGGCCGCCGGTGGAAACTCCGAGTGCCACGATACGAGAAGGCCAGTTGGGCATGGAGGCCCGCCGCTGTGGTTTGCGTTTTACCGAGGGCACGGTGATGATCATTTTTGGCGCGCCGGAAGCGGCGGCAAACTTGATCTTCAGTGCGAATTCGGCGGCGATTTGTTCGATACGGCCGGAAGGCGCGTCTTGCGGTTTGGCGACAAAGTCGAAAGCCCCCAACGCGAGCGCTTTCAGGGCGAGTGATGCACTGCGGTCGGTCTGCGCGCTAAAGACGATCACCGGAACGTGGTGCCTGCGAGTAATCTGGCGAAGCATCTCGATTCCGTCCATGCGCGGCATGTCCAGATCGAGAGTCACGACATGGGGATGCAGTTCGACTATTTTTTTCAGTCCCATCTCGCCGTCCATTGCCGTACCCACCACCTCAATCGACGCGTCGCGATGAAGCACTTGCGGAATCAGCTTGCGCATCAGCGCCGAATCATCGACCACAAGAACGCGAATCTTCCCGTTCACGCTATGGCTCCTACGGGCTGGATTCTGGACAAGTGAGAAATCACTGCGGATACGTTCAAAATGAGAACAACTGTTCCGTCGCCAAGAATCGACGCGCCGCTAACTAGCGGTGAAGTTACCAAGCGGTCTTCGAGCGCCTTGATCACAAGTTCTTCTTCGCCCATCAGGCTGTCCACAGCAAGGCCAAACTTGCGAGTTCCCGAAGCAATCACAACGACAAAAACTCGGTTTCCACGGGCGCGCTGGATCTGCGATTCGAGACGCTCCAGCCGAACGAGGGTCAATACCTGATCGCGCAATTGGAATACTTCGTGATCGTCTACCCGGTGAATTTCGCCTTCGGTCACACGCGTGATTTCAACAACCGATGCAAGGGGAACGGCGTAGAGCTTTCCTGATGTTCGAAATAGAAGCGAGTGAATGCTCGCCAGAGTGAGCGGCACCATCAAACGAAATGTGGTGCCCCGTCCGAGTTCGCTCTCAAGCTCGATGGAACCTTTTAGATTGTCGAGCGCCGATTTAACGACGTCCAAACCCACACCCCGGCCCGAAATCTCCGTGATTTCGTCGGCGGTGCTGAGACCGGGAGCGAAGATCAGATTCATGGTTTCGGAATCATTCAGAAGCGCGGCGTCTTCTGCCCGCAGATTGCCGTTCGCAATAGCGCGGCTTAGAATTTTCTTTTGATCAAGGCCTCGGCCGTCGTCGGAAATCTCGATCACCACATGATCGGCTTCGTGGTATGCATCCAAGCGCACTGTGCCGCGAGCGGGCTTTCCCGCAGACTCGCGGTCCGCGGCAGTCTCGATTCCGTGATCGGCTGCGTTACGCACGAGATGGGCAAGCGGCTCGGCAAGAGCATCGAGGATGCTCTTATCGAGATCCGTATTCTGGCCCGCGATTTCCAGGACAATATCTTTATTGCGCATCTTCGCGACATCCCGAACCACGCGGGGAAAACGGCGGAAAAGCTGCTCCACTGGAACCATGCGAATCTTCATCACGGACTTCTGAAGCTCATCGAGAACGCGAGATTGAAATGACAGAGCATCGGCGAATTTACCCCGCAGCGGATCCTTTGCATGCAGGCGTTCGAATTCCGTGATGGTGCGCTGCAACATAGATTTCCCGATGATGAGTTCACCCACTAGATTCATGACGGTATCTATCCGCTCCGCATCCACACGCAACGTATTTTCGGCTGCGGCGTGTGCCAAACCTGAAGGAGGCGCGCCGTCGCGCCACTCGTCGTGATGATCCAACCCTGGATCCGGCGCACTGGCGCCAACTCCGGCGGACACAGCGGCGGCTTCCGACTCGATCAATATTTCGAGAAGGTCGCGCGGGGCGGCCTGCGGGACGGGTACTTTCAGAACCGAGATCCGGGCCACCACAGAAGGCACGCGGCAGTGCTCGCGAATCCAATCGGCCGGCTTCGCGCTGGAGATTGCTGCTTCGATCAGGTTCGTGCTTGCGGCTTGCGCCGCACTCTCCGGATGGAGAATTAATATTTTCCCTGCGGTCTCCAGTGCTTTGCGCACCAGCTCGAAGACTGCCGCAGGAAGCAGCGATTCCGAATCCAGATGCAGCGCTACGTTGTAGACAGATTCGCCGCGCCGGAAAGCCTCGGCGATCATAAGCCGCTCGTATTCGTTCCACTCAAATGTCGCTTCGCGCGAGGATTTTTCAGGCTCCGAAGCCGTTCTGTGCAGCAGCCGATTGATATGATCCCGCAGGGCGCCTCCGACAGGCGGCTGCAGACCGTCGCGGTAAGCCGCAAGCATTTCGTGGAATGTATCGGCGGCGGTGAGCACGACCTCGGGAATCAGCCCGGCGTGTTGTTTGACCAGTTCCGGCGTCAAGACATCTTCCAGTTCGTGGGCCAGTTCGCTGAGTTCGCGAAAACCGCAAGCGGCAGAATCGCCTTTTAGCGTGTGTACCGCGCGGCGGACACTGCGGAGGCTTTCCTTGTCGGCCGGATGCTCTTCGAGCGCGAGGCCGGCATCGTTCATGGCCTGGAGAATCTCCGCGGCGCTCTCGAAGAAGAGTTCGCGGAGCTCGGATGCGCGATCGTCGGGCAGAAAATTCACTGCGCCCCCTCGATTTTCTGATACACGGTTGCGTTGTTCTGGTGGATCATGTGGAACTTTGTGGTGAGGCCGAAGAGACTCTCAGCGTGTCCCACGAAAAGATAGCCTTCAGGATTCAAACAGCGATAAAACTTGTCGATCAGCCGTTTTTGCTCGGGCTCATCGAAATAAATCATCACGTTGCGGCAGAAAATGGCATCGTTGCGCTGCGGAAGATATTCCGTCTTCAGATTGTGGAAATCGAACTGAACCAAATTCTTCAGCGCGGGCTTCACCAGGTACTTGTCGCCGATTTTTTCGAAATAACGGAGCCGGCAGGTGTAATCCACGGTCTCCATCTGCGCTTCGGTGTAAATTCCCTGCTGCGCGGTGAGCAGCGCCGAGTAATTGATATCGGAAGCCAGTATCTCGACTTTCCACGGCGGAGGAATCAACGGCTTCGGCGTGGGCATTTCGAACGGAAGCGGATTTCTTAGGTAGTAGTAGGCGAGCGCATCGCAGACGAGCAGCGCAAGAGTATATGGCTCCTGTCCCGTGGAGCATCCAGCGCTCCAGATGCGCAGCGACCAGTCGCGGCGTTCCTGCTTACGTTTCAAAATGTCCTCGAGAATTACTTTCTGAAAGAGCTCCAGTTGCGGGCGCAAGCGGAAAAAACTTGTCTCATTCACTGTAAGGTTTTCGAGCAGCGAGATGAGTTCCTGCTTACCTTCGCGGCTTGTGAGCAGACGATAGTAACTGTAGAAAGAATCCATCTGGCAGGCCTTTAGACGGCGCTGCAAACGATCGCGCAGGAAATGAGTGCGGCGCTCGTCAAAATACATTCCGCATTCCTGATACACCAATGTCTGCAAGAGCTTCAACTCTGCTTCCGTGAGTGGTACCTGCGTCGCGAGTGTGGTGGGCATTGTTCCTCGATGTCGTCGCTTTCCGGCTGCGCCTAGATTTCCCTTTTCGTGCTGCCGGCCGGACCGGAGCTGACCAATTCGGCGGCATCTTCCAAACTGCGAAGCTCACCGCGTTGCAGAATCTTGTTGAGGTCCAGCAGGATCACCAGGCGCCCACGCAACTTTCCGACGCCGGTTATATAGTTCAGCTCGCCTTCCTGGAAAACGTCCTGCGGAGCTTCGATTTCCGAGGGCAGTATCCGCAACACTTCCGAAGCGGAGTTCACCAGCAGGCCGATAAGCCGTCCTTCGACTTCCGCCACCACGATGCGATTTTTCTTATCGCGCTCGCCCACTTTTTCCCGAAATCGTTTGCGCAAGTCCACTACCGGAATGATCCGGCCGCGAAGATTGATTACGCCTTCGATGTAGTCGGGCGCATTCGGGACGGAGGTTATTTCCGGCACACGAACGATCTCGCGGACCAACGAAATCGGCACGCCGAAAGTTTCACGGCCGATGCGAAAACCTACGACCTGGAGTTCTTTATCCATGTTGGGACGAATGCGCCTCTACGACCGTGTGACTTCTGCATACTCGTGCCGCGCCGGCCGCTCTGGGGCAAGCGAAGGGCGCCGGGACGGATGTCGCCGGGTGTCCGAGAAACCCTCATCGAGAACAAAACGATCCATCGATTCCAGAAGCGCGCGGGAGAGCTTCGACATTTGTTCCGCTGCTGCCGCCAATTCAGTCGAACTCGAGGTGGATTGCTGCACGAGCTCCCGCATTTTCTCCATCGCGCGCACCACGCCTTGCGCTCCGGAGGCCTGTTCTTCGACTGAAGAATTAATCTCCTGCGTGATTTCCGTCAGGCGATTGGTAGCTTTGGCGATTTGCGTGGAGCCGCTGGATTGCTCCGTGGTTGCCGCTCCGATTTCCTGGGAAAATTTGTAGACCTCGGAGACCACGTCGGAGATTTTTTCGAGCGCGAAGCTGAGATCCTTATTCAACAGCAGCCCTTCCTGCACCATGCTCGTGCTCTTTTCCATGTTATCGACGGCTTCGCGTGCTTCCTTCTGGATGCCTTGAATGAGCTCCGAAATCTCCTTTGTGGACTGCGTGGATTTTTCCGCGAGCTTGCGTACTTCTTCAGCGACGACTGCGAAGCCTAATCCGTGCTCGCCGGCGCGCGCCGCTTCGATCGCTGCGTTCAAGGCGAGAAGATTGGTCTGTTCGGCGAGGTCGTCAATGACCTCAATGATCTTGCCGATGTCGTCCGCGCGACGGCCGAGAACGTCAATAATTTCGGCGGAAGATTGGATCGCGTGGCTGGTGCGGTTCAGTCCCTCTGTGGCCTTGTCCATCGTAACCATGCCGGTTTGGACTTCCTCGCGGGAGCGATGCGAAATATCCACGAGCAGCTTCGCCGTGTCGGCTACGCGCTGAATCGAGGTGACCATTTGATCGATGGAAGCGGAAGTTTCGGCGACGCTCGAGGCTTGAACCTGAGTGTTCTTGACTACGTTCTGCACGTTGATGCTCATTTCGTGCATGGTGCTGGTGACTTCATCAATCGCCGATGCCGCCTGCACGCTTACTTTGGCTGACTCATCGGAAGCACCGGCCATCTGCCCGGAACCGCTGGCTACTTGCGAAGCACTATCACGCACTTGCCGGACAAGTTCGCGAAGCCCATGCGTCATGCGCGTGAAGGCCAAGGCCATGGTGTCTTGTGGAGAGCGGGGATGGACCGACACCGACAACTGGCCCTCCGCAATGGCCGCCGAGACGGCTGCCATCTCCTTCAAGTGGACGATCATTTTGTTGAAATTTGAGGCCAGGACGCCCACTTCGTCGTTCCGGTGAATATCAATAGATTGGTCAAGGTCGCCTGTTTCCCCGATGCGGTGCGCCACCTCAATCAGGTGATACAGCGGTTCCTTAATGGACTTCGCGGTGGCGAATGCGATAAATCCGCCCAGGAGAATCGCAAGGAATGTCCCGGCGGTGGTAATGATGGTGCTCAAGGAAGTTGCGGAGGCCGCCGATGAGTTGGAATCGTCCAGCGCTTTTCGAACCCCAAGGTTGGCTTCGTCCAGGACCACGGAGGATTTGTTAAACCAAGAATTGGGGTCGTGCTGGAGGTAATAGATCTGCAGATCAGAAACCGTGGCATCCCCAGCGTCAACCTGGTGGCGTTTGGCAATCATCGGCTTCGCAAAATCTTCAGCCCAGCTGCGCTCTCCTCCCTCCACTTCGACGAAAGCGGATTTCAGGTTTGCATCGCTAACTTTAGATTGGGCATCCTTCAAAAGCTGCGAAAGATCATTGACGCCCTTGTTGGTTTTCTCTTCATCGCGGAGATCGCCGCTGAGAAGGTAATTTCCGAGATACAAACGGTTTTCCATCATCTGGAAGCGCACCGTCTCAATCGACTTCACGTCAGAGAGGGTCGAGGCTACCGTGGAACGAGCGTTGTATTCGCGCCGCACCGTAAAAATATTGATGATAAACAAAACCAGCATGATCGCGAGAACAGCGCCAAATCCGAGATACAGTTTCTTTCCTATTGTCATGTCTGCCGCCTCCACTCCCCCACTTGCCAGGACCGTTCACTCGCGTCCGAGCCGTGCTAGTTACTTGGCGCTCTGGCCGTCAAATTCGAATTCAACTATTTCCGTCGTTTCTTTCGGAGCCGCTTCGAAACGCCATTTCTTCACAGCGTCGATCGCAGAGTTCACGAGCAATGGACTCCCGCCAATCACTCTCGTTGTGGTCACATGCCCATCTGCCGTAACCGTGGCTTCTATCTTCACTTTCCCCGTGACTTTCAATTGTCTGGCGAGCGAAGGATAAGCCGGAACCGTTCGAACGCGTACTTTGCGTTTGGTCGCTTCCGCCGAAGCTTCCTGGGCCGAGGCTTTTGGAGAAAGAGCGAGCGATTCACCCAGAAGAAGTGCGAGCGCAAGTCCTATTAATCCCACCCTCAATTTCATTAAACTTCATCTCCCCAGGGGATTACTCCAACCTCGGAAATTGCACGAACGGTGCCATGCGAGGAGTGATATTTCTGTTCCTCGCCAAATTGCCAATTATGTCTGGATGTCGCTGAGCCATAGTGCTTTAAGTCTGCCTGAATCTCGGCGATATTCGGGTGCTGGCCACTACTGTTGTCTCAACTTATGCGCGTCGGCGCCTCCTATCGTCTCAGCTTGCGACGCAGGCGAGTGCCAGTTAAGCAACACTCGGCGCCAGTTCGCTTGACTCAAAATGAGATTGGGCCGTAACGTCGTTACCGATAAACAAGAATCGCGCGCAGCCCCCAATCCTCCATGCGTGCATTGAAACGAACTGGCGAAGTCTCCGCTCGTCTCGATGGCTCTTTTGAGAGCCTGTTGGCGCAGTTCTCCGCCGCCACGTTGGAACTCAACCCATCCCTCAACAAGCCGGAGTTTGCACAGCGCCTGACTACCCGCGCGGCAGAGATGTTGGGAGCGCGATCGGCGGTGTTGGTATTGGCGCGCGAATCTGATTGGGAGATCGCCGCGCTCAGCGGGCCGGCCCATCGCTGGGACGCAATGACCCAGCATCGTTTGGCCGGGATACTGGCAGAGCAAGCCGCAGGGCTCGGGTCTAATCTGCGGCGCGGCTTGGCCGAGCGGCTCTTAGGAGCTGGATTGGCTGAGTCGCTTGGGTGGAAGGGATTAGTGCTCGCGCCACTCTACGGCAGCGAAGCAGAACTTCTCGGCGTTCTCTGCCTTGTCGATTTAGCGCGTGAGCTTTATCCCGCCGAGCAGCAACTACTGGAAGCGCTTGCCAGCCACACGTCCGTCGCTCTGGAGAATGTCCGGCTATTTTCCCGGATCGAACAATCCCGAAAGCAGTGGGTGCAGGATTTTGACGCGATTTCGGACTTCATCATCGTGCACGACGCGGTGAATCGCGTACTTCGTCTCAATCGCGCTTTGGCGGACCTGCTGGAGCTTCGGCCCACGGAAGTTATCGGGCGCGACATGGGAACGCTGGAATTGCTTTCTTCAACAGCACAACCCGGCTTTTGCCCGTTTTGCAGAAATCCGCAAGCGACCCATGAAGAATTCATTCATGAAGCAGCAGACCGCACATTTCTGGTTTCTGCTTCGCGCATACACGGAGGTCCTAAAGACGAACTACGAACGATTCACGTATTGAAAGACATCACAGACCGCCGCACGGCAGAGCGCCGCTATCGGCGAGAGCGCGACTTCAACAAAAACATTCTAAACAACACCCAGAGCATGATTCTGGTGCTGGATACGGCCGGACTCGTTAGTTATGCGAATCGCCGCTGCTTTGAGGCCAGTTACCGCGAACAGGATTTACTGGGGCATTCGCTGGTGCAGATGGTACCGGCGGCTCGTCGAACCCTGCTAGCGGAAGCTCTTGAGCGCACTCTGCAAGGCGCGGCGCTCGATAATCTCGAGATTCCACTCCTTCGCGGAAATGGAACGACGGGCCAGTTTTCGATGAGTCTCAGCCCAATGCGCGACGAACAAGGGGATATCAACAGCGTCGTCGTGGTAATGACCGATATTACGGATGCGGCCGACCTTCAGGCGAAATTGATGCACACGGAGAAGATGGCCGCGTTGGGGCAACTGGTTTCCGGCGTGGCGCACGAAGTGAACAATCCCCTCGCCGCTATCGTCGGCTTTACCGATCTTCTCCTGGAAAACGCAGACGTTCCACAAAACGCCAAAGAAGATTTGCAGATAATTTTGCAGGAAGCCCAGCGAACGCGCGTAATCGTGCAGAACTTGCTCAGTTTTGCGCGGCAGATGCCGGCGCAACGCGAGCCACTGCAGGTAAATTCCATTTTGCAACAGACGCTGAAGCTTCGCGCATACGATCTTTCGAACCACGGAGTGGAGCTAATTGAAAATTATGATGCGGAATTGCCGGTAATTGTCGGAGACCCGCACCAATTGCAACAGGCCTTTCTGAATATATTGAATAACGCCTACGACGCCGTTCATGAGACGCGCCGCCAGGGAAAAATCGGGATTCGATCGTCCCATCGGGACGGATGGATCGAGATAATATTTCGCGACAACGGGACAGGCATCTCGCATCCCGACCGCATCTTTGACCCTTTTTTCACGACCAAGGAAGTGGGAAAGGGCACAGGTCTGGGGCTCAGCATCTGCTACGGAATCGTTCGCGCGCATGGCGGAGAAATATCGGCGCGAAACAATTCTGACGGTATTGGGTCCACTTTCATCGTGCGGCTGCCAATGGCAAACAGTACTGCGCCCCCAGACGACGAAAAGGACGCCAATGACAGCCGCTAATGGGAGCGCTGCGGTTGTGCGTGGACCGATCTTGTTGATCGAGGACGAGCCATCCGTGGCCGCATTCTTGCGCACGGCCCTGGAACGACGGGGCTATGAAATCACATCGTCCGCATCCGCAACCGACGGATTGCAATTGCTGGCCGCAGGCGACTTTCGCGGTGTGATTTCAGATTTTCGAACGCCCGGCGGAATCACCGGGGCAGATGTGCATGATTGGCTATTGCGCCACCGGCCGGAGCTGGCATCGCGAATTATTTTCATTACAGGCGATACGGCAAGCGCCGAGACTGTGGCGTTACTGGCACAAAACGGAACTCCTTGCGTTGAAAAACCCTTCCGCGTTCATCAGCTGATGGCCGCGGTGGAAAAGACAATCGGAAAACCATGAGAGACGAATCGAAGCTGCGCTTTTTGATTGTGGACGATGAACAAAGCATTCGCCGGCTGTGCATGACGGTGGGTCAAGGACTGGGTTTCGTTTGCGCGGAGGCCGAGACGGCCGAGTCCGCGCTTGAAGCATTGGACACGACACCGCCCGACATCGTCGTCACTGACTTGAAGCTCCCGAGCCTCTC
>Ga0302176_10001331_pt1 | contig 11816 bp, 8 predicted proteins | sample I_Palsa_E1_1_FD_198787 | JGI IMG/M metagenome (GOLD analysis project Ga0302176, IMG submission 198787) | Peat permafrost microbial communities from Stordalen Mire near Abisko, Sweden - I_Palsa_E1_1 | ecosystem: Environmental > Terrestrial > Soil > Palsa > Peat permafrost | place: Sweden: Abisko...
CACCCCGATAGCAGACTCGCGCATAGTCCCAAGGCAATGGCCGCACGCGCGCTCCTCGTGAGACTGATACCGAGGTCAATGCAGGACGATTTGAATTCGAAACATGTCGTACATTTCGCGACGGTTTCGACGATTAGGCCAAGTTCCTTCATTACGCATGACATCGAACCCGATATGTCGCGCTAGAGCGATTGGACGAAGGTACTGATGGCATGCGACCCACATGGCGCTAGCCTGCTCGCGATTCGTCACCCAGCAACCAGACGGGGTTAATTATGAAGGTATGTAAATTGGCCTATCGCGCGGCCGCGATCGTCACTCTGATGGCGGTCGGCGCCCTTAGTGCTTGTCAAACACAGCGTCAAATTGTTTCAGAGCACGAAGATCGGCTGTCAGCGGCCGGGTTCATCATCAAGCCGGCCAACAGATTTGTGATGCGCCAGAACGGCGACCGGATTCACTATGTGTACGCCGATGCTCTGGTTTGCGGTTGTCTTTATGTCGGCACACAGCAAGCCTATAACCGCTACAAAGCCAACGAATTAGCCCAACATTTAGCGGACGAGCAGCAACTTACCGCGCAGACCTACTCCGATGCGAGGTGGCGCTGGGATGCATGGGGTCCGTGGGGACCGAACCCAGGATTTGCCTACGGGGCGTGGGGTTGGTGACGTAAACAACGGCCCGGCACTTGGGCGCACGGGGTCCGTGGAGGCCGAGCCCTGGGCTTGGGTTTGGCAAGATCAAGGCCTGTCCGCTTCCGTCGGACAGGCGCATTGGTTTGGCCGAACAGTGCAGGGACTCGAACACATTGCGTACCTTTGCATTGATACCCTGATATCGTTTAGAGGGAAAAGGGGCAGGGTGGTTGCCATTCTCGGGGCCAGCGATATTTGCTAAGCTCGCCCCACAACACGCCCCGCGTGGCCGTGACGAGGCTCCAAGCCATCCGTAATGGTTCGATAACATGTCGGCTGACCCGCGGCGTCTCCGTGTTGCTGGGCGCGACTCTGCTTGCTCCCAGGTTTGTGCACGCTCAATCGGCTACGAGCCAGGACGACACCCTTCAGGAAATTGTCGTCACCGCACCTAACCTCGCCGGCGTTGTACAGGAACGCGACAGTGCTACCACATTTGGGATCGAGAAGCCGCTGGTCGATACCCCGCGCTCGGTGACCGCCATCAGCGATGAACTGCTCGATCGCTACAATATCAAGACGGTTTACGATTTCACCGCGGTAGCGGCCGGCACCTACACGGGAAGCTATTTTGGGGTACCAGGCAGCCTCAACATCCGAGGCACTGTCGCCGACAATTATTTCAACGGCTTTCAGGAAATCACCAATTACGCCACCTACCCGACGCCGGTCGATGCGAGCTCGAATGTTGAACTCGTGCGCGGACCGCCCTCTCCGGTATATGGAGCCGGCCAGATCAGTGGCTATATGAACTTCATTCCCAAAAGCGCCTTGGGGCAAAACGCCCGATATCTGGCCGAGCCTACCGCGCTCATCACTGGCACGATCGGCAGCTATAGCGAAAAGGAAGCCACCGTCGAAGGCGGTTTGCCGCTGACATTGGGAACGAACGAGGCCGGTCTATACGCTTTTGTCGAAGCCGTCGATTCGGGCAGTTTCTACATCGGCGTGCATCCCGAGACGCAGGTCGCACAGCTGACATTCGACACGGATCTGGGCTCGAACTGGAAATTCACAGCCAGCGGCCAATATCTCAACTCCAATGGCTATTTGAAGGATCTGGGCTGGAATCGCGTGACTCAGAATCTGATAGGCCACGACGAGTATATTTCCGGCATGGCAATGATGCCGATTGTAAAACCGGGGCAGTCGTTCATCACGATCGCCGATTTTCTGTCGGCAAGCGCGCACGCTCCGGGCGGTATTCAGCAGTATGTGCTGCCGCTATTTGGCGTCTTTGGCACGCCAAATCCTTACACCGAACTGAATCCGTCGACGGTCAAGCTCGTAACGCTGTCCCCACGTGAAACTGACGTATCGCCGGAGGATATCAACAGCGCCTCGACACCAACTCTGTACCTGGGGCTCACGGGTCACATCGGTGATACCGGTACTCTTAAATTTGAATCCTTCAACCAATGGCTCGACGCGCTGAACTACCAGAGCAGCGGCTTTGCCACGCACTTTCTGACGAGGGTAGACGAAGTGCGTGCCTCCTATTCGGACCGCCGCCAACTCGGCGACAGCTTGACGACCGAATCGGTCGTCGGTGTCAGTTACCGCTATACCGCTGCGCTGTCTGATGCGTATTTGAATAGCGGCGTTAACGTGCAGGATCGGCGCGATTTGTCGCAGCCCATCACACCCGATGAGATCTTCAATGCCGTGTTCGGGACATCGGGCTTGAATGGCTATCAGTGGGATGACTCGATCAATAGTCGGCAGTCAGACTTCGCGCTATTCCTGCTCGAAGACGCCCTGATCTGGCAGCATCTGGATGTTACGCTCGGTGTGCGCGATGACAACTATTCGCTGAGGTCCGATGACACCGGCACTTTAGTCACGCCGCCGGGCACCCTGCCGGTCTGGCACTCGCAGAGTTCCAGCCCCATCAGCTATAACATCAGCCTTAGCATCAAGAATCCATGGGTTGTACCGTATATCACCTATGCCCGCTCGCATTCGCTCAACGTTGATCAGGGAGACGCGCTCGTGCCGTCCTTGCTGGCGGGTCATGACGCCATCGGACTGTCCTCGCTTTGGGAGATCGGACTGAAGACGAGTCGCCTCGGTGGACGGCTGTTCGCATCGTTGGACGCATACCAGCAGCAAAACGAGTACCTGGATGTGTTTGACGACTCGGTGGACGCTCAGCGCAGCCGGGGTATTGAAGGCGAACTACGCTACCTGATCACCCCTTCCTTTGGTGTGACCGGGGCCTCGACTATACAAAGCGTGCAGCAGCTTCCATCAGGTGCTGGCGCGGGCCCGTTCCTGCTGATCACCCCGGAACAGGCAGGAATCACACCAGTTCAAGGTTACGGCGGTATGTTCGAATCCAACGCCGCTTATCTTGGCCTGGGCAATGGCTACAGGTTGCACAGCACGCCGGAATACACAACCAGCCTATTCGCGACGTATGATCGTCACGGGCTCTGGGGCCTCACCGCGGGGGCAACCTATAACTCCTGGACGGGCGGATCGCTCGCTGGAAGCATTCGACTGCCCGCGTACACCCTGGTCAAGCTTCAGGCCTACCTCAATATCTGGGGTGCTCGCGCGGATCTGTATATCGACAATCTTGCCAATCACCCTTACTTCATCGCCGAGTACGATGTCGATGCCAATGCGAGCGTGCTCCCCGGTGTGGGTCGGGAGATACATTTCAAGCTGTCAAAGAGATTCTGAGGTGGCGACGGAGATCACCAGGATGCCGAACGAACAGAGCTCAGACCTGCAGCCGCGACGCAGTGAATTCGCCATTGTCACCGTCCTGTCGCTGTGCTGGGGCTTTGTCATCCTGGATATCACGGGCATCAATGTACTGATGCCGTTTATCGCTCCGAATCTGCGGCTCGACAACACGCATATCGGACTTCTGGAGTCCGCATATTGGTTACCGTTCGGACTGTCGAGTTATTTGACCGGGGAGATAGCGGATCGCATTGGCCGACGGAAGACTCTGTTTCTGGTGGTCATGCTGTTATTCGCGATATTTTCGGTGTTGCCCGGTCTGACGCATTCGTTCACGTCAATAATGATTGCCCGCCTGATCATGGGGTTATTCGAGGGCCCAGTGCTACCGCTGGCGCAATCCATCATTGCAACGAAATGCCCTCCGGAACGCCGCGCGATGGACATGGGCATTGTTCAGAACGTCGGCTCAGGCGTGCTGGGGCTGATGGCACCGATCCTGCTGGTCGCACTTGCCGTGCATTGGGGCTGGCGCGCTGGATTTTTTTTCGTAGCGCTGCCCAGCTTGATTTGCGCCGCATGCATCGCGCGCTTTTTTCCGCCCGACCGCGCGCTACACGATGTCGGTGCCACTGTATCTGCGACCGAAGCCGCGCAACATGGCCGACAGGGTATTCGCGAGATTCTGCGCTACCGTAACATCTGGCTGTGTGTCATCAACGCCTGCCTGTTCACGGCATTTGTGCTGATCGCTAGGGGTTACATGCCGCTGTTCTTCATTCAGGTAAAGCACATGTTGCCGGAGCGAATGGGGATCCTGATGAGTCTGCTGGCGGTCTCGGGTCTGATCCTTGGCGTTCTCTTCCCGGCGATGGCGGACCGCATCGGGAGAAAACCCACAGCCGTCATCTCCAGCCTGCTTGGCCTGGCTTGTCCTCTGGCGGCGCTCTACTACGGGGGCCCATGGCAGGTGCTAGGGCTGCTGATGTTCATCGGTTGGGCTCCCGGAAGCGCTTGCATATTGTTCCTGGCGACCATTCCGTCCGAGACCGTGCCTGCACAGTCGATTTCCACGGCCATCGGACTGACCTTCGCCATCGGTACTCTCGTGGGAGGGTTCATTGGACCCGCGGTTGCCGGTTGGAGCTCCGATCAATGGGGCTTGCAATCCTCACTCCTGATCGATGCGGGGTGCGCTCTTGCGATGGCCATCGTCTCTTTGGGGCTGCGGGAGACTCGCCCGAGAGAGAGTCGCTAACCTAAGGCTTCCATCAGCTGGTTGGCAGCCTTCAGATCCGATGAGTTGTCGCTCTGCTCAAATCGATCCAGAACTGGTTGCAGGAGTGCCCGGGCCTCCTCAGGCCGACCTTCATCAGCTTGCAGTGCCGCCAGATCAATCGCAGCGCGTAACTCCCAACCTAGGGCGCCCTGGGTCTGGCTCAAGGCGAGCGACCGCCTGAGGCAGGTTTCTGCGTCGGCAACGCTAGATCCGGGCGTGGAAAGGAGCGCTTTTCCTTTCAGTCGAAGCAACTCCGGCATAAAGCAGAAATCCCCGTTTGCTTCTGTCCGTCCGATACTGTCATCGGCAAGGCTGATTGCTTCGGCGTAGCGCCCAATCGCTGCCAAGCCTGTAATGAGGGAAATATGGAGTTCCGTATGCAACTCGTACTTCCATAGATGCAGTTTTTCTAGACAACGCTGAAGACTCTCTACGCCCTCCTTGACATCGCCTCGATGGATGGCCAGCGCTGCCCGCATACCTTGTCCGAACGTATTATTCGGCCCCAGGGAAGAGGTCTCGGTACGAGAAATGAACCAATCCACATGGTGCTTGGTACGCTCAAAATCGCCGGACCACAGGAATACGGAAGAGATCCAGTGCAGCGTGAAGGAGAGGGTTGTCTCGAGCGTCCTAGCCTCTTCGATGGTACGAAGCGCGAGATTTACGGCTTGAGTCGGATGGCCTTGCATCCACAATGTCCGCGCAAGGCCGATTCCCGCCCAGACGTGGTGGCCCGAGGCGAGGAAGATGGGATTGGACCACTGAGCGCCAGAGTCGTGCTGTAGCGCTGACTCGAGCTCCGAGCGAGCGTCGCCGAGCTTTCCCGTAAAGTGAAGTGAAATTCCCTTGAGGGTGCGGGCTAATGCAATATCGGTTGAGTCCCCGAGGATTTCGGCATTCCGAACGCCATTCGCTGTGCAATCGAGGGCCCTGTTGAATTCTCTATTACGCGTCAGAACCAGGTGCAAGGGTACAAGCAGCTGGCGTTGCTGTTGAACGTCGCCGAGAGTTTCGGCAATTGTAAGGCTCCTATGCAGTGCCGCCAGCACCGCATCGCTATGCCTCTCGAACATCGACGACATGCCCAGAGCGGCTTGAAGATGCATCTCATCGGCCGTCCCGCGCGTTGCATCATCGAGCGCTCTGAGGCCTTGTTCTGCCCAGCGCTGACACTCACCATAAATTGACATTGCCCAATAAACGCGCGTGGCGGAAGCAGCCAGTCCAATGCCGACTTCGGTGTTACCATCGGCGCCAAAACTCCAATCCAGAGCCGCGCGCACATCGGCGAGATCGGCGACACGCAGCGACCGCTCGGCCGGGCTGGATAATGTCGGCCACTCGGCTGCCGTTTGATCCAGCCATCCGCGAAAGTAAGTCGCATGACGCACCGCCAATTCGACAAACTCAGCGGCGTCAGCTCGTGTTTCAAGAACGTAGCCGCGTGTTGCTTCCAGCAGGCGGTAGCGCATCATGGCACCGACCGGACGTACAGCGACTATGGATTTCGCGACCAGACTGTCGATGGCGCCAAAGACCAATTCTTTGGAGATGTCCGGTCCCGCGACGACCGCCAACGCGGCCTCCAGCGTAAACTGCCCGACGAACACCGCGAGCCGACGTAGCACCGTGCGCTCCAGGTCGGACAGCAAGTCAAAACTCCAATCCAGCGTCGCCTGCAGCGTTTTTTGGCGTGGTGGCGCGTTGCGCCGGCCGGGCCAGATCAGAGTCAGGCGCTCGTCAAGAAGCGCGGCGGTTCTCTGCAGTCCGTAAGTCTCGACGCGACCAGCCGCCAATTCGATCGCCAGAGGCACCCCGTCCAGCTTCCGGCAAATGCTTGCCACCAGCACGGCCTCCGCGTCGTTGAAGGTCAAGCGGCTGCCGCTCGCAGCCGCCCGCTCGACGAACAACTGCGTCGCGGGGAACGTCTGAGTTGCAGCCGCGCTTAGCGTTGGATCGTCAGGCGCGCAGGCCAGAGGATCCAATCTGTATACGTGCTCACCCTCAACGCGCAGAGATTCCCGGCTGGTGACCAGAAGGTGCACCTGCAATCCGAGGACGAAGATGCGAGAGGCGAGTGCGGCGACCGCTTCGACCAGGTGCTCACAGGTATCGAGTACAAGCAGCATGCGCTTGTCGCGCAGGTAGGCGATGAGGCTGGGAGTCGCATCGTCAGTCGACAGACCCAGCATGGACGCTACGGTTGGTGCCAGCAGGCTGGCATCATTCAGCGCGCTCAGATCGACAAAGTTCACTGCGCCAGCAAAGGTTTCGTACAGATCGTGTGCCACGACGACCGCCACCGTGGTCTTGCCGACGCCACCGGCACCGACGATGGTGACAAAGCGCGAGGCGATTAGCTGACTGGCGATTTGCTGCGTCTCCTCCGTTCGTCCAACCATTCGCAGCAATCGGCTCGGCAGGGCGGATTGTGGAACAGACGTCGGGACTGGCGGGGATGACTGTCCTGACTCATTCGAATTTGATACGGGTGCAACGAAGCAATAGCCCCGTCCGGCCACGGTACTGATGTAGCGCGCACCGTCCCGGCCGTCCCCCAGTACATTGCGCAGACTGGCGACGTGAAAGCGAAGGCTGCTTTCGTCGACCACGCTGTCAGGCCACACCTGGGCCATCAGATCGCGTTTGCTGACGATCGAGTTGGGCCGGGATACCAAGGCGATCAGGATTTCAAGGCTGCGTCCGCCCAAATCCACGGGGGCGTCATCCTTGAGAAGGAGTCTTTCGCTCGCGACCAAGCCGAAAGGACCGAACCATACGATTTCGCGAGACGGCGGCGCCGCCTTAGGCATGGCGCTTCTTCTTCAGTTGGCCCTAAACCGCACAATCCTAGCCGATACAGCTCACAACCGCTCACGACAATTAACAAGTCTTCACAATCTCCGGCCTGTGTGCATCGCAGCAAATGACCTCTGGCTAGCGCTCTGCCAGCGCCTTACAGCATCGGCTCACGACGCTCGCAACGTTTTACGGCTCTCAACGACGTATCACGGGCATTTCGTGTCCCGCTCAGCGTAAATACGCTCAGCAAAAGGTTTGGATCAGCAAGAAGCACTCCATGGCTCAGTTCGAGAAAGTCATCTACACAGCGAAAACCCGCACCTCCGGTGGGCGTGACGGTACCTCCCGCAGCACGGATGGACGTCTGGACATCAGATTGTCCTCTCCCGGGAGCCAGCAGGGCGGTACCAATCCGGAACAGCTGTTCGCCGCGGGTTGGTCGGCCTGTTTCCTGAGCGCACTGAAGCTCGAGGCCAGCAGGATGAAGTTGTCCCTGCCGGCTGACGTAGCCATTGACGCCGAGGTTGATCTTGGCATCACTGACGGCGTGTACGGGCTCGCAGCCCGCCTCAACGTCCATCTGCCAGACCTGCCCCCCGAAGTGGCTCAGCGCCTCACGGCCGCCGCTCACCAGATATGCCCCTACTCCCGTGCCACCCGTGGAAACGTCGACGTTGCCGTTAATGTGATTTCAAGCCGGACACCTAAAGCTTGAACGCCAACCTCAACATCAAGGTATCGCCGCCAGCATGTTCGGCCTGTGGGATCGCTTATATCGGGGCAATGATCGGAGGACTGATCCAGCAGGGACGTCCTCTGCCCATCGTCCTGGGTGCCCTATGTCGGCTGTTTGACGCGGCGGCCGAGGGCTACGCGAGCAGCGTTCTGCTATTCGACCGCTCCCGTACCCAGATTCGACACGCCATCGGCCCCGGACTGCCGGCCGCCTACACCCGTCTCCTCGAAGGCCTGCCGGTCACAAGTGATGACAGAGCTTGCGACGGCACGCAGCACGAGAAGCCGGAGTCGATCATCGCGCAGCTCATGGCCGACATTCTTCGGGAAGACAATGGTCGGGCCCTCGCTCGGACATACGGATTCAAGTCGTGCTGGTGGTGGCCCATTCTCTCGTTGACCGGCGTGCCGCTGGGCGTTCTCGCCATATATCAGCGCGAAGCGGGCGGCTACGCACCCTTTCCTCCCGCACTTGTCCAGCAGTTGACCGACATCGCGAGCCTCGCAATCGAGCGTACGCGCAGTGACGAGAACGTACGGCGCAGCGAGATGCTTCTGGCAAAAGCGCAGCGCCTGAGTTCGACCGGGAGCTTCAGCTGGTGCATCGCGACGGATGAACTCACCTGGTCGGACGAGCTTTATCGCATATTCGAGTTCGACCCTGACGACAGCGTGAGCCTCGAACATGTGATCGCCCGGATACACCCGGAAGATCTGCCATCGTTCCATGCCCTGGTTGAGCGTGCGCGTTGCGGCGGTGGCGACCTGGACTGTGAACATCGCCTGCTGATGCCTGAAGGCACTGTCAAATACCTGCACCTGGTCGCTGATGGCACGCGTGATCAGGACGGGCAGCTGGAATACATCGGCGCCATTCAGGATATCACCGAGCGACGCCAATCTGAGCAGGTCCTCGACAAGCTCCGCACCGAACTTGCGCACGTGGCCAGGGTCACGAGCCTTGGGGCACTCACGGCGTCCATCGCGCACGAAGTCAACCAGCCGCTTCTAGGGGTCATCACCAACGCCAGTAGCTGCCTGCGGATATTGGCCGCAGACCCCCCAGACCTCGAGCTCGCGCGTGAGACGGCGCGTCTCGCCATCCGCGACGGTCAGCGCGCATCCGATGTCATCACTCGATTGCGCAGCCTGTTTTCAAAGCGCGGCGCTACCAGCGAACTCGTGGATTTGAATGAGGCCATACGAGAAGTGCTCGCACTGTTGTTTGGCGAGCTTCAACGAAGCAGCGCTGTTGTACGGGTCGAGCTATGCGAGGGCCTGCCCCCAGTTATCGGTGATCGTGTGCAGCTTCAGCAGGTCATCCTCAATCTTGTAATGAACGCTGCAGAGGCAATGAGCGGTGTCAATGATCGCGCCAGGCGCTTGACCATTAGGACCAGGCTGCATAAAGGCCACTGTGTGCGGCTGAGCGTGCAGGATGCCGGAGTCGGCATCACACATCAGGACGCACCGAGGCTCTTCGACGCCTTCTACACCACCAAGAGTGGAGGCATGGGAATCGGTCTGTCGGTCAGCCGATCGATTGTCGAAAACCACCGCGGCCGATTGTGGGCCGAAGCCAATGCCGGTCACGGCGCCACCTTTTCATTCGCCATTCCTCGCGCTGATGAGGACGTCCCTGCGCCACGCGCAGCGCAGAGCACTCGGCCGAGCACGCGGGCGGTTCGCGGAGCGGGGACATCAGCATGAGTGCGGTGTCATTGATCTCTCTCGTCGATGATGATCAGTCAGTGCGCGAGTCATTGCCAATTCTGCTCAAGCAGTTCGGCCATCCGACCCGCACATTTGCTGCCGCCGAAGACTTTCTGACATCCGATGCTGTAGCGCAGACCCGCTGCCTCATCCTCGATGTCGCTCTGCCCGGCATGTCTGGTCCCGAATTGCAGCGTGCTTTGGAACTCAAGGGGCACAGGATCCCGGTCATTTTTATCACCGCTCAGACCGACGAGGCGCTGCCTGCAAGGCTGCTTGCGCAAGGCGCTGTCGATGTTCTAGTGAAGCCATTCAGCGACACCGCTCTGCTGCAAGCGCTCGATAAGGCGCTTCGAGCGAGCTGACCTAGCCGTGTATAGGGGACCGACATGAACTTAAGCCAGGGTATCTCCGCAGCGCGCAACCCAATCCTGTCGCGCACGCTTCCGACCGTGTTCATCGTCGACGACGATGTCTCCGTGCGTGAAGCGCTCGAACTACTGGTCCGCATCGCCGGTTGGCGAGCGGAAACGTTCGCATCAGCGCGCGACTTTCTGTCGTGGCCACGGATCTCTGGCCCAAGCTGCCTGGTCTGCGACGTCACTCTGCCCGACCTCAGTGGCCTTGACCTGCAGCAACTCGTCGCTGATCGACACGAGATGCCGATTATCTTCATCACCGGCCATAGTGATGTCCCGATGAGCGTGCGAGCGATGAAGGCCGGTGCGATTGAATTTCTGATCAAGCCTTTCGCTGATGACGCCTTGCTGAACGCACTCCGGGATGCGATTGAACGCAGCGAGGACACACTGCGCCACGCGGCCAGCGGTCGTCTGCTGCAGCATCGTTATGAGTCCTTGAGCCGCCGCGAGCGCGAGGTGATGGGTCTGGTTGTCGCGGGCAAGATGAACAAGCAGATAGCCGGCCAACTGGGCATCTCTGAAATCACCGTGAAAGCACACCGCGCCAAGATGAAGAGGAAGATGGGTGCGAAATCTCTGGCCGATCTGGTGAGACTTGCCGCGAGCCTCGGGATCGCGCCGATCGCGTGCTCTTAGCGCACACCCGAGCATAGTTCCATGTGAATCGCTTAGTGCTGCGGGTCGACTGCAACCCGCAGTAAGGTTTCGGCGCGCGAGATCATGGAGTTTTCAGATTCTGCGGCCAGCGCCGCATCCACGGCTCGGTCATCTTGAGGCGCAAGATGATTGCGTGTGCCCGGCGTCCGGTCGACTGATACGGGCGAGCGTGCTGACCAGCCATCCTCCGGATCACGACACAATGTTCTGCATGACCAGCTGATGCGGAGCATCTGAGGCGATCGCTGCCGATCCAGCGGTCTTACAGATAACGCTGCGCCCCGCTGCCGGCGACTTGTCGCGCCATATCAAACAACACCTAGGTGTAATCGCGTGATCGGCGCGCGTCTGTTTTCATTGTTGCGTGTTCAGTCTTACTCAGCCCTTTACTACCTGGAGAGAAAGATGTCCGAAGAACTCATCCGCGACCGCCGCGCTCTATTTGGAGCTGCAGCAGCGATGACAATTGTGGGTGCCCAAGTCGGATTGTCCGGCCTTGCGCGCGCCGCTACCGGTGACACCAAGGCGGGCGCGCTGCCCGGCGTCAAGCCCGGAACACACACCTCGTTTGCGACTATCAAGCAGATCAACGCCGGCCTCCTGAATGTCGGCTACGCCGAAGACGGGCCAGCCGATGGCCCAGCTGTTGTCCTGCTGCACGGTTGGCCGTACGACATACACAGCTATGTCGACGTTGCGCCACTGCTGGCGTCCAAGGGCTATCACGTCATCGTCCCGTATTTGCGCGGTTACGGCACGACGCGCTTCCTGTCTGGCGACACATTCCGCAATGCTCAGCAGTCCGCAGTCGGC
>Ga0302176_10001334_pt1 | contig 11786 bp, 8 predicted proteins | sample I_Palsa_E1_1_FD_198787 | JGI IMG/M metagenome (GOLD analysis project Ga0302176, IMG submission 198787) | Peat permafrost microbial communities from Stordalen Mire near Abisko, Sweden - I_Palsa_E1_1 | ecosystem: Environmental > Terrestrial > Soil > Palsa > Peat permafrost | place: Sweden: Abisko...
GCCGGCGCCGGAACCGGGACCGCTCCGTTAAAAACAATGTCTTCCGCTTCCAATTTCTTTCCGTAGACCCGTTCATTGGCGTCGTTGTCTGGCCGTACTGTCGAGCCTTCCAGCGAAATACCGGCAAACAAGCCGCGAGACCGGGAGTAGCTCAGCACTTCTGCTCGCAAAGTCACGTCCGTCGCCGCCGCAGCCGTCCGTCCTTTGGGACCTGCCGCGATCGAGGCGTCCGCGCCCAGCTTCACTTTGCTCTTGAGAATGGAATGTGCGCCGCGCGCGTTCATCACCAGGAGCACGAAGTCCGTCGCTTGACCGCCGATCTGGAATCCAACACTGCCACCTTCTAGCGCCATCATGGTCGGAGCGCTCCACGGCCCAGTGTAATGCTCCCCGGTGCGGCAGGTCATCGCCCCGCGGCCATAGCTGCCGCCGACGATGAAGGCCGCCTTCAAGACCGATGGATACACAACGACGCACTCGGCCTTATCCAGCAAATCCTTCGGAATATCGTCGGGGATGTCCAAAATTTCCTTCAAAACCGTACCGCAGTTCTGTAAGCGATCCGCTTCTTTATTATCCTGTGCCGCCAGCGGCAGGCCGACCATGGCCAGCGCTAGTAGCGAAGACACCATTTGCTTCTTCATGATTCCCCTCATTCTTACGCGCTCGTACGCGCTTTAGATTCTGGATTTGCGTCCAGCACGCTGATTTTTTCGCCTGGCTCCGTTGCAGACGTCCTGGCTGGGACATTGCTAGGGAGGGAGTGTTACGTGGCGTTTGGACTATACTTTCGGGAGCTAAAAATTGCCAGTAGAGGAACACGATTGCTCGTTAGTAGATTTTCATCAGGTTTACGCGCCGCTTTTATAGCCGGCTGCATGCTGGCGGGGTGCGGCACAGGTTCGGTTTCCGCTCAAACCCATCGCCTCCAATCGAAACCGTGCTGTGCAAGGACTCCCGATGGCGCCGCGGCCGCTCGTTTTTCCGCCCGCGCGGATTTGCTGCTCGGTGCCCCGCCGGCAAGCAAGGGCGAGTGGGGTCTGCTGATTGCCGACGCGCAAACCGGCGCGGTCCTGTATGAAAAGAACGCCGGCGACTATTTTGTTCCGGCGTCCAATATGAAGCTGTTCACCACGGCGCTGGCGCTTGCAAAGCTCGGCCCGGAATATCGCTTTCGTACCACTCTGGAAACTCACGGAATGCTGTCCTCAGACGGCAAATTGTCTGGCGATCTTTATCTGGTGGGCCGCGGCGACCCCAATCTTTCCAACCGGAAATTTCCCTACGATGGCAAAGAAGAATTCGACGGACCGCCTGAAAAAGTCCTTGCAGAACTGGCCGCAAGTCTAGCCACCAAGGGGGTGAAGGAAATCAAAGGCGACGTGGTCGGCGACGACAGTTATTTTCCGCGGCAGGCCTATCCGGACGGCTGGGAGATCGGGGACATGGTTTGGGAATATGGTGCGGCCATCTCCGCGATTGTGGTGGACGACAACACCGTTGTGCTCACACTGACGCCAGGCGTGCGCCTCAGCGAACCGGTGCAGGCCACTCTTGAACCGGCCACGCCTGATTTTGCAGTGCAAAACGACGCAGTCACCTCCGCCGCAGACGTCAAGGCCGATCTCACCATAAGTCGTGAGCCGGGCTCGAAACTTGTCGTGGTAAGCGGCATCTTGCCTGCCGGCAGCGCGCCGCGCAAGCTCACCCTGGCGCTGCATGAACCTGCCGAACACGCTGCCATGCTTTTGATCCGGCAACTCGCCGCCGTCGGCATCAAGGTCGACGGCACCTTCCAATCCATGCACCGACCTGAAGCGGATTCTACCGTTCCACGCTCGGTCTTAGCCGAACATGTTTCCATCCCGCTGGGCGACGCGGTGAAGCTTGTGAATAAGGTCAGCCAAAATCTACACACGGAGATGCTGCTGCGCGCCAGTGCCCGGCAAACCGGCGTGTGGAATTCTCCCGACGACCTCGCCAAGTATCCGGCTGATTTCTACGCCGCTGTTGGAATCGCTGTTGGTGACGTCCAGCAAACCGATGGCTCGGGCTTGTCGCGCCACGATCTGGTGACGCCTCGGGCGCTGGTAACCCTCCTGCAATATGCGCAGACCCAGCCCTGGTTTCAGCCATACTACGATTCGCTTCCGATCGCTGCCGTGGATGGCACCTTGCAGGACCGTATGAAGAACACCATCGCGGCTGGAAGAATTCATGCCAAGACCGGCTCCATCGAGCACGTTCGAACGCGCTCCGGCTATGCGGAAACTCCCGGAGGCAGACGGCTGATTTTCGCCTTTCTGGGCAACAATCAAGGCGGCAAGGGTCACGAGGCGGGCGACGCGCTCGACGGGCTATGCGTTGCCATGCTGGAGGAATTTGAACGCGCGCCGCAGCGTCGGGTGGCCCCGGGCGCGCCGTAGCGTCGATAGATTGATATTCGCGAATGGATTTGCCGGGATCCCCAGGGTTGCCGCGGCGTCAAAATCGTAATGCACATGGAAATGGAATTTTAGGTGCACCGTGTCTCGAAGCGCACAAGACGTTCTCGAATTCGATAAACTGCGCGAATTGCTACGCCTTCGCAGCACCTCGACTCTCGGCCGACAAGCGGTCGACGCCTTGCAATTCCGCACCGATCGCGCCGCTCTCGAGACGGAATTCGCGCACATCGGCGAGGCTGGCGAGTGGTTGCGTCGGGGTCGAGACTTGGGCTTCGGCGGATTGGCCGATCCCTCGGACTGGTTAGCGCAGATCGAAGGTCCGGGCATGGCTCTGGAAGCTGGCGAGCTTCTGCACGCAGCTTCCTTGCTGGAAATCGTGGGCTGGCTGCGCGTCCAGTTTCGCGAAGATGCCCAGAAGTTCCCGCTCCTCGCCGCCCAAGCTGGATCGGTTGGCGACTTCCACGATCTGCTGGCAACCATTAAGCGCTGCATCCTTCCCAGCAGGGACCTGAGCGATGACGCCTCACCGACGCTACGCCGCATTCGAAACACCATCGCGCAGACTCGCGACGCTCTGCAGAAGACCCTGAAGCAGATTCTTCGTAGCCGTAACGCCGAGTCCGGCGAGGATTACGTAACCCTACGCAACGATCGCTTTGTCATTCCGGTCCGCTCGGAAAATCGCCGCAGCGTTCCCGGAATCGTGCATGGAGCCAGCGGCACGGGCCAAACCGTTTTTCTCGAGCCATTCGAAACGGTGGAAACCAATAACCAATTGGTGCAATTGGCCGAGGATGAGTCTGCTGAAATCCTACGTATTTTACGAGACCTGACCGAGCGCCTGCAGGTCCGCCGCGGAGAACTGATCACCGTGGCCGACACCATCTCCATTCTAGACAGCGTTTTTGCGCGCGCGCGCTTTGCCCGGGATTTCGATGCGGTTGCGCCGCAATTCTCCCAAAGCAGCGAGCTGCGATTGCAGGCGGCGCGTCACCCGGTGCTAGAAGACAAACTGCGCCGTGAAAATCGCACTGTGGTGCCGATGTCGCTTAGCCTGGGCGGCAGCTCTTCTGACCCCCGCCTCGGCGCCGATGGTTCCTCCAGCGATCCCGAAATCGAGCGCGTGCTCGTCATCAGCGGTCCTAACACCGGCGGCAAGACCGTGGCCCTGAAAACCGTCGGGCTCGCCGCGCTCTCCGGGCAATCCGGCGTGCCCGTCGCCGCGCAAATTGCGGTGCTGCCGCTCTTCGATGCTGTGCTCGTGGACATTGGCGATGAGCAATCTATAGCTGCCGATCTCTCCACATTCTCGGCGCACGTCCTCAATCTCAAAGCCATGTTGCAAGCGGCTACTCCGCAGTCCCTGGTGCTCGCGGACGAAATGGGGACCGGAACCGCACCGGAAGAGGGCGCTGCCCTGGCAATCGCGCTGCTGGACGAATTTCGCGCCAAAAACTGCATCGTTCTCGCCACAACCCACCACGACCGTCTGAAGACCTACGCTTCCACCACTCCCGGTGTGGTCAATGCCGCTGTTGAGTTTGACGATGTCCATCTTCGTCCGACATTCCGCTTGATGGTCGGGGTGCCGGGCGGTTCCAGCGGAATTGCCGTGGCCCGCCGATTAGGCTTGTCCGAAGGCATCATCGAGCGCGCTCTTTCGTTGCTCACGCCGGAAACGCGCGAAGCCTCAGACCTGATCTCCTATCTGCATCGCAGCCGCGACGAGCTGGATCGCTTGCGACAGCAAATGATCACCGAGCGCCGCGAGCTTGAAGAAGAACGCACCAAGCTTCGCGAGGAGTGGGTGAGCCGGCAGCGCAACCGGATTAAGCAGCTGGAAGGGCAATTCGCCGAGATGCAAAAGCGTTTCGACGAAAACGTCGCCAGCGTGATCGAAGCGGTCAAAGAGCGGGAGCTGCGAGCTTCATTGGAAAAATCCGCTCGCCGAAAATTTCAAGATGTCCGCGGCGGGGCACGCGAAGAATTCAACACCGCGCTGGTGCAAACGCTTGCGGACTCGCAGTCGGATCTGGGTATCCGGCCATCAACGGACCGAGCCATTCCTGTCGGCAGCCTGCAGCCCGGCGCGCGTGTTCGCGTTCGCGGGTTCAGCAAGCCCGTGGTGCTACGCCGCCTGGAAGGATCGTCGGCGGAGATCGAGGCCGGCCCCTTGCGCATGAAGGTTGCCGTCGATGAGATCACCGGTGTAGAGGGGACGCTGCCCGATTCCGATTCCTCGGCCAACATGAGCCGCCGCAACATTACCGTGACCTCACAGCCACGCGAAACCGGGGCCGCCGATGAGATCAACGTGATCGGCGCAACCGTAGAAGAAGCCGCCGCGCGTGTCGACAAATTTCTGGATGAAGCTGCGCTCGCCAACCTCGGGAAAGTCCGAATCATCCATGGTCATGGCACCGGAGCCCTGCGCAAAGGTCTCGGGCGCTTCCTGGCCTCGCACCCACTCGTGCACGCCGTTTCCTCGGAAACCGAAGAGCGCGGCGGCAAAGCCATCACCGTGGTTGAGTTGCGAGGTTAAAATGAAAAACCTCGAAGGTTGGTCGTCAGGTATCACCTTTCGAATTTTGGGCACCGTTGGTTATGGCTGAAGCCGGATCATTCGCGGATCGCGTCAAGCAGCAGGCGGACATTGTCCGGGTCATCGGTGAATACGTCCGCCTGAAAAAGAGCGGCCAGAATTTCACCGGTCTCTGTCCTTTCCATTCGGAAAAATCACCTTCGTTTGCCGTGCATCCTGTGAAGCAGATTTACCACTGCTTCGGCTGTGGCGTTGGCGGGGATGTCTTCAAATTTGTCATGGAAATGGACAAGTGTCCTTTTCCGGAAGCCATTCGAATCGTCGCGGAAAAGTGCGGCATTCCGGTACCTCGGGCCAAGGACGCGCCGTCCTAGTCGAAATGCATCGCGAGACCCAGAGTTTTTTTGCCAAGCAGATGGAAAGCACAGCGGAAGGCAAGTTGGCGCGAGCCTACCTAGAAGATCGCGGCATCGACAAATCGATCATCGAACGTTTTGGCATAGGCTACACGCCCAGCGGGGGCGATGCTCTGCTTCGCGCGCTCCGCCCCAAGTACAACGAGAAGTTTCTGGTCGAATCCGGCTTGGTCTCCCGCGACCCGAGTGGCCGGCTATTCGATCGGTTCCGTCGCCGCATCACTTTTCCCATTTCCAACGAATCCGGGAAAATTGTCGCGTTCGGCTGCCGCGCATTGGGGGACGATCAGCCCAAGTATCTAAATTCCCCGGAAACACCCATCTATTCGAAAAGCCACCTGCTATACCACCTGGATCGTGCTAAAGACGCCCTACGCCGTTCTGATTTTGCCGTACTGGTCGAAGGTTACATGGACGCTATCGCTGTCGCCCGCGCCGGTATCAGTAACGTCGTGGCTAGTTGCGGCACCAGCCTGGCCGAGCCGCAGATCAAGCTTCTGGCCCGATTCACACACCGGGTCATCGTCAACTACGATCCCGATACCGCTGGCCAGAACGCCACCGAGCGGTCCATTTCGCTTCTTCTCGAACAGGATTTCGAAGTGCGGGTCCTGGCTCTGCCGGGAAACGCCGATCCCGACAAGTTTATTCGCGAACACGGCCCCGAGGCTTACGTGACCTTGCTGAAACAGGCCCCGCCCTACGTCGACTATTTAATCGCGCGCGCGCGCCGCATGGATCTGACCACCGGCGAGGGCAAGGTCCGCGCCGTGAACTTTCTCCTGCCCTACGTCCAGAAAATTCCCAATCGAATCTTGCGATCGGAGTGGGCCACCCGCATTTCGCAGCAGCTTCGGGTGGACGAGCCGGTACTTCGCGCCGCGCTTAGTAAAGCCGCGACGGAGCGGCGCAGCGAAGTGAAGACCCGGCCAGAGTTGGTCGGGCGATCCGCGAAGCCCGCCGAACGTCGCTTGATTCGAATGCTCGCCGAATCGGAGTCGTTCCGTGAGGAACTCGCGCGCCAGCTCGATAGTGACCCGATTTACCTGGGCATGGAGACCGAGAGGATCTTTGCGGCCTTGGTCGCCGCAGGTGTCTCTGGCGGTCCGATTCAGGCTAGCGAACTGGGTGCTTCCCTGGAGGACCGGGATCGCCGTCTTTTCTTCGAAATCCTCTTCGAAGAATCTAACGAGGCCACTTGGGAGGAAGCCCAAAGCTGCCTCGAGGCGCTCCAGCATCGCCGGGCCGAGCGAGAGCTTGCCGATGTGCAACGGAGCATCGAGGCGAATCCCGCGGGCCCCGGCCTGCGTGGCCTGCTGGAGCGAAAACAGGAGTTGATGAAGAAAATTGCCGCTACCCATTAGCCGGTTCAGGGTAGGTGGTTGGTTCCCTGGCGTTTTCCACCAATTAAAGCATTGACTGAAACGGACTTACCCGTGTAGCGTAACGAGGTTTATCGAGTAACGATTCGGCCGCTAACTGCATCTAAAATGAGTAATTAGCGGCGGGACCGGGTGCGGGCGTTACGCGGGTTCGGTCAACGCACGAGGCGAAGGGCAGACGGCAGCACGGCGCAGAGGGCTTCACACGACGTTCACAGTGACCGCACGGCGGATTTCACTACAGCGTTTTTTTGGGGAATTTCCCCTCAATTTGCGCCCCGCCTCTCCCTGTTTGTATTTTCACCTCGCCGTTCTAGGCGTTCCCGTGGGTGCGTTCCAAACATCTCCATGTGGCTTCCGGCTAATTCGGGGAGGATTTTGTGGCTGTAGTAGGTCTTGAAGAAAAATACGACGCAGTACGCCAGCTGATTGCCGTCGGTAAAGAACGCGGCTATCTGCTGTACGACGAAGTGAATGATTCACTGCCGGCCGAGGTGCATTCGTCCGAAGAAATCGACGATCTTCTTACCACCTTCGAACGCAACGGAATTGAAATCTACGAGGACCAGGCTTCCGCAAAGGCCGCGCGAGCCGTGGAAGTTTCCGCCGAGGGCGGCGATCACGAGGTGGTCGTAAAGGAAGACGCCCATGAGGGCGAAAGCGAACTGGACCTCACCCCTGGATCGTTGGAAAAGACCAACGATCCGGTGCGCATGTATCTGCGCGAGATGGGCACCGTGCCGTTGCTCACTCGCGAAGGCGAAGTCACGATCGCCAAGCGAATCGAGCGCGGCCAGTTGGTAGTAATGAAAGCGATCACCCGTTCCCCGATCGTAATCAAGGAACTCATCGCGGTTGGCGACGACCTCCGCAAAGGTGCGCGCTCCATCAAGGAAATCGTGCAGTTCGACGATGAAGAGCTCACCGAAGAGAAGATCGCCAACAAGACCAAGCAGACCCTTAAGCACATCGAGAAAATCGCCAAGCTGTACGACACTGGTTTGAAGCAGGCGGTCAAGCTCGAGAAAACTCCCAAGGCCAAAAAGCGCTCGTACATTCACGCCAAGTGGGATGTCGCGCGATCCCGCATTGAGATTTCTCTGGCGGTTCGTGACATCGATTTCAATCCCTTTGAGAAAAAGCGGCTCATCGACAAGATGCGTGGCACCATCGAGCGGCTGCAATCGTTAGAACGGGAAGCGGGCCGATTGGAGCGCCGCGTTGATGTTGCCAAAGGCGACGTCGCGTCGGAAGCACGCAAGGAACTTCGTACCCGCCGCGTCGAGCTGAAGGACATCGAGGTCGCCAGCGAAGTCGGGCTAACCGAGCTTAAGCGCACCCTCACCATCATTCACCGCGGCGAGGCCGAAGCCGAGCAGGCCAAGAAGGAATTGATCGAAGCCAACTTGCGCTTGGTCGTTTCCATCGCTAAGAAATACACCAATCGCGGTCTGCAGTTCTTGGATCTGATCCAGGAGGGCAACATCGGCTTGATGAAAGCCGTCGACAAATTTGAATGGCGTCGCGGTTACAAGTTTTCTACCTACGCCACCTGGTGGATCCGCCAGGCCATCACCCGCGCCATCGCTGATCAGGCCCGCACCATTCGCATCCCGGTGCACATGATCGAAACGATCAATAAACTGGTGCGCACCAGCCGGCAGCTGGTCCAGGAACTCGGCCGCGAGCCGACCAGCGAAGAAATCGCTAAGCGTATGGACATTCCGGTGTCCAAGGTTCGGAAAATCTTGAAGATCGCCCAGGAGCCCATTTCTCTGGAGACTCCCATCGGCGAAGAAGAGGATTCGCACCTCGGCGATTTCATCGAGGACAAGGCGGTGGTATCGCCGTCCGATGCGGTTATTAACCTGAATCTGAAGGAACAGACCTCGTCGGTGTTGAAGACCCTGACGCCCCGGGAAGAAAAAGTGATCAAGATGCGTTTCGGTTTGGACGACGGTAGCGAACACACACTTGAGGAAGTGGGGCAATCTTTCGCGGTTACCCGCGAGCGCATTCGCCAGATTGAGGCCAAAGCCTTGCGCAAGTTGCGTCATCCGTCGCGCTCGCGCAAGCTCCGTGCTTTCCTGGAAGGCCCTTCGCGCGATTACCTGTAGAAACAAATTGAACGCAAAAGGAAAAAACGCCCGCGAATCCCGCGGGCGTTTTGCATTTCGCGGATCGCTTAATTCAGGCAGGTAGTTGGACGATAGCTTCGCGCATGTTTTGCTCGACTTCTTGTCGCGTAGGTCCGGTCATGCACAGCCCGGCAAGTCCGGAGAGTCCGCCGGATATCGGGTTTTGCTTTCTTCCACCACGATCAAATATTTCTTCATTCTTACCCCCCCTTGTTCCAGTATGCCGCTCACTCGCAGAATCATTCTTTGGTCTTAAAAAAATAAATGGTCAGGCGGGCCATCCAAAGCCCCAAAAATCCCAGGAAAATGCCTAACGCCAGAAGAAAGCGCCGGTTGTCGAGTCGTTGGGGCATGCTCAGCGTCGCTCGGAAAATCAAATCGTCTACGGCGATGAACAGGGTAATCAGCGCGCAACCTAGCCAGGCACATTGCGCTGCAAAATATCGCAGCGTTTCAGCGCGGCGCTCTGGCGCAAACCAATGCTCTTTGTTGGGTAAATGGATCGCCGCGGTTGGCACCGCCCCCACAAGTTTCGGGGTGCCAAACGCCACCAACGCGAAGGTGGCGAACAGGGCCGCCTGCGCATACAGGAAGGTGTCTCTGGGCATCCATCCACTCGCCAGTCCGTTGCTTCGAAAGTGCACAGCGATCACCGCAGGCAGCAGCGGGCTCCAGTGTGCCCACTGTACGGTCGCAAGCAACAGTAGAAATGCAAAGATGATTACCGGCAAACGATTGGATCGGCTGTCTTCCATCTAGTTCCATGCCCAGCGTGAATGGCGTGCCGCGCAGCGTTCCGGTGACTCCAGCGTCCTTTTAGCCGCTCCGTCGGTAAATGCCAGACCGGTCATTAACGGCGTCGCGATTTCCGTCCACTACATCACTCGTGCACACGAAAGTTCGGTGTTTCGCGCCAAGCTCAATCAGATCCTCATCGGCTTGCTCGGCTCGGAAGCACCCGCCGGAGTGGCGGCCACCTCCGAGCCAGTTCTCCAGCACGCCAATTCCCCTATGCGGTGAGTCGATCCCTGGAGATCGGATGCAGCTGCCAAATTTCGAGCGAGGTCAGTTGCTTTAGGTCCGGTTCGGCCAGCGCCACTCGTAACGGTCCTTCAGGATTCCGATAAATTCTGGTGGTGACGGCGTGCCGGTTATTGCAAATCAGTTCCGCCACCGATGCATCCAGGAACAAGCGAAAACTCCACAGTCCCGTGAAGCTGTTTTCGAGCCGAATGGAAACTTCGTTCACCGTCAACTTCACTCCGAAAGCCTCCGGTTCCATCGCGAGTGAAAACCAAGGGCGGTGGTTGTCGGCCACCATGAACGCGGATCTGGCCGCGTTTGTTGCCCAACTGATTTCTCCGCACAGATTTTCTATCGGAAACTCGCGCAGCGCTGCTGCCCGCTCGGCCCCGTCCTTCGGAAACACAAACGCCTTCCCCCGAAGCGATTTAGTCTCCGATGCTGCTTTCATTTCCAACTCGCCGTGTTCACCGATCGTCAGCACCCGCGGCAGGGCCATGCACCCGGCCCAGCCCGCCGCACTGTATTCCGCTTCCGGGCGTTTCTCCGGAATCCAGCCCCACAGAATCCGGTCGCCGTTCGCCGCCATCTGCGTTTTCTGGGCGTAGTACGCTCCGTAATCAAGGATTCCTTGCTTCTGGGAATGAAACAGCAAATCCACCGGATCAAGTTCTCCGGTTTCCCAGATCACTTTTCCGGCCGTCGAATACAACAGCACATGCTTGTTCCCCAGCGCGAAAAAATCAGGGCATTCCCACATTTCTCCGGTATCGACCGGATTATTTCCTTCACGCCCGCTCCACGCTCCCGATGCCAGCGGATGCAAATACTCCCACTTACGCAAATTCGTCGACCGGTACAGCAGCACTCGCCCTCCGACCTTGCGCACTCCGGACCCAACGCCCATGTACCAAACACTTCCGTCTCGCCACAAAAACGGATCGCGAAATCCGGTCAGCGTAGGATCGTCCGGCGGCTGCAGCACCGGCTCTTTCCACTTCACCCAACTCCTAAGTTGGGAATCCTCACAAGTCGCGAGGCATTGCACTTCGCGGAAAGTGTTAACGCCGTCTCGCAGCGTGGCGCGATCCGCTGAAACGCTTCGCACTCCGGTATATAAGATCGTGGCGGTGTGGTGATCATCCACAGCGCTTCCGGTGAAGCAACCTTGCGCGTCATCCCCTCCCGGCGTCGGCGCCATCGCCACCGGCAGGTGCTGCCAGTGAATCATGTCGCTGCTCACCGCGTGCGCCCAATGCATGTCGCCCCACACCGCGGCGTGCGGATTGTACTGAAAAAACATGTGATACGCGCCCTTCCAGTAGATCGGGCCGTTGGGATCATTCATCCAGTTTTTCGCCGGAAGCAGATGAAACTGTGGCCGCAGCGGATCGGCGGCTAGCTTCGCGCGCAGCGGGCCATGACGCTGCCCGGCCTTCCACATTCCACGTGATGGTCCGCCGCCGACCAGCACCGCTGCTGATCCCATCACTCGCAGAAATTCCCGGCGCGATTTCCCTATTTTCCTCATAATAGCTCACAGTTGGCGGGGCTACCCGCCCAATTCCCGCCAGTGCCCTGCATTCTTGGTGCACAGAATTCGTTCCGTTATACTCGCGGCAATGTTGGTCGCCGAAGACATCCTGGTCACCGACGCCCTCCAACTTGGTCCACCCAACAATTGTTGGACGCCGGTTCCGCGCTCACCGCTCAGGAACTCGATCGCCCTCTCAACGCTTCCCATGGTTCCGTCGCCGGAACACTGGGCCACATCTAGTACCGGGAACGAGCCCGGTTAAAGTCGCTTTCGCGCGGACGCACCTGCGCCCTTGGACGAG
>Ga0302176_10001335_pt1 | contig 11778 bp, 9 predicted proteins | sample I_Palsa_E1_1_FD_198787 | JGI IMG/M metagenome (GOLD analysis project Ga0302176, IMG submission 198787) | Peat permafrost microbial communities from Stordalen Mire near Abisko, Sweden - I_Palsa_E1_1 | ecosystem: Environmental > Terrestrial > Soil > Palsa > Peat permafrost | place: Sweden: Abisko...
GTCGACGGCAAGTACGACAACCTGCCGGAGCAGGCGTTCTACATGGTTGGCGGGATCGAGGACGTGGAGAAGAAGGCCAGGGAGATGGAGCAGTGACCTTGCACGTCGAGGTCGTCGTCGCGGACCACCGGCTGTGGGCCGGTGACGCCGGCATGGTCATCGCCAAGACGCTCGATGGTGACATTGGGCTGCTGACCGACCATCCGCCGGTGCTCGGCATCCTGGCCGAGGGCAGCGTGGTCCGCATTCTCGACCCGGAGTCTCCCGAGGGCGGAGCCGGTGACGCTGCGGACGGCGGCGAGGTGAGCGCCGCCGTCAGCGGCGGTTTCCTCTCGGTGGCTGACAACCGGGTATCGGTTCTGGCCGTTGACGCGCAGCTGGGCACCGAGGTCGACACGTCGGCGGCCCGCTCCGAGCTGGAGTCCGTGCTGAGCGGTCCGGGCACGCCGTCGGCGGCCGAGGAGCCGGGCGAAGCCAAGTACGCGAGGGCGCAGCTGCGAGCCGCGGGCGAACAGGCCTGACGAGGGCTGGGGGTGGGCGGCGCGCTGGCTCTTGATGTGGCCTGGCTCTTCGCCGCCTTCCTCCTCATCCTGGTCCTGATCGCCAGCGGCATCGCCACCCGCCGGTTCCTGCTCGAGCGCGGCGGCGGCACCGTGGACTGCAGCCTGCGGCGCATCCCGGGCGAAGGGTCCTGGCGCCTCGGCCTCGCGGCCTACCAGGGTGACCGGCTGTGCTGGTACTACCAGTTCGGGGTGCTGCTGCGGCCCCGGCTGGAGCTGGAGCGCCGCACGCTGACGGTGGCCTCGCGGCGGGACGCCAGCCCCGCCGAGGACGCGAGCCTCGGCCCCGGGATGGTCGTGGTGGAGTGCGTCATCGGCGACGCGGATCCGGGCGGCGCGGACCGCGTCGAGCTCGCCATGTCAGACGCCGCGCTCACGGGTTTCCTGGCCTGGCTCGAGGCTGCCCCGCCTGGCTCCTATATGGACCAGATCGCCTGAACGATCCTTCCCCCGGGTCCCGCCTAACGCTCGCCGCCGGGCTTCCAGAGCACGTCACCGCGGTCCTCGTTGACCGAGCGCCCGAGGATGAACAGCAGGTCGGACAGCCGGTTAAGGTACCGCGCGGCCAGCGGGTTCACGGAGTCGCCGTGCTCGCTCACCGCCGCCCACGCGCTCCGCTCGGCCCGGCGCGTGACGGTCCGCGCCGTGTGCAGCAGGGCCGCGGCCGGGGTCCCACCGGGCAGCACGAAGCTGCGCAGCGCGGGCAGGTCCTCGTTGTAACGGTCGCAGGCCTCTTCCAGGGCGTCGATGTAGCTCGCGTCAATCCGCAGCGGCGGGTACGGCGGTGGCGCGTCGGTGATCGGGTTGGCCAGGTCCGCGCCCACGTCGAAGAGCTCGTTCTGAATCCGGGACAGCAGTTCGGTGACGTCCGGGGCCGGCTGGCCGATGGTGATGGCCACGCCGATCGCACAGTTGGCCTCCTCGACGTCGGCGTAGGCGACCAGCCGGGTGTCCGTCTTGTCCGTGCGGGTACCGTCCGCCAGCGCGGTGGTGCCGTCGTCTCCGGTGCGCGTGTAGATGCGTGAGAGCACAACGGGGTTGTCCCGGCGGTTACGTGGCATGGTTCCACTCTATGTGCGGCCTGGGCGCATTGGCGGCCCGCCGGTGCGGCCTGGCGGCTCGCCGTGAGCGCTGGCCGTAACGTCCGTTATTACCCTCCATTCGCAGTAGGCGCTCGGCTCGCATGGGCACAATGAGTAACTACTGGTATCAAAAAGTGATCGAAAATCATAGGAGGGATTCCCATCTGATCAACAATCTGGCATCATCTAATCACAGAGGGTGACTTGACAGCGAAGAGCCCGCCAGTCAGGGCGGCATTTTAAGGTCATCACCCTCGGCAGGCCGGTCAGTTCCCTAACCCGGAAGACCGGTCGGCGACGGGCCGATGATTCTCGGGGGCTCATCGGGCCCTTCCCGGGGGGCGCCCCCCGGCCGGCTGCCGCCGGCCGGGGGCCCCCGGGTCTCCCGGTGGCCATCAAGCCCCGGCCCGGCCGGGTACCCGGCTCAGGGACGCGCCTGCCTTCCCCGCCGCCCGTGCAGCAACGTGACGAGCTTGACCGTCCGCTTCAGGTCTGCGTCGGTCCGGCCGAACGATGTCAAATTGACCGGCGGCTTCATCCACTGGCTGGTGATGGACTTGGCCCGGGTGAACTCCCGGAGCCCGTCGGCGCCGTGGATCCGCCCGAACCCGGACTCGTCCACCCCGCCGAACGGCAGCGCCGGCACCATGGCGAACGCGATCACGGAGTTGATCGCCGTCATCCCGCTGTGCAACTGGCGCGCGGCCGCTCTGGCCCGCCGCCGGCTGCCGGAGAAGATCGACGACCCGAGCCCGTACCGGCTGGCGTTGGCGAGCTGAATGCCTTCCTCCAGGTTCGCCACCCGCCGGACGGTGATCGTCGGGCCGAACGTCTCTTCCGTCACCGCGACCGCGTCTTCCGGGACGTCGGTCAGGATGACGGGCCGCACGTACGGCGCGTCGACGGCGTCTTCGGCCCGGCCGGGCAGCGCGCGGCCGCCGCGCGCCACCGCGTCGGCCAGGTGGCGGCTGATCACGTCGATCTGGCCGGGCATGGTCATCGGGCCGTAGTCCGCGTCCTCGTCGCTGCCCGGGCGCAGCCGCGAGACCCGGTCGGCCAGCTTGGCCAGGAACGTCTCGTACACCGGATCGGCGACGTACACCCGCTCGATGCCCACGCAGGTCTGGCCCGCGTTCGACAGCGCGCCCCAGGCGGCCGCGTCCGCCGCCGCGTTGAGGTCGGCGTCGGCGTCGACGATGAGCGCATCCTTGCCGCCGCACTCGGCGATGACCGGAGTCAGGTTCGCCGCGGCGATGACCATGACCTTGCGCGCGGTCGCGGCCGACCCGGTGAAGGCGATCTTGTCGACGGGGCTCGCGGCCAGGGCGGCCCCGGTTTCGCCGCCCCCGGTGAGCAGCTGCAGGACAGGCTGCGGCGCGCCGCGGCCGGCGACCTCGTCGAACGAACGGACCAGCCATTCGCCCACCGCGGGGGTGAGCTCGCTGGGCTTGAAGATAACCGCGTTCCCGGCCGCGATCGCGTAGACGATGGAGCCCATGGGGGTGAACACCGGGTAGTTCCACGGCCCGATGACGCCGACCACACCAAGCGGCTGGTACTCCACCGTCGCCGACTGGTTGAGCGCAGCGATGCCGGGCAGCACCCGGCGCGGCCCGAGCACCTTCCGGGCGTGCCGGGCCGCCCAGTCGACGTGCAGGATGGCCAGCACGATCTCCAGCGTGGCATCGTCGGCCGGCTTGCCCGTCTCCACGTGCATCAGCTCGGCGAGCTCGTCCATGTGCCGGGTCAGGAAGGATTTCCAGTCCAGCAGCCGGTTCCGCCGTTCCGTCCAGCTGAGGCTGCCCCACCAGCGCGCCGCCTCCCGCGCGCGGCTGACCGCCACCTCGGCGTCCGCGCGACCGTAGAAGGGGAACGTCGCGATGGGCTGCCCGGTCGCCGGGTTCAGCGAGTCGAACGTCCTCCGGGCCGGCGCGGGGCCGGATCCCGGTTCCTGCGCCTGGGATGCTGTCATGGCCACCGTCCTCGCCCGCGGGCTGCACGCCCCCGCATACGGCAATGTTCCCGCGGGCTGCATGCACCCGCACCGGAGTGTTAAGTAAATCACTGGGCCGATCCGCGAACTACCGCCCAGTAGCAAGATCGCCGGCTCCCTGCCCGTCAGGGCGCCGGCCTCCTGCCCGTCCGCCGCCGACCCGCGCCGACCCTGGAGAGACCGTTGCCGCCTCGCCCGTACGTGCTAATCAGCTGCGCCATGTCGGTCGACGGCAAGATTGACGACACCGGCCCGGAGCGCCTCCTGCTGTCCGGGCCGGATGATCTGGACCGCGTCGATGAGCTGCGGGCCAGCGCGGACGCGATCCTGGTCGGGGCGAACACGGTGCGGCGGGACAACCCGCGGCTGCTGGTCCGCTCGCCGCAGCGGCGGGCCGCCCGGATGGCGGCGGGCCGGCCCCAGCACCCGGCCCGGGTCACGGTGACCGCGAGCGGGAATCTCGACCCGTCCGCGCAGTTCTTCGCGCCCCCGGATGGCGCGGACGGCGCCGCCTCGCTGCCCGGCGTGCGGCCGCTCGTCTACTGCGCCAGCCCCGCGGCGTCGGCCGCGACGGCGCGGGTGGGGGAGCGGGCCGAGGTCATCGACGCCGGCGAGCCCCTTTCCCTCTCGTTCATGCTGGCTGATCTGGCTGAACGGTCCGGTCCGCGGGTTCTCCTCGAGGGCGGGGCGGTCCTGCTCAGGGAGTTCCTGACCGCTGGCCTGGCCGACGAGCTGCAGCTGGCCGTGGCCCCGTTCTTCGTCGGGGATGCGCTCGCGCCGGCGTTCGCGCTCCCGGGCCGCTACCCCGACGGCCCCGGGCGGCCCATGACGCTGGCCGGCGTGCAGCGGCTCGGCGGCGTGGTGGCGCTGCGTTACCTGCTGGGTCCCGGCGGGACGGACGCGCGCTTCCTGCGCGCCGCGATCGAGCTGTCCCGGCAGTGCCCGCCCTCGGACACCGCCTTCTCGGTCGGGGCAATCCTCGTGTCCGCGGCCGGGGAGATCATGGCGACCGGCTTCTCCCGCGAGCAGGAGCCGCACGACCACGCCGAGGAAGTCGCGCTGCGCCAGGTCGCGCCGGACGACCCGCGGCTGACCGGCGCGACGATCTACACCTCGCTGGTGCCCTGCGGTGCGCGGGCGTCCCGCCCGGTGACGTGCGTCCAGCACATCATCGCTGCGGGCGTTCCGCGGGTCGTCTTCGCCTGGCGCGAGCCGCCCATCTTCACCGAAGGCCGTGGTGCTGAGCAGCTCCACGCCGCAGGCATCACGGTCATCGAGCTTCCCGAGCTGGCCCCGGCCGCCCGGGCCGTGAACGCGCGCCTGCTGGACCGCTAAGGGGAACCGGGCGGGGCCATCGCCTCGACGCCCGCGACGAACAGGTCGATGCCGAAGCGGTAGTGGAACTCCGGCTCGGCGGTGGTCATCTCCGGCGCGCACTCGACCATCCGCGGATACCGCGCGACCGGGAGCATCGCGTACTGGATCTGCTTGCGCCGGAGCAGTTCCGTGCGCTCCGCCGCGGACAGCCCCGGGGCGACGTCGGGCTCGAAGCCCAGCTCGCTCATCACCAGCGTGAGACCGGTCCACAGCGCGCTCCGGGCGATCTCGCTGGCGTGCTGGGCGTCGAAGCCTGCGCTGCGCAGCACCTCCAGCGTGACCTCGGTGGCGTGCAGGAAGGCCTCGCTGTGCTTCTCGCTGCTCTCTATCAGCCGGGCCGCGGCCGGGTGCGCGCGCAGCACGTTCACCAGTGACTCCAGCAGTCCCCGCAGCTGGGCCGGCCAGGGCGCCGCGGCGTCGACCTCGACGTCGATCTCGCTCCACACCTGGTCCGCCAGCCCGGCCAGCAGCTCGTCTTGCTGCGGAAGTGCCAGTACAGCGCCATCGGCGTGACCCCCAGGTCCTGGGCCAGCCGCCGGATGGTCAGGGCGTCCACGCCGTCGGCCACGCACGTGTAGATGCAAACAGCGCATTCCGAGGACGCATCCCGTTTGGATACGTGACCGTGGGGCCGAAGTACAGCAAGCAGCTTGTGCCGACTGCGCGGAGACGTGAGCTTGTCCCCGTCGCGTACCAGATGATCATTAACGGCGCGTCGCTTGCGGTAGTTGCTGAATGGCTAACTGAGCGGACGGGGCCGGCGCAATGCGAGAAATGTGAGGGCACGGGCAAGGTTGACGGCAAGAAATGCCGTGACTGCATTGCCTGGTGGCCGAAGGTTGTCGCGGAGATGGTCCGCCGTCCCGTGTGTACCGGGGCCAGCACACGAACAGCGCCGGGGTTGTCGTCCACAAGTGTGAAGCGCTGGTGGATGCGGTGATATGGAAGCGGGCCAATGACAGCCTCAACGCCCGGCCCAAGCGCGGCAAGGTGTACGCGGAGAATCGCGCCATGCTGGCGGGGGCATTGACCTGCCCGGTATGCAAAGGCCCGATGAACCGTAATTTCGGGACTAATTACGAGGTCAGGAACGGCAAGAAAACCGGCCGTATCACATCACAGCATGCCTACTACCGGTGCCAGGGGACAGGCCCGCAACGGAAGAGCTGCGGGAACATGGTCCCCCTGCATCTGGCGGACGCGGCGGTGAATGCAATCATCGCCGAGACGTTCAATATTCACGTTATGATCAGGAAACTCACACTTGGACACGATCATTCCGTTGAGCTGGCCGAGATTGCATTTGAGCTGGATCAGCTACCGAGGAAAAGCCTGCCCTGGGCTGAGGAGGACACCGAGCGGGCCAGGCTGCGTGCTGAATACACGCGGGTGAGCGATCTTCCATCTGTACCTGACCAATGGAAAGAGGTGCCCAACGGTCACACCTACGCAGCGCTCTGGGATGACGTGAGCACCCCGGAGCGGGGCCAATGGCTGAGTGATCATGGCTTCATCGTGCAGGCCACGAAAGAGCGGTTGACGGTCATCCGGGGGGACGTTACCGGCTCGGTGGACCTGCCAGACACGGGGCTATATCCGCAGCCGTAGGTTCCAGCCCCCACCCCGGCCACTGCCCTAAGTGCTCCCCGCTCTTCCGCGACGGCGATGAAATACCTGAGCAGGCGCGTGTCCATGCGCATCCGTGTCCCTCCTGATCACCCAACGATAGGAGGAGCATTGCGACGAATAAAGGCCAGAATCTGTCTCTATCGAGACATGGTGCGTCAAAATTACTCAGCGAACAGCCCGCGGATGTCTTCGGCGTCGAGGGTGGCGCCGAAGGCGTTCCCGTCGTCCATCACGCTGGCGAACAGCTCCGCCTTGCGCTCCTTGAGCGCCATCACCTTCTCCTCGATGGTGTCCCGGGCGATCAGCCGGTACACCATCACGTTCCGGGTCTGCCCGATGCGGTGGGTCCGGTCGACGGCCTGTGCCTCCGTCGCCGGATTCCACCACGGGTCGAGCAGGAAGCAGTAGTCGGCCTCGGTCAGGTTCAGCCCGAAGCCGCCGGCCTTGAGGCTGATAAGGAACACCGGGACGCCGCCGTCCTTGAACCGGCTGATCACTGCGGCCCGGTCGCTCGTCTTGCCGTCGAGATAGCAGTACTCGATCCCTTCAGCGTCCAGCCGCGCCCGTACCCGGCCGAGATAGCCGGTGAACTGGCTGAAGACCAGCGCCTGGTGCCCGCCGTCGGTCACGTCCCGCAGGTGCTCGGCCAGCGCGTCGAGCTTGCTGCTCGGCACGTCGGCGTGCGCGTCGTCGACCAGGCCGGCGTGCAGGCTCAGCTGGCGCAGCAGGGTCAGCGAACGCAGAATGGTGAAGCGGTTGTGCGAGAGGTCATCGATCAGCCCCAGGATCTTCTGCCGCTCCCGCTGCAGATGCCGCTGGTAGACCACCCGGTGCCGGGGATGCAGATCCACCTCGAGCACCTGCTCCTGCTTGGCGGGCAGGTCCCCGGCCACCTGCTCCTTCGTGCGCCGCTTGACCAGCGGCCGGATCCGGCGGCGCAGCTGCCCGAGCAGCTCTGGCCTGTCCCCGTTCTCGATCGGCCGGGCGTAGAAGTCGCGGAACCGGCCCGGGTGCGGGAACAGCCCGGGCGCGGTGATCGACAGCAGCGACCAGAGCTCCATCAGGTTGTTCTCCATCGGCGTGCCGGTGATCGCGAGCTTGAACGGCGCGGGCAGCTTCCGGGCGCACTGGTAGGCCTTCGACTGGTGGTTCTTGACGAACTGCGCCTCGTCCAGCAGTAGCCCGGACCAGTCCGCTGCGGCATAGGCGTCGAAGTCGAGCCGGAACAGCGTGTACGAGGTCACCACCACGTCCGCACCTTCGATGATCTCGGGCAGGTCCTGGCCGCGCTTGCGCAGTGTGTCCGAGATCCCCGCCACCGTCAGGCCCGGCGCGAACCGGGCCGCTTCGGTGATCCAGTTCGCCAGGACGCTGGTGGGCGCGACGATGAGGAACGGTGCCAGGCCGGGCCGGGCCTGCCGGGCGTGACAGATCAGGGCCAGGCACTGCAGCGTCTTGCCCAGCCCCATGTCGTCCGCGAGAATGCCGCCCAGCCGGTGTTCCCACAGGAAGGCCAGCCAGCTGTACCCGTCCGCCTGGTAGGGCCGCAGCCGGGCCGACAGCGCCGCGGGCGGCGGCACCGGCTCGATGGAGCTGAGCGCCAGCAGGCCGCCGACCTGGCGCTGCCACGCCTGCGCCTGGGCCGCGGACACGCCGAGCGCGGCGAACTCGTCCCACAGCCCGGCCTGGAACCGGCTGATCCGCAACGGGCCGTCCTGCGTCTCCTGCAGCGCCCGCGCCTCGTCGATCAGCCGCTGGAGCGCGCGCAGTTCCGGCTTCTCCAGCGAGAAGTACGCGCCGTCGGCCAGCAGCAGGTGCGACTGATTCTGGCTCAGCGCGACGAAGACGTCGGTGAACGGGACCTCATGTCCCTCGACGGTGATGGAGACGCCCAGGTCAAACCAGTCGGTGTCGCCCGGGACCGCACCGGCCGACACGCCGATCCGCAGCGAGTCGCCCGCCTCGCGGTAGTCCGCGGGCTCGCCGCTGATCTCGACGGCGACCCCGGACCTGCCGTCCAGCAGGGACAGGACCTCCGTGCTGAACCGCATGGTGCCGATGCCGCCCAGCGCAGCATGCGGCACGAGAGTCCGCGCGGCATCCGTGCCGCGCAGCCCGTGCCGCTCCAGCCCGGCGTCGAGACCGGCCAGGATGGCGCGCTCGGCGTCCGGGTCCCGGTACCCGGGATCCCCGTCCGGCTGCAGTGCCGCCCGCCGCCGGGAGTCCCCGATCGCGTACTCCCACTCCCAGCGCAGGTCCAGGTGGTGGTCAGGGCCGTAGGCCGCGCACAGGACCAGGGTGGGATCCGGGATCGCCGGCGGGGTGAACGAGCCGTCGGCGGAGATCACCCTGGCCATCTGCCGCAGCCGGGGGTAGTACTCCTCGCGAAACCGGGTGTCCCCTTCGGCGGGGACCAGCAGGGAGCGGCCTTCCAGCGCCAGGCGCTGCAGCGTTGGCGGCACCGGGCTGGCCAGCCGGGCGATCCGTAGCGGCCCGTCCCCTCCGTCCGGCCGGTCGCGCCCATCCCGCCGGCCGGGCGCCGCGCCCCGGCCATGCCTACCGGGCGCCTCACGTCCGCCACGCCCGCCGGGTGTCTCACGTCCGCCACGCCCGCCGGGTGTCTCGCGCCGGCCCTCCCGGCCGGAACCGGCCACGCTATCCACGTACACCAGCCCGTGGCCGCCTGGCCCGATGAAGGTGACCGGGGTGGCGCCGGTGGGCTCGCCGTCGATGAGGATCACCGGGCTGATCGTGAGCGTGTCCGCGCTACCGGCGGCGTCGAGGCACAGCTCGGCTTGTCCGTAGGGCTCCAGCGCGCCGAACTGCTTGCGCGCGTGCACAAGCTGCAGGCCGATCTCCGCTGCCTCGTCCAGCAGCGTCCAGAGCCGGGGGGACTCGAACGCGGACAGCGTGATCGTCTTCTCGTCTCCGTAGGAATAGGCGGGGAGGCTGCCGCCCGCTTTGTAGAGGGCGTAGAACTCCTTCAGCCACTGGATGTGCGCGGCGGGGTGAGCGCCGACGTAGTGCAGGGTGCCCAGCCCGGACCAGCTCAGGCCGCCGTTCACCCAGCCGTTTTTGCCCCGCGTGACGAGCTTCGCCACCAGCTGCGGAGCTGGATCGCCCCCGTCCAGCCACGTCGCGGCCGGGTAGCGGGTCGCGGACAGCGTGACCTCGATCGCCAGCGGGACGTTGTCCCTGGCGCCGGTCGGCCCGCCCGTTCCGGCTCGTCCGCCCGTCCGGGGGTCCAGCAGGGACGTGAGGGACCGCTCCCAGGCCGGGTGGCCGGCCTGGCCGGCCTGGCCGGTCCCGCTGAGGTCCGCGGCCTGCCGCTCGGTGGCCGTCGCGGTCAGCACGAGCGCCACCACGTGCTTGCAGTTGACCCTGACCGGGCAGCTGCATTCGCCGCGCTGGAACCAGAGCCCGGCCCCGTCCGTGGCCGAGAAACGTGCCGTCGTCGTGTAGACGTTGCCGTACTGGCCGCGCACGGTCCCGGCCAGGGCACCCGCCGACAGTTTCCACAGCGCGCGCACGACCATGTGCTGGCGTGCGTACTGGACGCCCCGCTCGTAGGTCTCCGGGCCGACGGCCTCGGCGAGGGCGGCGGGATCGATGTCGGCCACCACGTCACGCTGCACGCTACCGACGCTAGCCAACCCCACTGACATTCTGGGGGTCATCACCCGAAGTACTGGGGCTGCCCGCGGCTAGGGCCAGGCCATCTCGCCGAGGGCGGACACATCCAGGGAGGCGGACTCGGTCAGGCCGGTCAGCACCGTCACCGTCACCCAGCCCTCGCGGATCAGGGCCAGGTCCGTGCCGGGGCCGGGGGCTTCGTCCAGCGCGGTGAACGTCACCGGGATGAAGCCCTCGCCCGGCTCGCCGATGATCGCGCGGGCCGCCCCGTACGACACCAGCCGGGCCGGGTGCAGCCCGCGGATCTGGCTCACCGGCCTATCGGGCACGTTCACGTTCACGACCACGGGAACGTCCGCGCGCGGCAGGAACCATTCCAGGGCACGGCTGGTGGCGTCGGCGGCGGTATCCCAGTGCGCGGCCGCGCTCGAAGCCAGCGAGAGCGCCATCGCCGGGAGGCCCGCCGATGCGGCGGTCAGTGCGGCGCCGACCGTGCCCGAGTGCAGGATGGCTCGCCCGATGTTCGGCCCCCGGTTGATGCCGGCCAGCACGATGTCCGGACGCTCACCGAAGGCGGCGTGTGAGCCCGCGAAGGCGATCAGGGCCGGTGACGCTTGTACCGCGAACGTGGGCACGTCCTCCAGCCCGTCCAGCTTTCGCTTCTCGACCAGCAGCCGGCCGCCCTCGGCCAGCCCGGTCAGGGCGGCACCGCTCCCGCTGCGTTCGCCGTCCGGCGCGGCGATGGTCAGGTCCAGCCCGGCTCCGGCGGCGGCCCGGGCGAGCGTGCGCAGCCCGGCGCTGTCGATTCCGTCGTCGTTGGTGATCAGTGCGCGCATTGGGTCCTATAAACGTTGGGCATGAGTGGGGGACTCCCGAGATTTCGCGGATCAGCCTGCGACCAGCCCGACCGGGCCGATCCCCAGGGCCTCCACCGGGGCCTTGATCTGAGCGGCGTCGCCGACCAGGATAGTGACCAGGCGGGTCCCCGGGAATGCCGCGACCACCGCAGCGGTGGCCTCGGCGGTGCTCGTCCCAGCCAGCCGCGCGTACAGCTGAGCCTGGTAGTCGTCCGGCAGGTACTCTTCCACCTGATCCGCCAGCGTGCCCGCGACCGGCGCGGCCGTCTCGTACTCGAGCGGTGCGACACCCACGAGGTTCTGCACCGCCATGTCGCGCTCCGCCTCGGTCAGCCCTTCCGTGGCCAGCGTGCGCAGCACCGTCCACAGGTCATCAAGGGCGGGACCTGTGGCCGCCGTATCCACGGAACCCCTGACGGCGAGGATTGACAGACCGGTCACGCCGCCCGGGGCGTCCGGCGCCGGCGACCGCAGCACCTGCTCAGCGGCCCGCACGCCGTACGTGTAGCCCTTCTCCTCGCGTAGCACCCGGTCCAGCCGGGACGTGAGCGTGCCGCCCAGACAGTACGTGCCGACAACCAGGGACGGCCATACCGGATCGTGCCGGTCCGGGCCAGTCCGCCCGATGAGCAGCTGCGTCTGGACGG